>Ga0182016_10002996_pt1 | contig 19489 bp, 14 predicted proteins | sample 712S2MmetaG_FD_120491 | JGI IMG/M metagenome (GOLD analysis project Ga0182016, IMG submission 120491) | Permafrost microbial communities from Stordalen Mire, Sweden - 712S2M metaG | ecosystem: Environmental > Terrestrial > Soil > Wetlands > Permafrost | place: Sweden: Stordalen | collected...
AGCCCGCAGGGCACGGCAGGATCCGCGCAGCCGAGTTCTATTACGCTCGGCGCGCGGCTCGCCTCATTGTAGGTGGCGTAATAGGTCATCGTGTTGGTTGGTGTGACCGTGAAGCCGATTGAGGGATTGAGCCGCGCAAAAGAATGGTCGCCGCTGACAGACGTTGGCGTGCCGAACCCATTGCCGTAGTCTGCCGGATCGGTATCGACCGAGTAGCCGTTGATCGTTTCGGTGCTGATGTTGTAGCGCGCAGCCGCGTTGATATGGATCAGATCGCTGGGCGAGATTGTGTCGGTAAAATAGGCGCCGAAGATCCGGTTGCTGCCGCCGAGGGAGATGACCGTCTGGTTGTTGGAGGGACTGGCCTCGTATATCAGATGATGGTCGGTAGCGATCCCGCCGAACTGAAACGCCTCAGAGAAGGCGTCCTGGGTATCGTCGTAGTCGGCGCCGACAATCGCCTGATTTTTCCAGCCGAACAGATCATCGGAATCGGTGAACTGCAGGCCGAATCCAGCCGAGCGCTGGGTCAGGGTCGAGGTCGCATCCTGGCCCGGTGTGCAGTAGGCGAGCGTGGCAGGGTTGGCGCCCGACTCGGTGCAATCGGTCGGCGGCCCCGCGTAGTTGCCCTCGAGGTAGTAATCGTTGATGTTGCCGTTGCTCACATAGGTATTGAGGAAGCGGTAGAAGGCATTGCCCGTGAGAAGCAGATGCTCGGTCAAGGACTGCGTGCCGGTCAGGTTCACGAAGTTCATGACGTTCTGCGTGAAATCGGGGGTGTAAGTCTGCTCGCGACGATAGTAGAGCATGCTCAGCGGTGTCGATCCGTCGCCGTAAAGGCTCGTGTCTGCATAGGTGTAGCTCAGATCGATATCCGTGCTGTCGGTCTGCCAGCCAACCTTGCCGAAGCCCTGCCAGACGCGCGTCGAGGACAAATCGCGCCAGCCGGTCTCATCGAAGTAGTCGCCGGTAAAGAAATAATCGAACGCGCCGCGTTCGCCGCCGGTCTGGCCCTGGACCGAACGGCGGCCAAACGAGCCTCCATAGGCCTCAAGTTCGGTACCCGGATTGGCGTGCCCGCTCTTGGTCTGTATCGAGAGCGCGCCGCCCAGCGTATTCAGGCCGAACACGGGATTGGAGCCGGAGATCAGAGACACGGTGTTGATCGCGGAGTCGGGAATGAGGTCCCAGTTGACGGTATCGCCGAAGGATTCATTGACGCGCACCCCATCGACGTAGACCGACAGGCCCTCAGGCGTGCCGAGCAACGGAGAGGCGGTAAAGCCGTGGTAGTAGATATCGATCTGAAACGGGTTCCCCGCGCTCTCGCTGGCGTTGACCCCACTGAAGTTATTGTTAAGGTAGTCGGCCACGTCTGTGGTGTGCGCGCGCTGGATGTCGGAGCCGTTGGCGGTCTGTACGTTCGACGGAATCTGGTTCAGCGGCAGGCCGAACCCCGGTAGCGGCGCATTGCCGATCACAATGACCTGCGGCAGTTCCTGCACTGCGGCCGGGTTGCCAACGGAGCCGGCATTGGCGTCCGCCGCTGAGCCGCGTCCGGAAAGTGCCAAGGTCGCCGCGCCGAAGAGCGCACCGAGCGGCCAAAGCCGTGCCGGACAAGCCATACACACTCCCCATTTGTTATTGGGCTGACGGCGATCGAACGGCAGTCATCGCCTGCCGCAGCGCAACCCGGAGTATCTCGCAGAATTGATCGGGAATTTTTCCCGATTTTGGCAGGAGTCCTGCCTTGGGCGAGGCTGCCGCCGGCGCTGGTCGGCGATCTCAGCGGCCCTTCAGCACCGCGCGCAGACAGGCCTCGTAAGCGACAAAGCTGTCGGCTGGGAATGGCCGCTCACTGCACCTGCGGTCCAGGGAGGAATCGTGCGGCGGAAATTCTCTATCCAGTACGACGCGGTCCCATGCGTCTATCTCGCCATGCTCGCAAGACTTCAGGCTCTCATCCGTGTTGCCACCTTCCGCCGTTGCCTTCGCGCAATGGGATCGAATCCTCTGGGCAGCAGCAGGGCTGATTGCTTGGACCGACGCAATACCGACATCAGCTGCCGGCGGCGACGATGGCGAGGGCGGCAACGCCTGCGCAACAGGGGCCGCTTGCACTTCTGCCGGCGTCCGTACCGGCCCTGCAATTTGAGCCGGGCCGGGTAGTTGGATCGGTGCCGAGTGCGCACCGGAGTGCGCCGCTGGAGTTGCAACGCGCTTGGGCGTCACGGGAACGCTTTTCGGTGCGCTGTACAGCAGGATGGCGCCGGTGATCAGGATCGCGATCAGTATCTTGTATTGCCACCTGATCAGCTCGCCCTGCTGCTGCGGCCGCGCCGGCTCAGGCGCCAAGGCAGAACCGCAGCGCCGACATGTGATTGCCGCATCGGGAATCTGCTCTGCGCAGCAGGGACAACGCTTGCTCGACTCCATCTCTGTTCCCGGTATCGCCGGCACCGTCCCGAAATTGAAGCACATCACTGCAAAGCGAGGCAAAAAGCGCGGCCTGCAGCCCATCAGGTGCGCTCGCTGCCCAATTCGCCAACTGGCACTCATCAGCGGTCCGAATGTGCGGGCGCGCGGCTGTGACCAGGCGGCGATGACAAAATAAAATTCGCGGATTGGTCGGAGCGCCGAGATTTGAACTCGGGACCCCTTGCACCCCATGCAAGTGCGCTACCAGACTGCGCCACGCTCCGACACGACTTATTCTTAATTATCCGGGCGGCACCAGTCCCGTAGCGCCGTCGCGGGATCATACCCGGTTTCACCCCGCTGGGAACCGCTGTCGCTTCCTGGCTGCCGCTTTACTTAATGGCGGCCGCACCCCCGGCGGCGGCGATCGGCCCGGCCGCGACGCAGCAATCAGCTGGCGCCCACCTGCCGCCGCCCTTACCACAAACGAAGGTCGCAGCGGCGGCATTATCGGCTATGATGAATTACAAATTCAGGGTCTCACCTCGTGAATTCATGGGGTAATCACAACAATCAGATACTTCGGGCCAGCGATCGCTGCCGCCCGTCACGCTACATTCTGATGGCTGTATTGATGGGCGCGGCCTGGCAGGCTCGCAGCGACGACAGCCCCGAAGTGTTCGCACAACTTGGACATTCAAATGTCGTGCATTCGGTCGCGTTCTCTCCGAACGGCCATACATTGGCATCCGCGGGGGAAGACGGCGCCACCAAACTCTGGGACGTCGACACGCAACGCGAGCTGCGCACGCTCAGGAGCGGCACCGACGGCGTGAACTCTGCCGGCTTCTCGCCGGACGGCAAGACGCTCGCCGTCGCAGGCCACGACGGTACGATCGTGTTGTGGGACGTAGCCAGCGGACGCCAGCTGCACATACTCAAGGGACATGCGGGGCCGGTCAACACCGTGGCCTTCTCCCCAAGCGGCCGATTGATCGCATCCGGCAGTGCCGATCACACGATCAGGCTTTGGGATCCGGCCTCCGGCAGCGAATTGCGAACGCTGAGCGCGCATCATGACGCGGTGACCACGGTCGCTTTCTCCGCCGATGGCCATACGCTGGCCTCTGGCAGCGTGGACCGCACCATCAGGCTCTGGGATGCGGCTGCAGGCCGGGAGCTGCGCTCGCTGACCGGCCATTCGGATCGCATCAGCGCCGTTGCCTTCTGCGCCTCGACCCAGACGCTCGCGTCGGCCAGCTGGGATCACACCATCAAGCTATGGGACCTGGCGAGCGGACGGGAGCTGCGCACGCTCAGCGGTCACGCCAGTGAGGTCTGGTCCGTCGCCTGCGCGCCGAATGGCCATACCATCGCGTCGGCTGGATACGATCATCGCGTCATGCTGTGGGACGTGGCCAGCGGCCGCGAGCTGCACGAGCTGGCGGCCGATGCCGGCTGGGTCGAGACGGTCGCGTTCTCGCCCGACGGCCGTCTGCTCGCCTCCGCCGGCGCAGATCATGCAGTCAAGTTCTGGAACGCAGCCAGCGGCGAGAAACTGCACACGCTCGAAGGGCATGCAGACTTCGTCAAATCGGTCGCATTCTCGCGCAACGGCCGCATGCTGGTGTCGGGTAGTGCCGACCACACGGTCAGGCTGTGGAGAATCACCGACGCGCGTGAACTGCGCACCATCCCGGCCCATGACAGCTGGGTCGGCGCGGTAGTATTCGCGCCCGATAACCACAGCGTCGCATCGCGCAGCGGCGACAAGACCATCAAGCTCTGGGACCTGGTCACCGGCCACCAGCTGCGCACGCTGCCGGTCGGTACTGCCGGGGCGGGCAGCTCATCGCTGGCGATGTCGCCGGACGGGCATACGCTGGCGGCCGGCAGTAGCGGCAACGCCATCAAGCTGTGGAGCATCGCCAACGGCGCCGAGCTGCGCACGCTCGCCGGCCACGCGGCCGCGGTCGAAACGGTGGCGTTCTCGCCCGACGGGCTGACGCTTGCCTCCGGCGATGCCCATGGCGCCATCAAGATCTGGAACCTGGCCAGCGGCCGCGAAGTGCGCACGTTGACCGGTCATACGAGCTGGGTCGATTCCGTGGCCTTCTCCCCGGACGGCCACACGCTTGCCTCCGGCGGCGGCGACCGGATCATCAAACTCTGGGACCTCGCAAGCGGGCGTGAACTGCGTTCGCTGACCGGCCATACGGCGCCGGTTACCGCAGTGGCATTCGCCCCGTCCGAGCCGATACTCGCCTCCAGCGATGAGAGCGCGGTGATCAAGCTCTGGGATACCGCCAGCGGCCGGGAACTGCGCAGCCTGCGTGGGCATTCTGATCTGGTGGAGTCAGTCGCGTTCTCGCCCGACGGCCATCTGCTGGCTTCCGCCAGTTCGGATTCGACCATCCGGCTGTGGGATGTCGCCAGCGGCGCGGAGCGGCTGCGACTGATCGCGTTTCGCGACGGCGCGACGCTGCAGATTACCCCGCAGGGCTATTATGACTTTCAGGGCGACAGCGCCGAGGATTATCTGAATGTGCGGGCCGGTGGTGAAGTCACCGGGATCGGCGCCTACCGCGAAAAGTTCTACCGACCCGACATCGTGCAACTGGCGCTGCAAGGCGAGAAGCTACCCGCGAGCCTGCCGACGCTGGCGAGCGTGAAACCGCCGCCGGACGTCGCGCTGCTGCAGGTGCCGGCCGAGATTACCGCCCAGACGCTCGACCTGCGGCTCACGATTACCGATCGCGGCGGTGGCATCGGCGACGTACGGGCGCTGGTCAACGGTACCGCGGTGTCCGATCAGGACGGGCGCGGCATCGCCGTGGTGCCGGTGGCTGGAGTGCCGACCCGCACCCTTCACCTGCGGCTGGTGCCCGGCAACAACGACATCCAGGTGATCGCGTTCAACGCCGATGGCTCGGTGCATTCCAATCCGGCCCAAGCCAGCGTCATGGCCCGTTACAGTCCCACCGGCAAACCGCAGCTGTATGCGCTGGTGGTGGGCATTGAGAAGTTCGATAACAGCAGCTTCAATCTGAAATATTCGGTCGCCGACGCGACCGCGATTGCGCAATTACTGCAAAAGAAGGCCACGCCGATCTTCGACAAGGTGAACATCGAAACGCTGGTCACGCAGCCGGCGACCACGAAGGCCGCACTGCTGAGCGCATTCGCGCGCTATCGCAGCATCGATCCGGGCGACGTGTTCCTGTTTTATGTGGCCAGCCATGGCCTGGTGACCGGAGAGGAGCTTGCCAGCCGCGAATATTTCCTGATTCCGTCCAACGTCAGCACGAACACCGAGGAGGCTATCCGGCACGACGCGCTGAGCGAGAATGACCTTAAGCAGGCGATCGCCAGCATCCCCGCCACGCGCAAGCTGCTGCTGCTCGATACCTGCCACGCCGGCGCGATGGGTGACGCCATAATCAGGGGACTTGAGGAGCTCGCGGCCGTCAAGGTGCTGTCCGGCGCGGTCGGCAGTACGGTGATGTCGGCGTCGACCAGTGACCAGGAGGCGCTCGAGGGCCAGGATGGCCACGGCCTGTTCACCTGGGTGCTGCTGCAGGGCCTGGGCGGCAGCGCCGATTTTCGCAACAAAGGCGCAATCAGCACCTTCGATCTCGCCGACTACGTCGACGACGAAGTGCCGAAGCTCGCCGAGCAGCATTTCAATCGCAAGCAGGTTCCGAACCTGCACAACGCCGGTCAGTCGTTCCAGATCGTCAGCAGTCGCTAGTGGCAATTCCACTCAGGACCTAACATGCGCAACACTAAAAAAAACCCAAGTCGACCGCCCCGCCGCCAAGGTGGCCCGGCGCTGTCCCTGGTCGTACTGGCCGCGCTGACACTCGCGCTGGCGCCGCTGTCAAGCCGCTCGCAGGTGCAACCTGCGCAGACGACCCAGCAGACGCAGCAGACCCAGCAGGTCCAGCAGAACGCGCTGCTGCTGCGCCAGCAGCAACAGGCAGCGCTGCTGCGCCAGCAGCAACAGGCAGCGCTGCAGCGCCAGCAGCAATTGAATGGTGCGAACCGGACGCCAGCGCAGAACGCCGCCGGCAACCAGGTCAATCAGACCAACCAGCCCAACCAGCCCAACCAGCCCAACCAGGCCAATCAGTCGCGTTACAGTCTTTCGAATCTGTTCAACGGCGCTAACGCCAATGCCAATGCCAATGCGACCAACGCAGCGCACCCGGCAACGCCAAATCCCGCAGCCAACCAGATGCTTCGCGGACCGACAGCCAATTCCACCCAGCAGCAGGCACCGACCACGCGGCTCGCAACACTCAATGCGAATCGCGCCTCAGGGCCGACCGGACGGCCGGTCCCCTCGCGCGCATTTGCCGGCTACCCGGGCCCGGCCGGCAGCACCGAGGCGACCCGCAACGGCAACACCGTGCGCACCGCCGCTGACGGCTCGGTGCTCGATGTGCACAGTCCGAAAAACGGCATGTACATCCACCACGGCGTCGACGGTAGCCGGCGAATCGTGGTGGATCGGCCGGACCACACGCGTATCTACGCCAGCTCGCGCGGGTTGCAGTACGTACAGCATCCGTACGTATTCCAGGGACACGCCTACGACCATCGCACCTATGTGGTGAACGGCCAGACCTACCACCGCCTGTACCGGCCCTACACCTATGCTGGCACGACGCTAGATGTCTATGCATCGTCGCGCTACTACGCGCCGAACATGTACCAGTGGGTCAACAGCCGCGCGACCACGCCGCAGAACTATACTTGGCCCTACCTCCGCAACCCGCCGGCCTGGTACGGCCACTACAGCGGCTATTTCACCCCGGACAGCTCATACAGCACGCCGCTGTCGTGGCTGGCCGACTACGTGGTCGCAGCGAGCCTGATGGCTTCTTACAAGATGGAATCCTCGGGTGCGCAACCTGCACCGCCGGATACTAGCGCCGCCATCACGCCCGAGGTGAAGAAGGCGCTGGCGGACGAGGTCGGGCGACAGGTGCAGCAGGAGTCGGTCGAAGCGCAGCAGGTTTCCCAGAACCACGAGCCACAAGCCAGCGGCGTGCTGGAGGAACTGGGCGACAAGCAGCCGCACGTGTTCGTGGTCGCATCCGATCTCGACCTCGTCGATCCGAGCGGGCGCCGCTGCACGGTCAGCGAGGGCGACGTCGTGCAGGTGGTGTCGGAGCCGAAAACGGGCGGCGCAGCAGTGGACGCGGTGGTGATGGCCAGCAAGGGCGGCGTCGAGTGTGGGCGCTCGGCCCAGGTGGAGATCGCGCTCACAGACGTGCAGGAAATGCAGAACCACATGCGCGAGACCATCGACCAGGGCATGGCCGATACCAATGCCGGCAAGCAGGCCGCCAAGGTCACGCCGGCATTCGCTGCCTCGCCGCCGCCTGCCGACACCAACGCCGCGGCCGAGATCGAGCAGCAGCAGCAGATCGCGGCTGCCGCCGAAAGCTAGCCGGAGGACGAAACTCACACAGTTTTTCGGCATGCCTGGGGTTCCGACCGCCGCGGCATGTCGTCGGTTAGTACTTGTCTTCGACTGCTGCGCGGCGGGCTATCACAGCGCTACCGCAGTGCCGCTGCTGACTCAGACCTATGGGGTGGCGGATTTCCCTGGGGAGATATCGGCCAGGTTACCGGCTGTCAGGCGAACCTGGGGGTCGGCGATCCATTGACCGGGTCTGATGTCGCTCCGGTCACGATGCCCGATGGCTTCCCCTACAGCCTGCAGGAGCTGGCGTTCTTCTACTGGTTCTTTGGCGCGCCATCGCTCGGTGTCAATGGCTGGTTCTCGGACAACGGCACCTTTAGTACCGACGCCGGTCCGAACTGCCCGACCACCTGACAGCGACGCGGGTATGCAAGCCGCCGACCCCGTGCGCAAGCAGTCGCGCGCAGGGCCGTGCGGCTCAGCGCCGCAGGATCCGCATCACGTCTTCGAGCTCCATGCGCACCTGGCGCACGATCTGCTGGCTCTGCGTGATGTCGGTGCGCGCCTCATCGCCGGTGAGCTTCTGGCGCGCGCCGCCAATGGTGAAGCCCTGCTCGTACAACAGGCTTCGGATCTGACGTATGATGATCACGTCCTGGCGCTGGTAGTAGCGGCGATTGCCACGTCGCTTGACCGGCTTCAACTGCGGGAACTCCTGTTCCCAGTAGCGCAGCACGTGCGGCTTGACGCCGCACAGCTCGCTCACCTCACCGATGGTGAAGTAGCGTTTGCCGGGGATCGCCGGCAGTTCGTTATTATTCCTTGCTTCCAGCATAGGCTTCTACGCGCGCCTTGAGTTTCTGCCCCGGTCGGAACGTCACGACGCGCCGCGCGCTGATCGGAATCTCCTCGCCTGTCTTCGGATTGCGGCCTGGCCGCTGATTCTTGTCGCGCAGGTCGAAATTACCGAAGCCGGATAGTTTTACCTGCTCGCCCTGCGATAACGCGCCGCGCACCTCTTCAAAGAAGAGATCCACGAGTTCGCGTGCTTCACGTTTGTTGAGGCCGAGTTGATTGAACAATGCCTCGGCCATCTCAGCTTTGGTCAGAGCCATCGACTTTATTCTCTTATCCGAGCATCCAGATTCGAACGCAAATCCTGCAGCACTGTCTGGACCACACGGTCCGCGTCATCGTCAGTAAGGGTGCGGCTTAAATCCTGTAAAATCAAGCCTAAGGCGATACTTTTTCGCCCCAAATCTACTTCCTTCCCCTGGTAGACGTCGAAGGCGCTTAGTTGTTTGAGCAGGCTGCCGGCAGCAACACTAACACGTTCGCTGAGCGTGGCGAAGGCGACATGTATTGGAACTGTAATAGAAATATCCCGCCGGATCTGCGGGTAGCGGGAAGTTTCGCGAAATTGCGCCAGATTAGCGCGAAATGCGCCCGAATAGTCGAGCTCGAACAGGATTGGGGCATATGTCAAGTCGAGCGCGCGTACCAGGCTGGGGTGCAGCTCCCCCAACTGCCCCAGCAGCACGCCATCCCGGATCAGGCTCGCCCCGCGTCCGGGATGCAGATACCCGGGAGCGGCCGGCTCGAAAACAAACCCCTCCAGTCCCCCGCCCAGTGCCAGCAGCGCGCTCAGGTCGCCCTTGGCGTCATAGAAATCCACCGGCGTTGAGGCACTGCCCCACTGTTCGGGCAGGCGCGCGCCCAACAGCAGTCCGGCCAGCATCTTCTGTTCGCGTACCACCCCCGCACCGCCCGCACCCGGTTGCACGACGAAGCGGTTGGCGATCTCGAACACCCGCACGCGCTGCTGCTGGCGCCGTAGGTTCTCGCGTGCCACGCCGATCAGCCCCGGCAGCAGCGAGCTGCGCATGACCGCCAGGTCTGCGGCGATCGGATTGGCCAGCTCGATCGCGCTCTGTTCGACCGACGGGTGCAGTGAAAACAACAACCGCTGCAGTGCCGGGTCGACAAAGCCGAAGGTCACGACTTCCTGGTAGCCGCGCGCCGCCAGCGTGCGCATCACCAGCTCTTCACCGATCTCGGCGGTGGCGAGCGGGCGCGGCACCATCACCATCACCGGTGCGCGCTCCTCGATCCTATCCAGGCCGCCAATGCGCACCACCTCTTCGATCAGGTCGGGTTCGATCTCGATATCGAAGCGCCACGAGGGTGGTTGTACGCTCCAGCCGCTCTTGTCCGAGCGCACGCCCATGCCAAGCGCGCGCAGGCGCAGCTCGACGTCGGCGGCGGCGATGCTCTGTCCGAGCAGACGCTGCAGCTGCCGGCTGCGCAGCGTCACCGGGCGGATTCGCGGCAGCTCGTCCGCCAGTTCGGCGATCGTGACCGGACCGGCGACACCGCCGGCGATTGCCAGCAGCAGCCGCGTCGCCAGCGCCAGTGCACGCTCCTGCCCGCGCCAGTCCACGCCGCGCTCGAAACGCTGGCTGGCATCGGTCTGCAGGCCGTGGCGACGCGCGCGACCGGCAATTGCTGCCGGCTTGAACCAGGCAGCCTCGAACACTATGTCGCTCGAGCTGCTGGTGATCGCCGAGCGCTGCCCGCCCATTACGCCCGCCAACCCGACCGCACCAGCATCATCAGCAATCACCAGCGCACCCGGCTCGAGTTCGATCTCGCGCCCGTCGAGCAGCGGCAGGCGCTCGCCGGTGCGGGCATGGCGCGCGGTGAGGCCGCCGGTCAGCCGCGCGCGGTCATAGGCGTGCATCGGCTGGCCGAGTTCCAGCATCACATAGTTGGTGACGTCCACGATAGGGCTGATCGGTCGCAGCCCCGCGCGCCGCAGCCGTTCGCGCAGCCACAGCGGTGCGCTGCGCGTGTTGTCCAGCCCGGACAACACCTGGGCCAGCAACCGCGGCGCACCGGCACCGGGCTGAACGCTGACCGGGAACGCGTCCGCCGAGGCACCCCCGGCGCGCGCCTCTTCCGGCGCCGCCGTCAGGCGCGCCGGCGTTTTCAGCGCCGCGCCGGTTAGCGCCACCACTTCGCGCGCAATGCCGAGCACCGACATCGCGTCGCCGCGGTTGGGCGTCACGTTGACCTCGAGCACTGCATCGTCGAGATCCAGGTACGCGCGCAGGTCGGTGCCCAGCGGCGCATCGTCCGGCAGTTCGAGGATGCCATCCGAGGACTCGGCCAGTCCCAGTTCACGCGCCGAACAAAGCATTCCCTGGGAATCCACGCCACGCAGTTTCGCAGTGCTGATCCTGACGCCGTTCGGCAGCATTGCACCGACGCGCGCCAGGGCGCTGATCAGTCCGACGCGTGCATTGGCCGCCCCGCACACGATCTGCAGCCGCGCGTCTATGCTGCCGCCTTCGGCGGTCACCACCTGGCACAACTTCAGCTTGTCGGCCTGCGGATGGCGCTCGGCGCGGATGATGCGCGCCACCACGACGCCGCTGAAGGCCGGCGCGGCGGGCGCGACACTCTCGACCTCCAGGCCCGCGGCGGTCAGGCGGCGCGCCAGCTCCTGCGCGTCCCAGCCCGCCGGCAGATCGACCCAGTCGCGCAGCCAGGACAACGACAACCTCATTACCGTCCACCCGCGAAGTTGGCCAGGAAGCGCAAGTCGTTCTCGAAGAACAGCCGTAGGTCGTTGACCCCATAGCGCAGCATCGCCAGCCGCTCGATGCCGGCGCCGAACGCGAAACCAGTGTAGCGTTCGGCATCGATGCCGCAGGCCTTGAACACGGCTGGATGCACCATGCCGCAGCCCGCGATCTCGAGCCAGCCGGTCAGCTTGCAGACCCGGCAGCCATCGCCACGGCACAACACACAGCTGATATCGACTTCGGCCGACGGCTCGGTGAAGGGAAAGTAGGATGGCCGCAATCGCATCGACAGGTCCTGCTCGAAGAACGCCTCCATGAACTTGTGCAGCGTCGCCTTCAAATTGGCGAAGCTGACGTTTTCATCGACGTACAGGCCCTCGACCTGGTGAAACATCGGCGAGTGGCTGACATCCGAGTCGTGCCGGTACACCCGGCCGGGCGCGATCAATGCCAGCGGCAGCGCTGCGCTGTGCACGGCGCGCTGCAGCGCGCGGATCTGCACCGGCGAGGTATGGGTGCGCAGCAACCGTCCATCCTTCAGATAGAACGTGTCATGCATCGCGCGCGCCGGATGATTGGCCGGAATGTTCAGCGCTTCGAAGTTGTAGAACTCGTCCTCGATCTCCGGACCTGCGGCGACTTCATAGCCGGCACGGCGGAAGATCTGCTCGATGCGCAGGCGTGTCTGCGTGATCGGGTGCAGGCCCCCGGGCGCCTCGCCGCGGCCGGGCAGCGTGACATCGATCGCCCCGAGCGCCAGCTCGCGCTCGACGCTGGCGCGCTCTAGCTCGGCGCGCCGGCTCTCGATCGCACCTTGCAGTGCGCTCTTGGCCGCGTTGATCAGGGCGCCGGCGGCCGGCCGCTCTGCCACCGGCAGTGTGCCGAGCGACTTCAGCTGCTCGGTCAGCGTGCCCTTCTTGCCGAGCCAGCGCACGCGCAGGTCCTCGAGCTCGGGCAATGTGCCAGCGGCGCGCACCTGTGCCAGTGCGCTCGTGGTCAGGGTGTCGAGCTCTCCCACAGCCGCACGTCGAGGATCAGGCCGCGGCGAGTTGGGCTTTCGCCTGCTCCGCGATCACGCCAAAGGCGTTGGCATCATTCATCGCCAGGTCGGCCAGCACCTTGCGGTCGATTTCCAGCCCCGCCTTGTGCAGGCCTTCGATCAGGCGGCTGTACGACAGCCCGTGGATGCGCGCGGCGGCATTGATGCGCATGATCCACAGCGCCCGGAACTCGCGCTTCTTGGCGCGCCGGTCGCGATAGGCGTACTGGCCAGCCTTGATGACCGCCTGCTTGGCGGCGCGATACACCTTGCGCCGCGCATTGTAATAACCCTTGGCCTTGCCAAGGACCTTCTTGTGTCGGCGACCAGCGGTGACGCCGCGTTTGACTCTTGCCATGTTGGGACTCCGTCAGGCGTTACTTGTGATTGGGCAGCAGTTGCAGGAGACGATTCACATCGCTCTTATCCACGAGACTGCTGCCTCCCGAGCGGGCGTGACGCTTGCGCTTGGAGTCCTTGTGGCCGAGATTATGACGTCTGCCGGACGCGTAGCCTTTGAAGCCGTTTGCCGTCTTGCGGAAACGCTTCGCCGCGGCCCGGTTGGTTTTCAACTTGGGCATGATCACTCCTTACCTTGTAGCCAGAGTTCGCAAGGCGCTGCATGCCTGCTAGAGGCATGACCGCACCCGCTTGCTCGCGGATCGCACGCTTGCGGCTATTCAGCCGCGCGCTGCACGATCACTTCTTTTTTGGTGCAAACAGCATCACCATCTGCCGCCCTTCCATCAGCGGGTTCTGTTCGACCACGCTGTGCGCGGCGAGATCGCCCTGTACCCGGTCCAGAAGCTTGCGACCGATGTCCTGATGCACCATCTCACGGCCGCGGAACCTCAGGGTCACCTTGGCCTTATCACCCTCGGACAGGAAGCGGATCAGATTACGCAGCTTGACCTGGTAGTCCGCCTCTTCCGTGCCGGGACGAAACTTCACTTCCTTGACATGAATCTGCTTCTGCTTGCGCTTGGCAGAGTGCGCCTTCTTGTTCTGCTCGAACAGGAATTTGCCGTAATCCATCACCCGCACCACCGGCGGTTCGGCCGTGGGCGAGACTTCCACGAGATCCAGCTCTGCTGAGGCGGCCAACGCGATTGCTTCCGCACGCGTCATGACACCCGCCTGTCCTCCATCTGCTCCGATCACTCGCACCATGGGCGACGTAATGTCTTCGTTACGCCGGACCCGCTTCGATGAAATGGCTATATATCAATCCTCCAAAGTTCGGCGCCCGTGGCTGTCGATCTCGGCGCGCAAACGTTCCGTGAACGTCTGCGGCGTCATCGCGCCCAGATCCTTGCCATTGCGGGAGCGCACAGAAATCAGATTCGCCGCAACCTCTTTGTCCCCGGCTACCAATAGGTAGGGTACCCGCTGCAGCGTGTGGTCGCGGATCTTAAAGCCCACCTTTTCATTGCGCAAGTCGGACTGGACCAGAACCCCCTGATTTTTCAGGAAATCCGCCATCTCAAGCACATACGGGTGCTGGCGGTCGGTAATACCCATCACTACCGCCTGTACCGGCGCCAGCCAGGCCGGCAGCCGGCCGGCATGGTGCTCGAGTAGGATGCCCAGGAACCTCTCCAGCGAACCGAATATCGCCCGATGCAGCATCACCGGAGTCCGCCGCGCGCTATGGTCATCGATGTAGTGCGCTCCTAGTCGCCCCGGCATGTTCAGGTCCACCTGCAGGGTGCCGCACTGCCAGTCCCGGCCGATCGCATCTCTTAAGACGAATTCTAGCTTTGGGCCGTAAAAGGCCCCCTCGCCTCGGTTTAGGCTGTACTCGATGTCGGCCGCGCCGGATGCATCCCGCAGTGCGCCTTCCGCCTTATCCCAGACTTCATCAGCCCCCACCCGCTTGGCAGGCCGATCCGAGAACTTGATGCGTACGTCATCGAAGCCGAAGTCCTGGTAGATATCGAGGATCAGGCGCGTGCTCGCGACCGCCTCGGAGGTGATCTGCTCCTCGGTCACGAAAATATGGGCGTCGTCCTGAGTGAAGGCGCGCACCCGCATCAGCCCGTGCAACGCGCCCGAGGGCTCATACCTGTGCACCTTGCCGAATTCGGCGTAGCGCACCGGGAGCTGGTGGTAGCTCTTGATGCCCTGCTTGAAGATCTGCACGTGCCCCGGGCAGTTCATCGGCTTGATCGCATACACGCGATCATCCGGCGTGCGGGTGGTGTACATGTTCTCCCCGAAGGTCGCCCAGTGGCCCGATGCCTCCCACAGGCTGCGGTCCATCAGCTCCGGTCCGTTGACCTCCTGGAAGCCGGCCGCGTTCTGCTTGGCGCGCATGTACGCGATCAGCGTCTGGAACACGTGCCAGCCCTTCGGATGCCAGAACACCGCGCCCGGCGCCTCCTCCTGCAGATGGAACAGGTCGAGTTCGCGGCCAATCCTGCGATGATCGCGCTTCTCTGCCTCCTCCAGCCGGCGCAGGTAGTCGTCCAGCTGCTTCTGGTCCGGCCACGCGGTGCCGTAGATCCGCTGCAGCATCTCGTTGCGCGAATCGCCGCGCCAGTAGGCGCCGGCGAGTTTCATCAGCTTGAACGCCTTGAGCTTGCCGGTGGACGGCACATGCGGTCCGCGGCACAGGTCGACCCAGTCGCCCTGGCCATACAGGCTGATCGGCTCGCTCGCCGGAATCGCGGCGATGATCTCCGCCTTGTAGTTCTCGCCCATGTTACGAAACAGCTGCACCGCCTCATCGCGCGGCAGCACCCGGCGCGTGACCGGCGCGTCGGCCTTGGAGAGCTGCTTCATGCGGCCTTCTATGGCAGCCAGGTCCTCCGGCGTGAACGGCCGAGCATACGCGAAGTCGTAATAAAATCCGTCCTCGATCACCGGTCCAATCGTGACCTGGGCTTCGGGGAACAGTTGCTTCACCGCCTGCGCCAGCAGGTGCGCAGTCGAATGCCGGATGACTTCAAGCCCATCCGGGTCGCGATCGGTGACGATGCTGACCGCTGCGTCGCGCTCGACCAGGAAGGAGGTGTCCACCAGCTTGTCGTCCACGCGCCCGGCAAGCGCGGCGCGTGCGAGACCTGAACCTATGCTGGCTGCGATGTCGGCGACGCTGACGGCGCGCTCGTAGCTGCGCTGGCTGCCGTCGGGCAGGGTGATGACTGGCACTTAATGAAGAGTCGATGGGCCGTTGGCGAGGGACCGCGGAGGTAAAGCCGGATTCTCACACACGGGTGCGAGCGGCAGCAACATGCGGCACAATGAACCTACATGTGGCCTAGACACGCAGCGCGAGGGCTTCGCGCCGAGCCGGCAGTTGCGCTTGATTTCAGCCGGCTGCTGCGCCACCAGTCCCAGAGCGGCAGCGCCAGGCACGAGGGCAAATTACCGTGAAAGCCGACAGCAAATCAGGGATCCGAAATGCGTTGATCTGCTGTGCGGCACTGGTGGCGCTGGCAGGCTGCGCCTGGTGTCGAATCCGTCCGCCGCAGATGCCAGCGGCACTGCAAGTCCCGACGGCCCAGAGACCGTTCCTCGAAGCGCACGCCAGCGGCGTGCAGATCTACCAGTGCGAGCCGAAGTCCGATGCGCCGGGCACATTCAGCTGGACGTTCGAGGCGCCCGAGGCGACATTGATGGACCGCCACGGCCATCCGATCGGTCGTCACTATGCGGGGCCGACCTGGGAGCTTCGCGACGGCAGCCGTGTTTCGGGTGAGATTGTGGCCCGCGATCCCGGTCCCGACCCGGCGGCGATCCCGTGGCTGTTGCTGCGCGCCAGGTCTGCTTCGGGTAGCGGGCCTCTCAACCACACCGAAAGTATCCAGCGAGTGCGCACCGTCGGCGGTGTAGCGCCGACCACAGCCTGCAGCGAGGCGCAGGCACATGCGCAGGCCCGCGTCCCGTATACCGCCACGTACATATTCTATGGTGCGCACGGCTGAGTACCGCGAGCGGACGCGGCCAGGTCCCCAGCTCAATCATCGCCAGATCGCAGAGCTCGTGAATTGCGAACTCGACCTGTTGCGAATGCGGTGAAGAGCACGAGGTCATAGATGCAACGACTGCTACCGCTATTCGAGCGCGAACGCTCGCTGAATCGACCGATGGTGCTGGCGACCGTCGTGCGCACCTACGGTTCGACCTATACCAAGCCTGGCGCGCACCTGTTGCTGGCCAGCGATGGCGAGTATGCGGGACTGCTCTCAGGTGGCTGTTTTGAGACTGACCTCGTGGAACATGGGCCCGCGGTGCTCGCTACCGGCAGCGCAAAACTGGTGCGATACGACATCCGTAGTTCGAACGATCCGGTCTTCGGCCTGGGCTCGGGATGCGAAGGTGCTATGGACATTCTGCTGCAGCGGCTGGATGCGTCCGGCGACTGGCAGCCCATGAATCGGCTCGCGGCCTCCTGGCATGCGCAGCAGGCGTTAGCACTGTTGCTGATCACGAGTTCCACCGATCCCGTGTGGCCCCCGGGCGCTGGGATCTTCGCAGATGATGGCACGAGCTTCGGGGTAAATGCCGCCGCCGCCAGCCTGGCGGGCAGTGAAGGCCCTGGCACACCACTGACGTCGTTGCGCGCTATCGCGAATCGGCTCTCCGACGAGCGCCGATCGCAATGGTTGCCACAGGCGGTGCCAGGCATCGACCTGCTGGCCCTGGTGCAGTCCAGCCCGGTGCAGATCCTGCTCCTCGGCGCCGGCCCCGATGCGCAGCCGGTGGCCGAACTGGCCGCGTTTCTCGGCTGGCGCGTTACGGTTATCGATCACCGCAGCCACTATGCGCGGATCGAGCGCTTTCCGAACGCCGCCCTGGTGCTCGACGATGGAGTGCCGTCGCTCACGCGGCTGCTGACGACGCGCTCGCCGCCCGCGTGGGACGCAGCCATCATCATGAGCCATCACCTGGCCACCGATCTGGCATATCTGAGAGCGATCGCGCGCAGCGATATCCCCTATATCGGACTGCTGGGGCCCAAGGCGCGGTCCCAGCGCCTGCTAGCTGAGCTCGGTGGTGATACATTGCAATTGGCAGCGCGGCTGCGGGCACCGGTCGGCATGGATCTGGGCGCAGTGACGCCTGAGGCGATCGCACTGTCGATCGTTGCCGAGATCCATGCTGCGATCGCCGGTCGTCACGCCATCAGTCCCGCGAGCTTAGCGCGATCGTCTGACTTGCCGTGATTAACCGGGGAGCTTGGTAGGCGCGACTGGGATCGAACCAGCGACCACTTCCATGTCAAGGAAGTGCTCTACCACTGAGCTACGCGCCTAATGTTCTGAGGCCCGGCCGCGCAATTGTAACGGCCGCCAACGCAAGGGCGCTGAAAGATACCGGAGCGCACGCACCCTCGCAAGCGCCAAAACGGCGCTAACCTCACGATTTCGCGAGTCTTTCCGCGGCTTTGGCCCGCCTCGTGGTCCCCGCCCCGCCCGGCAGATCGTACGAGGCGACTTCGCCCGTGGTCACCTCCAGTTCGAGCTTGCGCAGCGCATCGAGCCGATCGCGCAGCGCCGCTGCCTGTTCGAACTCGAGATTGCGCGCGTGGCGATACATCTGCGCTTCCACCCGCTTGAGCTCGCGCGCAATGTCGGCGGCGGTGCGAAGCGTGCTGATATCCACTACGGCACCCTTGCCTTCCCTGCTCTTGCGCTCGCCGCCGCGCCCGGACGCCGTACTCGCCAGCCGCGCGCCTTCCATGATGTCCGCCACCGGTTTGACAATGCTCTGCGGCGTCACGCCGTGCGACAGGTTGTACTCGACTTGCTTCTGGCGACGGCGGTCGGTCTCGGCGATCGCCCGCTGCATCGAGCCGGTCATTTTGTCCGCGTAGAGAATCGCGCGGCCGTGCACGTTGCGCGCCGCGCGGCCAATGGTCTGGATCAGCGAGCCTTCCGAACGCAGGAAGCCCTCCTTGTCCGCGTCCAGGATCGCGACCAGCGCGACCTCGGGCATGTCCAGCCCCTCGCGCAGCAGATTGATGCCGACCAGTACGTCGAAGCGCCCCAGCCGCAGGTCGCGGATGATCTCGACCCGCTCCACGGTTTCGATATCGGCGTGCAGGTAGCGCACGCGCACGCCGTGCTCGTGCAGGTATTCGGTCAGGTCCTCGGCCATGCGCTTGGTGAGCGTCGTGACCAATACTCGCTGCTGCAACACTACACACTTGTGGATCTCGGACAGCAGGTCGTCGACCTGCGTGCGCACCGGCCGCACCTCGACCTCCGGGTCCACCAGCCCAGTCGGCCGCACCACTTGTTCGACCACCTGTGAGGACATCTTGGCCTCGTAGGGGCCCGGAGTCGCGGATACGAAGATCATCTGCGGTGCCAGCCGTTCCCACTCCTCGAACTTCAGCGGCCGATTGTCGAGCGCCGACGGCAGCCGAAATCCGTACTGCACCAGCGTTTCCTTGCGCGAGCGATCGCCGCGATACATCGCGCCGAGCTGTGGGATGGTCTGATGACTCTCGTCCACGATCAGCAATGCATTGGGCGGCAGGTAGTCGTACAGGCAGGGCGGCGGCTCGCCGGGGGCACGGCCCGACAGGTAGCGCGAGTAGTTCTCGATACCGTTGCAGTAGCCGACTTCCTTGATCATCTCCAGGTCGAACAGCGTGCGCTGCTCGAGCCGCTGTGCCTCCACCAGCTTGCCGTCGGCGTGCAGCACTGCGAGGCGCTCGCGCAGCTCCTCGCGGATCAGATCCATCGCCTGCATCAGCCGATCGCGCGGGGTGACGTAGTGCGAGCCCGGATAGACCGTAAAACGTGGAATGCGCCCGACCAGGCTTCCGGTCAGCGGGTCGATCAGCGACAGGTTCTCGAGCTGGTCGTCGAACAGTTCCACGCGCAGTGCATCGCGGCCCGATTCTGCCGGGAAGATGTCGATGATGTCCCCGCGCACCCGATAGGTGCCGGGCTGCAGGTCCATGTCGTTGCGCGTGTACTGCATCTCGGCCAGGCGCCGCAGCAGCTTGCGCTGGTCGAGGCGCTCACCGCGCGACAGGTGCAGGACCATCGACAG
>Ga0182016_10002998_pt1 | contig 19483 bp, 17 predicted proteins | sample 712S2MmetaG_FD_120491 | JGI IMG/M metagenome (GOLD analysis project Ga0182016, IMG submission 120491) | Permafrost microbial communities from Stordalen Mire, Sweden - 712S2M metaG | ecosystem: Environmental > Terrestrial > Soil > Wetlands > Permafrost | place: Sweden: Stordalen | collected...
ATACCCTACTATACCCTACTATACCCTACTATACCCTACTATACCCTACTATACCCTACTATACCCTACTATACCCTACTATACCCTACTATACCCTACTATACCCTACTATACCCTACTATATATTACTGTAGGATAGTAATATATGACCCTACTATAACCTACTATACCCTACTATATATTACTGTAGAATAGTAATGTATGACCCTACATCCTTATTATATAGAGGGTTATACATCCATATTATACATATCTATTCTACAGTAATATATGACCTCATATCCCTATTACATATGTCCATTCTACAGTGATATATAATCCTATATCCCTATTATATATTTATATAGAGGGTAGTATATAACACAGAAAAAAGGACAGGCAGGCTATTTTAATTTGCGTAGACTCATGGTAATTGGGGATATTTATATGTGAAAACATATAAATAAACAGGATTAGAACAAAGATGAGTGTGTACACGTGTCCATAAGTATCCTACATATTATATACATGTGTTGTCAATATACTACATATATACAGCTCGTATATATTATGTGGAATGATCTCGTCGAAGTTCGGCAGCATATTCAGTTTCATGAATGGTTAGAGCGTCGTTGGTATCACTATCATTACCATCATCGTTCCAATCATTATCGTCCCAATCATTATCATCATTACCGTCCGTATCATCGTGATGTTCTGATATTCGAAAAGCGGGGCGATTTATCGTCTCTTGCATCCTTGCACGCATATGCTCCTCTATTTCCATCCGTTCCTTACACCGCTCGGCAGTGAGCTCTGGTACAGTTTTTAATTCATATTCGGTAACATGGGTAAATCTGGGGTGGTTAGCGTTCACTTGATTCCCCACGGACAATGGAATATGAACCGATGAAAACGGAATAGATGAAGCCGGCATAAATAGTGAGTGAGGAGATGAAACCGGAACACAGAGATGGTTAGTACTATTTGACATCCTCACGTAGTTACTTGTTGATTATTGCTTGTTGATTATTACCTAGCAATTACTTGTCTGCCGAAATCTTATATATGATAATCAGTTTTTCCATATTATAGCAGCGAGTATAGTATTAACTGAGTATAGTATTAATTGAGCTCCAGCAGTGTAGACTCTTCAGGTGTCATCAAGAAATTCCCGAGAATGGATATCTGGGTGATTATCCTCTGTTTCTGTCTTCAGATTTTCTTTCATGATACTGATCCTCCATAATACTACTTACAATGCTACTTATAATACTATCTCATAATATCTATTTCATAATACCACTTATAATGCTACTTATAATACTATCTCATAATATCTATTTCAGAAGATGAATGTCATCCCACGGTCCTGTGAATCTGAATGCATTTGAAACCGTCTATGCAGACATGATAATTCTTATACTGCCATATGCAAACGAATATAAGAGTCGGATTCATATCCTATAATCTCGTATTGCAAATCATCGACGGTATCGATATCCGTTATGGTATTGTTAAAGACGAGATGGGGAAAGCGTTTGGGAATCCGATTCAACTGCTTTTGGATTCCCTCAATATGATTCTCATAGATGTGACAATCTCCCATAACCAAAACTAGAGTGCCTGGAGAAATTCCTGTTATCAAAGATATGATATGAGTAAGCATCGCGTAGGAGGCAATGTTAAAGGGCACTCCCAGAGCAACATCAGCAGAACGCATATTAACTAAACAATTCAGCGCCGAGGGTTTGTCATCAGTGAAATCGCAATGGAATTGGAACGTGTAGTGACATGGAGGTAGTGCCATCTCTTCCAATATCGAGGGATTCCATGCTGTCACCAGCATCCTGCGATCGCTAGGATTTGTTCTCAATGTATCAATGACGTTTTTGAGTTGATCGATACCCGTAGACGCAGGATCTTTCCAGTCTGCGCCATACTTGCGCCAGGAAAAGCCATATATGGGACCCAACGTACCTTCAGGATAATCTAGGCCTCGAGAATCCAAGTAGGCGCGGGTTGAGTTTCCATCCCAGATTTTAATACCCTTAGCCTTCAATCTAGAATTAGTAGTGTCACCGTGAATAAACATCTTCAGCTCCTCGAACACTGATTCAAAGGGAACTTTCTTGGTAGTAAGAAGGGGAAGGACTCTTCCACCGACATCACTTAGGGAAAAGCGCAAAGTCTTTCCGAAGACCCCTCGTACGGGTACGCTGGTGCGATTGGGTCGTGTCGGTGCTTTCAGGAGTTTCCTCAGGAGTTTGAGATACTTCTCTTCGGATTTATTGGTTAGAGAGATGATCAATTCTTTCTCATCTTCAAGTTGAGCAAACTGTTTGCTCAAATCATCTTTAGATGATGACAGTGGACTTTCTACAGACACTTTACCAATATAATCATAGACCTCAGTACAATCAGTACAAGGATCATCGCGCTGTATCCGGATACTGTTGACATGCGCATTAACTAATGCTAGGCGAATGCTGGTTTCGCAACCGATGATAACAACGTCCTTTTCATATGTTAAGGCATGTTTGACTGCTTCATTAAAGGTTTTAACCAAGCATATGGTGCAAGACCCAACGTGAGTAGTTTCGAAGATCTCGTAGTTTTTATCGCCAGCGTACATAATGAGGTGCATATACTTCTCTTCAATCAGGGGATACCACTCCATAAGATCGGAGGTTTCGGCTGCGATAACCACCACTTCGGTACTACATAACTTATTTAAGTTGCTAGCGAAGGTAATGTTATATTCGGCATCAATGCAAGTGGCAACTGTAACTCGAGGCATTCTTGGCTCCCTTTATATTATATTTATGTTAACATATAGATAATCAGTTATGGACTTCACCTTAATAGATCTAGGATATCATAGTATAAAGGGCAATCTAATTATCTGAGTGTCAAGATAATCATAGAAATGATTTCGAAAAAATAAATTATCTTATGTTATAATACATTACCCGCAGCCATGGCTACCGAAGATGTCTTAGAGCTCTACCCTTATGATCAGTCTGAAAACACTATTACATTCACCACCTCTGACGGGGCAGCAGTCGCGTTCGATTCTTCCCTCATTCCGCAGATGAAGACCATCAACAACTTGATTGAAGACGTCGACGTTGGGCCTCAAGAGGCCATTCCCCTGTCGAGCATCGACGAATCGACCCTTCGACGGGTTGGTGAATATTTGAAATACCATGAGGTTCATCCCCTTCCTCCTCCACCCATCTCCTTCGAGATAGAGCAGCCCGAGCAGCGCAGCGACGATATGACAGTATGGGATTTGCGTTGGACGAATCTCATAGCCGATCGTGCACCCACCGCTGAGCAAGTTCGAGCATTGGCTGCTCTCCCTGGACTTCAGGCAGCTGTTCTTAACGCTACCATTAGAGAGGGTGAGGATGTCAGCAACCTCGTTGAGCTGGCTGCACAACGTAACCGTTTGAAGTATCCTGGACACGTCGACCTGCTCGAACTGACTATGGCGGCTAACTACTTGGAAATCAAAGATCTTAGCACCCTATGTGCTAAGGCCATAGCCAATCGTATGAAGGGAAAAACTGTGGAGGAGTTCCGTGAATATTGGGGAGTGAAGAATGACTTTACCGATGCAGAATACGCTGCGATTCAGAAACAGAACACATGGTGTACCTAGTAAATTAACTACATTAACTACATTACACAATATATACACATTACGGGTATATATCTTGCAAACTATATCCCATTACGCGTCACATCTCGTATTATCATATCTCGTATTATCCCATCTCGTATCATCGTATCCCATCTGGTGTCACCACGTATTATCTCAATTATGAGAAATATATATTTCTCGTATACAAAATGGCTAGCCCCCTAGAGTCGGGACTCGGTGAAATAGGTATTTTTTTGACTGCATTAGGTGCGGGGTTAATACTTCTGATATTAGTGGTTTTTTTCACTGCTCCTCGGACGGAGGGAGATACTAAGCTCCTTCCCATATTTTGGACCGCTCTCGCTATTAGTATTGTTAGTATGATTATAGGTCTTATTATAGTTACATATGTTCTCACGAGACCAAAACCCATAAAACCATTTTATCCGTTTTGGAGTTATCCTGAGTCTCCTGCACTGATAATGACTCCAAGCAGTCCAAGCGCTTACATACTTACCTAAATATTATTGTACAACTGATTTTATAATTGTGTCTGTCAAGATGACAATACATATGTCCTCCAAGTATCATTATATCGACCCTCTGGAGTTGCGAGATGCCGCCTTCCAATTAGCAGAGAAGATATATGTCGACTCGAGCTTCCAGGCTAATATGATGATATCTCTCTTTCGGGGAGGAGTTCCTATCGGGATGTATGCTCAGGAATATCTCAAGCGCAAGAATATCAACGTTGATCATGTCAGTGTCCTTACCAAGAGTTACCACGGAATCCACAAGCAAACCCAAACCGATGTCGATTCCGTTGATTATATAGTGAAGAATGCCAATGAGGATACTTCTGTGGTAATAATAGATGATATCTTCGATTCTGGTAAAAGTATCCTCGCCCTCCTCGACAAGTTACAGGGAGAGATGGGTGTACACTTCCCCCACAAAATTAAGATCGCTGCCGTGTTTTGGAAACCGGAGAACAATAAGACTAGTCTCATTCCCGACCACTATTGCATCGAACTTCCCGGAAAGACTTGGGTAGTGTTCCCTCATGAAGTGGGAGATTTCCCCAATGATAAGGAATTGGAGGTTGCCATGGGTTCACGAACCTTATGGGCGGTTACGGGGGCCGAGGATAGTAACATCATGTGCGCCGACAACTGGGATATTATTCTTAACGCTGCCATGGAAGCTAAAAAATCTTACGATGATAAGTGTGGGATATTCCTAAAGGATGCTCTCACAATAGGATTCGTCCTCGGATTCGTTATACTATCGGTTCCCGGGGCGATCTTAGGAATCGGTGCTGGAATAATGGTCTCCATTCTCAAATTTACGCCACGCCAGCGTAAAGTATTCCACATCATTCCTCATATGATACCAGAAACGGGTTTGGAATATACTGAAAAACTATGTCAGCGCCACAAGAGGCTTCCCGATTATCTCACTTTAATTGAGATTATGTCTCTGGATTGGAACGATCATATTGAAACTATACTATAATATATGTGTTCATAAATATATTCTCCTTCCACAATATATCTATTCATAGATATATCCTCTTCCCATAATATATCTGTTCATAGATATATATGCCACAGTATGTGAAAAAAGAAGGAGTCTCAGTTAATTATTTCCCGGGGGCGGTTTTACTATTATATTATACCCTATATAATATATGTAACGTACACGATATACATCGGCCGTAAATTATTTTACGACCCCCTCATGTTGTGTACGTTACATATATTGTATAGGGTAGATGTATATAGGGTGTGATGCACCGTGAATTAATTTCCCGGCTAGGTTGCTGTTTTACATTATACCCCATATAAATATATAAAGATCTGGAGACCCTAAAATGATTTATTCACACTGCATCATATGCCTCATATACTCATATGCGTTATAAGATATATGTTGTAAGACATATCTTTATCCGAACGAGCGAACGCGAATTAATTGGCTGGGTCGGTTTTACTATTATATATTATACCCCATATAAAATATATAAAAGACCTGGGGGCCCTAAAATAATTCGTTCACGATCCAGTGCATCCTTACAGAATATCATATAAAGTATCATATATCATATAGAATATCATACGTGAGCTTTAGGTATATATTACATCATGTGCAATATATTAGTAATCATCTGGGTCAATGCCCATATCCTCTGGCATGTATGATGCCATTTCCAAATCGGCATCTAGAGGACTCTCTCGGTTTATCAGCTTGAATTCAGGTATCTCTTCTAATACAGCCCCCAAACGTGGTGCCAGATTCTCATAACGATGACGCGATGACTTAACAGCCATCGAACTGAGAACATCAGTATCAGGAGTTACACACCAGACCATGCGCTTAGCCCGAGTAATAGAAGTGTAGATGCGATTACGATCGATGAAGGAACTGGCAAAAGCATCAGGGACGAATAAAATGACAAAGTCCCACTCCGATCCCTGAGACTTATCCACAGTCAGGGCATAAGCGTGTTTTAATTTTAAAACCGTAAGATCTCGATCATAATCTGGATCATCACCGTCTTCGATATTGGTTGAAACTGGAACATACTTCTTTTCCTGTAAAAGGAAGGTTACTGCGCGATCATTACCAAAATCGACATGTATCTTTGTGGATTCTACTCTAGTGACTATACCGGTTTCACCATTGAAAACTTTCCAATACTGATTATTCTCCATCATCATAACCCTATCACCTTCCATCCATTTTATGTTGTTATTCCAAACGTGTGCTCGTCCCTTATCATATACTGCCTGGAACTTCGCATCTATCTGAGGGAGCCATTTGTTGTATGGACACAATACCACCAGATTCTCCATCTTGATTCCCCCTCGACAACATCCTTCGATGATAGTGTAGACCTGATCAATGCCACCAACGACAACACTAAAATTATCACCCGTGGCCAGATCAAAGGGGTAGGATCCGTCATAAGTTACTAGAGCATTAGAGTTCATGATAATGTAATCGCGTTTTCCTGAATCTTGATATACTCGAAAATTAGTAGTCAGACGATATGTGGGAATAGTGTGTGATCGAACCACTTCTTTAAACAGGGAGCCCCAGGTTATAGGAGAGAGCTGATTGACATCACCAATGAAAGTTACCTTCCTGGTATTGGGATATGCGGTCGCAAATTCATCAAAGAGTTCGGTGGTTAACATACTGGCTTCGTCGATGATAATGTGCTCATATTCAGTCTCTCCACTGTTAAGGATGAGGCGGTGGATAGTTTGAGCATGATCATGATTCTTCGTTACTTCACGAATGCGCGCAACTGCTTTACCTGTAAAGGAACACACGGCATATTTTACTCCTCGAAGTTCTAAATTGTGAACGATCTGTCCTAAACACCTCGTTTTACCCGTGCCAGCGGGACCGGTGATAATCGAGACCGTGTGATCTAAGGCCCCCTGAATGGCCATCCTTTGATCTTCCGATACTTCCACACTGAAAACCGCCGGGCATCTTTTCACAGTTACTTCCGTGCTATCGGACGACTGAGTATCCATGGGAGTATCTATTGGGGTATCATATGTGATATGATCCTTCAGACGCAATTTCGCGATGTAGTTGGAGACCTGGGTTTCTACTTCATGAGGAATCTCAAGATAACACAGATTCATATCTACAACAACACCATAGTCCGCTTGTAATACCGGCAACTGTTCCGCCAAATTGGGGAATTGTCTGCCGAGAAAGACCAGGGGTGTTCCCACCCACTTCCTTTCCGTCAAATTGCGATACAATACCCGAACAATCTCTCCACGAAGACGATCGATGGCGTCCAGATCGATTTTAAATCGATCCACTATCTTCACTGCCTTCTCGATAGGAATCGCCGCCAAAGTGTAAGGGTTTATTACACACTTCTCATACATGCGATCAGTGGGAAGTTTGCAGGCTTTTATCTCTTCATTATTTATATCTAAGAGATATAATTTTCGCAAACTCCGTTCTTTGTGCCACCTCACAAATATCTTCCGTGTCTTTTCCTCATTGACCCCATCAAATGAGCGGAGGAGTTTCTGGTCTCGAGTGTCCGACCACTGCTGAGCCAATTGACTGATATACTTCTCGATATCTCGCTCGCTCTCAAAGCAATGATTGCTCATGAGACGGTCATATACACGACGATACAGACCAATTTCATAACCATCCCGGGTTTTGGTGATACCAGCGAGATACTTGCAAATGGCTTCGCGGTCACAGGGCATTTCAACCGCGGGAGTACAACTCAACTTGATAACCTTACCATCATACAGACCATAGCCGACAATATAATCATTGATACGGATAGGACAAAAGAAATCGGTACTAACAGTGTAAGTTCTTCCCGATTCTAATCCCTTGATGCTGTAGGTGGTAGGATCGCCACGATTCTGAGGTCGATTCCAACCAGTAACGATACCCTGTATAGTAACCTGTTGAGACTCCATCTTGTAGATGATATAATATTTTTTAGGAACATCAATTACGGAATATCCTTAACTATAATGTATCTATTACACTACTACTACCGGAGTATGCGGGCCCACCACAATAAGGGCATATGCTAATAACAATACTAAAAACACGATGATAACGAACCATAGTAGGGTAGCGGTACCGGAGACGGGAGTATTATTAGTACTGGCAGTCGAACACTGATTTAGTTTAGAAAAGTCGCTGTTTTGGGTGGCCAGATTAATATCGTAATCCAAAATATTAGGAACAAAGGCTACCGCCAACAAAGCACCCGATCCTACAGCAATGTTGATAACCCCGCTGATAGTATTGTTGGTAGTATTAAGTTGTTCAATAATATATTCTCGAGCAGTGGTACTGTACAGGACGGCTTGAGTGGCTGTGGGTTGCACAGTCCATACTACCGAAGAGCCCATTTGATTTTTAGCTTCATTGACATCGGCATATTTGTTACAGAGATCATTCCATACACAGAGGAAGACCATATCCGATTGGGCTCGGAGTGAGTCATTCACCTTATTAGCCATATCACTGGGAGAAAGATTGGAGACGCTATTATCTCTCACAACTAGACATGGCATACTTCCATAGTGATAACGAGAATAATTCAAGACTTTCAGCATGCGATAATTATCAATATATTGAGCCTGTGTAATACTAAGATTAATAGGAATAATAGGAGGTTTCCCCACGTCCAAGACAATGGTATGAAAGTATGACGAAGAAAAGATTTCCTGCAATTGCTTAATATTATCATTATTGTGTTTGGTAGCCCCTTTGAGAATTATTACTAAGACTTTAGCCTCATGGCTCATATCGGAACACTCACCAACCGTACGAACCGATGCATCCATCTTTACAGTGTAGGATAAATTTTTTTATCCTGAGATTTAGTATTGATGATATCGCAATCATTTGAAACTTGCGGTCTACTGTAGTACCATATAAAATATCATATATACTAGGAATATATCTGATAGGCATATATCTAATAGTGATGAGTCTGTAATCATTTGTGACCGGCGATCTTTTGTACTACCATACCAAATGACTAATATGCTCTTGTGAGTATATTTGTCTACATATCTAATATACTGTAGTGAGTATATTTGTCTACATATCTAATATACTGTAGTCAGTATATTTGTCTACATATCTAATATACTGTAGTCAGTATATTTGTCTACATATCTAATATACTGTAGTGAGTATATTTGTCTATATACCAAATGACTAATATACTGTAGTGAGTATATTTGTCTATATACCAAATGACTAATATACTGTAGTGAGTATATTTGTCTACATATCTAATATACTGTAGTGAGTATATTTGTCTACATATCTAATATATTGTAGTGAGTATATTTGTCTATATACCAAATGACTAATATATTGTAGTGAGTATATTTGTCTACATATCTAATATATTGTAGTGAGTATATTTGTCTACATATCTAATATACTGTAGTGAGTATATTTGTCTATATACCAAATGACTAATATACTGTAGTGAGTATATTTGTCTATATACCAAATGACTAATATATTGTAGTGAGTATATTTGTCTATATACCAAATGACTAATATACTGTAGTCAGTATATTTGTCTATATGTCCAATATACTGTAGTCAGTATATTTGTCTACATGTCCAAAGAATCATATAGATTCGAGGCTACAAGGATATTTTTGTTTTCGCTCTTTGCGGATGCCGTTGAGACACTTTTGAATGTCTTAGCTACTCTATTAGAACTAGTGGCCTCGCCTTCAATCCCTGCCGCTGGATAGATGGCCCGTGTGTCCCGCAATCGTGCAGACGGATGATAACTTTCTCTACTTTGTCTACCTTCCCTGCCTTCTCTACTTTCTCTACTTTCTCTACTTTCTCTACTTTCTCTACTTTCTCTACCTTCCCTACTTGGTCTATCCTGAGATCTTCCGACTGTACCACGATCGGTCCTTTCACCACGACCATCTCTACGTTCTCCATGAGGTTTTCTCTCATCGGTTCTTCTTCCGGCTTTCCTATCGTCATCTTTGTCATGAGTAAATCCATGATCGAAGTATAGCACTGCGGTTTTATCATCAGCCTTCAAGGTGATCTTACGAATCATGTGGAGGGCAAAGCTGGCATCCGTGGTTTTAGGATCATAGCTGATAAACAGAGTTCGATTGGCACTAAAATACACCACGGGGTAATTCGGATTGGAAGAGTAGAAATCTACCACTTGCTTAATATCTTCTTTAGTAATCCACATGGGAACGTTTCGACATTTCAAAGTATCGGCCGAACGATTATGATCGAGATCGCGAGCCAATGCTCTGTCGACGTAGAAATCGTCAGTACCATCGCTGAGTGTCATGAGGGTAGGAAGAGATACTTCTATCTTCGGACACACTGGGGTGGTTTCCAAACGGTCCTTGTACCTTTCATATTCTGTGGCAGTCACCCAATCTCGACACTTTTTGACGTCAAAATCTTTCCAACGAGGGTCTTCCACCTCGGTAGCAGCGCTCCAAGTAGAATCATCGACTAGGGATACGTTCCTAGAACCATTAGGACGATTTCCCAGCAACATGTGATATACTTCAGGATTACTTACAAAGATAAATCCCATTTTTAAGGAATTGCCTTCCTTATCATTCACGATCTGTACACGGAAGTCGCAAGCATAACTAGGATCATCAATGTCAGCACGATATCTCTCGAGACTCTGATGACAAAACTCCAAAAGATCCTCCGCTGTCACAGAACCACTATACACGAAAAGAGTGTGGTTGTCGTACATGACGATTGTTGATGGTCATTATGTTTATTTTCAACATCAATAATGCACCCGTTATAATAGAGTATGAGTGTTATGTTTAAACGTCGTATACCATATGTGGAAGCCCGTAGGCACGATCCTCAGGATTATTCTTCGCAATATAATCCGGAGGATCGTGCACAGGGTGCGGTAAATTTGATATACTACTGTGCTGGTATATCTCTAGAAAATAAAAATTATGTTATAAAATACATTACATATTATAAATGGAAATGTTTCGTCACCTCCATGTGCCGCTACAACGGCAATCTTATACTTCATCGGATCTTCCTCTTCTTCCTCTTCTTCCTCTACTTCCTCTAGAGGAGGGGTTTTATGTTCTTCCAGATATCATCTCAAAAGAATTATCTCTCAATGAATTATCCCTCGAGAGCTGGTATCTTATAACCCGATATCTCCGTACCATTGAATTAATACCATTATTACTGACCTCATATAGTGTCAGGATGAATGTCCTCTCTTCCCGCAGGACGATAAATGTTTCCCTGAAAAAATGCATAAAACCTTTCTTTCGTACTCACTCATGGAAGTACCAAAACCTGGGATCTCTGGTAACTTGGGTAAAGTCTTTTCCTACTCTTACCGTTTTAAAAGTACATCTAGATGTTGATGTATCATATAAGGGTAGTCAGATCGCGGATCTATTGGCACAACCACACTTGCACACCTTTGAATTTACTCACAAGCATGATTATTATGACTATGAGTATTATAAGGCATACGACGATCTTCATAAGAATACCATTGACGTTCCACCGACCGTGACCCGTTTGAAATTATCGGCAGCGCCATCAATAATCAACAAGCTCGAAGTTACCAATGCTATCACCGATTTACACCTGGATTTTCTCCGTGACCCCTCCGGTCTCGCAGATGTCGATGGGAGTTTTACTTTAGATCTTCCCCTGGTAAAATTAACCTTGGAGGGATATATTCAAATTAGTCCACAGATGCTATCTAGTTTACCAAGATCCCTTAAGAAATTAATACTTATTGAAGTATATGTTTTGCCGGAATTTCCATGGCATGAATATATTGAAAACCTACCAAGTAACCTAATAACTTTCAAGTTTAATACTTTTACGACTGATTTCCACTGGACGTCGTCTTACAGTATAAATATTCTGGGAAAATTACCTCGATCATTGCTGTATTTAGTGTGGGAAGAAAATGATTACGGAGTTAAATTTCGGGATGATATGCTAGCATACTTGCCCCAAAAATTAATCGGGTTTATGGCCAGTAATTGTCAGTATATCACAAGCACTGGAATAGCTAATCTTCCCCGCACTTTAATATGGTTGAACTTGGTGAGGGCAAGGCTTACTCGAGATTCTCTACCTTATATGCCACAATCCTTAAGAACGCTATATCTGTCTGGAGATAATAAGATAACACCAGAGGACGTGGAAACTTTAGCCCCACAAATTAAAACATTCAGAAATGTTGAAGCAATGATATATTGATATATTAATATACTAACATATTAAACGTCGTATACCATATGTAGAAGCCCGTAGATACAATCGTCATGCTTATATTGCGAAGAATAATCATACTCAGGATAAGTTTAATATACTATTGTGCTAGTATATCCTAAGAGAATTATGTTATAAACACATTTCATATTATAAATGGTACTGTCACGTCACTCCCGCATGTCTCAACAAGAGCAATCTTTTACTTCACCAAATCTTCCTCTGGAAGAGGTTTTTATGTTTTCCAGATATCACTTCAAATGAAGTATATCTTTAGAAAAAAATTATGTTATAAAAACATTACATATTACAAATGGAGCTGTTTCGTCACCCCCTATATGCCTCTACATGAGGAATCTTATACTTCTCCAAATCTCACCTCAAATCTCACCTCAAACGAATTATCTCTCAATAAATTACCCCGCTCTTTAAAATGGTTGTACTTGGCGGAGACAAGACTTACTCGAGATGCTCTACTTCATATGCCACAATCCTTAAGAACATTGCATCTGTCGGGAGATAATAAGATAACGCGCGATGATGTAACAACTTTAGCCCCACAAATTAAAATATTCACAAATGACAAAAAAGGTAAAAATAGCATAAATAGTATGAAAATATATTAATATATTAACATATTAATATAGTACGATACTTAGAAGAGCTTACTTATATTGTAGGATGCGGTATTAATTAACCCAGTACTGAAGTCCTTAGCAAAGTCGTCTGGTAAAATACTGGAAACTGCTTTGGGACTGATTCTATTAATGGTACTCTGTACCCCCGATTGTACTGCCTTAGAAGTATTAGTATACCGTGTACTCAAAGATTTCGATACTTCTGGAGGAAAATACTTATCGAGAGAACTTCTTTCTGGCGATTTTGCCGTCACCGGAGTAGCGATGTTTTTAGTCACAACATTAGTATTTGGTGATTTATTGTTGCTAACGGTTTGTCTTTGCGACATGATGGTATCTGGAGTACCCGAATTGACATTTTTATCGGTAAATTCACCAGACTGTAATTTCTCATCTAATGAGGTATTTTGACTTGTACTTCGAGCTGCGGTGATGAGAGCCGCCTGTGTCAGAGCAGTATTTCTCGATACTGGACCCGGGGATTTTAATGTCAATGTTGATGTTTCCTCAGGTTGATAGTATATGGGACGGGGTGGCAGCGCGGGTGGATTGTGGATATTTACCACCACAGGTTGAATCTTTTCTTGTGAAGGAACTTGCACATTGATCACCGCTGGATTAACGGGTGGATTAAGTGGTGGATTAACGGGTGGCTTTGAGACTATTACTTTTGGGGCATTCTGTGCAGCGCTATTTATTGCTAATTTATTCTCCAAAGTTTTTAGTTTAGCTGCATTACGATGTCTTGTATTACGTAGTATGGTATATAAAATAGTAATAATTATAATCATGAGAATACCACCGATGCCGGCGATGGCGGCCGCCACACTACTCCAATACATAGTGTTAAAATTAGTATCTCGCGTAGTAACTTTGGTTAAGGCAGTGGCCGCTAAAGCAGAGAATATACCCACTACGAAAGTTATGATGGCCACGATGATGAAAACGATAATAACAATAACCTGGATAGTATTACCCCGGCGGAGGTTTTTACTATCTTGTTCAATCATATTCATTTCTCTAGTGGTAATAAGTGATTTATCGGCCAAAGCTGCAGTAAAGTCACCAGTATTAAAAGCTCCGGTAGCAAACCCCATAATAAGAATAATGGCCAGTAGAACCACACTGGACCATCCTAGAGCGGTGGCGATGGTAAGATATTTATTAGCATTCTGTATGTTAATATCCGTGGTATAGTATTTTGATCCAATAGTCGTAGAAGCTCCCACACTAGAAGCTATCGATGCCGTTAATAATAGGAGGAATGCTATGATAGCCATTATGACAAATAAAACCAGAATCGACATACATTAATTTAGATACAAGAAAAAAATACGGGAATATAATCTACGGAGATATTAAATAGAAATAATAAATGTCAACGCTACCCAGTAATATAGCACGACTCCTTTGGGGACCATATATGGTTAAACACGAAGTTCTAGAGAATATTTATCATGTAACGGTCACTACGATAGATAGAAATGGAGGTACCATACTACGGAATCGCCTCAATGCTGAACTAGTATCCTCGTATCATTTCGGAGAAGATATTTCCAATACCGTATTTATTAAGTGTATATTTGATGGAGAAATTCTATGGACAGTGACCTATAATTGTCCACACTGTCCATAGAGTTTCCCTCTCAAACACTCAAATACTCAAATATACACTTAGTAAGTGTATATTTGGAAATAAATTATTGGAGCACTTCCATGATAACATATACATGTCATATATATATATATATATATATAGACTTTACCATGATGTACATAGAGTATTCTCAAGAGCAACATTACGGACCCGGGGAGAATTTAATTTTATATTATATATAATAGAGCATTATATAGAAGATTATATAATATAAATCTAAAAGCACCGTAATAATTCGCGGAGATTCCCCATCGTTTCACGATACACTATTTCAATACCATAACACTATGATATAACCTATTCGTCGCCAACTTCTCAGACTAAGGGCTTCCCCAATTACTAAAAATTAAGCAAGCCTCTTTATCGCCTTTGCAAGATTTCAGCAAGCTTTCCTATCCAGCCGTGTATTTTCTCAATGGTGACGGGACCGTCACAGAATTCGGTATCCATGTTGAGAAAATACACGGATGGTAACATGATTTTTATGAATGGTTACGTTAATTAATTTTGGCTCCTTCCTTTTGTGCTCCTATACACCTAACGTGTATGTAAACTGATTAGGTAATCTTGAAAGGGTAGACTTTAAGTAAATATTATTCGCAACAATAGTCATGTGCACCAATAAGATCTTTTTCGATATACACTATAAGTATATATTATGACTATATAATATGGATATTCTTCTAGAAACCTTGGATCATAATGTGGTACGTCACGTGGGAATGCGGAGGATATCCTCGGACACTCCAACGCCATTTCAGCACCTTCTCTTTTATTTATCCTCTAATCCGAAGGCAGATGTGGATATGAAGTTATTCTTTGCGGTACCACCCTTTGAGAATCGTAACATCACTAGTATGTTTACTAATAATGTTACTACCATTATGAATTGTTATAATGATAATTCTCGTCGATACTTTGAGAGTCTCTTTGCCAAGAAGATATTAAGTCACATACAGACTTGTGATCGGTTCAGTGATCTCCATGCCCTCATCCGCAAGCTAACCACCTTTTACACTTCCCATTATGACAGGGACAATCCTGCCTTCCTAGAAGAGTGGAAACGGGCAAAACAACACAATAATGTTTCCAACGAGGATTTGCGATTCTTTTCACTATTACGTCCACATCTGGTAGAGTTCGACAGTGATATATTGGCTGATCTATATGATTTTCATTATCTTACTCATAGTATTAGTACCATATCCCTCTATAAGAAAAATCATCTTCAGGGTATCTGTGACCTCTATCATAGGTCCCCGTATTATAGTGATAAGACTCGAGGCAGAATCTATTCTAGGGGATGGGCCCAAGATCGCTACAGCCATAACTTTGGAATCTTCAGATCTATGGATATTGTTCCTCAAGACATGCGAACAGAGAAACCATCTCAAGTGACGCGATGTCCTGATCGTCTATATATGACGCATCCCTCGGTAGCAATGCGTAATCCTTTTAACTGGTTACACTATTTCTTCACAAATCCCTATAATAGTATGTATGTCTTGGGCATATCTGGGTGTATATTATTGGAGATCCGAGCTTTGATGTTCTATATTTTATGTGGAGGATTAGTGGACAATGAACTCCTCAATCTATACTTTCTCATTATAAGTAGCCTGTTAATATATTTTGAGGGTGGACACTCCTTTACAGAGATCTTTACTGTGTTCGAACTTCCCGAGGTGAAGACTTTCATAAAGAATACTGTGCATGAAGAGATTAATAAAGATACTATCATATATCGAGAGGAGATAGTACACTTAATGAAAGCAACCTTATTAGATACCGTGCAATATAATGATATATTAGAACGGCGTCGTACTTATCATGATGAGTTATTACATGGATTATAGGATGCAACTAAAAAAATTTCTTAATATCATATGCCACCGTAATCGCGGGGTCTCCTCAATATAAACATCAGGTTCTTCTGCCTCTAATGGGATGAATGATGGATGTGATGATGGATGTGATGATGGATGTGATGATGGATGTGGTAGAGTAGATTCATAATCTTCAGGGCACCTGTGAATACACTGGGTTACGTTGAGAGGATACATTTCGTGATAGTCCTCCAAGAGATGTTGCATATACAGATCCATCAGGGACATTTATGTAGCGTATAAATATCTTCAAATGCAAAAGAGGATTACCGCACGAAACTGATTAGGGGCCTTCTCATAACTGTCACCACTATATATCTATATATCTATATCCATAATATAACGTGGATACCTGTTGTAACTATTAAAGATGCCGCTAAGATTAATAAAGTTTGCAAAGATAGATCCTAGATGAAAGCTTCTAAAATTGGTATTTTTAGATCATAAATCCTAGTATAATACCAAGAATTTGGGACCTACTGAATCCCGACTAGATGGTATAAAATTCATTTGTGGGGTAGACCTCGACCTCGACTACGATTCTGATAGCGCAGTAAACACACATCTGTATCGATCTATATCTATCTTTACCTATCTTTACCTATCTTTACTTATCTTTACCTATCTTTACCTATTTTAATAGATTAAAATTGTCGAGATGAGGCACTATTTGATATTACCCATATACTATTACATATGTACTCCGTAGATTATATTTAGCATCCCACCAGAGGACCCGGTAATAACGTCATAATAACGTCATAATAACGTCATAATAACGTCATAATAACGTCATAATAACGTCATAATAACGTCATGATAACGTCATAATAACATCGTAATAACGTCATGATAACGTCATGATAACGTCATAATAACGTCATAATAATGTCATAATAACGTCATAATAACGTCATAATAACGTCATAATAACATCGTAATAACGTCATAATAACATTGTAATCGAGAGGCGTAGCTGGCTTCCATAAGCTATAATAGGACTTATGAAGCGATATTTAGAGAAATTGTTTTGAGTATGTCGACCGAATACGATATGCGAAAAATGATCCCAATTAATCTCATATTACTAAGTATAAATAGATATTGGTTATTTTACAAATGATTAATCTATGTTATCTCTTTGTGAGTATGCTGCCTTTTGCCCAGTTGTGGGTAGAATGCTTATTACGACTGACTCTTCCTCACAGTATTCCCATAACCTGTGAAAGTCTTCTTTTTTGGGGTTACGGGGTAACCTTATGGACAGCTTTTCAGTGGATCCTATACATTTATCCCAATCTATTGGGCGTTCTGCTTTCCAAGGTAGGATATAAATATAGCAAGGATACTAATGGGTTACAGTCCTGGATTATTAGTATGGCACTATGTGGTTACCTTTTCCACTATAGTAGATTAGCCCCTGTACTGCTGAATAATCTCTACAGTGTGTATATAGTGTGTTCCTTGGGCGGATTTGCCCTGTCCATAGTCTTTTACTTTCGGGGTCCTCGTGATGGTAATAAGATGTATGACTTTATCATGGGACAGGAGCTCCATCCACTATTTGGTGGTAAGAATGTCAAATTATTCTTCAATGGACGCCCCGGAATTATCGGATGGAGTGTTCTCAATTTGGCCGGACTATATTATCATTATCACACCTTTGGTGTTGTTAGCAAAACCTTAGTGTATCTTAATTTCATGCAAGGTCTCTACGTGGTAGACTTCTTCTGGAATGAACAGTGGTATTTGGGTACCATTGATATGATGCATGACAAGTTCGGGTTTTATTTAGCTTGGGGAGACTGCGTGTGGCTACCCTTCACGTATACTTTACAAGGAATATATCTGGCACAAAATGTGACTACTCCTGTATTCGTAGGGTATGAGGAATGTTGCGTTCTCTTGTGTCTGATAGGATATGCCATCTTTCGCACAGCCAATATGCAGAAGGATCGCTTCCGACAAAATCATAGCTGTCTCATTAATGGAAAACCCGTTAAATATATGAGCGGTCTCAATAAAGAAGGTCATCAATCCCATTTGTTACTATCAGGGGTATGGGGCTGGGCTCGTCACGTTAATTATAGCGGTGATCTCTTGATGGCACTATCTTATGGTCTTATCACAGGATTCGACAGTTTGGTACCCTACTGGTATTTTGTCTTTATGATCATTTTACTTGTTGGTAGATGTTATCGGGACGAGTGTCGCTGTGAAGACAAATATGGGAGTCTATGGAGAGACTACATGGAGAGAGTACCCTATCGCCTAATTAAATACGTATATTAATATACTCTGAGAGAGTATATATTGTAGAGTATATATATTGTAGAGTATATATTGTAGAGTATATATATATATATATTGTAGAGTATATATTGTAGAGTATATATATATTGTAGAGTATATATATATTGTAGAGTATATATATTGTAGAGTATATATATATATATATTGTAGAGTATATATATATATATATATATATATATTGTAGAGTATATATATTGTAGAGTATATATCGTAGAGTATATATATTGTAGAGTATATATTGTAGAGTATATATATCGTAGAGTATATATATTGTAGAGTATATATATTGTAGAGTATATATATTGTAGAGTATATATATTGTAGAGTATATATATTGTAGAGTATATATATTGTAGAGTATATATATATTGTAGAGTATATATATTGTAGAGTATATATATTGTAGAGTATATATATTGTAGAGTATATATATTGTGGAGTCTATGGAGAGACTACATGGAGAGAGTACCCTATCGCCTAATTAAATACGTATATTAATATACTCTGAGAGAGTATATATTGTAGAGTATATATATTGTAGAGTATATAT
>Ga0182016_10002999_pt1 | contig 19478 bp, 17 predicted proteins | sample 712S2MmetaG_FD_120491 | JGI IMG/M metagenome (GOLD analysis project Ga0182016, IMG submission 120491) | Permafrost microbial communities from Stordalen Mire, Sweden - 712S2M metaG | ecosystem: Environmental > Terrestrial > Soil > Wetlands > Permafrost | place: Sweden: Stordalen | collected...
GAAGAGGCTGAGCGGCAGTATGACGAGCAACGATCGTCCTATCGGCATGACGACGATGCCTCGGCGCGCTGCACATTTTCCTCGCACCTCAGTTCTTAGCCTCTTATGCGAAGCGTCCGGGTCAGCGGTGGAAGTAAGTCGGCCGAGTCGCCGGTCGACCTGGCTGTCGACTGGCGCTTGAAGCTTACGAAAGTGAGTAGATTCCGAGCCTATCGTTCAACCGGGGCCAAGCTTATCTGCAGGAAAATGGAAATCATTCCTCTCTCAAAGCTCGGGGTCGTCCTCATGAAAAATCGCAGTTTCCTCGCCGCGTCAATGGCGCTAGCCCTGGCCGCAGGCACAATTCTGCTTCCCTCGATCGCTGAAGCGGTCAATCGCCCGGGGGGCGGCTCGCATGGCGGAGGCCAAATGCACAGCGCGGGGCACGGCGGCGCGATGCACGCCGGCGGCATGTATCACGGCGGCGGTTATCGCGGCCGATACGGCCATGGCGGCGGCTATTATGGCGGCGGTTACTACGGGGGCGGCTACGGCGGCGGCGGCTACTATGGCTATTGCGGACCCATCCCGAATGTCCTCGGCTTCTGCGCCCCGCTCCCCTTTGGCTTGTGAAGCCCACAATCTCCGACGTCGATTTCGTGTCGACGCCGGAGAGCGTTGCGCCGCAGCGCAGGCCAGCGGCGCAAGCTTTGAAACTCCGCCAGCAATGCAAATCCCAACCTCGTAGGCGCCCCCATGAAAAAACTTCTTATCGCTTCGGCCGCGATCGTCGGCCTCGCCAGTTCGACATTCGCATTGAACGCCAATGCTGCATCCGGCTCCGAACCCGTTGCTCCGAGTGCGGCGCAAATCCAGCAGATGCAGGACCGTGAGTCGGTCCTGCTCGACTCGCATCTGGCAGGCATGAAAGCGGGTCTGAAACTCAACGAGGAGCAAGCCAAGAACTGGCCGGCCTTGGAAACCGCGATCCGCGAAACGGCAAAGGGGCGTTGGGATCGGACACGCGCGGCGCTGGACCGCATCACGAATGCCGAACGCCCCTCGCCGATCGAGCGCATGACCATAATGGCCGATCATCTGGAGAAAAGCGCGGCGGACCTGCGAAAGGTCATCGATGCCAGCACGCCGCTTTATGCGAGCCTCAACGACGCGCAGAAAACCGACTTTGGTCCGTTGATGCGCCAGTTCAAGCCGAGCGGCCAGCATTAGAAACGGGATCGCCGAAGCGGCGCGAAAGACTATGACTTGATGCGCGCGCCGCTTCTGGTCGTCGTGGGAATGCAAGGAGCATGGTCCTCAGCAATGCCCTTATTCAGCCGATCGTTTTCCTAATCGCAGGCGATCTCGTTCTTATTGCGCCCCGATTGCTAGATTACATCGTAGCGTTCTTTCTGATCGTATCGGGGATTATCGGATCGGTGCGGGGCTCATTCGCTGACCTGTTCCCCGGGAAATTTCGGGGCTCCGACGGCAAGGTGAAATCATCGACGCCGATTGTCTTGAGGGCGACGGCCGCTAGGAGCCGGATCCCGCCCAACCATAATGCCTGTGCAGCTGCTTCTTGCAGGTGTCATTAAAGGCGACCAGCGGGTCCCATGGCGGACTCGATTTCACCTGTTCGCGGAAGACGTTGAGCTCGATGTGGCGGTCCGACCATTTGATGTGCTTGACCGCGAGCGGCGAAATCAGCACGCGTTTGCCAAACCACCAATTGCTGGTGTCGACGACAAAGTAATGCAAGCGCCAGTCCGCGACGTCAATCATGAAGTTCTCGACATGGCCGATCTCACCGTCCAGAGCGTGAATCTTGTAGCCGGTCACTTCGACGACGCTGCGAAGATGCGAGTCGCCGCGTGGTTGCTCCGGCGAGTCCTGAGGCCTCGGTTCGCCTTCGCCCAGACCAAAATACGGAGGCGGCATGAACGGGGACGACGCGGCTCCGGGAAGCGACCCGATATACGGGGCGTCCCAATTGGGATCCCAACCATAGTGGGCATAAAGGCGCCGCTCCATCTGTTGCGAGACCGGCTCGTCCTCGGACAATTCGGGGCTTGCCTCAACCTGGGCCTTGGTCAGCTTCACCTCCAACTGCGGTTCTTGAAAACGGTACGGCGAAACGGCGGAGGGAGGGATCAACACCTTGCGCCCACGCAGCCAGGTCCCACAGTCGACGACCAGCCAGCGCACGCTCCACTTGGCGTCGTCGAAAAGGAAATCGACGACGGCGCCGATCCGGCCGTCGCTGGCTTCGATCGTAAAGCCCTTTAGGGCAGAGATGACCTGCAACATGGTTGATCCCTTACGGGCGCTAAGTAGTGCGTGCCCCATTGCGCCTGCAGTATTGCCGTTCTGCGATTTCCCTTGCAGGCTTGGAAAGCCTTGGCGGCGGCGCGGGAGGACGGACGCCGCCGCCAAAGCCGGCGCCGAGCGAGCGCCTTTCGCAGGCGCCCCGAACGGATCCAGGAGTCCACCTTAAAAGGCAAATGTTGGCCTCCGGTAGGGCCGGAAACTACCTAGTCTGCGCGCCTCAGATTGCCTGATCAGCGGCTTACCAAAATTACGTGGAAAGGATGGCATGGCGCGGTTGGTAGAGTCCGAGGCTGTCGCCAGGCTTAGATTGCTGATCAAGTCTCTCCACGCGCATTTCGGGATCCCCCTTAGAACCGAGCAGCGCGTGAGGCCCTCTCATGCGAAAGATTACGAGCGACCTATTGCGGCAGGGTCTGACAGCCGGCGCGGCGTCTGCGGCTTTGCTGGCGGCGGGTGTGGGCAGCCCCTACGATCGCGGTCAGGTTTCTCCGGCTAGCGTGCGGGTCGCCGCCCCCATTCGAGCGAACACCGTTTCCTTGCCTACCTCGGCCATATGCCCCGCGCCGATGAGGCCGTGGGGCGCGCTTTTGGCCGAGGCCGCAGACGTCGGCCAAGCGAGTGCTCCGGCCTGCGCGACCGCCGCGCCAACCCTTCGGCGCAAGACCCAGCCCGCGGCTCCCTCAAGGACAGATCTGGCTTCGGCGCGCTGATCCCCTTCGCGAGGATTGTGGCTTGAATAGTTTCCGAGGCTGTCGCGACTTGGGCATTGATCATAATGTGCTGCAACGAAACGGCGCCCACTGCCGGGCGTCGCCGTAAAGCGATGAGCGCATTAAAATGGATAAAGACAGAATCGTCGGCTCGATCAAGGAAATCAAAGGCGCTGCGAAAGAGGCAGTCGGCAAGGTTGTCGGCGACGCCAAGCTGGAGAGCGAAGGCAAGGCGGAAAAGGCGGTCGGCAAGGTTCAGAACGCCGTCGGCGGCGTCAACGACGCCGTGCGCGACGCATTGAAGAAGCCGTAACGCCAGAACGCCGAGGCCGGACCATGAGCACCATTCTTATCGTTATTCTGCTGATTCTGATCTTCGGCGGCGGTGGCGGCTACTACGCCCATAGCCAATATGGCGGCGCCGGACTCGGCGGCGTCCTCGGGATTGTCCTGATTGTGCTCGTCGTCTTGTGGCTGGTCGGGCGATAGTTCGCGCGCGATCGACGACCGAGAATTGCTTTGGCGGGAACCGAGGCTGGCCCAGCGACCATCCATGTCGAAGAAACGATTAATGCCATCGAGCGGTTGCAGTCGGAACACCGCGCCGACGCCACAGCCCACTAGCGCGCGGTCGACCGGATAACGTCCTTCCTGGATCGACCCCGGTTCCTTGCGGTCCTCACGATTTTTATTCTCGGCTGGTTGGGTTTGAATAGCCTCGCCGCCGCGCTCGGGTTCAGGCCGTTCGATCCGCCCCCGTTCCCTTGGCTGTCCGGCGCCGCGTCGCTGGCTTCGCTCTATCTCGTTGTGCTGATCCTGACGGCGCAGAAGCGCGATGATCGCCTCATGCAAAGGCGAGAACTGCTCAGTCTCGAACTCGCGATATTGAGCGAGCAAAAGACCGCCAAAGTCATCGCTCTGATCGAGGAGCTTCGGCGAGACAATCCGCTCATCCACAATCGCATTGACGAACAGGCCGACCGGATGGCTGAGCCCGCCAATCCTCAATCCGTGATCGACGCCACCAAGGAAGCTAGTCGCGAGGCCCGTGAAACCAGCTAAGACAGCGTCTCCTTGTCGGCCGCATTCGAAGGCTGCGCATCGCCACCAGCCGCGACGAGCGCCAGCCGGGCGAGCGCGGGCAGCGACTTCGATCCCGTTCGCTTCATGATCGACGCGCGATGGTTCTCGACGGTGCGCTGGCTGATGCCGAGATCCGCCGCGATGTTCTTGCTGGGATGGCCTGCGAGCACGCGCTCCATCACTTCGCGTTGGCGCGTCGTGAGACCAGCGAGATGGCTCGCCGCCGACTCCCGCCATTCCAGGGCTTTGTTTGAGTCCTGCGAGCGCTCGAGCGCCCGCTCGATGCTCGCGATAAGTTCGTCCCTTCCGACCGGCTTCTCAATAAAGTCCGACGCGCCCGCTTTCATGGCTCGCACCGCCATCGCCACGTCGCTGTTGCCGGTGATCATGATGGCCGGCAGGCTCTGGCCGTCGTCGCGCAGCTTCTCCAGCAATTCGAGGCCGCTCATCCCCGGCAGGTAGGCGTCGACCAACAGGCACGCCGACTTGCTGGGCTTATAAGCCTTCAGGAACGCTTCGCAGTCGGGATAGACCTCGACGGAGCGGCCGTTGTCCTCCAGCACGACCTGCAACGCTTTGCGAACCTGATCGTCGTCATCGACGATGAAGATCGTGGCGCCCGAAACGGACGGCGCCTCAGAGGCGGCGGCGACTGCCCCGAGCGGCTCGACGATCGGCGTCGCCAGAAGCTTATCGATCGCCTGCGTCAGTTCGCGTAATTTAACGGGCTTGTTGAACTGAACGCAGTCGTGCAGCGCAATGTTGCGCAGGGCGTCGGTCGATATGTCGCCGGTGACGATTATGAACGGAATTTGCCGGTGCAGCTGTTCCCGCAGTTTCTGCGCGACTTCGACGCCGTTCATCCCGTTCGGCAAATTGTAATCGGCAAGCACGAGATCGGGGCAGACCGATGCCTTCGCCGCCAGCTCCAGGGCGGCCGGGCCGTCCATGGCCGTCGTGGCGCTAAAACCCTCTTCCCTAAGGTAAAGGGCGAGGTGATCGCGAATCTCCGGGTCATCCTCGACGATCAGGATAGAACCGGAACGCCGCGTCGTCCGCTCGGGTAGGGTCCGAACGCGGCCCGGGAGGGCGTCAGGCCTTGTCACGCTGCTTGCCGATCGCGGGACCTCGATCGAGAATACCGACCCCTTTCCGTGCAGCGAGCGCACACGTATGGGATGGCCGAGCAGATCGCCCAGGCTCTTGACGATCGAGAGCCCCAATCCCAATCCATGGCTCCGCTGTCGCGCCGGATTGTCCAACTGATGGTATTCCTCGAATATCGCACTCAGCTCCGAGGCGGGGATTCCGATCCCGGTGTCCCAGATCTCGATGCGCAACTGCCCACCGCGCCGGCGGCAACCGACGAGCACTTTTCCGCGAGGGGTGTATTTGAGCGCGTTCGACAGCAGATTGCGGATCATCTGCTCGAGCAGGCGCGGATCGCTGTGAATAGAGAGCCCGCACGGCATCACCCGCAATGTCAGGCCGGAGGCCTGCGCATGGTAGGTCAATTCGTCCCTGAGACGATTCAGGAGGTCGTTGACCGGAAAGTCGGCGCTCTCGGCCTTGACCGCGCCGACCTCAATCTGATTGATGTCGAGCAGCGTGTTCAACATGCTCGTCATGGCGCCTAGCGCTTCATCGATGCGCACCACGAGCTTTTGCGCCTTTTCTCCGATGACGTTTTTGGCGAGCAATCCCTGAAGCAGGGCGAGCGTCTGCAAGGGTTGGCGAAGGTCGTGACTCGCCGCTGCGAGAAACCGCGACTTGGCGGTGCTCGCCAGTTCCGCCTGACGCTTGGCGGCGCTCAGCGCTTCCCCCGTGCGGCGCCGCTCCGTCACATCCTCAAACGTGATGACGACGCCCTCCGTCCTTTTATCGCGCGTGCGATAAGGCAGAATGCGCCGGATGAACCACGCGCCGTCCTGGCCCTGGATCTCCCGCTCTATCGGCGATTGATTTTGCAGGACCTTTCGCGCGTCGGGAACGAGATCAGCATCGGCCGCCAGGGACTTGAGGTCCGTGAGCGGGCGCCCCACGTCTGCGGGAATTACGTTGAAGAGGGCCTTGGTCGCCGGCGTGAAAAACCGGATGTTGAAACGGGTGTCGAGGAAGATCGTGGCGACGTCGGTGCTATAGAGGACGTTTTGCAGATCGTCCGCGGTGGTGCGCTGGCGCTCCAGCGTCTCCTGCAACTGGCTGTTGAGCGCGGTCAGCTCCTCGTTGAGCGATTGAAGCTCCTCTTTCGATGCGAGCAGCTCCTCGTTGGTCGATTGGTATTCTTCGTTGACCGAAAGCGCCTCTTCGTTGATCGCCATCTGTTCGTGGCTCGACGTCTCGAGGTTATGGATGGCCGTCTGCAGTTCGAGCTTCGTCGTCTCGAGCTCCCGTTCAAGTTCGGCGACTTTGGGGACATCGGCCTTCGTGGCGCGCGTGCGGGCGGCAGCCTCCGGCGCCGGGTCCTCGACGAAGCAGACCAGGAACAGTGACTCGCTATCGTTCGGAACGGGCTCGACGACGATGTGGAAGTGTAACGCACCGGCATCGCCGCTCGTCCGCCCGCCGGGGGCCGAGGCGCGCGCATTGTTTCTCAGCGCGGCCTGCGTGGCCGACCTCAGTTTCGTGCGGACCCCCTCGCGCGCCATGGCGATCAAATCCTGTCCAGGCCGGCCCGGCGCGATCTTGAGATAGCGGTCGGTCGGCCCCTGGAAGTGAAGGCACTCGAGTTTCGAGTTGATCAGCACCGCAGCGGGGCCGTAGGCGTCGAGCACGGCGCCTCGGCAAAGTTCGGCCAGCGCGGCCTGGCGGGACGGGGCGAGCGGGGGGCTGGGGCGCGCGCGCAACCGGACGCTCTCGGCGGAACTTGAGGCCAGGGCGAATTCGCCGGGACGCGCGCCGCCGACGCGGCGGTAGATGCGCTGCGGTTTCGAGACGACGGAGAATCGTCCGTCGGAGACGCCGACCGTCTCGGCGTTCCCAACCAGCAGCAGGCCGCCTTCGCGCAGCGCGAAATGGATGATGGAGATGACCTTGGCCTGGGCCTCGGGCAGCAGGTAGATCAGAAGGTTGCGGCACGAAACGAAATCGAGACGCGCGAAAGGCGGGTCGGCCAGCACGTCATGCACCGTAAACACGACCCAGGAGCGCATCTCCGCTGAAACCCGGTAGCCGCGATCCTCTTTGGTGAAGAATTGCGCCAATCGCTCGGGCGAAACGTCGGCTTCGATTGTTTCCGGATAAAAGCCTTCTCGCGCTCGCGCGACCGCGTCGGGATCGACGTCGGTCGCGAAGATCTGCAATTTGACGTCGCGCTTGGCGGCGATGATCGCCTCGCGCATGAGCATCGCGAGAGAATAGGTTTCCTCTCCCGAGCTGCACCCGGCGACCCAAATGCGCAGCGGCCGATCGAGCGTATGGCCGCTGACGAGGTCGGGGATGACAGATTTGGCGAGGTAATCGAAAACCGCGCCGTCGCGAAAGAAACCCGTGACATTGATCAGCAAGTCCATCGAGAGCTGATCGAGTTCGTTGGCGTCGCGGCGCAGCAGGTCGAGATAGTCGGCGGGGGATTTGACCGACGCCAATGCGAGGCGACGCTCGATGCGCCGCTCCAGAGTGCCGTGCTTGTAAAGCGTGAAATCGTGGACCGTCTTCGTGTGCAGGAGAGCGACGATCTCCGGCAGCAGATCCTCGACCGACTTCTGCGTGGACGACCTTGGCGGCAGGGGCGCCAACGCCTCGCCGCGTTCGCGCGCGACCAGAGCCTCGGCGATCTCAGCCGCAGGCAGTATCAGATCAACATCGCCGGTCGCGATGGCGCTGACCGGCATGCCGTCATAGCCGGCGTCGCTCGCTTCTTGCGCGATGACGAGACCGCCCTTGGCCTTTATCGCCCGAAGGCCCTGGCTTCCGTCCGCGCCGGTTCCGGAAAGCACAACGCAGACGGCGCGCGCGCCATATTCGCTCGCCAGCGACTTCAGCAGGAAATCAAACGGCAGCCGTGCGCCGTGTCGCGCCTCAGGTTTCGAGAGTCGCAGTTCATTGCGTGTCCCAACCGAAAGGTAAACCCCGGGCGGGATGACGTAGACGCAATCGCGCTCGATCGCCATGCCGTCAGTCGCTTGCACGACCGCCATCGACGTATGTCCTGCCAGCAAGTCCACCAACAAACTGTCGTGACTCGGATCGAGGTGCTGAACCAGGATAAGGGCCATGCCGCTGCTCGCGGGCAACGCGTCGAGCAGCTTTTTGCATGCGTCGAGCCCCCCGGCGGAGGCGCCGATCGCGACAATTGGGAAATCCGTGCGCCGACGCGCGGAAAGCGGCTTGGGAATCCAACGCCGTCCCTCCGACGCTTCTAGCGGAAGCCGACCGGGCATTTCTTTATTTTTCTCAGAGAGCGATATCTTCATGCGAAGATTTCGCAACGAATAGCACGGCGACGGGTTGATAGCTATCAAATAGAACGTGACGAGTTCGCTTCTGAGGATCGATCGGGGGGGACGCCCTGAGTAGATTCCGAATCTATTCAGGCCCTTGGATTTCCTCAATGCTCGATCATGCAACGCCGGATGACTCTCATCGCGGTGGCGGGAGTGTCTATGCGATGACCGAATCGATCATTGGGAATTCGGATCTCGACGCGCTGCGCGGCGACGTCGCGGCGTTGAAGGATGACGTGGGACGCTTGCTTGATCATCTCAAGGGCGGCGCAAGGAGCAGTGTCCGGGCCGCCGCCGGTCAATTCAATGGGAAGCTCCTCGACGCCTCTCATGGCGCCTCCGCGCAAGGGGAACGAACGGCACGGGCGCTGGGCGCATGGGTCGGGGAGGAGCCGCTGCTTGCGGTCTTGATCGCGCTCGGCGTGGGTTATGTCGGCGCGAAGGTGCTTTCGCGGTGAAGCGTCGATGCCCCGGACCCCGTTTCCGGGGCGGCATGGGTAGTTTCCGAGGCTGCTGCGCGCCGCGAACATTCACTAGCCTTTCAGCCGAGCCCGTTGGATTGATTTGAGTGAACGGCACTTTGATGCAACAGACGCTAGACACCCTCTCCGAAAGCGTCCGCGGGCAGGCCATCGAGCTTCGGAGCGAGCGCCGTGCGGCGGCGACCACCCTCTCTGGTTCGTCGAGGCGAAGCGTCTAATATGAACAACCGCCCGCACGTTGAGCGAGCCAGGCTGGAACTGCTCAAAGCGCCTGAAACTCTAGCGGCAATCTTGGGGACCAAGGACGCCTCCGCGAAGACCGGGTCTGCTCGCCCGGATTTCGTCCGGTCGCAACGCCGTCGGGATGAACAAGTCAAGCGGAGTGTGGCGATGAAGCCGCTTCGTATCCTGGTCGTCGAGGACGACCCGTTGATTGGGCCGGTCCTTGCGGAAATGCTTGAAGATCTCGGCCATATCATTTGCGGCGTGGAGATCAATGCCGAGAACGCTGTGGCGGCCGCGGCGCGGCATCGCCCCGAACTGATGATCGTCGACATCGGGCTCGGCCACACGAGCGGCGTGGCGGCGGTCAACGAAATTCTCAAGTCGGGCTTCGTCCCGCATGTGTTCGTCACTGGCGACGTGTTGCGACACCTTGGGCTTGGGCCGGACGCCGTGTTGATCCAGAAGCCGTTTCGTGCTCCCGACATTGTGGCGGCGATCGAAAGGGCCGTTCGCGGTACGCGTGCGTGATCGCGGACGCGAGGGTCCCGGTCAAAACGCGCTTTGCGAGTCCCAGGCCGCGGCCATGTTCCAGCGGGCAATGACGGGGACTTCGGGGTGGTCCGGGTCGTAGCTCAACACGCTAAGCGAAGCCGGGCCGACAGAGAAATGGCGACCTTCGACGACGTCCAACCCGATCCACCTGACGCCCAGGACGGGCCCGAACTGGCCGTGCGAAAACAGCGCGATGTCGCCGTTCATGGTCCTCAGGCGCGCGATCAGCCGATCCGCCCGCGCGCCAATCTCCGCGGGCGTTTCCCCGTTTGGACAGCCGTCGCGAAACAAGTTCCAACCGGGTCGGTCTTTGCAGATGTCGGCGGAGCGGCGTCCCTCGTAATCGCCATAGTCCCATTCCGCCAAATCGGGGGCAATTTCAGGGTCGGCGCTGGCGCCCGAGAGTTCGCAGGTGACGCGTGCGCGCGCACGCGGGCTGGCGAGCACGCGGGAAAACGAAATCGCGGCGAACCAGGGACGGAGCGCACGCGCCTCATCCTCGCCATGGGCGGTCAGCGGAATGTCGGTTTTTCCGGTATGCTTGCGCTGTACCGACCAGACTGTTTCGCCGTGTCGAATAAAAAAGACTCTCGTCGGCCTCGTCAAAGGGCCGATCATGCCGCCCGCGAATCCCCGGCGGGCCTGGCTTCCATCAATCGCGAGTAGAGCCCCTGCCTTGCGGCGCGATTGCATCGGGCGCGATGAAGCAGCGCGCGCTGCGCCGCCTCGCGGTTGGCGTCCTCGCCGGCCCAAATCTCCAGCGCCGGCTGCTGGATGGCGCGCGCGAACGAAAACGTCAGGGGCCAGGGCGCCGCCGCGCTCGGGGCCTTGAACTTCGCATTCATCGCGTTCAAGCGAGCGGAGGCGAGCTCGCCGCTCTGACCGCCGGAGAGAAAGGCGATCCCGGCGGCTTCGACGGGAACCGCGCGCCGCAAGACGCCGACCGTTGCGTCGGCAGCCTCCTCCGCGGTCGGCTGTTTCGAGCAGCTTAGCCCCGGCAGCACCATGTTCGGCTTGAGTATCATTCCATCAAGCGCGACGCCTTGAACCGCGAGCTGGTCGAATACGGCTCGCAAGACTTCTTCGGTCGCCTCGCGGCAGCGCTCCAGGGTGTGGTCGCCGTCCATCAGCACTTCGGGCTCGACGACGGGCATGATGCCCGCTTCCTGGCAAAGGGCGGCATAGCGGGCGAGCGCGTGCGCGTTGGCGTCGATGCAGGCGCGGGTGGGCAGTCCGACCCCGAGGGCGATAACCGCTCGCCACTTTGCGAACCGCGCGCCCATTGCGAAATATTCGCGAAGCCGCTCACGCAGTCCGTCGAGGCCCTCCGTCACCTTCTCGCCGGCGCGCCCTGCGAGATCCTTGGCGCCGGTATCGACCTTGATGCCGGGGATGATGCCCGCCGCGCCGATGATCTTTACAAAGGGCGTCCCGTCAGCGCGAGCCTGGCGGATTGTCTCATCATAAAGGATGACTCCGCTGACGCATTCGGAGAGTCCTGGCGTTGAGATGATCAATTCGCGGTAGCGCCGCCGCGCCTCCACCGTCTCTGGGATACCCGCTTTTGCGAAGCGCTTGTTGCAAGTCGTGTTGCTCTCGTCCATCGCGAGCAGGCCTTTGTGATCGGCGAGCAGCAGTTGCGCAGTCTGCGTCAATATCGTCATAGGCATCTATCCTCGGTGCGGCAGGTTTCGAATTATTCGCTCAACCACTCTCGCGCGTCGGCATAGTGGGTGGCGTCGAAATATCGAGTTTTCGCCTTTGTGAATGGTTTGATCAAAGTCGCTAAGGCGTGTTCCCATTCGCTGTCTCCGACGGTCGCGACGCGTTCAAAATCGTTGGCGTGCTTCACGTCGAATTTGATCTCGTCCCAAAGCGCCCCGGCGTCCCAACCCTGAAAACCTATCATGTCGAACAATAGGCGCAGCTTCCCGGGACCTTGCGCGAGCTCCGCGAACTGCGGAACAAAGCGCTCGTAATCCGCCCGTTCCAGCTTTCCCCAGACGTGAACCACGAGGAATCGCTCGCCGCTCACTTCGCTGAGTTTTATGGGCATTTGGGCGGCCCTACTTGGCGTGCGGCCTCGCGTGCGCGCCCCACATCCAGTTGCGGATCTCCGGCAGGTCCTCGCCGTGCGCGTCGATGTAGTGCTTGTGCTCGATCAGCTTGTCGCGCATCTTCTGTTTCAGATACGCGCCCTTGCTCCCCAGATGGGGCAACCTATCGACGGCGTCCTGCACGAGATGGAAGCGGTCGATCTCATTTTGCACGCGCATGTCGAAAGCGGTGGTTATGGTGCCTTCTTCCTTATAGCCACGTACATGGAGATCCCGGTTCGCGCGGCGGTAGGTAAGTCCGTGGACCAGAGAGGGATAACCGTGAAATCCGAATATGATCGGCTTATCCTTCGTAAATAGCGAGTCGTAGTCCGTTTCGCTAAGGCCGTGAGGATGCTCCGCGCAGGGCTGGAGCCGCATGAGATCGACGACGTTGATCACCCGGATTTTCAAGTCTGGCAGATGCTCGCGCAATATGGAAACGGCGGCGAGAACCTCGAGCATCGGCGTATCGCCGCAGCCGGCCATCACAACGTCGGGCTCGCTCCCCTGATCATTGCTCGCCCATTGCCAGATGCCGATGCCCTCCGTGCAATGGACGACGGCCTGCTCCATGGTCAGCCATTGCGGCAAGGCGTGCTTGCCCGCGACGACAACGTTCACATAATGCCGGCTGCGCAGGCAGTGGTCGAACACCGAGAGAAGGCAATTGGCGTCCGGCGGTAGATAGACCCTGACGATGTCGGCCTTTTTGTTGATGACGTGATCGAGGAAGCCGGGGTCCTGATGGGTAAAGCCATTATGGTCCTGTTGCCAGACATGCGAGGCCAGGAGGTAATTCAACGAAGAAATCTTGCGGCGCCACGGAAGTTCGAGAGTGACTTTCAGCCATTTCGCGTGCTGACTGAACATGGAATCGACGATACGGATGAAGGCTTCGTAAGAGTTGAACAGGCCATGGCGGCCGGTCAGCAGATAACCCTCGAGCCACCCCTCGCATTGATGCTCGCTGAGCATGGAGTCGAGAACCCGGCCTTGCGGCGCAAGAAATTCGTCGTCGTCGACCCTGCGCGCCTCCCACTGACGGTTCGTCACTTCGAAGACGTCACCGAGAAGGTTCGAAAGCGTTTCGTCGGGACCGAAGACGCGGAAGTTGCGCCGGTCCTCGTTGAGGCGGGTTACATCGCGCAAAAACTTGCCGAGGACCATGGTATCCTGCGCTGTGATCGCGCCGGGCGCGGGAACATGGACCGCATGATCGCGAAAGTCGGGCATCCGCAGATCGCGCAGCAGAATGCCGCCGTTGGCGTGCGGGTTTGCGCCCATCCGCCGGGCGCCGCGAGGAGCCAAGGCGGCGAGATCCGCGTTCAGCGTACCGTTATCGTCAAACAGTTCGTCCGCTTCGTAGCTCTTCATCCAGTTTTCGAGCAGCTTGACATGGGCGGGGTGCGCGGCGTCGACCAGCAGCGGCACTTGGTGGGCGCGAAACGTGCCTTCGATCTTGAGACCGTCAACCATCTTCGGGCCAGTCCAGCCTTTGGGGGATCTGAGGACGATCATGGGCCACCGGGGCCTTGTGGGGTCATTTTCGTCCCGCGCGTGCTTCTGAATGGAATGAATCCGCTCAATCGCTTTTTCCACGGTCGCGGCCATTAAGCGATGCATCGCTTCCGGCTCGTCGCCCTCGACGAACAGCGGATCCCAGCCGGTGCCGCGGAAGAACTGTTCCAGCTCCTCGTGCTCGATGCGCGCGAGAATCGTCGGATTGCTGATCTTGAAACCGTTCAGATGCAGGATCGGCAGAACCGCGCCGTCAGTGATCGGATCGAGAAACTTGTTCGACTGCCAGGCGGTCGCCAAAGGCCCCGTTTCCGCTTCGCCGTCGCCGACGATGCACGCGACGATCAGTCCAGGATTGTCGAACGCGGCGCCAAACGCGTGGCTCAGCGAATAACCGAGTTCGCCGCCTTCGTGGATGGAGCCCGGCGTCGTCGGCGCGACGTGGCTCGAAATCCCACCGGGGAAGGAAAATTGCTTGAAAAGCTTCTTCATCCCCGCTTCGTCTTCGCTGATGTCTGGGTAAATCTCGCTGTAGCTACCCTCGAGATAAGTATTAGCGACCAATGCCGGTCCGCCGTGTCCCGGGCCGGCGATATAGATCATGTCGAGATCGTGCAGCCGGATCGCTCGGTTCAGGTGTACGTAGATGAAATTCTGACCCGGTGTCGTTCCCCAGTGTCCGACCACAAGCGGCTTGACATGGGCGAGGGTCAGTGGCTCGCGCAACATCGCGTTATCGTAGAGATAGATCTGACCGACGGAAAGATAGTTGGCGGCGCGCCAATAGGCGTCGAGCTGGCGCCACTCATGCGAATCCAGCGCGGCGCTCGACTTTTTATCGCCGGCCACGTCTTTGTCCGCTTTTAACTTCCGCGCTGAAACGGGAACGTTCATTGTCTTTTGCCTCTCGTTGCGCCGCGGTTCGACCCGCCTGCGAATTTCGCCAAGTGTGTCCGAAGAAGGAACGGCGTCGCCTTTGTCATCTCACCGTCGCCCTGGTCGGCGCCCGCGGACAGATCGCGTTTGCCGCCTCGACTTGCCTCTACTTCAGCGGTTCGCACCCTGAGCAGCCTCGGAAAATACTCAGAGACCGAACGCGACGCGCTGTGCGTAGTTTCCGAGTCTCGCCGCATCGCAGTTTCGAGGAATAGTTTCCTCGGCGCGCCGCAACTGCGCCGCTAGTAGAGGAGCATCTCTCGTGACCGCACTCTCCAACGACGCAGCCAGGGCGAAGCCGCTCCCGGGGTCACGCCCTCCCACGAGGGAAGCTCCGGGTCAGCCGACCCCGCCTGCCAGTGCGTCGCTCACGATGTGGCTTCTCGTCGTGCTCGTCGTCGTGCTGTTTTCGGGAGGCCTCTTCGGCTACGACCAGGGCGTCATTTCCGGGGCGCTTTCGGGCATCAAGTCCACGTTTGCGCTCAGCCCGCTGATCGTCGAAGTCGTCACCAGCTGGGTCACGCTGGGCGCCCTTCTCGGCGCGCTCGCCGGCGGTGAACTCGCGGACCGAATTGGACGCAAGCGCACCGTGCTGATCGCCGGCGCGCTGTTCACGCTGGGCGCAGCGGTTCAGGCCTTTGCGCCGGAAACGTTGGTTCTCGTGGCTGGACGCCTCATCATCGGCGCCGGCGTCGGGGTCGCGGCGGTGGCCGCGCCGCTCTATGCGGCCGAGCTTTCTCCGGCATCCTGGCGAGGCCGTTTCGTTTCCGCCTATCAGCTCGCCATTACGATCGGCATCTTCCTCGCCTATCTAGTCGATGGTTGGCTGTCCGCAGACGCCAATTGGCGTCTGATGCTTGGCGCCGCGGCGATACCCGGCGTGCTGCTTTTCGTCGTCGCTTTGGTCGCACCGGAATCGCCGCGCTGGTTAATGAAAATGCACCGGCGCGACGACGCGGCGGTTGAAATGAAGAAGATCGCACCTGCTGGCGACGACATAGATACGGATCTCAACCAAATCGCCGACGCTTTGAGCAAGGAACCGGCGGGCGGCGCATGGAGCGAGGTCTTTCGCAGCGAGTGGCGCCGTCCGCTCATGGTTGGATTGGGACTTGCGATTTTCCAGCAAGTTACGGGCATCAACGCCATCATCTACTACGCCGATCAGATTTTCGGCGCCGCCGGTTTTGACACCGAAGCGTCGCGGACGACGGTGACAACCTGGGCGATTGGGGGCGTCAATGTGCTCTCGACGCTTATCGCCATCGCCTTCATCGATCACCTCGGCCGCCGCAAACTTCTGCTGGCGGGGCTGATTGGCATGGCCGTCAGCCTGATTGTCGTCGGCGGCGCGTTTCAATTTATTGCAACGCCGGACGCAACCGCAGCCTCGGTCGCAAAGAGTTCCGCCGGCCCAAGCACGGCGGGGCTCGTCACGCTCGTCGGCCTCGTCGCATTTATCATCTCGTTCGCCTTTTCCCTCGGTCCGGTCGTTTGGACCGTGATCAACGAGATCTTCCCCGGGCGTATTCGCGGCCGCGCCGTCGCGGTCTGTACCGCCGTGAACTGGGCATCGGCGTTCCTGGTCAGCCAGTTTTTCCTCTCCCTGGTCGGGGCCATCGGAAGCTCGGTGACGTTCTGGCTGTTCGCGGCGTTCAGCGTCATCGGCTGGGTTTGGGTTTACATCTACGTGCCCGAGACCAAAGGCCTGACGCTGGAGCAGATCCAAGGGATTTGGAAAGGTCTGAGCAAATGATGCTGATCGCCGGCGACATTGGCGCCACGACGACGCGATTGGCGCTGGTGTCGCCCCAATCGGGTCCGCGCGAGTACATTGCCGAACAGGAGTTTCACACCGCCGACTATAAGGGGCTTCAGCCGGTCGTCGAAGCGTTCCTCGCCAATAACGGGGGCAAGGCCGATTGCGCCTGCTTCGACGTCGCGGGGCCCGTCATCGGAGGGCGCGCGCATCTGACGAACCTCCCCTGGGAGTTTGACGAGGAGGCGCTTTGCCGCGGTCTCAAGCTCAAGCGCGTTTCGCTGCTCAATGACCTGCACGCCATCGCACATGCCGTCCCGCATCTGCAACCCGAAGAGATGGTCGTCATCAACGAAGGCAAGGCCGTGCCGAAGTCGCCGATCGCCGTGATGGCGCCTGGAACCGGGCTTGGCGAAGCGTTCCTGATCTGGAGTGGCAAGGACTATATCGCGTGTTCGTCGGAAGGGGGCCACGCCGACTTCGCGCCGACCAATCCAACGCAGGTCGGGTTGCTCGCATTCCTGACAGCGCGCTATCGTCATGCGGCCTATGAACGAGTATGTGCGGGTTCAGGCATGGCCGACGTCTATGACTACGTCCGCTCCCTCGACCCCGCCGCTGAAGTTCCGGCCTTCGCGGCCTTATTGTTGGCCGCGGCAGATCGCACGCCGCCGATCCTCGACGCGGCGCTGCATGATGCCTCCAACAATCCGCTGGCGGCGCAGACCTTGCGTATCGTGATCGACGTCTGGGGCGCGGAGGCCTCCAACCTCGCGCTAAAGGTCTTGTCGACCGCTGGCGTCTACCTAGCCGGAGGCTTGCCGCCGCGGCTATTGCCGCAGCTCAAGGACGGTTCCTTCATGCAGGCGTTCAGCGCCAAGGGGCGCTTTGCCGAAATGCTGCGCGCCATCCCAGTCCGCGTGGTGACGGTCAATGCCGCATTGCTGGGGGCCGCGATCTATGGCCTCGAGCAGGCAGCGCTGAACTGACCCACGTGAGACGTTCGGCGGGTGCGGCGAGTCCCCCGTTCAACCCGTTGGACGTCGAGGCATCGCGTCATACTTTGACACTATGCTTGAGGTAAGCCTTCTCCCGTTCGCAGATCGCGCGCCGGCTGTGATCGGACGACGCCAACAGTCCGCCGAGTCTTGGCGCAAACGGCTCTTGCCGATCGAGGGCAAGAGCGGGAAACTCGTTCAATGTCTGGAGAAGCCAATGACCGCACTTACCCTTACCCCATCATGGCAGGCGCTCGCGGCGCATCATGCGCAGGTGAAGGACGTGCATCTGCGGACCCTATTCGCTGACGATCCGGGCCGGGCAAAGCGCTTTAGCGCCGAGGGCGCCGGCCTGTTCCTCGACTATTCCAAGAATCGCATCACCGATGAGACCTTACGGCTCCTGTTGCGGCTGGCGGATGAGCGTGGCGTGGCGAAGCGGCGCGACGCGATGTTCGCCGGGGAGAAGATCAACGTCACAGAGCATCGCGCAGTCATGCACATGGCGCTTCGCGCGCCGCGCGGCGTTCGCATGGAGGTCGACGGCGCCGATGTCGTGCCCGCGGTCCACGAGGTGCTGGACGCGATGGCGCACTTGGCGGCGCGCTTCGCGGGGGCGCTTTCGTCGGCCATACCGGCAAAAGTATCCGCAACGTGGTCAATATCGGGATCGGCGGATCCTATCTCGGGCCGGAAATGGCCTATCGCGCCTTACGCGATTTCAGCGACCGCGCGATGACGTTCCGCTTCGTCGCCAACGTCGACGGCGCGGATTTTTACGAGGCTACGCGCGACCTCGACGCGGCCGAGACGCTGTTCATCATCTCCTCCAAGACTTTTACGACGCTGGAGACGATGACAAACGCGGCGACGGCGCGCGCATGGCTGGTGGGGAAGCTCGGCTCGGAGTCCGCGGTGGCGAAGCATTTCGTCGCGGTTTCCACCAACCTCCCGGCCGTGACGAAATTTGGCATCGACCCGGCCAACACGTTCGGCTTCTGGGACTGGGTCGGCGGGCGCTATTCGATGGATAGCGCCATCGGCCTGTCCACTATGATCGCGATCGGACCGGATAATTTCCACGCGATGCTCGCCGGCTTCCGCGCGATGGACGAGCACTTCTGCACCGCGCCCGCCTCGCAGAATTTGCCGATGCTGCTTGGTCTTCTCACGGTCTGGTACAACAACTTCTTCGGCGCCCAGACCATTGGCGTCATGCCTTACGCCGCGCCTCTCGCTCGGTTCCCTGCCTACCTCCAGCAACTGCAAATGGAGAGCAACGGCAAACGCGTCGATTTGGACGGGCAAGCCGTGGACTACCAGACCGGCCCGATCGTTTGGGGCGAGCCCGGCACCGACGGCCAACATTCGTTCTACCAACTCATCCACCAGGGCACGAAATTGATCCCCTGCGACATGATCGGCTTTTGCAAGCCGCTTAGCCCGATGGTCGACCATCACGACCTGCTGATGGCGAACCTATTCGCTCAAGCCGAGGCGCTGGCCTTCGGAAAGACGGCGGAGCAACTGAAAGCCGAAGGCTCGCCCGACTTCCAGACGCCGTTCCGCGTCACGCCGGGCAATCGACCGACAAACATGATTCTCGCAGAGAAGCTGGATCCTGCGACACTCGGCAGCCTCGTGGCGCTTTACGAGCACAGCGTGTTCACCCAGGGCGCGATCTGGGCGATCGATAGCTTCGACCAGTGGGGCGTCGAACTGGGGAAGGTTCTGGCCAGCCGCATTGTTCCCGAATTGCGCGGAGACGCCGAGGCGACGGGGCACGACGCCTCCACCAACGCGCTGATCAATCGCTACCGAAGGCTCCGTGGATAACAACGACCCTGCTGCCGGCGTCCACTTTGGCGGCCTCCGTCAGTTGCGAGAGAGCGGCGCAACGACGGCGCAGCGCGACGCGATCCGTTAGACCCTTGCCGCCGGCTCCTCAATGGCCCGGACTTTCTCGATGCGGCGCATGTGCCGTTCAGCGCCGCTGAAACGAGCCGATAAGAAGGTCTCAACGAGCTCCAGGGCGAGGCCGTCGCCAATAGTTTTCCCGCCCAGGCAAAAGACGTTCATATCGTCATCTTCGACGCCTTGGCGCGCGGAGAAGACGTCGTGAATAAGACCGGCGCGAACGCCGGGAATCTTGTTCGCGGCGATACTAGCGCCGACGCCGCTGCCACAAATCGCGATGCCGCGTTCAATATCGCCCGAAGCGATCGATCTGGCGAGGGGTATGACGAAATCGGGATAGTCGTCCGCCGGGTCCAGCGCATGGGCGCCGAAATCGAAGACCTCGTGCCCCTGAGCGCCCATCATCGCAGCAATTTCAGCCTTTAGCGCAAACCCGCCGTGGTC
>Ga0182016_10003000_pt1 | contig 19478 bp, 18 predicted proteins | sample 712S2MmetaG_FD_120491 | JGI IMG/M metagenome (GOLD analysis project Ga0182016, IMG submission 120491) | Permafrost microbial communities from Stordalen Mire, Sweden - 712S2M metaG | ecosystem: Environmental > Terrestrial > Soil > Wetlands > Permafrost | place: Sweden: Stordalen | collected...
AAAACGCGCGCGCAAGGACGCCGCCGCACTGTGGGAGTATGCGCTGCGAGTGCTGGGCGGCCGCGCGCACTCGGCGGGCGAACTGCGCGAGAAGCTGCGCGGCAAGGCGGAACGCGCGGCCGATGTGGACCCCACCATTGCGCGCCTGAAGGAATACGGCTATCTGAACGACCGCAAGTTCGCCGAGAGCTTCGCCGCGGCGCGCCTGGAAAACGAGGGCCTGGGTAAGACCCGCGTACTGGCGGATTTGTCGCGGCGGCGGGTGGCGCCGGCGGTGGCGCAACAGACCGTCGGGAAGGTCTACGAAGATGTCAACGAGCAGGCTCTGGCCGAGGATTTCGTGCGGCGCAAGTTTCGCATGAAGTCCAAAGAGAGCCTCTTCCAGGAAGCCAAGGATATGGCGTCGGCGTATCGCAGACTGGTGCGGGCGGGGTTTCGATCGGCGACGGCGATCGCGGTGTTGAAGAAGTTCGCGGCCAATCCCGACCTGCTGGATGGGTTCGAGCCGCCGGAAGAAACGGAGGAAGAATGAAGCGATCAAACGAAATCCTGCTCGCAGGCGTCGCGGCGGTTGCCGCATGGGGACAGGTGGCGCACCAACACCACCCGCCCAGTTCCGAAGAATACGTGCGGGTTTTGGAAGACCCGCAGCGCGACGCCTGGCAGAAGCCGCACGAGGTGGTGATGGCGCTTGGCCTGAAACCCACCGAGGCGGTGGCGGACATCGGCGCGGGCAGCGGATACTTCACGCGGCGGTTTGCGATGCATGCGGGCAAGGTCTACGCCGTGGACATCGATGCCAAGTTGCTGGAAGCCGCCATGAAGGATGCGCCCAAGAATGTGGAAGCCGTACTGGCTACGCCGGACGATCCGAAGCTGCCGGAAGCTTCGGTGGATACCATCTTCTTCTGCGACGTGCTGCATCACATCGAGGGCCGCGCAGCCTACTATCCTAAGCTGGCAAAAGCGCTGAAGCCGGGCGGCCGCATCGTGGCGATCGAGTTTTACAAGAAGCCGCTGCCCTTGGGGCCGCCCGAGAGCATGAAGATTTCCGAAGAGGAACTGATCGGCGAGATGAAAGCGGCGGGCTTTCGCAAGACCAAGAGCTTCGATTTTCTGCCCTATCAATACTTCATGGTGTTTGAGCGCGCGAACATATAGTCCGCGACGGGCCGCCCGGCGATCAGGTGTTCCTGGATGATCCGCTCGATGACTTCCGGCGTCGCCGAGTGGTACCAGATTCCATCGGGGTAGACGACGGCAATGGGACCTTGTTCGCAGACGCGCAGGCAGTTGGCCTTGGTGCGGTAGACGCATCCATCGCCGGAAAGGAGGCGCAGCTCGGCCAGGCGGCGTTTCAGGTATTCCCACGATTCGAGGCCCACTTCTTTCGCCGCGCACTTGGGATTGGTCTGATCGCAGCACAGGAAAATGTGGCGGCGGATATTGCCGATTTGCAGGACTTCGGCGATTTGAACGAGGCGCTCGATATCCATTATTCGGGGTCCCGATCCTCGATTGTAGCGCGCACCAGTTCGACCAGTTCCGCGACGACGTCATCCTGGAGTTCGTCGTGCGTTAGGCTTTCGCAGAGGGCGACCAGATTGAGCAGTTGCGCCAGGCGCCGCCAGTCGTGCGGCAATCGGCCGCCGGCGTGCATGTAACCGACGGAAAAATGCGGCTCGGCGAGCGGCCGCGCAGCGCGCTCGTAGCGCAGGAAACTGCCCAGATCGGCGAGCGGAGAACTGGAGACGGCGAACTCCCAGTCCAGAACCGCAGCCACACGCCATCGTCCGCCGGCGGGGCGCAGCAGCAGGTTTCGCTTGTTAAAGTCGCCGTGCACCAGCGAAGTTTCGGCATCGAGAGCGGCTAACCGCGGCGCCCATGACCATACCAGGGCATGCGTGCGATCGCACAACTCGGCCGCCATGCGGCGTTGCAGATTCTCCGCGGCGAGACACAGATCGATGAAACGCGGCGTGGGGTCCGCGCCCTCGACGAGCGGCGCACCGACAGTCGGCCCGGGCGCGAGCCAGCCTGGCTTGGGAAATCGGAAGCTGCCGATGGTGGCGAGTATTTCGCCCGCGGCCTGTGCGGCCTGTGGAATGGCGTCCGCATCGCCGCTGCGTTTCAGTTCTTTGAAGGTGATGCCTTCGATCCAACGCGTCAGCGTAAACGGCGGTAGATCCTCCCAGCCGTGCGGCTCCGCGTAGATAGCCTCCGGCACGGGCACGGCGGCGCTGACCAGCCGCATCAAATCGATTTCTTTCTGGCACAGTGTGGGATCGTGCTCGTAGATGCGCAGCACGACGGGCGCCGGCGCCTGGTCAAGGTGGAGTTTGAAATTCGCGTTGCGCTTACCATCGCCGAGCGGCTCGCTCGAGAGCACGCGGCAGCCTGGGAACGCGGTGCGCGCGATGCGCTCCAGAACCGGCGCGGGCAGGCTACGACGCGGCTCGGCGCGCATCCAGCGGGCTTGATGTGGGGCGCCGGGGATCACACTACTCGTGTGCGCGAACCTGCGCTAGTCTCTCGGCTAGGATCGGCGAAAGACCGGTCTCCATTTCGGGCGTGATGAGACCGGCTTCGTCGAGATCCTTGAGATGCGTCTGGTCTTTGAGGCGGAAGCTGGTGAGCTCCATGCGAATCAGGCTCGCCAGGGGGATCAAGCGAAGTTCCCTAATTCGTCGGGAGATCCCAAGTTCCGGAATTGGCTCAGGATCTTCCGGCCGGACCTTCTCGCCGGCGAAAACAAGGTGGATGGCCCTCCTTGCGGAGGGCTGGTCAGGCCGGACCAGCATGTCAACGCCCGCATACTGACGATGCTGGAGGCCAAACGACGCGGCAGCTTTCGCGATCTTCTGCAGATCGGCGCGTCGGACGACGATGTCGATGTCCTTTGTCAGCCGCCCGGCGTCCGGCTCCCGTTCCTCGATGTATAGATAGGCCGCCAAGCCGCCGGCTATCCGATATTCAAGTCCACCGGAGGAAAAAAGCTGCTCCGCGAGTCCAGCCAAATCGAACAGTTGCTCCAGGCGCACCTCGAAAAAGGCGTTCACCAGATCCGGCATGGCGGATCACGCTTTGACCTTGCGGTCCTCGCGCCAAGCCAGGTTGGCCATGTGCGGACCGGCCACCGCGGCCGCCGCAATCTCGATGGGGCAGTTGGGTTCCTGGCGCGACCGGATGCAATCCAGGAAATTATGCTGGTGCGCGGTGGCGCTGTCGCGGTCCGGTTCCTGCGCGATCATTTCGGACTTGCCGCTCTGCATCCAGGGCGTGGCGGAAGCGCCGTTGTCCTTGTAGAGGCGATAGCCGCCGCGGTCGAGCACCATGGTAGCCTTGTCGCCCAGGAATGTGACGGACCAGTCCCAATCGTAGGTGTTGCAGTAATCCAGCGTCCACTGCGCCAGGAAGCCGGGATACTCGAAGACGGCCGTGAAGACGTCAGGCGCTTCGGCTTCCGGGTTGCCGATCACCTGGCCCTGGCACACGGCCGAACGCGGCGGCCCGGAATTCGTCATCCACTGCACGACGTCCATCAGATGCGTGCCCTGATCCGTCATGTTGCCGCCGGAGTAATCCCAGAATCCGCGCCACCAGCGAAAGCGCTTGGGTTCCAGCGGACGTTTGGGCGCGGAGCCCAGGAACAGGTCCCAATCGAGCTTGCCCTCGAGCGGCGAATTGTCGAGCCATTCGGTGAAGTGCCAGTTCCACATGGGCTTCACCATGGAGATGCGGCCTAGGGCGCCGTCGTCCACCAATTGCTTGGCCTTGCGCACGAAGGGCATGCTGCGGCGCTGCATGCCGATTTGCACGATTTGTTTGGTCTTGCGCACGGCGTCCACCATTTCGGCGCTCTGCTGGAGATTGAGCGAAAGCGGCTTCTCCTGGTAGACGTCTTTGCCCGCCGCGAGGGCCGCCAGCAGGTGCGGCTTGTGCTGGTGGTCGGGCGTGGCAATCACCACGAAATCGATGCCGGGTTGCGCCAGGAGGTCGTGGTAATTCACGTAGGCCTTGGCGTCTTTCGGCGATTCCGCGCGGGCCCGCTGAAGGGTGGGGTCGTAGACGTCGCAGACGGCGACGCACTGCGCGCCCAATTGCTGAAAGGTGCGGTGCAACCATTGTCCGCGGTTGCCGACCCCGACGATGCCGAACGCCGGACGGTCGTTCGCGCCGCGTACGGCGCTCGGGATAAACAGCGGCGCCGCGGCCAAGCCCTGCAGGAATGCTCTACGGTTGGGTTCCATCAGGACTAATTGTATCCCCTGTCCCCCATCAGCGCCTCCACGTGGGACATTGACGCGGAAGCCAGGCCGTCCAAGCTGTATCCGCCTTCGAGCACGGATACCAGACGTCCCCCCGCGTAGGTGTCTGCGATTTCGAGCATCAGGGCTGTGAGGTCGGCGAAATCGGCGTCGGAAAGCGTGAAACGGCCGAGCGGATCGCCCAGCCGGGAATCGAAGCCGGCGGAGACAAGCACCAAGTCCGGCTGGAAGTCGCGAGCGGCGGGGAGCAGCTTGTCCTGAAACGCGCCCAGGATTTCGGCGCGCCCCGAGCCCTCGGGAAACGGACAGTTGAGCGTGGCGCCCCGGCCCGCACCCTCGCCGGTTTCATGGGGCCGGCCGGTGCCCGGATACCACGGGTGCTGGTGCGTGCTGAAGCACAAGACCGAGCCATCCGCGTAGAAGATATCCTGCGTGCCGTTGCCGTGGTGTACGTCCCAATCCGCGATGAGCACGCGCTCGATGCCGTGCCGCCGCTGCGCATAGCGCGCCGCGAGGGCCACGTTGTTGAAGATGCAAAAGCCCATGCCGCGGCCGGGCGCGGCGTGGTGGCCGGGCGGCCGCACCGCGCAGAATGCGTTTTGCGCGCGCCGTTCGACGACCGCATCCACCGCGTTCAGGACGCCGCCTACGGCCTGGAGCGCGACCTCCAGCGAATCGGCGCTGAGCGGGGTATCGCCGGTCGAAAGCGCTTCGTAACCTAGTGCGACATCGTGCCGCACCACGTCGATGTACTTGCGCGTGTGGCAGGCGGCGACTTCGTCTTCCGTGGCGGCGCGCGGCGGGATGCGCGGCATTTCGGCGGCGAGGCCCGCTTGATCGAGCGCGGAGAGCACCGCATCAAGCCGCTGGGGCTGCTCGGGGTGACCGGGGCCGGGGATGTGGCGGTTGTAGAGTGGGTCGGCAAGCAGCGCGGTCATGACAAGCACCTTGTAGGGCGGGACTCGAGTCCTGCGGCCGGCGTCCACGCCGGCCTGTTGGTAAGACCTGGAGGACCTCCGCACGCTTGAAAATACAGCGTAGCGAATTGGGAAAAATGGGCGGGTCTGGAGACCCGCCGCAGGCGTGGACGCCCGCCCCACGCAGACTGCCTTACCACCATCACCATAGGCTACTTCACGTCTTCGGCCTTGCGCTCTGCCGCGGCGGCTTCCCGATAGATGTTGCGCGCGACGCCGTTGGCTGTCTGCGCTGCCATGCGCTCCAGCACTTCCGCGCGGAAGTGACGCGCGGCGGCATGGTCGCCAGCCATTTCCGCCAGTTCCAGCGCCAGTTGCAGTTGGCCCTCGGCAGCCGCCGTGCTCGCGCGCCGCAGGATCGCGTCCGTGCCGCCCGCGGCGTCTGCCAGCGCACGCGCCAGCGGCGCGGGATCGCCGCCGTTCAAGTGCGCCGGATCGAAATCGTACCAGCCGGTATATTGGCGGAACACTCCATTCACGGCCCACTCCACCGTCCCATAAACCGGCTGTAGATACGGCTGCGCGGCGAGGTCCGGCGGCAGCCGCACTTCCTGGCGAATCTGGTAGAGGGGCTCGCCGCCGTTGATGCGCTTGACTGTCTCGTCGTACACGTAGCGAATGGCGCGCGCATAGTTGCCGAGCGCCTGGTCGATGGCCTCGCGCCCCGTGAGCGGCCGGCTATGCGATCCCACAAGGTAAGCGGGATGCAGTTGCCGCATGCGATCCAGCGAGGCGGCCCATTCCAGCACCGGACGGTCCGGTTTGCCGGGACTGGCCAGCATCGGAAAGCTCCAGTAGAACAGGTCGCCGGGAAGCAGCGTCTCGAGATCGGGGAGCCAGACCATCAGGTGGTCCACGGTCTCACCCTCGGTGTGATAGAGCTCGAACCGCACGCCGCCTTCGGTGAACCGATACTGCTCGTCGAAGGTGATTTGCGGCGGGATATATCCGCTCTCGGGCGGATGCAGCAGGTCGACGCCCAGCGTTGCGCCGCGCGCATCCCGCGGCACGTCGGCGGCCCACTGCACCTGGTTCAGTTTGCGGTTGTAACCGGCCATCAGGCGATACTTGCGCATCTCCTCGATGTGGTTCTGCTGCGCGACGATCCTGGTGTAAGGCGCCGCGAAGACCTTCGCGCCATTGACGTGATCGCCATGGAAGTGAGTGTAGACGATGTAGCTGACGGGCAGCGCGGAGACCTTGCGGAAATCGTTGAGGGCCGCCTGCGCGGGCGCCTGGCCTTCCGTTGTGTCGACCACCACGACGCTGCGGTCCGTCAATACGAAGATGACGTTGCCCAGGGCGTAGCCGGTGGCGCAATAGACGTGCGGGTTGACGCGGATGAGTTCTGGGGTGTTCTGCGAAAGCTGGGCGGCGGCCGGGAGGGTGGCTAAGAGAAGCAGGATCGTTCGCATTTGGCTTGCATTCCACGTAAGAGCGGGGCTGAGAGCCCCGCGCAGGCCGGGGGCCTGCCCCACGATTAGACCACGGCTAACTGGTGGTCGGGGCAGTCCAGGTTCAGGCACTCATACAAATCGTCGATCAGACCCGTGCCGTGCTTGGCCAGGAATGGCAGGATGGAATACAGCCGCTCCTGCAGGTGGCGCTGCGGATAGACCAATCCTGAGAGATACGAAGCGTCGCGGGCCACGCGGGCATCGCGGGCCATGGTTTCGCGGCCGATCTTACGCTCCATTTTCGCGAGTTGGTAGAGCATCTTCTGGCGGCTCTTGCCGAGGTTGGCGGCGAGCGAGGCATCGAACCCGGCCAAGTCGCGGATCAGGCAGTCGACGGCCTGCTCCACGGCCGTCTTGGTCCGCGCCAGGGTACCGGACAGAGCGGGCGGGATCAGCCGTGCGGCGATGTGGTCGCGGACGGCATCGTCGCCATGCGTGCAATCGGCGAGCGATAATCCGTAGCGCGTCATCAGCTTGTGGCTGCGCTGATCGAGCAGCGTGAAGCCAGCGCGGTGCAACGCGGCGGGCATGCGCCCCAGAATGGCGCGATAGATTACTTCGGATTGCGCCAGGTACGCCAACTCGGCCGGACCGCCGATGTAGGCCACCGTCGGCAGCATGGAATCCTCGACCACGGGACGCAGCAGCGCGTTGGGCGAAAGCTGGGCGGCGCGATCCATCAGTTCTTCGGTGGAGAACCGGCGGCCATTCTGCAAATAGTCGCGCCCGTAGCGGCGCAGCGTATAGCGGCGGCCGTTCTCCAGCAGGAACACGAAGGAAGTCTGATCCTCCACGTGGACCTGCGCATGATAGCCCGCGGCTTCCAGCGCGCGGTTGCGCTCCAGCAGCGCGGCGGTCAGATCCGGCGCAGCGGCCAGCGCCGAACGAATCGCGGGTGCGGCCAACTCGCGCATGGCGGGCGACATGGGATCGACATGCAATAGCCCGTATTCGGCCAGCAGGCGGTGGAGCAGCGCGCTGAAGGCTTCGCCCATGGTGCGGCCGGGCTGATAGGCTTCCTCCACCATCGCGGAAACCTCGTCGCCGAACGGCAAGCCGGCCAGCGCCGCGCGCAATTCCGCTACGGGCGGTGCGCTCAGCACAAACTGTCCCACGGGCTGGCTGGTGGCCGGCGAGTGAGGTTTCTCCAGCTTGATGGGACGGTGCTGGGCGTCGAAGACCCAACAGTGATTGACTTCGGCGAAGTCGTGGTCTTCGGTCGCCAGCCAGAAGAGCGGCACTGCGGGGATGCCCTGCGCCGTCAAGGTGCGCGCCAGCTTCGCCGCCGTGAGAGCTTTGTAAATGGTGTAAGCCGGACCGGAAAACAGGCCGACCTGCTGGCCCGTAACCACTGCCACGGTGCCCTCACGCGCCAGCAGGTCAAGCTGCGGGCTGCCCCCGTTCTGTTGCTGCAGGGCCGCGACCAGGGCAGCGCGCCGCTCGGTCGGGAAGCGCATTTCACGCGCAGCGGCTTCGAAAACGCCGGGGTCTGAGGGAAGGTGGGGATAGAAGGACCGGACGCGATCGGGATGGTAGGTGAAATCCGCGAAGAGGCTGCTGGTGTGCGGCAAATCCGTGTAGCGGACGCAGGTACAGTTCATGGCCGAAAGTAACTGATGACTGGCATATGCTCAAAGATGCAAAAGCGGGTCTGGAGACCCGCCGCAGGCGTGGACGCCCGCCCCACACGTCAACCTGCTGGCAAAATCTTGGTAATGTCGTTGTACAGCACGAAGGCCACCAGCATCATGATGAACACGAAGCCGACTTTGAAAACCGCCTCTTTCACCGACATGCTCATATCGCGGCGCATCACCATCTCGATAATCAGCATCACTACGCTGCCGCCATCCAGGATGGGGAGGGGCATCAGGTTGATGATGGCCAGGTTCAGGCTGACCATTGCCATCAGCCCGATGAACTCGGAGGGACCTTGCTTGGCGGCCTGCCCGGACATTTGCGCGATACCGATCGGCCCGGAAATGGATTTCGCGGAAATACGCCGCTCGACGATGCCCTCGAGCAGATGGAAAATCAGGCCCGCGCCGCGCACGTTGGCGCGTACGGATTCGCGCACGGCATCGGGCAGCGAAAGGCGCGAGGTCACGATGTTCAACTTGGGCTCGACGTATGCGCCGATCACCCAGCGCGCCGGTCCGTCGGCGCCGCTCCATACCGGCCGCACGGTAACCTGCATGGGTTTGCCATTGCGTTCGAACTCGATCAGGACCGGCTGGCCGCCGCTGCCGCGGACGATCTCATGGAAGCGAATGGCGGCGTGGATCGGATGGCCTGCGGCGCTGAGGATCAAGTCGCCCTGCCGGAGCCCCACTTTCTGTGCGGGCATGCCTGCGGTGACGGGACCTAACTGCACTTCTCCTTTTCCGGACCACCCCAACATGTCCGTGCCGGACCGCTCGTCGAGCACCGGCGTGACGGTGGTTTCGAATTGCTTCCCATTGCGCTCAATGGTCAAGCGCATGGGGCGCGAGGCGCTCTCGATCTCCTTGAGGCCGATGTCCTCCCAAGTCGGATTGCTCTTGCTGCCCAACTTGACGATGCGGTCGCCTTCCTGGATGCCGGCGTTGGCAGCCGGCATGTTGGGGGAGACGCTGCCGATCACCGCTCCACTATCGGCGTCCACGTCCTTTTCAAACTTCACCATGTACAGGCCGGTGAGCAGGCCCACGGCGAGCACCACATTCATGATCGGGCCGGCCAGCACGATGATCAGGCGCTGCCAGCGGGGCTTGGCTTGGAAGCCGCGCGGATCGTTGGCGCTTTCATCGCCGGGCAGCTCGCCGGCCATTTTCACAAAGCCGCCCAGGAAGAAGACCAACGAAACGCGATAGTCCGTCTCTCCCCTGCGGAAGCCGAACAGACGCGGCCCGAAGCCGAAGCTGAAAGTCTCCACGTGGACATCGAAGAAGCGCGCCGCCCAGAAGTGTCCCAACTCGTGGATGAGGATCATCACGCCGATGAGGATCAGGAACCAGAACACGCTCTGAATGAATACCATGCGATTTAAACCCTTGCCGGAACCGGTTGCGCGGCGGCTTGTTGGCCTGCCAGTTCGCGGGCGATTGCGCAAGCCATGGAACGCGATTCCTTGTCAATTTCGAGAATATCGCCCACCGTGCGGGGCTGCCGGTTAGGCATGCGGTTGAGCGTCTCTTCCACCACGGCGGCTATGCCGGGAAACGGGATTTCACCCTTCAAGAAAGCTTCGACGGCGATCTCGTCCGCCGCGTTCAAGGTGCAGGTTGCGGAGCCGCCCGCCTCCTGGCACTGGTAAGCCAGCTTGAGCAGCGGGAAGCGGTCGAAATCCGGAGGCGCGAAATCCCAATGGCGCGCCTGGCTCCAGTCGATCTTGGGCACCGTCGCCTGCCACCGCTCGGGCCAGGTAAGGGCGTATTGTATGGGCATGCGCATGTCCGTCGCCGAGATCTGAGCAAGTACGCTGCCATCGGAATACTCAATCATGGCATGCACGGTGGACTGCGGGTGAATCACCACATCCACCTGGGAGGGTGCGAAGCCGAACAACCAGCAGGCTTCGATGACCTCGAAACCCTTGTTCATTAACGTAGCCGAGTCGATGGTGATGCGCTGGCCCATCCTCCACGTTGGATGATTCAAGGCTTGCGCGGGAGTCACCGAATCGAGCGCTTGCTTCGAGGTATTGCGGAAGGGGCCGCCCGAGGCGGTCAGAATCAACTTTGTGACCTGGTCGCGGTTGCCGGCGCGCAGGCATTGGTGGACGCCGTTATGCTCGCTATCGATGGGCAGCAGCTCGGCGCCGCTTTCCTTCACTGCGTCCATGACCAGCTGCCCGCCGGACACCAATACCTCTTTATTTGCCAAGCCCACACGTTTGCCCAAGCGCACCGCTTCGTAGGTTGCTTCCAGTCCCGCGACGCCGACAATGGCCGAAATTACCATATCGACCGCGGCGGCGGTAGCCGGCTCGATGAGCGCGGCAGGTCCGAAAGCGAGCTCCGGCCAGTTTGGACGCGGCAGGCCGGAATCGGATAGTCCGGCGGCCAGGCGGGCGATCCCTTCGGACGTGGCCAGAACCGCGACCTCTGGACGGAACTCGATGATTTGCTGGAGGATAGCATCTACATTGTGCCCGGCGGCGAGGGCGTAGACGCGGTAGAGATGACTATTGTGCCGGACGACGTCCAGGGTATTGGCGCCGATTGAGCCGGTCGATCCGAGCAGGGTGAGGCGTTTCATTTCAAGGAGATGCGCGGCTGCTGTCATCATAGCATGGAGCCTGCCAGGATAGGCCGACTGACGATCGGCCTTGCAGGATGAGGTTGGCAACTCCTGGCAACCTGCCCCACAAGAAAGGGTATTCTAGATCCAGTGGGACGGGCCATTTCGGTACACGGTCATCGCGGAGCGCGCGCCATGCGTCCGGAAAACACGTTGCCGGGATTTGAGTACGCCATCCGGGTGGGCGCGGACGCGCTGGAGATGGACGTAGCGGTTACGCGCGACGATGTGGTCGTGGTTTCGCACGATCCGAAAATGAACCGCTCGATCTGCAGATCGCCCGACCCGCAGCGCGCCATCCGGGAGCTGACCCTCGCCGAACTGCAACGCTGGGACTGCGGCGCGATGCGGAATCCGCGCTTTCCCAAACAAACGCCGATCCCAGGTGCGCGCGTGCCGACGCTGGACCAAGTCCTCGATCTGGCGGACCGCGGCGATTTCCTGTTCAACATTGAAATCAAAAGCTTCCCGGATCGTCCCGCGCTTGCGCCTCCACCGGAGCGTTTCGTCGAACTGGTGTACCAGGCGATCCGGCGCCACAAATTGGAAAAGCGGGCGATGGTGCAATCCTTCGACGTTCGCATCCTGCACGCCATGGGGCGGATTGCGCCGGAGATCCGTCTCGGCGCGCTGTACATGGGCACTCCGAAGAGCTTCGTCGAGATCGCGCGCCGGGCCGGAGCGGCGATCGTGGCGCCCTATCACGCGCTGGCGACCGCCCGGCAGGTCCAGGCGGCGCATGCCGCGGGCCTCGAAGTGGTCGTCTGGACGGCCAATCGTCCCCGCGACTGGCGGCGCCTGATCGCGGCGCAGGTGGATGCCATCATCACCGATGACCCGGAGGCGTTGGTGGCGTACTTGACGGAAGACCGAAGTCAGAAGACAGAAGTCAGAAGACAGAATACGGTGTGACTTGCGACTTCTGACTTCTGACTCCTGACTTCTGTCTTCAACATCGACAAGCTTTTGTCGATGTTGGCGCCGCAAGGCGCCTAATAGATCTGGAAACAGAAAACCTGGTTCGAGTCGGGCGGCGTCAGCAAGTACTCGCCGTTTTCCAGAATCTCATCCACCTCGATCTTGTACAAGTTCTCGTCGAGGCGTGTGACGTTGAGCCGCAAAGGGTGCGCCACCAGCTTCTTTCTGCGCGTGTATAGCACTTCGCGCCTGCCGCCCTTGGATTGCATTTTGAAGAGCTGTACCCGGTCTGCCTGGATCTGGTCCGTCATCATCAGAAATGCCGGCGAGGCCAGCGGCGTGCGTACCGCGCTGTTGGCGCCGGGGATCACGTAGTTGACGTCGCCCTTGCGATCTTCCGGCTTGGCTTCCACATTTTCGGTGGGTATCAGGTTGTCGGCGTGCATCAGGTATGGAAGGTCCGGTTTAGCGGGGCGCGGTCCGGCATACTTTTGCGCCAGCAGGGGCCAGGCGCACAGCAAAACGATCGGCAACCATTTCGGCATAAGATTACTTTAGACCAGTGCACAGCCGGCGGGTCTGGAGACCCGCTGCAGGCGTGGACGCCCGCCCCACGGGACAGAGCGCTAACGGGGGCCGGTCCGGATGGCTGCGAGCACCCGGTCCAATTGCTTCTCATCGACCGGCTTGGCCAGCACGAAGCGGCGATCGCCCGCGAAATCGGCCGACAGGTCCGCGTCGTAAGAATCGGAAAGCAGCACGAATCCGCCGACGCGGGTCCGCACATGCTCGGCGGTTTCCACCCAATTGAGCCCCGGCGCATGCACCGAGCAGAAGACGGCATCGAAGCGCAGGCGCTGCGCCAGGTCCAATCCTTCGTCGGAGCTGTTCACCGGTACCACGCGATATCCGCGGGCGGCCAGCAGACCACGCAACTGCGTCTGGATGGCCTCGGCCGGCTCGATCACCAGCGCCGTCAGAGTGTGCGCGCCGTTGCGGCCGTTCTCCCGCGCGGGACCGCCGATCTTCTCGCGCGCCGCGCAGGGCAGCTCGATTTGAAACGCCGGATCGCCCGACGCCTGCTGTACCAGCCGTATCTCTCCTCCATGGCCGGTGATCAAACTGCGGCAAACGCCCAAGCCCGCGCCACCGGACGCTTCGTCCGTTCCCGGCACGAAGGGGTCCGCGGCTCCCTTCGGACCGCTGTATGCGATCTCCACCAGAACGCGCCGTGCGACCACGCTGCTGCGGATGGCGATGGACTTCTCGCCCGAATCCGAAAGCGCCTGTTCGGCGTGGACCAGCAGGTTCAGGAAGACTTGCTCGAGTTGTCCATGCGATCCGAGCACCGTGGCAGGCTCGTCCGCCAGCAGACTGCGCGCCCGTATCCCGCGCACTTTCCACTCGCGCTCGCGGAACTCGATCAGGTTGCGCAGCAGGCCGTTCAGCTCGACCGGCTGGGTTTGCGCCGGACCGGTGCCGGCAAATCCCACCAGCCGGTCGACGATTCCGGCGGCGCGATGCGCCTCGGCCGCAATGCTCGCCAGGTCGGCCGCCGAAGGCAACTCCGGTCCGTCTCCGGCGGCTTGGGCCAGATTGGCAATGGCGGCTAGCGGAGTGCGCAGGTCGTTCACGATTCCCGAGATCAGTTGGCCGACCGCAGCCAGCTTTTCCGTGCGGAAGAGTTGCTCGCGGACGGAGCGCTGGTCCAGCAGCTTGACCGCCACGCCAATCTGGTTGGCCAGATGTTGCGTCAGGGTTTGCTCATCGCGGCTGAAAACCCGGGCGCGGTCGCGCTGGTCCATCTGTAGGATGCCCAGGACCTCGCCTTGCGCCAGCATGGGAACGAACAGCAGCGAGCGCGGCGCATCCGGGGCGCCCTCCGATCCCGGCTGCCCGGTCACCGGAAATGGGCTGCGCGAAGTGTCGGGAATCGCCAGCAGAGTCCGGTAGTGGAAGCAGGCTACCGCGCCGGCTTGCGGCCCCGCCGGAGGCGCCGAGAGCGGAATGGAATGCTGATCGGCGCCACTGCGACCCACCGCTTCGAGCGTTTTGGCGTGGCGGTTGTGCAGGTAAAGTTCCGCGCTGGTGACGCCGAAGATTCTGGGCACCACCACCTTGACCTTGGTGAGGATCTGATCCGCCGAGGAAGCGCCCAGGATCTCCTCGCCCAGCTCATAGGCCCGGCGCAACATTTCGCGCTGCCCGCGCAGCCGCCTGTCGCGGCGCCAGATCGCCAAGACAGCCGCAGCGATCCCCAAGACTCCGAAAGGCAGCGCCGCTGGCATTGCCATGAACACGAGCGGCTCCATTATGACCCGTCCGGGACCTGCGCCCGCAGCCATGCTTCGAGTTGCGGGCAGCGGAAATCGTCGATCTCGAGATGCGCGCCCGGCAACTCGCGATGCGTGGTTCGCAGACCTACGATGCGCGCGCCGGCCGCACGCGCCGCTTCCACGCCGGAAAAAGAATCTTCGAACACGATGCAGTTGCGCGGCGCGGCCGAGAGCAGATCGGCGGCGCGCAGATAGATTTCCGGATGCGGCTTGGCATGATGTACCTGGTGGCCATCCACGACCACCCGAAAATACGCGCGCAGGCCGCTCCGATCCAGCACAAAATCCACGTTCGCGGGTTCGGCGTTGCTGGCCAGGCCAACCGGTTTCCCCGCATGACGCTGCAGAAACTCGCGCACGCCGGGCACCAGTGTTTCCGCCAGCCTGGGTCCCAGCATCTCCCGGAACAGTTCCTCCTTGGCGGCCCCGTGGGCGGCAACCTCCTCAGGGCTCAAACGCGGACCGAAGAAGTCGCGCACGATCTCGTCGTTGCGTCGGCCGTACATGCGATCGGCGGTGGTTGCTCCGGCGTCGATCCCGAAGCGGCGGTTGTATAGCATCCACGCCTGGGTGTGCAGCGGATTCGAATCGACGATCACGCCATCCATGTCGAGCACCATGGCCATACCGGGCCGCAGCCACGCATCAGGCACCGAGCTCACCCTCCAGCCAGTGCATGTAGTTGGGGGCGCCTTCCACTACCGGCAGCGCCAGCACCTCTGGCACATCGTATGCATGGGCTTGCTCCAGGGCCATCCGCAGCGCTTCGAAAAGCTGCCGCGATGACTTGATGACGAGCAGGCACTCCGCGGCCGACTCGATCGCTGCTTGCCAGCGGTACACGCTGCGCACACCGGGCACTATCGTCACGCACGCCGCGACGCGGGCCTCCACCAGCACCCGCGCAAGCTTGTCGGCCTCCTCTTCCGTGGCGCAGGTACTGAACACAACAATTTTATCTGTCATAAGTGGAAATATGGAACAAGATTTCGAATCCGATGTTACCATTATCTTTCGTAGCATGCGGCGATGAAGTCATCCATCACCAGATTTGCGGGCGCAGCGGCGCTAGTGTTACTTGCCGGTTATGCATTTATTGCATTACAAGGACCGCAGGGTGTTCCGGCATTAGTTGAGAAGCGCCGGCTGATTCGCGAATACGAAAAGAAGAACGCGGATCTGGCGCGCAAGATCGAAGAGCAGCGCGCGCGTATCGGCCGCTTCAACGACAGCCCGTCCGGCCAGGAGTTGGAGATCCGGCAGCGTCTGAAGCTGGTGAAGCCCGACGAAAAGGTGTTTATCCTGCAGGATCCACCAGCCCCGCCGCCCAAACCCGCCCCGCGCTAGTGTAGGGCAGGTTGCCCTGCAGGCCGATTGTCACCCGGCCTTTTCACGCTTTCCAAGCCAGCGCCAGCCCCCACAGCACGCCGCCCAACGCCAGCCAACCCGTATTCACGCGGTAGCGAAACAGCAGCACGGAGCAGGACAGAGCCGTCGCGACAGTAAGGAAGTCGACCAGCGCCGAGCGCGCCAATTCCCACGTGACCACTGCCATGAGCGCCAAAGACGCCACATTCACGCCATCCAGGAAAGCGCCGGCCAGCCGCGATCTTCGCAGCCACGGCAGGACCGCGCCGCCGATCGCGCAGAAGACGAAGGCTGGGAGGAAGATACCAATTGTTGCGGCCACCGCTCCCGGCGGGCCCTTCAAAATGTAGCCGATAAAAGTGGCAGTGGTGAATAACGGTCCGGGAGTAATCTGACCAACCGCCACCGCGTCCAGCAATTGTTTGGAAGTCAGCCAGTGCCAGTTGCGCACCAGATCCTGCTGCAGAAACGCGAGCAGCACGTAGCCGCTGCCGTAGAGCACCGAACCGATCTTCACGAAGTACAGGAACAAAGCGCCCAGCCCGACGGCCCTGGGCTGTGCGGACGCCGCCAGGAATGGCGCGAACTGCGCAACCAGTGCCGCGCCTGCCACGAGCAGCAGAACAGCCAGCGGCCCCATCCCCCGTTGGCTGGACTTCCACCATTGGCGGAGTGCCGCCACCACTCCGGCGCCAGCCAGGACGATCAGCGCACCGCCGCCGGCCACGGCTGCTCCGATGGAGGCGATCCCGGCCACGCCCAGGAATCGCGTTTTTACCGCCGTCCGGCCAAGTTTCCAAAGCGCCTGCGCGACGATCGCGATGACCACTGGTTTCAGCCCGTAGAGGAATCGCCCCACCTGCGGCAAGCCTCCGAACCGGACGTAGGCCCACGCGAAGCACGCCACCATAACGGCCGCCGGGACGATGAAGCATACTCCCGCCACAACCAGTCCCGGCCAGCCAGCCCGCAGGTAGCCGAGGAAGATGACGACCTCGGTCGCGGTGGGTCCCGGAATCAGGTTGGCGGCCCCCAGTCGGTCCAGGAACTCGTCGCGGGCGATCCAGCGCCGCCGCGTGACCACTTCGTCTTCCATCATGGCGATGTACGCGGCGGGGCCGCCAAACGCGGTCACGCCCAGACGCAAGAACAACCGGGCGACTTCAGCGAGCTTCGCTAGTTGGCTGGGCGCGGTTGGGAGCGGGTCTGCCATCGGCTCTCCGCGATCATAGCAAGGCACAGCAAAGGGCGGGCGTCCTTGCAAGCAAATCATGCTGCGCAAAATGCAAGCTGATTACGCTGTCGCCCTTGAAGCCCAGGATGAATCCATAATGTGGCGTGGCGAAGGGGTCGCCGGTGTGCTCCATCTCTAAGCAGGCCGGCCAAACGCGCTCGCAAAGGCCGCGATGGCCCGCATCAGGCGGCTCTCATCCACCGATTGGGGCAGCGGAATCGAGAGCACCGGCCTGTTCGTTTGCGGGTCGCGCGCGAGCAGGCGCCCAAGGCCCTCGCCAGCGGGCACGCCTTGCGCCACCGCGGCCAACGATTCGAGGAAGCGCACGCCAGTTTCGATCAACCCAGCCGCGGCTTGCTCGAATCCGGATGGTTGAGATGCTGCCGGAGCGGGCGGCGCCGGCGATGGAGGGACATGCGCTGGCACGGCCTGTATGGGAACAGCCTTGGCCGGGACCTGGTCAATCACAGGCTTTGGCCGCCCCGGCTGATCCGCGAAAATTTCCTTCACTGCCTGGAGCACGCTCTTTCGTCCCAGCGCCGCGAAGCTCACCTCGGCGGTTGGTGAATCGAAGACCCCAGCGAACAGGGATTTCTTCAGCTTTAGCGTCTCCCACACGCGCTCTTCAATGCTGCCCCTGGTCAGCAGGTGCACCACGTGCACTGGATGCGCCTGTCCCAGACGGTGGACTCGTCCAATGCGCTGCTCCAGGCGGGCGGGGTTCCAGGGGGGCTCGAAATTGACCACCGCCGAGGCCGCCTGGAGATTCAGGCCAACGCCTCCCGCGTCCGTGGAAAGAAACACGCGGCACTCCGCATCGCGCCGGAATTTCTCCATGAGCGCGCCGCGATTCTTGGAAGGCACGCCGCCGTGCAGCGAGACGAATCCGATTCCCAGCTTCTCCAGTTCCAGGCCCGCCAGATGCGTCATCCGCTCATACTCGCTGAAGACCACTACCTTGCGGTTCTCTTCGATCGCCAGTTCGCGGACGATCTCGCGAAACTCCGCCAGCTTCGGCGAATGATTCGTCTTCTTGTCGAATAGAAACGTGGAGTCGCAGAGCATCCGCATGTTCTGCAGGCAACACATGATCCGCCGCAGGTCGATTTCCGAGAGATACTTCTGCCGCTCCCATTTGCGCATCAGAGCGGCCAGGATGTCGCTCTGTTCCCAATATGGCTCGGCCTGCTGCGGGGTCAGAGCCACGTGGAGAATCTGGTCGCTGCGCTCGGGCAGATCCGGGAGCACCTCCTGCCGCGTGCGCCGCAGCAGGATGGGCGCCAGTTGATCGTGAATGCGATCAAGGCCGCGGTAACCGATCAGGCGGCCGTTTTCGTCCTGGGTGCGGTGCTCGTCAAGGAAGCGGAAGGCGGGACCGAGGCGGCGGCCGTCGATGAACTCCACCACCGAGAACAACTCTTCCAGCTTGTTTTCGAGAGGCGTTCCAGTCAGCACGAAGGCATAGCGGCTTTTCAGTTGTTTGATAGTGCGAGCCGTGGCCGTGGTCCAGTTACGGATGCGCTGCGCTTCGTCCAGGATGATGAGATCGGGCGCCAGTTCGTGCATGTAACGCACATCTTTCAGGACCAGTTCGTAGCTGGAAAGGTTGTAGAACTTGGGGGAGCCATACAGTTCCCGCCTGCGCGGCAGCAAGCCGTCGATTACCTGCGCCGGAAGATCGGTGAACTTTTCGATTTCCGTTTTCCATTGGTATTTTACCGAGGCCGGGGCCACCACCAGCACTCTTTGAATGCCTCGGCGGCGGCGCAGCAACTCCGCGGCGGCCAGGGCCTGCACTGTCTTGCCCAAGCCCATGTCGTCGGCCAGAACCACGCGGCCCCGGCAAGCCGCAAAGATGGCGCCGCGCTCCTGGTAGGGGAGCAGTTTCGCCTTCAGCAGTCCGTGCAGGGGATCGTGCCCGCGATGAAGCTCGGCGAGAAGCTGACGTTCCAGGTCGAGTCCCTCCGCGAGTTCATTTTCCCGGTCGAGGTATTCGAGCACGTCGCTGTAGATGACCGCTTCCCCGTCGGCCTTGCGGAAAGCCTCGATCACCCGATGAAAACTCCGGAAGTGCTCCCGCAGCAGCAACCCGGCTGGATCGAAGTACTGCTCGGCGAGCTTACGGAGAGCGGGCGGCGGAACGGCCGGCAAGCGCAAGCGGACATCGATGGTTTCGCCGTACTGCAAAGAAATGGAGGCGCGCGAGCGCGCATACGCCTTGCTTTCGAGCTTGTGGCTGTGCCGTTTGCGGAGGCGCAGCAGAAGGGCCTCGATGTGCTTGCAGGTGCCCAAGGTGTTGACTGCGAAGTCGGGGCACGCGCAGTAGTTTTCGAACAACCCAGGCCCGCGCATGGCTACCCGGTAGGTTTTCCCGCTGGCGGACTTCACGCGATAGTCGCCGTAGGGCTCCCCGTCTGGCCGTTCCAGAACCTTGGCGATGGCGTCGCGTGCGCGTTCCCGCCGCTCGGCAATCTGTTGCTCGACTAACATATGGTGGGACCTCGCCCCCGGATAACGAGTCAGAATAGCAAAGCGCACGGGTGCTTGACGGTTTTGCGGAAACCAACAGTCGTGTTGATTTCGCAGGGCCATACCGAGCCGCGACCGTAAGGGAGCGGTCTCTGCCGTAAGACAGGCTT
>Ga0182016_10003005_pt1 | contig 19465 bp, 14 predicted proteins | sample 712S2MmetaG_FD_120491 | JGI IMG/M metagenome (GOLD analysis project Ga0182016, IMG submission 120491) | Permafrost microbial communities from Stordalen Mire, Sweden - 712S2M metaG | ecosystem: Environmental > Terrestrial > Soil > Wetlands > Permafrost | place: Sweden: Stordalen | collected...
GCCATCAGCGGCACGGCGACCAGCCATCCCCACAGCCACCAGAGGCGGGTCTTACGGATCGCCCGATAGATTCCCAACACGCAGAGAGTGATCACGGGGAGGCTGAGACCTGCGGACTTGGCCTGATCCCATAGCCAGCTTCCCCAGCCCTGTATGCTCAAGCCGTAAGCCAGGGAGAGATGGTGAGAGTAAATCTCCAGCGGCAGCTCCAACAGGTTGAAGACTACAAGCAGCAGCGGCACAAAGATGCAGGCCTGCACAAAACGGTTACGGCTGGCGCGCTCGGCCAGCCGCTGCAGCCGGGCTCCAAAACGCGTCCACAGGATGACGGCGACGATCGCCAGCTCCAGCGCCGGATAGGCGAAGGAGAGCACGATGCCGGTGCGGTACAGCCCTTCGCTCTGGCGCAGCTGCGCCGGAGTTAGCGTGTAGGTGGTAATGGTGCGCTGGGCCACCTGCTCGCCCGGTGAGAGCACTTTTGAAGCCGGCATAACGGTTACCCTTTCTGGATAGGACTGCGGCAAAGAGCCCTGCGCCATGGTCGTGGCATCGCCCTGCGAAGGTTACAGCCCGAGTCCCATCTTCGTCACCACCAGCGCTTCAAACACCTTCCACGGCAGCAGCAGGCGCAACGCCAGCAGCATCTTCGCATCGGTGCCGATGGGGTAACGCATCTTCGGAGTCGGCACCGCGGCGACATGGGCGATCAGCCGCGCCACGTCATTGGCGTCAGCGCGTTGCAGAGTCTTCTGGATGTAGTCGCGGAAGCGGCCGGTGCGCACGGCATTGGGAGAGTTGGGATCGGCCGCGGCGGCTGCGACGTTTTCCTTGTGATACCAGATGCCGGTCTCGAACGAGCCGGGCTCGATGAGGATGGGGTAGATGCCGATGGGTGCCATCTCCAGCCGCAAAGCCTCGCTGAAGCCCTCCAGGGCAAACTTGCTGGCGTTGTAGGCGCTCATGGCGGGGGTTCCGGTGCGGCCGGCAATGGAGCTGATGTTTACGATCCGCCCCGAGCGCTGCTTGCGCATGGCGGGCAGGACAGCTTTGGTCAGGCTGACGGCGCCGAAGAAGTTGGTCTCAAACTGGTGGCGGTATTCGTCGAGCGTCAAATCTTCGACAAAGCCGGCCATGGCGAATCCGGCGTTGTTGACCAGCAGGTCAATGCGTGGGTAGTCTGCCAGCACCTGTTCGACAAAGGCGGCGTGCGTGGAATGGGCCGCGGCGTCCAACAGGCGCACGCTGACGCGCTCGCCGACCCCGGCACGGCCCACGGACTCATCGAGCGCCCCGCGGCGGCTTAAATCGCGCATGGTGGCCACAACCGTCCAACCCTGGCGCGCCAATTCCACCGTGGAGAGCAGTCCAAAACCGCTGGAACAGCCTGTAATGACCGCTAAATGTTGATTCATCCCCATTCCCTGAGCAAAAGTGCATCACAACCCCCTTTGCTCGCCGTTCGACCATCTGGTTACGCCACATACTACAACAAAATTGCCAAACACCCGCGGAAGCGAGAGCATAAGTTGTTTGTGTTATTGACGTTGACTCCTCAAGACTCTTCAAGGAAGTGATTCATAGCGATGGCTAAAGGGCAGAAGTTGAATCCTACGCAAATTGCGCCCGCCAAGGGCAAACTTGGCATTATGGTGGTCGGACTGGGCGCCGTTGCCACAACCTTCATTGCCGGCGTCGAAGCCGTACGTAAGGGTATCGCTGAACCCATCGGCTCGCTGACGCAGATCGGCACAATCCGCCTGGGCAAACGCACCGACAAACGCACTCCGTTTATCAAGGACTTCGTACCTCTCACCGACCTGAAGGACATCGTCTTTGGCGGTTGGGACATCTTTACCGACAGCGCCTACGAATCGGCGATGAACGCCGCCGTTCTGGAAAAGGACCTGCTTCGCAAGCTGAAGCCCTTCCTCGACAAGATCAAGCCGATGCCGGCGGTCTTCGACCATAAGTACGTCAAGCTGATCAGCGGCCCCAACGTCAAAAAGGGCAAGAACAAGGCCGACCTGGTCGAGCAGGTTCGCAAGGATATCCGCGACTTCAAGAAGAAGAACAACTGCTCGCGCCTGGTGATGATCTGGTGCGGCTCAACCGAGAGCTTCCAGAAGCCGGGCAAGGTGCACGCCAGCTTGGAAGCCTTTGAAAAGGGCCTGAAGGACAGCGACCCGAATATTGCCCCTTCGCAGATTTACGCCTACGCCGCGTTGCAGGAGAGCGTGCCCTACGCCAACGGCGCGCCGAACCTGACGGTGGATTTGCCCTTCATGCAGGAGCTCTCCAAGAAGAACAACGCACCCATCGCCGGCAAGGACTTCAAGACCGGACAGACGCTGATGAAGACCATCCTGGCTCCGGGCTTCAAGGCTCGCATGCTGGGCCTGAGCGGCTGGTTCAGCACCAACATCCTGGGCAACCGCGATGGCGAAGTGCTGGAAGATCCGGGCAGCTTCAAGACCAAGGAAGAATCCAAGCTCAGCGTGCTGGATGAGATTCTGCAGCCCAAGCTCTACCCGAATCTGTACGGCAACATCTTCCACAAGGTGCGCATCAATTACTATCCGCCGCGTGGCGACAACAAAGAGGGCTGGGACAACATTGACATCTTCGGATGGCTCGGCTACCCGATGCAGATCAAGGTGGACTTCCTCTGCCGCGACTCCATCCTGGCCGCTCCGCTGGCGTTGGACATCGTCCTCTTCCTTGACCTGGCAGCACGCACCGAGGAGCTGAAGGGAATCGGCATCCAGGAGTGGATGAGCTTCTACTTCAAGTCGCCAATGGTCGCCAAGGGACTGTACCCGGAGCACGATCTCTTCATCCAGTCCATGAAGTTGAAGAACACTCTGCGCCACATCGCGGGCGAGGAGCTGATCACGCACCTCGGCCTGGAGTATTACGACTAAGCGCTGTTGGGTAGGGAATGAGTTTTACGAATCAATGGGCGGGGGCTTCGGCTTCCGCCCTTGTCTTTTGTATTTGTCGTTGTGGTACTTCCCGAGGACATCCACAGGCGGGATTGCTACAATGTTTCTGCCGCCGCATCTTGGCACGCGGCACAGCGTGGCCCTGTAGCTCAGCTGGATAGAGCAGCGGTTTCCTAAACCGGAGGTCGGCAGTTCGAATCTGCCCGGGGCCACCATTTCACTTCATTTCCGCACGCGAAAACGGCTCCCTGGTGGGAGCCGCTTCAGCTTGCTAACAAAGTTGAATGAAAGGAAATGTCATTGCGACCGAAGCGCCGCAGGCGCGTAGTGGAGTGACCTTGTGTTTGTTTTGCTCTCCCAAGAAACAAATGGTAGTTCGACTCCGCGCCCAAACAGCGGGCGCTACGCTCACCATGACATTTCGTAAGTTTGAGCTGTCCCCAGGTTGGTCAGCAGTATGAAACGGCTCCCCGGTGGGAGCCGTTCGCATTGGCTCAACGCGGAACTATTGCGGCAGAGGCAGCTTCAACTCCGGCCTGGCGGCCAGCAGTTCGTGCAGGCCGGCCGCATCCAACGGACGCGCCAGTGCGTGGCCCTGGGCGCAGTCGCAGCCCATCTCCTGCAGCAGCTTGACCTGGTTGACGGTCTCGGTGCCCTCGGCCACCGAGGTCATTCCGAGGTTGTGCGCCAGCGCGATAATCGTCCGCACGATGTTCAGGATGCGGTTGTCCTCTTCCATGCTGAGGATGAGGTTCTTGTCCACCTTTATGGTGTCCATGGTGAAGCGCTGCAGTTGCCGGAGCGAACTGTAGCCGGTGCCGAAGTCATCAATGCTGAGATGGACGCCCAGCTCCTGCAAGTGCTTCAGCACGGGCGCCATGCGTTCAGGATGCGCCATGGCCACGGTCTCACTCAGTTCCAGGCGCAGCGCGCTGCCGCTGAGTCCGCTATCCAGAAGAATGCGGCGCACCAGGATGGCGAAGTCCGGCTGGGCGAGCTGGCGGCCGCTGATGTTGACGCAGACTCCGATGTCGGCGCCCGAAGGATAGTCCGCGCGCCAGCGTGCCGCCTCATTGCAGGCCTCGCGCAGGGCCCAGGCGCCAACGGGAACCATCAGACCGGTCTCCTCGGCGAGCGGCAGGAACTCCTCCGGGATAAGGATGCCGCGCTCGCGGGTGCGCCAGCGCAGAAGGGCCTCAATCTGCTCGACGCGGCCATCGCGGAGCGAGGCGATGGGCTGGTAGCAGACGAAGAACTCCTGGCGGTCGAGCGCCTTACGCAATTCGAATTCGCGGTGCAGCCGCTCCAGGGCCTGCGCGTGCATACTCTCGTCAAACAATACACAGGCATCGCGGCCGGCGGCCTTGGCGCGGTACATGGCAATGTCGGCATCGCGCAACATGCTGTCGGCGCTGTTGTAGTGGCTGGCGCTCAGGGCCACTCCAATGCTGACGGTGACGGCCACCGGGGTGCCGCGCAGCATGATGGGCGTGCGCAGCTTCTCGGAAATGCGCTCGGCGATGCGCAGGGCGTCGCTGGTGTCGCGAATGTTGTCCAGGAAGATGGCGAACTCGTCGCCGCCGAGGCGCGCCACGATGTCCTCACTGCCGGTGCGAAAGCCAGGCTCCGAACTGCGGCGCAGGCAGCTTTCCAGCAGCTTGGCCACGCCCACCAGCAACTCATCGCCGGCCAGGTGCCCAAGGCTGTCGTTGATGATCTTGAAGCGATCAATGTCCAGGTAGAGCAGCGCACACAGATAGCCCGGCGTGCGCTCGGTGTGTTTGATGGCCAGGCTGAGGCGCGACTGGAAGAGGCGGCGGTTGGGCAGCTTGGTCAGGGGATCCTGCAGGGCAGCGGTCTCGGCCTGTTCCTTGGCGGTGGCCATCTCCAGCAGGGCGGCGCGAGTCTCACGCAACTGCTCGGCGCTGTCCGCTGACGCCTGTTTGGCCTGCCAGTGGGAGTGCAGCACCCGCAGGCACTGCTCCTCGATGGCCGGCGTCACAGACTCAGTGAGCAGGATCATGTTCTCGGCACTGCCCAGGGAGTTCTGCAACGCGGCAAACTCGCCATCCGTGGCCGCCGTGCGTACAAGGAATTGCAACTCCTTATCGGCCCTCCAGAGTTCCTCCAACTGCCGGCGCAAGGGCTCTGGGGCCAGGGCAGCGGCGTGCAGCACCACGACGGAGAAGGGAACGCCCTCGAAGCGCGCCTCCGCAACCCGGTCGCGGGCTTGCGAGAAAGTGGCGTAGTCCTCGGAATCTCCGGATGGGTTCGAGAGGGAGGCGTGGCTCTCGCCCTGGGCTCCCGCGCCGATGACCAGTACGCGGCGGCCCCTCAGCTCTCCCAGATCTTTCACTTGGGCCATGGCTTGCTCTTGGTGATCCTCTCACTTTGCTGCGGCGGTGGGCTGGTCAGAAACGCACAGCCAACCCGCTACGCTCGTACTGCGTTCTACGGATGAACACCGGGACTTCTTTACGGAAAGGTCTCCAGAACAGCAAATACAGGACCGGGAGACAAAAAGCTTCGGAGGATTCCAGAATGGTTCCAGAGGATTGCCATCCACTTTGGGGGGCTGCACGCATATGCTCACCAGGCAAAGGCCTTATGCATGGCTGCCAGCTTGCGAGCATTCTACCCAGAGGCATTGTCAGGCGCAACGGCTCTTTCCGCGGTTATACCCGGGTTATGCCCGAGGGTGCTGCCCCGGGGATGGCCATCGCGCGCTTCCGGTATCATCGCCGGGAGGGCCGGATGCTGGCCAACAGGACGACATTACACTGTGGATATTAGCGTAGTGATAAATAGATTTCGGCGATTCACCATCGCGGCCATGCTTGCGGCCACCCTTTTGTCATCGGCGGCGCTGGCGCAAGGCGATACCACCGCGCAGACGCCGCCGCCTGCGAGTGCCGCGCCTTATCACATCAGTGAAGCCGAGGCGAAAGAGCTCTTCCGCTCGGTGGACCTGATCCTGAAGTTTGCCAGCGAGCACTCCGGCCTCGCCATCCACCACGAGGTGAAGAAGAAGCTGGCCACGCGCGAGGAAGTTCAGAGCTACCTGCAAAAGCGCATGCACGATGCCGGCAACGAGCGCTTTGACCGCATGGGACGCTCGCTCGAGAAACTCGGGCTGCTGCCGAAGGGTTTCAAACTGCGCGAGTACATGCTCTCGCTGTACAAGGAGCAGGTGGAAGGCTGGTACGACCCGAAGAGCAAGACCGTCTTTCTGCTCGATTGGGTTCCACCAGAGGCACAGAAGCCGGTAATGGCGCACGAGCTGACACACGCACTGCAGGACCAGAACTACGGACTGGAGAAGTGGCTGAACGTCGGCGCGGACAGCCACGACGACACCGCGCAGACGGTGATTGACGAACAGCGTGAAGCTCGCCAGAGCATCGTCGAAGGGCAGGCCATGGTCGTGCTGTTTGACTACATGCTGGCTCCCAACGGGCAGAGCGTGGAAGACGACCCGGCGGCGGCAGGCATCATGCGCCAAAGCATCACAGAAGAGGGTTCCGACAGTACCTACGCGCACGCGCCTATCTGCCTGCGGGAGACCATGCTTTTCCCCTACACCTTCGGCACAGACTTTGTACTGCACGTGCTTGCCCGCCGCGGCAAACAGGCGGCCTTCGCCGGAGTGATGGAGCATCCTCCGCTGGACACGCACCAGATCATGGAGCCGGCGGCCTATCTCTCCGGCGAGCCGCAGCGCACCATCCGCGTGGTGTCCGTGGAGAAGGTTCTGGGTGCGGGCTGGCGGCGCGAGGATCTCTCCGGACTGGGTGAAGTGGACCTCAGGGTCATCCTGCGCCAGTGGGCGAATGACGATGTAGCGAAGATGGCTACCAGTTGGCGCGGCGGCTACTACGCGGTGGTCTCGCAAAAAGGACACTCGGACGGCCCCCTGCCGATGGTGCTGGTGCTCAAGCTGGATTCGCCTGCCAGCGCCCGGAAGTTTGCCGCCATCTACGAGGCCGAGCTGCCGCGCCGTTACCAGAAAGTGCAGAAGACTCAGGCTCCCGGCGAGTGGATGACCGAGGAGGGAACTGTACAGATGGTCGTCGAGGGCTCGGCCATTATCGCCTTGGAAAGCTTTGCCCCGGCCGATGCCGCGCGGCTGCTGCCCGCCTTGCGCGCCAGTGTGCATGAGGATGTGGAAATCCCCGAGGCCACGCAGTAAGCAGAGGGTGGCCTCCGGTATAATTTAGCTATACGTATCCTTTTGCATTTGCAGGAGATTCACTTGGCACAGGCAGAGATTGGCATCATCGGCGGCAGCGGCCTTTATTCGATGAAAGGCCTCACGGATGTTCATGAAGTTCAACTGGAGACGCCCTTTGGCTCGCCCAGCGACCCCTACGTGCTGGGCACCCTGGCGGGGCGCAAGGTGGCCTTTCTGGCGCGCCACGGCCGCGGGCACCGCATCCTGCCCACGGAGTTGAACTTTCGCGCCAACATCCACGGCTTCAAGCAGTTGGGAGTGGAGCGCATCCTGAGCGTTTCGGCCGTGGGCTCACTGAAAGAAGAGCACAAGCCGACCGAGTTCGTCATACCCGACCAGTTCTTTGACCGCACCAAGCAGCGCGTCAGCACCTTTTTTGGCGAAGGCATTGTGGCCCACATCGCCTTTGGCGACCCCATCTGTCCGGAGCTGGCGCAGATCGTCGCGAAGGCCGGAGCCAAGGCCGAGGTGGTCACCAAGAGTGGCGGCACCTACGTCTGCATGGAAGGCCCGCAGTTTTCCACCAAGGCGGAGAGCAACGCGTATCGCGCCATGGGTTTTGACCTGGTTGGCATGACCAATCTGCAGGAGGCCAAGCTGGCCCGCGAGGCCGAGATCTGCTACGTCACCATCGCCATGGTCACCGACTACGACTGCTGGCATCCGGCACACGACAGCGTGACGGTGGAGCAGATCATTGCCGTGTTGAACAAGAACGCCGAAAACGCCGCCAACGTGGTGCGGGAGGCCGTCGGCCTGCTGCCCGCAGGACGCGGTTGCAAGTGCGGAGAGGCGCTGGCGATGGCCATTATGACCGCTCCGAATGCGATTCCAGAGGCGACGCGCAGCAAGCTCGAACTGCTGGTGGGTAAATATCTGAAGAAGGCAGGAGCATAACAATGTCCATTCTGGTGGTAGGCTCGGTTGCCTTCGACACTCTGAAAACTCCTTTTGGCGTCCGCGAGAAGATCATGGGCGGCGCCGCGACATACTTCTCTCTGGCTGCCAGCTTCTTTACCGATGTGCGCGTGGTTGGCGTCGTCGGCGAGGACTACACAGCGGAGCACGAAGCGGTGCTGAAAAGCCGTGGTATTGACACTCGCGGCATTGAGCACGCTCCGGGTAAGACCTTCCACTGGGGCGGCGAGTACGGCGAAAACGTGAACGAGGCGAAGACGAACTTTACCGACCTCAACGTGTTCGAAAACTTCCAGCCGAAGATTCCCGACGCCTACCAGGATTCGAAGTTCCTGTTTTTGGCGAACATCCAGCCGGAACTTCAGCTCGACGTGCGCCGCAAGATGCCCAACGTGGCATTGGTGGGCGGAGACACGATGAACCTGTGGATCAACATCAAGCGCGATGCGCTGATGGCGACCCTCAAGGAAGTTGGCATCCTGTTGATTAACGACACGGAGGCCAAGCTGCTGACCGGCGAAAACAGCCTGGTGCTGGCCGCACGCAAGATTCTGACGTACGGTCCACGCTCGCTGGTCATCAAGCACGGTGAGTACGGCGCTACCATCTTCTTCGGCGACGGTTCGCATCCCTTCCGCGCGCCGGCACTGCCGATTGCCGAGGTGCAGGACCCGACCGGTGCTGGCGACACCTTCGCCGGCGGATTCATGGGCTACATCGCTTCGCAGCCAAAGCTGACGCGCTCGGTGCTGAAGAGCGCGATGTTCTACGGCGGCGTGATGGGCTCCTTCACCGTGGAGCGCTTTGGCCCCGAGCGGTTGTTGACCTTGACGCGCGCGGAAATCGAAGAGCGCTTCAAGCTCTTCATCAGCCTGACGCACCTGGACTAACTGGGTTACGACTAACAGGGAGTAACGATGGGCCGCGGCACGCTGACACGCGACGAGCAGGAGCACGGCGAAGCCGGATTGGTGACGGCTGTGGCTATCCTGGTCTCGCTCGGGTCGTTTCTGTGGTTCTACAGCCGCGGAGACCTGTTGCTGTGGGGCGACGCCGTTGGCCACCTGAACATTGCGCGCCGCTTCCTGGATGCGCGCGATCCCGGCTGGGACATGCTGGGCACGGTGTGGCTGCCACTGCCGCATCTGCTCATGGCTCCATTCGTGTTCTTTGACGGGCTGTGGCGCACCGGCATTGGCGGCTCAATTCCATCCATGGCGGCCTACGTATTGGCTGTCGGCGGAATGTTCCGCATGGTGCGGGCGCGTACATCTCTTGGGACAGCGTTCTTTGCGACCGCCGTCTTTGGACTCAATCCGTCGCTGCTCTACATGCAGTCCACGGCGATGACCGAGACGATTTTTCTGGCCGCCGTCATCTGGGCCGTCGGCTACTTCGACGAGTTTCTGCGCGGATTGAGCGACGAGCCGAGCGAAGGCGAGGAAGCAGCCACGGTCCCGGCCTGGGTGGCGCTGGAGCGCTGCGGCGTCTGCCTGGCGGCGGCGATCTTTACGCGCTACGACGGCTGGATTCTGGCATTCATCGTGGGCCTGTGCGCCGTGCCCGCGGTGTTGCTGTGGCGCGGTGGTCATGAGTCTCCGGGTGAAGCCCTGCGCCTGCGCCGCTCCCTGGTCAGCTTTCTGCTGCTGCTGGCCCTGTGTCCCACCCTTTGGCTGGCGCACAACTACAAGGTCAATCAGCATCCGCTGGACTGGCTGAACGGACCGTATTCGGCCAAGGCCATCGAGCAGCGCACCACGCAGCCCGGCGCGCCTCCATATCCCGGCAAGGGGCATCCGGTGGTGGCTGCCGAATACTTTCTGAAATCCGCACGCATGAACACCGGCGAAGGCCTGCGCGAAAGCTGGATGATGATCCTGGCCGTTGCCGGAGTCGTGATCTCGCTCGTCCGCTTCCGCCGCTTTGGAGCCTTCCTGCTGCTGTGGGTTCCGTTGCCGTTCTACGCCTGGTCCATTGCCTATGGCAGCGTGCCCATCTTTGTGCCGGAGTGGTGGCCGTACGGCTATTACAACGTGCGCTATGGATTGGAACTGCTGCCGGCCATCGCCATCTTTGCCGCCTTGGTGCCGTGGAGCCTTGGCAGGCTTGGCCGCCGCGGAGTGGGCACCGCCGCGCTGGCATTCTGCTGGCTGGTCGCTATTGCGGCCTATCTCAGCTCGGCACAGGGGCTGGGCACACTCTCGCATCAGCGTGAGTACGGCCGCAAATGGATGATTCCGCTCTGTTATCGCGAGGCCTGGGTCAACAGCCACAGCCGTATGCAGTTGGAGCACCAGGTGGCCGAGGTGCTGGAGCAGATGCCGCCCGATGCCAAGGTGCTCCTCTACACGGGTGAATATGTGGGGGCGGTGCAGGACGCCGGGCTGCACTTTACGCGCACCGTCAACGAATGCACTCGTTACGCGTGGGATGCGGGATTGAGCGCGCCGTGGGCCGTGGCCGACTACGTGGTGGCCGTCAAGGGCGATGCCGTGGCGGATGCCGTCGAGCGCAATCCGCGTGGGCTGACCAAGCTCCGCATCATCCACGTGATGGGCAAGCCTGAGGTCACCATCTACCGCAGCCAGCGGCGATAGACTTCGTTAGAACTTTAGTCTGAAGAACCTTACTCCGAGATTCTCTCCGGCAGGATGTTGCCGATGCGCTTGACCTGCGCGCCCACGCCGCGCAGTTTCTCCTCAATGTGCTCATAGCCGCGATCAATGTGATAGACGCGGTCAATGATCGTCTCATCGTTGGCGACCAGCGCGGCCAGCACCAATGACGCGGAAGCGCGCAGATCGCTGGCCTGCACGGCGGCTCCACTGAGCGGCGTTTTGCCGCGCACGATGGCACGCCGGCCTTCAATGCGAATATTGGCGCCCATGCGGCAGAGCTCCTGCGCGTGCATGAAGCGATTCTCAAAGATGTTTTCCGTGATGATGGACGTGCCCTCCGCCTGCGTCATCAGCGCCATGTACTGCGCCTGCACGTCGGTAGGGAAGCCCGGGTATTCTTCCGTGGCGATGTCGGCGGCCTTGAGCGGGGCGGCGTCGCCCATGACGCGCACAGAACCCTTGCTGATCTTGATCTTCACGCCGACCTCTTCCAGCTTGTTCAGCAGGCTGGTCAGGTGAGTGGGCTCGCAGCCTTGCAGCATCAGGTCTCCGCCTGTGAGCGCCCCGGCCAGCAGGAAAGTCGCGGCCTCAATGCGATCGGGAATGATGCGATGGCGGGCGCCTTTGAGCTTGGCTACACCTTTAATCTTGATCGTCGAGGTACCAGCGCCTTCGATTTTCGCGCCCATCTTGACGAGCAGGGCGGCAAGGTCCACCACCTCGGGCTCGCGGGCGCAGTTCTCCAGCACGGTTTCGCCTTCGGCCAGCACGGCGGCCATCAGCACGTCCTCGGTGCCGGTGACGGTGATGCGGTCAAAGCTGTAGCGCGCACCCTTCAACTTTTTCGCACGCGCCTCAATGTAGCCATGCTCCTGGATAATCTGCGCGCCAAGCTTTTCCAGGCCTTTCAGGTGTAGGTCAATGGGGCGCGCGCCGATGGCGCAGCCGCCCGGCATGCTGACCCGCGCAAAGCCCGCACGCGCAACCAGCGGCCCCAGCACAAGCGAGCTGGCGCGCATGGTCTTCACCAGCTCGTAGCTGGCCTCTGGATTCTTGGTGAGGTTGGCGGCGCAGATGGTGGTGCGGTGCTGCGCGCGCCCGTAGCCGAGTTCGACCTCGGCGCCCATGGCGGCCAGCAGGCGGCGCTCGGTCTCAATGTCGCGGACCTGCGGGATGTTCTCCAGTATGACGGTTTCGTCGGTGAGCAGGGCGGCCGCCATGGCAGGCAGGGCTGCGTTTTTTGCGCCGCTGATGCGGATGGTGCCCAGCAGCGGATTGCCGCCGCGAATTACCAGCTTGTCCATTGCCAACTTTCCCGGTAAAAGTGCTGCGCCGGACCTTTCTTAAGGCACGGCATATGAATATTTTACACGCTCGGCTTTGTACATTCGACGGCACATTCCACGATCTTGTCATGCAGAACGGGGCGGAACTGCTTGATGGCCTGATTCGACCCGTCCGGCCAGGTGCGATTGCTCAGCAGGGCAACGCTCAGGCGGCGTTCGGGATCGCACCACAGGGACGTTCCGGTGTAGCCGAGGTGGCCGAAGCTGCGCGGAGAGAACTTTGTGCCGGATTGCGACGGCGCTGAGGGCGTATCCCAGCCCGGGGTGCGGCTTGTGCCCGCCGGAGTGGTGGCGCGGGTGGTGAACAGGCGAACGGTCTCCGGATGGAAGAGTGGCTGACCGCCACGCAGGATGAGGGCTCCAAAGCGCACCACGCTGAGCGCGTCTCCAAAGAGTCCGGCGTGTGCGGCGATGCCCTCCATGGCGCTGGCGTTCTCGTCGCCCACCTCGCCCTGAATGATGCGCCCGCGCCATGCAACGTCATCGCTGGTCGGCGGAAAGCTAATGGGTCGAATGGGATGCGGGCAAAAGCGAAAGTTAAGGTTGAAGCGGCCAAAGACCTCGCGCTGGCAGAAATGATCTATGCGCTCTCCGGCCAGCCGCTCCAGAATTTCGCCCAGCAGGATGAAGCCGATGTCGCTGTACTCACTGCGCGAGCCGGGCGCGGCCTCCAACGGAACGCGCAGGGCGGCTTCTACCATCGCGTGGCGACCCGTGGCCGTGAGGTAGAGTTTGCGGTGCGCGGGCAGCCCGGAGGAGTGCTCCAGCAGCATCCGCACGGTGACCTCGCGGCGTCGGGGATCGTTGGCATCGGCCCGCACGAACTCCGGCAGAAGCTCGACCAACGTGGCGTCCAGATGCAGAAGCCCGCGCTCGTATAGCAGCATGGCCATGCTGACGGCGGCGATGGGCTTGGTCAGCGAGGCGAGGTCCCAGATGGTCTCCGCCGTGGTTGGCGCGGCATCGTTGGCGTAGGTGTGGCGTCCAAAACCACGGAGGGCCACGAGATCCCCTCCCACGCAGACGGCCAGGGCAGCGCCGGGGAAGACCTTCTCGGCAGCCGCCTGCTCGCAGAGGGCGAAGGCCGGAGCGAACGCGGCACTCATCTCCGCCGTTCGGTCACGTAACTCGAAGGTGTTTGCCGTGGTATCTGCCAAGGGACGGTCCCAGTATTTCTTGTTTACTTTAGGAAGGGCAGCAGTTGCTTGAAATGCGCCGTGCCGCTCTGCCGCAGCAACTCGTACATCATCATCTCTGTGCTGGAGATGACGGCCCCGGCGGCGTTCATGCGCTCCAGGCCCAGCTTGCAGTTCGCCTCCGTGCGGCTGCTGACGGCGTCGCCGGCCACATGCACCAGGTAGCCGTTTTGCAGGCCGCCCAGCGCGGTCTGCATCACGCAGATGTGACTCTCCATGCCACAGAGCAGGAGGGTATTGCGCTGGCCGGGCAACTCGCGCAGACGGGAGCGAAACTGTTCGCGGCCGAAACAGCCGAACTCGACTTTATCAATGGCCGCGACGCCGGGCAGGAGTTCGGCAATCTGCGGCACGGTGGCGCCCAGCCCGCGCGCATATTGCGTGGTCAGCAGCACGGGAATCTCAAGGATGTGAGCCAGCCGGATGAGCAACTGGCAGTTGGCGATCAGTTCCGGTTGGCGCACAACCGCCGGCAGCAGCTTCTCCTGGATGTCAATCACCACGAGCGCGCAGAGGTCGGGATCGAGGGTGCGGCGTGCCACCGGATCACAGGCCATGCTGGCCAGCGTAGGCAGGCTGGAAGGATTCATGGATGGCTCCTCGTGGGCGAAGAACTCTCGCCGCCTCCGCACGGGCGAGGCCCGATGGAAGACTCACCGAACAGCCTAACCCAGCCCGGCCCCGGGTGCCAGCCTTTCGCTTGCGAAACTCGCGCGGCGGCCCGTATTGCGCAGGACCTATCGGCGAATCAGCCGGGAGAGGGAATAGGGCTCTGCTGCTTTTTGAGGGCTGCGGCATCTAAGCAATGGAGTTGGCCTTTTATGCGCAACGGAGGAGAAATTTTCTATGAAGGTACTATTCGTTCTTACATCGCACGACAAGCTGGGCAATACCGGCAAAAAGACAGGCTTCTGGCTGGAGGAGTTTGCCGCACCCTACTACGCGTTTCTTGATGCCGGCGCCACGCTGACCCTGGCCAGCCCCAAAGGTGGACAGCCACCGCTTGATCCTTCCAGCGACGAGCCCAGTGCGCAGACCAAAGATACGGATCGCTTCCGCAAAGATGCCGCCGCGCAGAAGGCCCTGGCAAACACGGTAAAGCTCAGCGACATTAAGGCAGCGGATTACGATGCTGTCTTCTATCCCGGCGGACACGGTCCGCTGTGGGATCTGGCCGAGGACAAGAACTCGATTGCGTTGATTGAAGCGACCTATGCCGCGGGAAAACCGCTGGGGCTGGTGTGCCACGCACCGGGAGTCCTGCGCCACGCCAAGGCGAAAGACGGCCTGCCGCTGGTCAAGGGAAAGCACGTCACCAACTTCTCTGACACGGAGGAGGCTGCGGTGAAGCTGACCGATGTGGTGCCGTTCCTGGGAGAAGACGAGTTGAAAAAGCTGGGAGCCATTTACGCCAAGGGTCCCGATTGGGGCCCGTTTGTACAGGTGGATGGCAAGCTGATCACCGGGCAGAATCCCGCGTCTTCCGCGCCTGTCGCACAGGAGATTGTGAAGATGCTGAAGAAGTAAAACTCCAGGGATGTTGCCCCCGATCCGCGCTGCTGGAGCTGTGCGTGCCTGGTTCATGCCTGGCCGGCGGCGCGGATTGTTTTTGAGCTTCTGCGGTGCATCGAAACTCTGTAAGACTTTATTTGCGGCAACAAAACATGCCCATGATACAAATGACTTCATGGCTCCCCGCAAGCTGCCCGCACCGGCCTCGATTGTGGCCACCGCCGCCTGCCGCGCCGACCTGGCCGGCGGCACCATGGACATGTGGCCGCTCTACCTTTTCCACCAGAGCCCGGTGGTGGTGAACCTCGCGCTACAGATTTGGACGCGCTGCCGCATTACGCCGCTGGCCACAAAGAGCATCGAACTGGTTTCACTGGACACAGGCCTGGCCGACCGCTTTGCCAGCATGGAAGCGCTGCGCGAGGCCAAGACTTTCCGCCACGCGCTGGCCGTGCGCCTGCTGAGGTTCTTCTACGCTGAAGGTGAGCCGCCGACGGGCTTTCGAATGGAAACGCACTCGGAATCGCCGGCCGGAGCGGGCATCAGCGGCAGCTCGGCCTTGATGATCTCCTCCACCGCCGCATTGGCAAGGTTTACCGGGCGCAAGCTCTCGCGTGAGTCCATACGGGAGATTGCGCAGAACGTCGAGGCGCAGCTCATCAAGGTTCCCACGGGCTGCCAGGATTACTACCCGGCGCTGTACGGCGGGGCCAACGCGATTCGCCTTGATGTGGATGGCATTCATCGCGAGGCCATTGCCTGTGATCTGGACGAGGTGGACCGGCGCTTTCTGCTGGCCTACACCGGCGCGCCGCGGCAGAGCGGCATCAACAACTGGCAGGTCTTCCAGCGCCACATCAACGGTGACCGCCAGATTCATCGCAACTTCGAGCGCATTGCCCAGATCGCAAACGCCATGCGAGCGGCCCTTGCAGTCTCCGACTGGAAGGAGACAGGCCGCCTGCTGCGCGAGGAGTGGAAGCTGCGGCGCACCAACGCTCCGGCCATTGCCACGCCGCTGATTGATCAACTGATCGCCACGGCGCGCGAGAATGGAGCCACGGCGGGCAAGGTCTGCGGAGCCGGCGGCGGAGGATGCGTGTTGTTCATGGTTCCTCCGGAGCGCCGCGAGCGCGTGCGCCACGCGTTGGCCTCCAACGGGGCACAGATGCTGCCCTTCGCCGTCGCGCGGCATGGCGTGCGGGTGCGAGTGGAGTCCCAGTGATAAGCGCAAGCGGCGCTTCACGGCTGCCGGCCTTTGTGCGCTTCCTCATCGCCGCCGTGTGGGTGGTTGCGGTCTTCTATGGCAGCGGAGTGGTCTTCGGTCTGTTGCATGGGCACAACCTTTTGCCATCGCTGCTCTATCGCCTGATGGGGTGCCTGCTGGCGCTGGGTGGCTTTGCTTTCCTGCTGCGCGTGCTGGACCTTGACACCCGCCCACTGGATGTCGCGCTGGGACTGCCACTCGGCGGTGGTGCCATGCAAGGCTGGCTGCGTGGGCTGGCCCTGGGCGCGGTGCTGATGAGCGCAGACGCCGCGGCCATCGCCACGTTTGGCTCGCTGCGATTGCATTTGCACCTGAGCGTGGCGTTACTGCTGCGCGCCGCGGTCATCCTGATCACGCTCTTCTGGGCGGCGTTGCTGGAGGAGATCTGCTTCCGGGGCTATCCCTTTGAGAAGCTGGTGGAGAGCCTTGGTGCGCCGGGTGCGGTGCTGGCGCTTTCCGCAATCTTCGGAGCCCTGCACCTGGGCAATCCCAACGCAGGCGGCCCGTTGAGCTGGGGCTTCTGGAACACTCTTCTGGTGGGCGTGCTGTTCTCCGTGGCGCGGCTGCGCACGGGCAACTTGTGGTTTCCCTTTGGACTTCACCTGGGATGGAACTTCTTCCAGGGCTCGGTCTTCGGGTTGCCGGTCAGCGGCCTCAGCGACTTTGACACCATCATTACGGCCACGGTGAAGGGCAGCCACGCGCTCACCGGCGGCAGCTACGGCCCGGAGGCCAGCGCCACCTGCTTCATCCTGTTGATTGCCGGCCTGCCCGTCTTGTGGAAGCTCACCGCAAAGCCTGCTGCTTAATTCCGCAATTTCTACAATCTACCTTGGCACCAGTTGCAGACGATGCTCGGCCGTGGCCTCTACGGTTTGCGGGCGATAGGCCAGGCGGAAGCTCGTGCCGCGATACCAAGAGTCAAACTGGTCGTTGAAGTACGGGCTGAAGATGTTGCCGGACTGCCCGTTGACGATGTTCAGCGTGGACTGGTCGAGGTCGGCAAGGTCGGCCGTGAAGCGCTCCGAGGGGGCAAAGACCCCGCCCACCTGCTTGACGGTGTTGGTATTGCCGGACTGCGGCAGCCGCGGCGTGCCGGCATAGCCGCGCAGCCCCGGAATCTGGCTGTAGATCTTGTGAGAGATCTGCATCGTCGCGTAGTCACCGTACTTCCAGCGCGTCAGATCGGCCGGGGCGTCGGGCTGCTTGACGGCGGCCTCCACCGAGGCCAGCAACAGCTCTCGCCAGCTTTTGTACGGCGCAGGCAGCCAGCGCGCAGGCTGCTCGATTACGGTGTTCTCCAGCCAGGTGGCCTGCATGTACCAGTGATACTCGGCGGCATCCGAGCCCAGCTTGCTCTCCAGCAGAGTTTTACTCAGCCAGCGGCGCGCCTGTTGCTCGATGGCCGCGGGCGTGGAATCGAAATTGAGGTCGCCATTGAAGTCCTTGATCAGCCCGGCGGCCTGCTTTGCCCGCGCACTGGCCTCCGGAGAGTTCTCGACGGCTTCCACCAACAGGCGGCCAATGCGCTCGTCCAGATTGCTGTGGATGTCGGTCTCCAGGGCGAGCATCTCGGCGGCAGTGAATTTGTGACCCTGACTTAGGACCTGGTAAATCCGCTCGGTGCGGTCGGGCGAGCCCCACTCGCGGGTGATTAACTTCGTGTAGCCATCCGGAGTGGTGCGTCCGTTGGCCGTGGCGATAATGCCCGAGGGAGGGTTGTAGACCATGGGCAGATCGTCAAAGGCAATCCATCCCGTCCACTCGTGCGCGTCGTCGGCACCATCCACTGGCACAGAGCCGTCGCCCGCGCGCCGCACCGGGACGCGCCCCGTAGCCTGGAAGCCGATGTTGCCATCCACGTCGGCGTAGACCACATTCTGCCCGGGGCCGTTGAAGGTGGAGAGCGCCTGGCGAAACTGCTGCCAGTTGGCGGCCGAGTTCATCTCAAAGAAGGGCATGGTCATGCCGGTTTCGAGCATGGCCCAGCGCAGGGCAAGCTGGCGACTGTCGTTTCCTCGCGATTCCGTAATTCGCGGATCAGTAGTCATCTCCCGGCTGATGAGCGGCCCGTGGCGGGTGACCAGAACGTCGAACTCCACATCCCGGGCACGCTTGACGTGGATGACCTCGTGACGAACCTCGGGCTTCTGCCAACCCTCTGGCGTCTGGTATTCACCCTGCTGGTTGAAGCGCTCGATGAATATGTCCTCGACATCCGGACCGAAGTTGGTGAATCCCCATGCAATGCGGCGATTGTGACCCACCACAACCATGGGAGCGCCGGGCAGTGTCAGGCCGGCCACGTCAAAGTCTCCGCAACGCAAGTGAGCCTCATACCATGTGTTCGGCAACTGATGAGGCAGATGCATGTCATTGCTCAAAAGCGGCTTGCCGCTCACCGTGTGGGCTCCGCTGATGACCCAGTTGTTGGAGCCCGGGCGAATCCCGTCTGGACGCTCCAGAATTGCGAACGACTCCAGCAGCGCGTAGGGAACTGGGAGCCAATTGTGTTCTGACGGGTGCAGCAGCGCGGCCGGAGCATCGTGCTGGGCACGGTCGCTGGCCACGGGCGCAGGCGCGACGGCCTTCAGCACTCCGCCGGGCGCAATGTCTCGCGCAGAGTGGTCGGGATAGAGGTCTGCGGTCAGTTCCGGGCCCAGGCGCGCAAGGATGAGCTCCTTGCCAAGGTCGGCCTTGTAGCTGCCATGGTTCAGCATCTCGGCCATGCTGAGGGCGACCAGTACGCTGTCTTCAGCGGTCCACGCGCGGGGGAAGTAGCGCAGGATATGCATCTCGAGAGGCAGGCCGTACTGATGGTCAGTGATGTAGGCGTTGACGCCGCGAGAGTAGGCCTCAAGGGCGGCGCGCTGGTTGGCGGGCATGGCTGCCAGTGAGCGCTGGGCGACCTCGCGCAGGCCCAGCAGGCGCTGCTGGCGGTCGGTCTTCACGAAGTCGGCGCCGAGGGCGGCAGCCAGCTCTCCGGCGGCGTAGCGGCGCGTCATGTCCATCTGCCACAGGCGGTCCTGCGCGGTCACGTAGCCCTGGGCAAAAAAGAGATCGTCGAGCGAACTGGCCGTGATGCTGGGCACTCCGTGGCCGTCACGGATGACCGACACCGGCGCGGATAGTCCGCTGATGGCCAACGTGCCGTCCAATTGCGGCATGGAGGAGCGCACCGCCCAGCGCAGGTAAATCCAGCCTCCGGCGAGGGCTCCTATAACGGCCACTATTACGAGGACGGTCAGCGTAGCCAGCAGCTTCTGCCAGGTAAGACGCCAGGGATTCTTGTTTGTCTCAGGCATGATGGCTCGATTGTAAACCGGAGCGGAAGAACGCCGCCCAGCAGTTGATTTGCGACGTGAGGCTGCGTACTGAATTTGGCACCTTCGTGCCGAGATGAGGTTTGCGATACATGGCGTATCGTTTCAGAAA
>Ga0182016_10003010_pt1 | contig 19450 bp, 21 predicted proteins | sample 712S2MmetaG_FD_120491 | JGI IMG/M metagenome (GOLD analysis project Ga0182016, IMG submission 120491) | Permafrost microbial communities from Stordalen Mire, Sweden - 712S2M metaG | ecosystem: Environmental > Terrestrial > Soil > Wetlands > Permafrost | place: Sweden: Stordalen | collected...
CAAGTAAGCAGATAGATCATCGACCGTCATGCCGTCGATGCCCGGACTGCCCTTGTTGGACTTCACTCGCTTCAAGGCCTGCAAGCAGTTCGCCCGCTCGCAGACCTCTTCCATCAGTTGTTCCCTGTTGTTAGCCGGGCGTTCAGAAATGCGCTTCGCCGTGACCGTTTCGGACCCTTCGCCAGGAGCCGTTAGAGCTTCACTCCTCGTCTCCTCGCCAAAGGCCAGCCGAAGCTGGATGTTCTGCCGCTTGTCGCTCATCGAGTCGCGCCGCCTACTTGCCGCTTCCTTCCGTTTGGGCCTTCGTCGCTTGCGCACACTATGCCCGCTGCTGACTTCTGCCGCACGCTCAGAGCGGATCGCTCCACTCTCAGTCCCGATTCCGGGACATGCGACAGACCTCCCGAGGTAAGTTCAACCGCCTTCAACGCAACGCCGCCGGATCTACAACCAATGCCCTTGATGGATAAGGACTTCACTGTCGCGTGCCAGTTCGTCCGGCATCGTATGCCTCATATCCGGTTCTTGTTCATCGGCCCGCGCCTTTGCTCCACGCTGCTTTCAGACCCCGCCTCACGACGACGCCCTGGCGCTTCGCTATCACTTCTCCTCCATCAGGATGTGAAGGGGACTTACACCCCCAAGCTGTCAAACATGCACGGCACACACGCACGAAGGCCCGTGCAATTCGCACAGGCCTTTGTTATTTCTAAAACTCTTCAGGGGTTACACCCCTGGCGTCCGAGCCGGCTCCCGAGCCGCGACAGCCGAAGATCGCCGGCTACTTAGGCTCGATCGGGGCCGAACTCACCGGAGTCGTCGTCGTATTCTGCTGAACCGGTGCGGCCGGCGGTGGATCCGGGGTGCCCTTGATGCCGTCCTTGAAACCCTTCAGGCCCTCACCCAGTCCCTTGCCGAGCTCCGGCAGCCGCTTTGCGCCAAATAGCACCAGCAGAAGAAGACCAATAATCATCAGGTGAGTCGGTTGAAGTAGATCGCCCATTGTTTTCCCTCCGCGCCGCTCAGTGCTGCGGCGCACACATCACTACCCGATTATTGTCGCACAGAACGCCCACCGGGCGAGTGATCCAGCTCACTCTGGAATTGGCGGCATCGCAAAGTAGTCGCGCCGCCAACGCGTCAATTGACCCTTGACGGCTTGCCCAGCCGCTCGGTGATCTTTGAGAAGAACGTCCGCAGGTCTTCTTCGTCGCCTTCCGTCAGCCGCCGATAGACCTTCATCAGCGGGAAAAGACGAGAGCCGCGAACATTTACGGCCGGTACCGCCGCGTTGCCGCCGGGATAGACACACATCTCCCAGGCCCCTGCGTAGAGTTCACGCACCACCTCGCCCAGGTAGCTGCCCCACAAACGCACCTCGAATTCAAGGTCGAATTGCGGCCCCTCGCCCACCATGATCAGCACTTCGTCGAGCGCGTCAACGGAATCGGCCGAATAGTTGAGCTTTTGCCCGAACTCCGTTGCAGCCACGTTGATCGCGGCTTTGGCGTAGCCCTCCATCATCGAGCCCAGATCGGGGAACGATGCGGATTCAAGACGCTGACGCAAATCGGCAGAGTGGGGCATCTAATCTAGTCTAAAGAGTACCCGGTTTGCCCGGCGCCTGTAAGGCCTTCAATGTGGGCACCTGACGATGGGCCGATGGCGGCGCTTTATGGCAGACTGAAGACAGCTGTGGAGGTCCCCAAAACGTGAAAATTCTCAAGTTCCTCGCCTTGGCGTTGCTGGTTTGCTTTGCTGCGGGGCCCGCGCGCTCCGCCGATCGCGTCATCTACCCCGAACCGCCGCAGGCCAGCGCCGATCTGGCTGCCGCACTCAAAACTGCCGCCGCACAGCACAAGAGAATCCTGCTCGATTTCGGCGGCAACTGGTGCGGCGATTGCCAGGTGCTCGATATCTACTTCCACGACCCTAGCAACCTGCCGATTCTGAATGCGAATTTTGTGCTGGTGCACGTCAACATAGGCCACGATGATGCGAATCTCGACATTGCACAGCGCTACGGCGTTCCGCTCGACAAGGGTGTGCCGGCGCTGGCCGTTCTCAGCGAGAATGGCAAGCTGCTCTACAGCCAGAAGCAGGGCGAGTTCGAGGCCATGCGGCGCATGCAATCGTCGTCGGTCACCAGTTTCCTGGTGCAGTGGCGGCCTCAGCACAGTGGCTGTTCTGCGGTTGTTGTCAACTGCTAAAAAGGCAAGAATGAAATTCGATCTCGAGAAGACTTCAAACAGCGAAACCTACAAATTGCTGATCGGGCTTATTGTTCCGCGGCCCATCGCGCTGATTACCAGCATGGACGAACATGGACAGTTGAACGCCGCGCCGTTCAGCGCGTTCAACTATTTCTGCACCGATCCGCCGATCGTGGGCGTAGGCGTGACCAATCGCCCCGACCAACAGTTCGTTCCCAAAGACACAGCCCACAACATTCGCCGCACCGGTGAGTTTGTGGTCAACGTCGTCACCGAAGACATCGCGGAAAGAATGAACATCTGCGCCACCGACTTTCCTCCTGACATGAGCGAGGTTGAGCTGGCCGGATTCACGACCGCGCCTTCAGACAAAGTGAAAGTGCCGCGCCTGGCCGAAGCTCACGCGGCGCTCGAATGCTGCGAATACACAACCATGGAGATCGGCCGCTCGCGCATCATTCTGGGCCGCGTGGTGGCGATTCATGTCGATGACGAGTTCGTCGATCCAGCCGGCCCCTACATTCACTCAGACAAGATGCACAACATCGGCCGCATGAATGGCCTCGGCAACTACGTGCGCACCCGCGACGCATTCATCACCATCCCGCGCATTCCATACGCGGAGTGGAAGAAGAAGCAGCAGTAACGGGCGCACCTACCCCATCGGCGCCAGGTGTTTGGTGTTCTGGTAGGTGTACTGTATCCGGTGTACCACCGTCATGGTTGACAGCACGGCCAGCACCCACAGCACCGGAGCCATCACGCCCCAGTGATTGAAGAGCGCGCCCAGCAGGATAAGCACGATGCGTTCGGGGCGCTCCATAAAGCCCACCTTGCATTGGCCGATCAGCGCCTCAGCGCGGGCGCGTGTGTAGCTCACCATCAGCGACGTGACCATCACAAACGCCACCAGCACCACGTAGCGAAAGCGGTTGATGCGGCCGTAGTAGACCAGCAGCCCGAAAAACAGCACCACGTCGGAATAGCGGTCGATGACCGAGTCGAAGAACGAGCCGAATACCGTGACCTGGTTGGTGCGGCGGGCCACGCGTCCGTCGACCATATCGAAGATGCCTGCGCCGAAGATCACCATGCCGGCATAGAAAAACATGCGGTCGGCATTGGATTCATTCGCGTGGCCAAATAAAAACGCGGCGGCGATGTTGATCACCAGCCCGAAGAAGGTAAGGAAATTGGGATTAATGCGAGTGAGCGCCAGGCCATGCACGATGCGATCGAGCAACCAGCCGCAGCCGCGGCCGAATGCGCTTGTCCAGGTCATTGAAAGTACCAGCTCCTAGCTTCTAGCTTCTAGCTCTTAGCTCACCGGCCGCTAGAGCCATCCTGGAGTGCCCCGTCGGGATTGAGCTAGATGCTAGTGGCTAGAAGCTAGCAGCTAGTTTTCTCCCGGTTACTGCGCTGCGCCGGCCGCAGCAGCTTCGCCTGCTTCGCCTTCGTTGCCGGCCTCATCGTGAATCGTTGTCAACTTCAGAATTTCAAGCTCGCGTTTGCCGTTTGGCGTCACGATTACGGCCACGTCGCCTACCTTTTTGCCCACAATGCCACGGCCTATCGGCGAGGTAGTCGAAATCAGGCCCTTCACAACGTCGGCCTCTTCGCTCGTTACCAGCCGGTAAACCAGTTCCTCTTCTTTGGTCGAGTCGAAGACCACCACCGTTGAACCGAAGCCCGCCTTGTCCCTGGGAATGTTAGCCAGGTTTACCAGCGAGAGCTCGCCCATGCGCTTCTTGAGCTGGCCCAGGCGCGCATTCACAAACTCCTGACGCTGCTTGGCCATGTGGTACTCGGCGTTTTCCGACAGGTCTCCCAATGCCCTGGCCTTCTTGATCTCGGCCGGCAATTCGGTAGTCAGCTCGTACTCAAGAGCCTTGATCTCTTCGAGAATTTTCTTTTTGAAGTCTTCAGGCATCCGTGATCCGAAGCGGGCGAGGGGAACTCAGCACGCAAAATTTCATAACACTAGAAACTCAATTATACGGCAGCGGGCGAAAACTGCCTCCTATTGGACGGTCTCGCGCTTTTCATCGAGAAACGATTTCAGAATCAGAGTCGCGGCCACCTGGTCGACTACCTTGCGATGGTCCTGGCGTTTATGGCCGGCCTCATACAGCATGTTATGGGCTTCGTGGCTAGTAAGCCGCTCATCCCACAGGTGGATCGGCAGCCCGGTCAGTTCGCCAAGCTCGGCGGCAAAGGCCTGCGTCTTTTGGGCTTGCGGGCCAACCTCGCCCGAGAGATGCAGCGGATTGCCCACCACGATCGCGCTCACGCCGTAGCGCCTGGCCAGCCGCGCCAGCGAACGCAGATCGTCGCGCCGGCTCCTTTTTCGCTCGAGTGTCATCACGGGCTGCGCGGTCAGGCCCAGCTCGTCTGAGACGGCTACACCGATGCGGCGGTTGCCGACGTCGAGGGCGAGGTAACGGGGATCGGTAGAAGTTGGCAGCTTTCAGCTCTCAGCTTTCAGCTCCTAGCCTAACCCGCATTTCTGGAAGAAGCGAAGATTGCCCGGAATTCTAGTCGGCATTTCTCACTTGTCTGTTGGAGGGGCAGTTTTATTGCCATCCGTTGCGTTGAATTACGTGCAATGCGCGCAGAATATAAATATGCACACCGCAGAAGATACCCTGTCGCTGGATATCGCGTCATCTCAGGCTGCCGATACCCGTCTGCCCATCCATTTGCAAGCTGAAAACGGAAGGCGGAATGCTACCTACCCCCCGGGATAGCTAAAAAGTAAACAGGCACCAACGATCTCATATCTAAGTAAAAAAATATAGTTATCCTATGCAATGTAACAAAAATCTTGTTACATTTATCATAAATGGAGGCTATATATGCACCATTCTCAGTGCGTGTTGCGCTGTTTTCTTCCTAAAAACGTCCGGTATTCCAACTTGGTTTTGAATCGGTCGGAATACAAATCTTTCGGCAGCCTGAGCAGACCGGCGGAATGACAATCGGCTTGAGGCCCGGGCTACCGGCCCGATGCTGCTCCGAAAGCGAGCAGCGCATCACACCCGATACAATGAAAGATAGAGAGTCCCCCGGGGCCTATTTCGCGTCCTAAATGATTGAAGAATCATCTTAACGGCCTGACCTGGGCCGGCAGTTTCAGTCAACGCCAAAAAAGGGATTCAAAACCGGCATCATGGCAAGGCGAAGAGCGAAGTACAAGAGAAAAACGGGGCGGACGGGAGCAGGACTCCTTTCTGGTCTGCTTTTCGTGGCGCTTGCAGCTGCCGGCGGTGCGGCGTGGCTGGTGCTTACACCTTATGGGCCCTCAACGGAGACCTTTGTGGAACTGAATCCCGGCTCGTCAACCCCGACCATCGGCCGCACGCTTGAGAAGGCCGGGGTGGTGAGGAGCCAATATGCTTTCGACTTGCTGCGGTTGCTCAAACGCGGCACCCTTCGCGCCGGCGAGTACCGCTTCGATCATCCGGCGCCGGCGGCCGAGGTGTACGCGCGGATCGCGCGTGGAGACATCTACACCCGCGCGCTGACCATTCCCGAGGGCTCGAACATTTTCGATATCGCTACCCGCGTGGAGCAGAACGGGTTCGGAAGCCGGCAGGATTTTCTCATCGCGGCGGTTGATCATGTGAGTCTGATTTCCGATATCGATCCGGGGGCAAGGAGCCTCGAAGGCTACCTTTTTCCTGACACGTATCGGTTTGCACGCAATGTAAAGCCTGAGCAGATTGTGGGCGCAATGGTAAGACGATTTCGCGCGGTGGCCGCGCAGCTGGGCCTGAAAAGCAATTTCCACCACGTGGTAACAGTGGCTTCGCTGGTTGAACGCGAGACAGCGGTTGACGCCGAACGTCCGCTGGTCGCCAGCGTTCTTGACAACCGGCTGCACCAAGACATGCCGCTGATGACCGATCCTGCGGTGATTTACGGCCTCGAGCTTGAGGGCGCCTGGCGGGGCAAAATCTACGCCAGCGATCTGAAGCGCAACACGGCCTACAATACGTATCTTCACGCGGGTCTGCCACCGGGCCCCATTGCCAACCCCGGCATTCCGTCTCTGCGCGCAGCCATGAAGCCGGCAGACACCAACTACCTCTACTTTGTGGCAGCAGGAGCCGACGCGCAGGGGCATTCTGCGTTCGCCGCGACCCTGGACGAACATAATCGCGAAGTTGCCAGCTACCGTCGCGCCGTAAAGAAGGCAGGCGGCCAATGAGAGTGCGCCGCGCATTCACCGTTTGCGGACTCGGGGTCCCGGTATTGCTTGCCGGGTGTTCACTGTTTCCTTCCACGCGCAAGCTGCCTTTGCCCAAGGCGCCGGCGACCGTGCAGACTGTCACTCCCGAAGAGCTGGTGGAGCAGCTCAAAAAGAGCTGGGACGCGTTGAACACTCTCACCGCCAAAGTGACGATTCAGGCCACCATGACAAAGCCCAAAGAGGGCTCGGAGACGACAGAGCCAACCTTCCCGGCAAACATCCTGCTCCGCAAGCCTGACATGCTGCGCGTTTATGCCCAGGTGCCGGTGATTCGAACCGAGATGTTCGACATGGCCAGCGATGGAAAAGACTTTACGTTGTACGTGCCCTCAAAGAAAGAAGCTGTGAAAGGGCCGAATACAGTTACCAAGAAGTCGCCCAACGAATTTGAAAACATGCGGCCGGGCTTTTTCTACGACGCCATGGCGGTGCGCGGGCTTACGCAAGACGAGTTGTATTCTGTAACGGCCGATACCGAAACAATCGAAGATCCGCAGAAGAAGCATCTGCTCACCAAGTCGGAATACGTGCTCAGCATCATGCGCACGCTTGCCGACAGCCGGCAATTGAAGCCGGTGCGGGTAGTCACCTTCGATCGCTCTGACCTGAAGCCCTACCAGCAGGACATCTACGATGCGAACGGCAATCTTGAAACCCAGGTCTTTTACGGCGATTACAGCGACTTCAACGGGGTCACGTATCCCTCGACGATCACGATCAAAAGGCCGCTCGAGTCATACCAGATCGTGATTACCGTGCTTACAGTGACTGAGAATCAGAAACTCGAGAACGACGAGTTTGTTGTCGATATCCCCGCGGGCACCGAGATCAAGAATCTGGATTAGGCCTACTGCGGCGAAGACTGAGCCGGCGCAGGCGGAGGTGGAACGCGGGGTACCGCGGGCATATCGGCCGGCGGCGCGCCCATGCTGTTTACCACCGTTGCGGTAAAGGCTCCATCCTTTACCGCGCCTTCAGCGCGCACCACGTCGCCCACCTTGATATCGGCAAGAGTAATGGGATCGCGGCGCTGGCGGAAGGTGGTATTTTCGTCGGCCACAAAGCTGTGCGGAGCATGATCGAGCGACCCCGTCAGCGTAACTTTCACTCCGTCGATCGCCGTAACTTTGCCCATCAGCCATGTCTTGCCAAAATTGGCTTCCATCTCCCGTATTTGAGCCACGCGATCGGGGTCAAGTTCCACAATGGCCGTGGCCGGCACGGTCTTGGCGGTCTCATCCGCCTCGCCGCGCACCTGGATGACATCGCCAACCTTGATGTCACTGGGCTTGAGCTGCTCCGGAGGATTGCCGCCCCTGCGGCCCTGCCACCCGCCCTGCCCGCCGCCGTTGCCTTGCCCTCCGCCGTTACCCTGTCCACCGCCATTGCCCTGGCCGCCCTGGCCGCGCACGTAGGCGGGCATCTTGAACATTCGCGTGTCGGCGGTGAAGTGCACGGTATACACATCGCCGGCATCGGTCTTGATGGTGTACTGGTCAGCAGAGACTGCGGTAACAGTGCCCCACACTCCCCCGCCCATCATGCCCCCAAATCCGCCTCCGCCGCCCCGGCGCTGCCCGTAACCGCCCCCGCCGTTTTGGCCGCCCCCGTTTTGACCGTTTTGAGGAGGAGGGGTTGAATCCTGAGCCGAAGCGGCCACGGCAGTTGCAGCCGCGAGCACCAACGCCGAAATGAGCCGGAAACAGGTGTGCATCTTCATGTTCAGATAGACGGGATTGCCGGGCAACAGGACGACCGGCCTATGGACGATCGGCGAATAGACCGCAGGGCGCGAGGAGATCTTCAGCGCGCCTGCTCGGGTTTGGCGTTCTGTTGAGACGCCAGCAACTGCTTGAAATCAGCGTTGTCGCGCAGGCTGGCAAAGGCCACGTCGGAGGCGACTTTCTTGGGGCTGGTGAACCCTTCATCAATGGCCATGCGGAGATACTGCAGAGCGCATTCGGTCTGCCCTATTCGAACGCACCCGAGAGCCATGTAATAGTTCATCGCGCCGCGTTCGGTTATCGATGCTGGATTCTGCACTTGCGGGGTGCCATGGTCTTCAAAGATTTCAGGATCGAGGGCCAGCGCGCGCTGGTAGGCATCCCACCCCCGGCTGTATTTGTGCTGGGCCAGCAGATTGGTGCCCAGGTTCTTGTAAACCATGGCCGAATCCGGATCGAGCTTTACCGACTTGCGATAGAGGCGTTCGGCTTGGGAATACTCCTTCTCGGAGTCATAGATTGTAGCCAGGTTGTTGACCACTTGGGCGTTATTGGAATCAAGCTTGAGCGACTCCTTATAACAATGCATCGCCTCGTTCACATTGAACATCATTTGATAGGCTATGCCCATCTTGTTCCAGATGGCCGCGCTGCTCGAGGCTTTTCGATAGGTAGCAATGGCCTCCTGGTACCTCTGGTGCATCACGAGTGAGTCGGCCAGATCCTCAGCGGATGGAGGCGGTACGGGCGGCCTGGCCACGGGGATTGCGGCTTGAGAGGGATGTTGAGTGGGAGACTGGGCCGGAGCGGGCTCTGGCGTCTGGACCTGCGTTTTGACCTGCGTCTCGACCTGCGTCTGGGCCAGTGATTGACCGGAAGTGGGTGTCTGAACCTGAATGGAATCAGCCGCTGAAACAGCTGCCGCAGTCTGCGCGGACAAGGATTGCTGGGTTGCCGGGAAGGCGGTGCTCAGCCACGTGACAAGGAGAGCCGAAAAAACCGAAGACCTGATCATAATCCCTCCTGGCTTCGCTAGCTTCCAAAGCAGGCGGAATGCATCGAAACTACGGATGTCCGTCAGTCGTGGCGCAACCTCTGCCGGACCAGCCTGGATGCCCGTCGCATGCAATTAAAGCACTATTCATATTCAATGAAAAGGCAAATTGAGAGTCAATAGCCAGTTATTGACTTTGGCGCATACCGGTTTGCAGTTTGAGGAATCAAAGATTCTGTTCGCAACAACTTGCAGAGATTACACTTTGTTGAGCACGGGAGGGAAAGAGAATTGATGGAGCACGAACCGAGCAAATCTGCTGTGGCCGTTCCGGAACTGGGTTTGGTGGAGAGATTTCGCGGGGTGCGCCGCCGCACCCTTGGGCTCTGCGCCCCGCTCACCCCCGAGGACATGATGGTGCAGTCGTGCCCCGAGGCATCTCCGGCGAAGTGGCACGTGGCCCACACTGCCTGGTTTTTTGAGTCGTTCGTCCTGAGCCAGTTCGCGCCGGGGTACCGGGTTTTCAACCCCGATTTCCCGTGGCTGTTCAACAGCTACTACGAGGGCTTTTCGTCGTTCCCTGAAAAGAAGCTGCGCTCGTCGTTCTCGCGGCCTGGCCTGGAAGAGATTCTTCGCTACCGCCGGCATGTAGACGATGCCCTTACTCGATTGATGGAGCGTGGCGCGCCGCCGGCCGCACTCGAACGCATCGAGTTGGGAGTGAATCACGAAGAGCAGCACCAGGAATTGCTGCTCACTGACATACTCCACGCCTTTTACACCAATCCGCTGAGGCCGACGTACAGGGAACAGGGATCAGGGTTCAGGGATCTGAAATGCGAGATGCCGGCTCCGATCCGCTTTGAAAGTTTTGAAGGCGGATTGTGTGAGATAGGCTTTGCCGGTGACGGATTCTGTTTTGACAATGAGCTGGAGCGCCACCAGGTCTGGCTGCGACCATATGGGCTTGCGGACCGGCTGGTAACTTGCGGCGAGTATCTCGATTTTGTGAATGACGGCGGCTACTCACGGCCGGAGTTGTGGCTCTCGGCGGGATGGGCAACGGTGAAGGCGCAGAGCTGGAAGGCCCCACTTTACTGGTCACAAGAAGGCGATGGAGAAGATGGCGCATGGAGCGTATTTACCCTGCGCGGAGCCGTGCCGTTGAGCCTGAGGTTGGACGCGCCCGTGAGCCACGTGAGCTTTTATGAGGCAGACGCCTACGCCCGCTGGGCCGGGCATCGGCTGCCCACCGAGGCCGAATGGGAGGTTGCCGCCGAGGGCCAGCCGGTTGACGGAAATCTGCTGGAATCCGGGAATCTGACGTCTGTCCCAGCATCTTCTCTCATCCAAAACGAGAACGGTGCGAAGCACCACTACGGGGACTGCTGGGTGTGGACTGAGAGCGCCTACCTTCCCTATCCGGGGTTCAGGCCGCTCGAGGGCGCGCTGGGTGAGTACAACGGAAAATTCATGAGCGGCCAGATGGTTTTGCGCGGCGGCAGCTGTGCAACGCCGAATCGGCACATCCGGGCCAGCTATCGCAATTTCTTTGCTCCCGAGACCCGGTGGCAATTCTCCGGAATAAGATTGGCGTCCTGAAACGGGTTCGTGCATCGAAGGAAAAGATATGTCTCTCGTAGCTTCCCCTGCATTTCTTCAAATCGACGAACAGTTGGCGCGTGCAGTGCGAGCCGGGTTGGACGCGCGCCCCAAATCGCTGCCGCCCTGGCTCTTTTACGACGGGGCAGGCTCAGAGCTCTTCGAGCGGATCACCGAGCTGCCCGAGTACTATCTGACGCGCACGGAGCGGGGCATCTTTGAGCGTCACGCCGGCGAGATGGTAGCGCTGGCCGCAGGCAGCAGCAGGTTGAGGTTTACCGAGCTGGGCGCGGGATCGGCGGAAAAAACGCGCGTGCTGATGAAGGCCGCCCTGGCTCGGCAACAGGGGCTGGTCTTTGAGGCCGTGGACGTCTCGGCCACAGCGCTGCTGGTAGCCCAGGCGCGGATCGAGCGCGAGGTTCCCGGCGTTCGAGCCGTGCTGCTTGAGATGGACTACACCAATGGATTCGAGCTCGATCTATGCGCGTCGGGCGAACGGCGGCTGGTGCTCTACATCGGTTCGAGCATCGGCAACTTTGAGCCGCAGGAGTCTGCTCGAATTCTGCGCAAGTTGCGCAGCCAGCTCGATGAGGGAGACGGACTGCTGCTGGGCGTGGATCTGGTGAAAGATGAGTCCACGCTGCTGGCAGCGTACGACGACGCGGCCGGCGTGACCGCTGCCTTCAACAAGAACATGCTGGTGCGATTGAATCGGGAGCTGGGCGCCAACTTCGATCTTGCCCGATTTCATCATCGAGCCGTGTGGAACGAGACGATGTCGCGGATGGAGATGCATCTGGAAAGCTCGGCCGACCAGCACGTCCGTTTCGCTGCGCTCGATTGGGAAGTTGAGTTCCGCGCAGGTGAAACCATCCATACCGAGAACAGCTACAAATATCGGCCCGGCGGTGCGGCGGCGATGATGGCTGCGGCAGGCTTTGCCTGCGCCGAAACCTGGACCGACGAGCGGGGATGGTTTGAGGTGTGCCTGGTGCGGGCGGAAGAATAGGGAACCAGGGAATAGAAAAAAGCTCTCAGCCTTGCGGCGAGTGGCATAAAGCTTCAGGCTACGGCCCATTGTTGAAACAGAACTCCCTGTCAGATGCAATTTGGCTGCGTCTGACAGGGGGTTCGTGTTTTGGGGGTGAGAAAAGCGGAGTTGCCGTTAGTGAGCGCGCCGGACAGCGAAGATCTTGCCGTTTGCGTCGCATAGTACGTATTGGCCGTCGATCAGGCGCCACTCGTGGCCATCGGCGGGTTTAGCGAGATGGTACTGCGTGTAATCGATCTTCTCGCCACGATTCCAGTCTTCCTGGCGTATGGTCCCGCCTTTCTTCCAATCGTTGTGCGCAACGTACGTGTGGTTATCGTGCTGGTCCTGCGCGATTGCGGGGATGCCGCTGAGGGACACAGCTAAAACGGAGAGCATGAGGATCCGGGTAGCTTTGTGCATAATTTCTCCTCTGTCCTCGGATTCGAATCGGGCCGGACGAGTTGTTTGCGAGCAATAATTGAAGTGTGAAAAAACGGCAAACTGTTTTCGCCATAAGAAAGGCCGCCTTTGCATGACACAAACCGCGATTCCATTTCGCAGTTTGTGCCATGAAAAGACGGCCTCAGTTTGGCGAGCGGCATACATCAACAAGCCACTCGTGCCTACTCCCTTGCTCGCTTGTTCCCTTGCTCCCTTGTTCCCTGCTCTATTTCGGCTGCGCGATCCGCACCAGCAAAATATCGTGGCCGGGAATTTCAAGCGGCATATTCTGCGTGAGCACGACATCCTTGCCGGTCCACAGGTCTTTACCCCGCTGCGTGCCATGCAAGCCCAGCTTGGCCAGATCCAGATGGAAAGGGTGAGTGGAATAGCGATCGCTGCCCGCGTTCAGCACGGCAACGGCCATGGCGCCTCCGGAAAGAGGACGCGTCCACACGTCGACCTCGCCGTCGGAGTAGATATGCCTCGCTTCATGGCCCAGCTTGTCCTGGTCAATGGCGATCACGTCGCGGTTGGTGAGGATGGCCGAGATCTCCGGCTTCATGCTGTGCAGATCGTTGCCGGCAAGCAGCGGCGCGGCCAGCATGGCCCACATGGAGAAATGCGCGCGGTTCTCGCCCAGCGAGAGCCTTCCGTTGCCCACCTCAAGCATGTCGGGATCGTTCCAATGGCCGGGGGCGGCGTATTTCGCCAGGCCCTGCTGCTCGTTGAGCAGCGTGTAGATGCTGTTCCAGTTGTGCTGAATATCGTCAGTGGCGCGCCACAGATTTGCGCCCACGCTCGGACCCCACTCCCACACCGAGTCCCAGCCATACTGGCAGAGCGAATATACGATCGGCCGGCCCGTAGAAGCCAGCGCCTTGTGCATTTTTTCGTAAGCGCCGATCATCAGCTTCATCTGCGCAGCGTGGTCGTTCGGTGCCTGCTTCTCCATTACCTCGGGTATAAAGCTGCAAAGGTCGTACTTCAGGTAATCGATGCCCCACGAAGCATAAAGCTGCGCATCCTGCAGTTCGTGATTCAGCGAGCCTGCATACCCCCCGCAGGTCTTGGGGCCAGGCGAAGAATAGATGCCCAGCTTGAGGCCCTTGAAATGCACATAGTCGGCGAGAGCCTTCATGTCAGGAAACTTTGAATTGGTGTGCAGCACGCCGTCGGAGTCGCGCTCGCCCTCCCAGGTATCGTCGATGTTGATGTACACGTAGCCGGCATCTTTCATGCCGCTTGCCACCATGGCGTCGGCGGCATTGCGGATGTCCTGGTCGGTGACTTTTTCGGCAAAATAATTCCAGCTGTTCCAGCCCATGGGCGGGGTCAAAGCTACCTGCGCTGAGGCGTTGGCTGTAGCGCTCTTGTGCGCGGTTGCTGGCTTGGTGGTCTGGGCCAGACAAGTAAACGTTGTCAATCCGGTCAGGGCAACTGCAAGTGCTGTAAATCGCATGACGATAATTCTCCTGGAAATCTTGGCACGGGAATGCTATCGCGTGAGCTCTCCCCTCCGCAATGCCTTAGCTCGCAATTTGATATAGCGCAAGGGGATTGAGCCAGTCACCCGGCCAACCGATCGAGCTTTTCATTGAGATCGGCAACCTGCTGGCGCAATTCGGCCACGGTCGTCTCGAGTTGCGCGATCCGTTCCTCATGCGCGTGATTGAGGGACGGGAGTTCTGCCGCGTCCGCCGCGGTCGGAACCGCAATCGACTCTACCGGCCCGCATAACAGGTGCGCATAACGGGACTCCTTGGTGCCGGGCTGGCGTGGCAACAGGGCCGCAAGCGGCGGCTCGCGCTCCATCATTTTTTGAAGACCGCCCAGCACATCGGAAATCTCGTCGAAGCGATGCAGCCGTTCCGAACGGCCGCGCAGTTCGCCGGGAGTTTGCGAGCCGCGCAGCAGCAGGACGCAAAGCAATGCCGTTTCGGCGCGACTGAGATTGAAGGCCTCGCCCAGCCAGTGCTCGTACTTGGTCACGCGCCCGTCGCTGGAACGTGCGCGTCCGGCAAGCTGCTTGCGCTCAAGGCCGTTAAGCGCCTGCCGCACATCGTCTTCATCGAGATTCATCACCGGCTCGCGATTCGAGCGCTGATTGCATGCATTCCCAAGAGCATTCAGCGAAAGAGGATAGTACTCGGGCGTAGTGATTTCTTTTTCAACCAGCGCTCCCAGCGCGCGGGCTTCAGCCGCAGTGAGCACAACGGGCTGTTCGATTGGCGTGTCGGCGGGCATAGACCTATTGTGACATTCGTGGTCGAGGCGCTGCCAATGGCGGCATCAGGCGTTCTTCACGTGCGCTCACGGCTTCTCGCCCGGCACTTCCTTCTCTTTCGGCCCAAGAAGAAACTGTACGCCCAGATACGCAATCCAGCTCGGTTCTCCGTTCTGTGCCGTTACCTTCTGGATTGCCCGCCCGCCCATGAAGAGCAGCCGGATGTGATTCTGCTTGTCGAGCGACTGCCTGCCGCCGAAGTCGAGCGTGAGCGAACGCTGCTTGGGCTGCGTGCGCACCTTGTCGATTGCCTGCAGATCGTAGAGCTCGCCGTAGAGCTCGAGCCTGTCGTTGAACTCGTGGCCGGCGATCAACCCGCGGCCCCACTGTTCCGGCTGGTTGGCGTTGCCGATCCAGCGGCCGATTTCGCCGTCGAATTCCACCGGACCCCACTTGGCGGTCATTTCCATGGGCAGGTAGTATTGCGGACCCGGCTCCACAATGCCGCGCCGCACTGAACTGGTGGGGTTGTTGATGGAAACTTGCGGATAGAAGCCCAGCGAGAACAGCATGTTGTCGTCGCTGGGCGCCTCACCGCGCGTGTGGTATTCGTACGGCCGCATTTTGATGCCGATCAGCGATTCGCCCAGCCCGAAACCCGTGCCTCCGCTAGTGTCGGTGCCGCCCGCAACGGGCAACTCATACTTGAGCTGAACCTTATCGCCCCAGCCGTAATTCATATCCACATCGGGAATCTCATAGTACGACTGGCCCGGGTTGTGATTCGCAATCCAGCCGAAATTGATCTCCCAATGGTGATTGCCCGGTGTGCCCGGATCGTCCGTGATGAACGGGGGCCCACCCTGCGCGTGAGCCGCGGCTGCGACAGCGACCGGCAAGAGCAAAACAAGAATTCGAACCCAATAACGCATGGATTGCCAGTTGCCCTCAGCAACAAGTTAGACGCGGACCAAGGCCGCAATCTACTCAAACCTAGCAGCGTGAGGCTGAAGTGAATCTTAACCCGCAATGAGCCCGGGGTCAGGCCCTGGCTGTGCCTCGACGGCGGCCAGGGAACGCTTCAGGGATAATCACCAGCAGGGCGCCGGCAATCCACATAAAATGCCCCGTCAATGGCGAGATTTGCTGTTGGGCAAACAACACCCAGGTGCCGGCCATGCAAAGCATAATGGCGACGGCAAAAATGCGGCGCACAACCAGCAACGCGCGAACCGGGCTGGCCAGAATTACAAGCACGATGAGCAGATTGATCCAGCCGCTGAAGGCCACCAGGTACTCGATGAACTGGTGTTTCCCGGGACCCGGCTTGCCGAAGAGGGTCATCGACTCGGTGCTGGCAATCGTCGCGCATTTCCAGCCCGGTAGCACCGTTGTTTGGCCTGCGCGAACGGCCGGTTGCCAAAAAGCCAGAACGAAGATTGCCAGGCCCAGAATCCTGAGGACGGGAACGATCCATCGTTGAGTATCGAGAGTATTGCGTAAAGTCATGCACATCTCCGGCTGCACCCGTGATTCGTGCAGCCATTTGAATCAAGGCTGAAAAGAAAATGATAGACGATGCGGGGTTCCGCAATCCCGCGCCCTATTTCTCCACTTTCCGCCACCCCAAATCGGCCCCGCTCTGCGATACTTGTTTGTTATGCCAATTGACGACCTGCAGCAAGCCGCACAAAAGATTGCCGGATTCGTGAACACCCTCAACAAGCTCGGCGGGATGCGCCTGAAGTACCGCATCACGGCCGGCGACGGCGCGCGCGATCCCGAGGGTCTTGAGGGCAGGCAGATTTACGTGGAACTGGGCGGGCCCGACGTGCCGCTGGTGACGCAGCACAACGGCGAGTTACTGCGGGCGCTCGAGACCATTGCCGCTCAGATGCTTCGCCTGGAGCACCGGGAACACGACCTGGTCAGTTTCGACGCCGGCAACTTCAAAGCTCTGCGCGCGCAGGAGCTCAAGCTTTCCGCCGAGACTGCCGCTGAAAAGGTGCGGCGCTCAGGCATGCCGTACAGTTTTCCGCCCATGAACAGCCGCGAACGCCGTCTGCTGCACATGGCCTGCAAGGGGCTTGAGGGCGTTGAAACAGCCAGCCTGGGCGAGGGGCAGGACCGGTTCCTGGTGGTTTACCCCGAGGGTAAGACAGACCTGCCCGTGACGATGCCTGCGCCATCTCGGCCCAGCAGAGGATACGACCGCGGCGGTCGAGGAGATCGTGGCGGCCGTGGTGACAGGGGCGGCCGGGGCGGGCGCGATCGCCGCAGATAGGGTAGCGCCGGGCTCCAGCCCGGTTGTCGATCGGGCGTCCACGCCCGATCATCGCCAGCCCAATTCGCTATGCCACAATAGCTCTCAATGAAATTCACACTCGCACTCACACTCGCCACAGCACTAACCTGTTCCGCCCAGCAACCACGCCTGGTCCTCATCGACCAGGACGGCTCGGGCCCCGGCGGCTCAAACCAGATGGCGATGCTGTCGCTGCTGCAGGCGCCGAATGTAAAGGTGCTGGGCATCACCATGGTGACCGGCAATGCCTGGTGCGACGAGGAAACGCTGCACACCCTGCGCATGCTAGAGCTCACCGGCCACACCGACGTGCCAGTGGCAAAGGGCGCGGTTTTCCCGCTGGTGCGCGATGAGCTTGAAACGCGGATCGATTCTGCAATCTACGGCAGGGTAACCTGGCTCGGCGCGTGGGGCGCGGGACCGGCCACGCTGGTCGAAAACAAGAACGGCACGGTCACGCCGGAGATGACTGCGGATCTCAAGGAGCACGGGCCGTACGTTATTCCGCCGCTGCCCGAGGGCATGCCAACAATCAAGCCCATCGATGAAGATGCGGCGCATTTCCTCATCCGGGAGGTGCGCGCGCATCCGCACGAAGTAACCATCTACGCGGCCGGCCCAATGACCAACATTGCGCTGGCGATTTCAATCGATCCGGAATTCGCCGCACTCACCCAAGGCATTGTGCTCATGGGCGGCAGCCTCAATCCCCAAACCGACGACCCGGAGTTCGCCACCAGCCCACGGCATGAGTTCAACTTCTGGTTCGATCCCGAGGCCGCGCACATCGTGCTCCGCGCCGCCTGGCCGCGCATCGACGTGACCACCGTCGACATCTCCATCAAAGTACCTTTCACGCAGGCGATGATTGACGAAATCTCGAAATCGGGTTCTCCCACCGCGCGCTACATTGCCGCATGGAGCCAGGACCGCTATTACATGTGGGATGAGTTAGCCGCTTGCGCCTGGCTCGACCCCACACTGATCACCGGAGAAAAGCAGCTCTACATGGACATCGACCTGAGCCACGGGCCCAGCTACGGCGATACGCTCACTTGGAATGAAAAGGTGAAGCCGGCGACTCAAGTTCGCCTGGTTCACGCGCAGACTGACGTCGACTTGCCGAAGTTCCAGAAGATGTTTGTGGAGCTGATGACGCGATAGAATCATTAGCCGGATGCGTCAGCCCAAAACGAACGGCGCATATATGCGAGCTCGCATCTAACTTTCTGATGTTCCTCGCCGCATTCCCGCGGATTTATTGCCTTATCCAACGAGTGAAAGGAGATTTGCCATGCGCATTTCAGGCACATGGGGACGAGCGGCGCGGGGCGTATTGCTGCTCGCGGCTGTTGCAGCTGCCGTCTCAGGCTGCGATTCCAAACAGGACCAGGCCCTCGATCAGGCAAAGAAACAGGCTGCGGCAACTGGAAAAGCTCAACAAGTGGTGACCATTGAGAAGGACGGCACCACGGTGACGACAGTGGTTCAACCGCCGGCGCCGGGCCAGCAAAACGAAACCGTTGCGACCACCAGAACACCTCCAACTCCGGGCCAGCCCGTCGCCGCGGCCTCGGGACCGACGGTGTCCGCGGTGCCTCCTCCGCCTGCGACACCTCAACCTGTGAGTGTCACCATTCCCGCCGGCAGTGAGCTGGCAATTCGCATCGATCAACGTATCAGCGTGAAGACCAGCCATGCCGGAGATCCTTTTACCGGCGAAGTGCAGGCGCCCGTCATCGCCAGCGATGGCAGCACGCTGGTGCCGAAGGGCGCGGATGTGAACGGCGTAGTGGCCGAGTCGCATCGCGGCGGGCACTTCAAAGGGCGTTCGACGCTTGAGCTGCGGCTTACTTCATTAGTCGTGAGTGGCACAACGTATCCGCTGACCACCAGCGATCTTGAGAAGTCGGCGAAAGGCAAGGGCAAGCGCACCGCCGGGGTGATTGGCACCAGCACCGGCCTGGGCATGCTGATTGGCGGCGTGGCCACGGGTGGCGTCGGGCTGGTGGTAGGCGGCCTGGTGGGTGGAGGCGTGGGAACGGCAGCAGCGGGCGCAACCGGCAACAAGAACCTGGATATTCCAGCCGAGAGCGTCGTCAACTTCAAGCTGGCCGACGACCTGACCATTCAGGAGCCGACGAAGTAGCAAGTGAAAGAGTGAAGGAGTGAAGAAGTAATGTAAATGAAGACGTGAAGGTAAATGCTGAAGGCCGCGCATCGCGCGGCCTTCAGAGTCTTTCGCTGACTCGCTGACTCGCTTCGCTACCCGTTCAGCACATCCTGCAGCTTGTTGATCATGCGATGCAGGTCCTTGTCCGTCCGGCGCTGCTCGTCGATCTTGCCGATCGAGTGCATCACCGTGGTGTGGTGCTTGTTGCCGAACTGGCGGCCGATCTCAGGCAGGCTGGCTTCAGTCATCTGCTTGGCCAGGTACATGGCGATCTGGCGCGGCACAACCACGTTGCGCGAGTTGTTCTTCTGCTTCAGGTCGCTCACCCGCATGCCAAACTGCTCGGCCACCGCGCGCTGAATGGCCTCGATGGTCACCTTGCGCACCTGCATGTCGATGAACTGCTTGAGGCACTGCTGGGTCGTGACCAGCGTGATCTCCATGCGATTGAGCTGGCACCACGCGATCAGCCTCACCAGCGCGCCC
>Ga0182016_10003011_pt1 | contig 19440 bp, 12 predicted proteins | sample 712S2MmetaG_FD_120491 | JGI IMG/M metagenome (GOLD analysis project Ga0182016, IMG submission 120491) | Permafrost microbial communities from Stordalen Mire, Sweden - 712S2M metaG | ecosystem: Environmental > Terrestrial > Soil > Wetlands > Permafrost | place: Sweden: Stordalen | collected...
CGCGTGGCAACCGAACGCGCGTCGTAGACATCGTCCAGCGAGCAGCAGCGGCCGGCCTGCGGCTCACCCGATGGATTGGCCTGCGGCAGCCGGCGCTGGTTCCAGAGTTGAAGCGTAAGGCCGATGCACTGCTCGCCCGAGGAGACAAGCATGGCGGCCACCGTGGAGGAATCCACGCCTCCGCTCATGGCCACGGCGATGGTGCGCTTGTCGCTCATGGGCGGCACTACTTCCCTGCCCATGCGGGCGAAAGTTCGCGCAGCTTGCGGACGACCGCGGGCACCATATCGAGCACAATATCAACTTCTTCGGCGGTGTTCTGCTTGCCCAGGCTAAAGCGGATGCTGCCGCGAGCCTGCTCGGTGAGGCCCATGGCGACCAGCACGTGACTGGGTTCGGTGGCGCCGCTGCTGCAAGCCGCGCCAGTGCTGACGGCCACGCCCTGCAGGTCCATGGCGATGACGAAGCCCTCGCCCTCAACGCCGGGGAAAGCAATGTTCGAGGTGTTTGGCGTGCGCGGGGCGCGTCCGCCGTTGACGCTGGCGCCAGGCACATTGCGGCAGATGCCCTGCTCAAGACGGTCGCGCAAGGCGGTCATCTGCGTAACGCCGCCGGAGCCGAACCACTCCATCGCCAGCTCAGCGGCCTTGCCAAAGCCGACGATGCCTGCAAGATTTTCCGTGCCTGCGCGGCGTCCACGCTCATGACGTCCACCAAGCTGGCGACTCTGCACCAGCGTTCCGCGACGTATGTACAGCAGGCCAACGCCCTGCGGACCATTCATCTTGTGCGCGGCCAGGGTCAGCAGGTCGCAGCCAATCTCCTCCACGTTGATGGGCACCTTGCCGGCCGCCTGCACGGCATCGGTGTGGAAGAGCGCATTGGCCCGGTGCGCGATGGCGGCGATCTCCGCCACGGGTTGCAGCACTCCAGTCTCGTTGTTGGCCGTCATCACCGAAACAAGCTTTGTGTTGGCGCGAAGGGCCTCGCCGACGGAGTCGGGATGAACCACGCCATCTGAATCGCAGCCGACGATTGTGACTTCGACGCCAAGCTCTTGCAGACGCTGAGCGCTGGCCAGCACGGCATGGTGCTCAATGGCAGAGACGATGACGTGATCGCCCGCCGCAACCAGCCCCAGCAGAGCGAGGTTGTCGCCTTCGGTGCCGCCGCTGGTAAAGACGATCTCCGCCGCGCGGGAGCCAACGAGCGCCGCCACCTGCTCGCGGGCGGCCTCCACCTGGGCGCGGGCGCGCTGCCCCACCTGGTGTATGGAGCCGGCGTTGCCGAAGCCCTCGATGAAGCAGGGCTCCATGGCCGCCAGCACCTGCGGCAGCAGGGGCGTAGTGGCGTTGTTGTCAAAGTAAATGTGGCGCATCACTCTCTTATTCTATCGCCGAATGCCTGCCTGACGCGCCTCAACTCCCTACCGGCTTGCATGGATGGAAAAAGCATTCAACGGAAGCGGAGGCGGGCGCAGACAAAAGGCCCGGCAGTGGAACATCGCGTGGAGCGAAGTCTTCTGCCGGGCCGGAAGGCGCTTACTGCCAGGGTCTACCGCTCGTCAATGGGAATCCACTTGGAGGGATAGACCGGGCCGATGTATTCGGCGCGCGGACGGATGAGGCGGTTGTCGTTGAGCTGCTCCATGACGTGCGCCGTCCATCCGGCAATGCGGCTGACGGCGAAGAGCGGCGTGAACAGGTCCACGTCAATGCCCAGGGTGTGATAGGTGGAGGCCGAGTAGAAGTCCACGTTGGCGTTAAGGTTCTTCTCCGCGTTGATGAAGTCCTCAATGGCCTTGGAGTACTCGAACCACTTGGTCTGGCCGCTGGAGTAGCCCAAGTCGCGAGACATGCGGCGCAGGTGCGTGGCGCGCGGATCTTCGGTGGTGTACACGCGATGGCCGAAGCCGGGCACCTTGGCTTTTTGCGCAAACATGCCCTTGATGTAGTCAACCGGGTCGGCGCCGTTCTGGTCAATCTCAATCAGGATCTTGAAGACCGCCTCATTGGCTCCGCCGTGCAGAGGACCTTTCAAGGCGCCAATGCCGGCGGTGATGGCCGAGTGCATGTCACTGAGCGTGGCGGCCACAACGCGGGCGGCAAAGGTGGAGGCGTTCCACTCGTGGTCGGCGCTCAGGATCAGGGAAATATCCAGGGCGCGGATGGCCGTCTCACTGGGGCGCTCGCCGTTGAGCATCAGCAGGAAGTTGCCGGAGTGCGAGAGCGAACGGTCGGGCTCAATGAGCGGCAGCCCCTTGCGGATGCGGTCGTAGCAGGCCACGATCATGGCAATCTGCGAGAACAGGCGCATCGCCTTGTGATAGTTCGCGTCCTTGGTGTTCACCTTCTCCTCAGGATCAAAGAAGGAAAGCGAGCTGACGATGCTGCGCAGCACGTCCATGGGTAGGGCGTGGCGCGGAGCCTGGCGCAGCAGGCTGATAATCTGCGCGTCGAGCTTGCGCTCCCGCGCCAGTTGCAGGGTGAAGTCGGCCAGTTCGCTGCGGCTGGGCAGGCGGCCATGCCACAGCAGGTAGGTCACTTCTTCGAAGTTCGCATTGTCGGCAAGCTCGTGTATGTCAATGCCGCGATAGGCAAGGACACCATTTTCGCCGTCAATGTAAGTGATGGCTGATACGCCGGCCACGATGTCTTCAAGGCCACGGGATGCAGGTGTTGTAGTGGACATCAGTCCCTCTCATTATTCAGATCGGTGTTAGAAAAAATGCGGAGACACGCCTGCTTCTTACGCTTCCGTCCGTGTGCCATCGCACGGGGGAACAGCATTTATAGTGGAACGGAATGTTATATCACATGCCTTTCCAGGTAGCTTCTTATTTTTTCCGGACAAAGCCACCCGCATGGGCGGTTGCCAGCCCTGTGCCCGGGGCCTTAACATTCTCAGGCCTTCTGCGCGAGCCCAAGGGCCGCGCCATGCCGGGGCTGGAGACTGCCTTTCATGCCAACGTTTTCCGCACTTCGCCGCCATTTTCTGCTCTTTGTCCTTCTTTTCTGCGCCGCCAGCGCCCTGGCCGATGAGGGCTTGTGGCTCTACAACGCCTTCCCCGCGGCCAAGGTCAAGGCCCGTTACAAGTTCGCCGTCACCCAGCCCTTTCTCGACCACCTTCGCCTCTCCAGCGTTCGCATGGGCGCCTCGGCCAGCTTTGTCTCGCCGGACGGGCTGGTCTTTACCAATCACCACGTCGGTGCCGGATGCGTGCACAACATCAGCACCGCCCAGCATGACTACATGAACGAGGGCTTCTACGCCGCCACTCGCGACCAGGAGCCGCCGTGCCCGGGCCTTGAGGTGCAGAACCTCATCGAGATCCGCGACATCACCTCCGAGGTGCAGCAGGCAGCCCAGCCCGGCATGAGCGACGCCGATGCCGGCGAGGCGCAGCGCAAGGCCATGTCCACCCTCGAGGCCGCCTGCTCCGATGCCGCCCACAACATCCGCTGTGAGACGGTCACGCTGTACTCCGGCGCCCTGTACCACCTGTACAAGTACAAGAAGTACACCAACGTGCGCCTCGTCATGGCTCCTGAATTTGATGCCGCATTCTTCGGCGGCGATCCCGACAACTTCACCTATCCGCGCTACGATCTGGACATCACTTTCTTCCGCGTCTATGAGAACGGCAAGCCTATCCACGTGGATGATTATCTGAAGTTCTCCACCGAGGGAGTGAAAGAGGGCGAACTGGTTTTCATCAGCGGCCATCCCGGCTCTACGGGACGCCAGCTAACCACCTCGCAGCTCAGCTATCTGCGCGACCTGGCCTACCCGACACGCTTGAAGGCCCTCAAGCAGAACATTGACATGCTGCTGGCCTTCGGTGCCGAGTCGCCCGAGAACGCCCGGGCCGCCGAGCGCGTTCTGTTTGGCTCGCAGAACAGCTACAAGGCCATCACCGGCTACAACCAGGGGCTCAACGACCCGGCTACCATCGCGCGCAAAAAAGCCGAGGAAGATAAGCTGCTGAAGGCCGTGGCCAGCAATCCGAAGCTCAAGGACTCCGCCAAGGCCTGGGATGAGATCGCCGCGGCCTCCGCGTGGCAGCGTGAGAACTTCAAGCGCGTCAACTGGCAGAGCGATACCGCGCTGAGCGGCAGCTTTGCCGGCTACGCGCGCACCCTGGTCCGCCTGGCCGCCGAATTGCCCAAGCCCAGCGGCCAGCGCTTGCGCGGCTTCCAGGAACAGAACATTCCCACCATCGAGAACTCCTTGAAATCGAAGGCGCCAATCAGCCGCGCCCTCGAGGTGCGGCAGCTCACGCTCAGCCTACAGGCGATTGCCGACAACCTTGGAGCAGACAGTGACTTCACCCGCACCGTGCTGGCCGGCAAGTCTCCCGCCGAGCGCGCCGCCGAATTGATCAACGCCAGCCACCTCGACGATCCAGCCTTCCGCTGGGAGCTCTACCAGGGTGGGCAGGTGGCGATTGATGCCGCGGCTGATCCGATGATCCAACTGCTGCGGCAGATTGATCCCGTCACTCGCGCTACCCGCAAAGACGTGGAAGACCACGTGGACTCCGTGGTGCGCCGCAACGGCGCCCTGGTGGCCAAGGCGCGCTTCGCCCTTTATGGCATGGACGCCGCACCAGACGCCACCGGAACCCTGCGCCTGAGCTACGGAGCCGTCAAGAGCTACACCGAAAACGGCAAGCGCGTTCCCTTCTACACCACCTTCCGCGGAGCCTTTGAGCACGAGGCGGCGCACCAGGGCAAAGCCCCCTATGTCCTGCCCGCCAGCTATCACCGCGCAAAGGACAAACTTGACCTGAACACCGTGCTCGACACCGTCAACACCGGCGACAGCATCGGCGGCAACTCGGGCTCTCCGGTGGTGAACCGCAAGGGCGAGGTCATCGGCATCCTGTTTGACGGCAACATCCAATCGCTGCCCTGGAACTTCCAGTTCGACGAAGAGATTGGCCGCAGCGTTCTCACCGACACGCGCGGCGTCATCGAGGCCCTGCGCAAGATCTACAACGCGCAGCCGCTCGCCGATGAGCTGGTGCCGCCGCAGAAGTAACCGCTTACTTGCACGAAGAACCCCATCCTGCGGGATGGGGCTTCTTTGTATCCACTGCAATTTGGATGGGAACGGTCAGCTAAGATCGCGGCGTTGCATCATCTCCAACACCCAGTGATGCGCGTTGTTCTGCCACTCCCAGGCCTGCTCCTCGGTGCAGCCCAGCCGCGCGCAGAGCCCGGGAATCTGCTCCCAGTGTCCGCGGCCGGTGGCCGTGCACAGCCGCAGAGCCAGCCCCGGAGGGTTGTCCTCCCCGGCCAGCGCCGCGCGGCAGGCCGCTGAGATCGGCACATGTTCCACAATCTGCGCCATGGGCCGGTCGAGGATGGCCTCCAGCAGCGAAAACAGCCCGGTCAGGAAGAACTCCGTTGGGCGCTCGCCAAGCTGCCGCGCCACCTGTTCGCAGAAGCGGGCGCGGGTCAGCGCCAGGCGGATCAGCTCACGCGAGCGCGGGCCGGCCAGGCTGATGGCCGCAACCATGCTGACCCATTTTCGAATCTCATCGCGCCCCAAAAGGTTCAAGGCCTGCACAATACTGCTGACCGGCTCCACTCCAAAGGCCGCCGAGTTCAGATAGCGCAACAGCCGGTACATCAGCGCCGGCTCCTCACGGATGGCTCCGGCCAGGGCGGGAATATCCAGCTCGCGCTCGTAGGCGCGGCGCAGAATCTCCATGTATCCCAGATGCGCACTGGGCAAGTCGCGTGCCTGCATGGTCTGCGGACGGCAGAAGAAATATCCCTGGAAGAGCGTGTAGCCCATGGCGCGGGCGGATTGGAATTGCTCGTGCGTCTCCACCTTTTCCGCCAGCAGGCGTACACCGTGGCGGCCCAGTCGGCGGCCCAGCTCGCGCTGCCGGGCGGCATCGGTCAGCAGAAAATCCACCTTGACGATGTCGGCCAGCGCCAGCAGCTCAGGGCGGTCATCGGCCTCCACCACGTCGTCCAGTGCCAGGGTATAGCCGGCTTGCTTCAGCGCGCGGCAGGCGGCCAGCACCTCGGCGTCGGCCGGCACATCCTCCAGCACCTCAATGACGGCAAGCTCGCGCGGCAGGGTGCAGGCAACGCCACTGCACAAGACCTGGCGCGTGCAGTTGATAAACGCCGGATAGCCTTCGGTAAACGAACCTGCGCCAAGCAAAAGGGAGAGATCAAAAGTAGATTGGGTTGCTTCCTCGCTGCTGACGGTGTTGGCCGTCTTGCCTGCATCGGCGCGGAAGAGCAGTTCGTAGCCGTAGAGTTCCTCTGAGACGTCGAGGATGGGCTGGCGAGCCAGATAGCGAAACTCGCCCGGGCTAACCAGAGGCACAGAGGATGAGGATGCCGCGAGTGAGCCGGGAGTGCCGGAAACCATTTGGGCGCCGGGCGAGGCTTCCACGCCGCGCCTACTTTACCCAGGCCCACACGGCCAGTCCAATGGCGCACCACAGGGCCAGCGATACCGGCAGAATCAGCAGCAGTCCGCGCACGGCAAAGCCCTCCGGCGATGCCAGAGTGCGGCTTGGACGCAGTTGCGCGGCGCGCGCCTGCATGGCCTCCAACGCGGATGGCTCCGCCACAGAATCCATGGCCAGGCCTTCGCCAACCTCGTAGTAAGTTTCGGTCTGCATGGCGGATCTCCCCTGGCGCCTGCTCCGGGGGGAGAAGCATCGCGCACCATTCCAGCATCGCCCATGCTGCCGCCGGATGCAGGCAGAAAACACTGGCTTGGAGGAGAATGAGTTTCAGGCTGGGAGGGGAAACCAAAGCGGGAGAAGTGGGCCGGGCCGCTTCCCAAAATGCGAAAAGCCGGACACCGGCGCCTCACTGCGCAAGAAACGACCCGTTGCCGTTGCTTCCTTCCGGACCTGGCGGGGTTGGCGGGGCTTCATCGCGTAAGACCGATGTCCGACCAGATCCAATCTTATCATGTCCGCCCCACGGCCTCCATCCGGCAAGCGTGGAAAACTCCTTTGGCCCCAACGCCATCGCACCCTTCGCCGAGCCTCCTCTATACTGTGGACAGATGGCGCAGGAGCAGACACTTCGCAGGGCGCCGGCGGAGATCGAGCGGCTCTTCCAGACCTCTCTTTTCCTGCTGGTGGTCACCGGCTTTGCCACCGTGGCGAGCACGGGCAAGCTGGACGCCCTGAGCATCATCTTCGTCTTCGCCGCCCTGGGCCTGCGCGCCTATCTTCTGCTGCGTGACATCACCTTTGTCATTCCCCGGCGGGTCACCAGTTGGCTGGCTGTCGTCTACTTTCTGCTGTTCTTTGTGGACTTCTTCTTCCTCTCCGGGCGCGACTTTGTGACTCCGGCAGTCCACCTCGTGCTCTTCGGCATGTGCGTCAAGCTGTTCAACGTGGAGCGCGAGCGCGACTACGTTTACCTGGCGGTGCTCAGCTTTCTCATGGTGCTCTCGGCGGCCATCCTCACCGTGGACTCGGCCTTCCTCGGCGCCTTTGCGTTGTTCATTCTGCTGGCCGTCTTCTGCTTCATGGCCCTGGAGATGCGCCGCTCCGCCATTGATGCCGGCAACGCAAGCCACCTGCTGCTGCCCGGCCGTCGCACCCGCCGCCGCACGGTATCACCGCTGCAAAGGCTTTCGCTGGCCCTGGCGCGCACCACCGCCGTCATGGTGCTGGCCATCCTTGCCGCCGGCGTCATTCTCTTCTTCTTCATGCCACGCATCACCGGCGGATACCTTTCGCGCTACGTGCGCAGCGACACCATCTCCACAGGATTCTCCGATACGGTCAGCCTCGGCGAGATCGGGCGCATCCAGCAGTCCAACGAGGTGGTGGCGCACCTGCGCATCGAGGGCAGCCAGCTCGACGAGAGCAATCTGAGGCTGCGTGGCGCCGTGCTCACACTCTTCGACGGACGAATCTGGTCGAACCCCCACCATGGCAACAGCATGATGGCGCAGAGCTTTGGAAGAGTCTTTCAATTGACGGCCCGCCCGGCCGTGCTCGAACAGCGCGAGGAGATGCGCGTGGCCCGCGGCGCGCGGCCCGTCAGCATCCACTACCGCATGTTGATGGAACCGCTCAGCACCACCGTCATCTTTACCATCCCCGCCGCCCAGGCCATCTTCGGCTCCTTCCGAGAGATCGGCATTGACGACGACCAGACCTTCCACAACCTCGATCGTGACCGCACGGTGAGCATCTACGAGGGCGTCAGCGACGTCTCGCAACCCCTCCCGGCCGAGCTGGCCGCCAAAAACTCTCCCGTTCCGGCGGCCATGCCAGCCCGCTACCTGCAAGTGCCGGAGAAGCTCGACCACCGAATTCCGGAGCTGGCGCGCAAGGTGGCAGGGCATGAGACGGGCGACTATCGCCGTGCCCAGGCCATTGAGCGCTACTTGACCACGCAGTTCGGCTACACCTTGCAACTGCCCAGCGAGCCGCCCGAAGATCCGCTCGCCGACTTCCTCTTCCACCGCCGCCGCGGCCACTGCGAATACTTTGCCAGCAGCATGGCCGTCATGCTGCGCACCCTGGGAATCCCCTCGCGGGTCGTCACCGGCTTCCGCGGCGCGCAGTTCAACCAGGTCAATTCGACCTACATCGTGCGCGCCCGCGATGCTCACTCCTGGGTGGAGGCCTACATCCCTGGGGCTGGCTGGACGACCTTCGATCCGACGCCCGCCTCCGACGCTCCGGTGATGACCGCCTGGTCGCGCAGCCAGCTCTACCTGGACGCCGCCCGCGAGTTCTGGCGCGAGTGGGTGGTCAACTACGACGCCGCGCACCAGCAGACCCTCTCCCTGGCCGGCGCGCGCGCCACACGCGGCAACATCGTCCGCCTGCGCCTGTGGGCGCACCGGCGTTACGAACGCATGATGGAGTCAGCCCGCGCCGTGCATCGCGCCACCACGCAGGAACCCCAGCGGCTAATCGCTCCTTTGCAGAAAGCTCTGGTCGTCCTTCTTCTGCTGGCGTCGCCCTTTGTGTTTTTCCGCCTGCGTCAACAGTGGCGGCAGGGTTCTGTGCGGAGGTCTCCGGTCGCAGCGTCATCGCTCTTCTACCAGCGCATGGCGCGCCGCCTGGCACGGCGTGGCTATCACCGCACCCCGGCGCAGACCCCAACGGAGTTCGCCGATGCCATTCCCGAGGCTGAACTGCGCGAGGCCGTCCTGCGCTTTACCGGGGCCTACCAGCGCGCGCGCTTTGGAGACAGTCCGCAGGCCGCCGCCGAGCTTCCACTCCTGCTCGATCAGATTCGTGACGTACTCGCCCGCGGCTGAACCCGCAGCCCTGTCCGCCTCCCATTTTGGTTCGGTCCGCAACGGCATCCTCGCAAGAAGAATTCTGCGTTCCCCACTTGAGTGCGAAATGCGCAGCCTCCGTCAACTCCTGTGAGGCAAGCATATGGTGAAGCAGCACAACCCGCAGGACATCCACAGCTCGGTGGTGGAGGAGTGCCCCTTCGGCATCGTGCTTTCTAACCTCAGGCGGGGACTAATCGAACAGGCCAATCCGGCGGTACTGCGCACCCTGGGCTACACCCTGGAGGAGTTCTGCGCCATCCCCATCACCGAGCTCTACGTCATCCCAGATGAGCGCGACCGCTTCCTGGCCCTGCTGGAGGAGAACGGCAGCGTCTACAATTTCTCCGCGCAGTTCCGCCAGCGCGGTGGCGGAACCGTGCACGCGCTCATCTCTGGTTACATGTGGACCGACCCGGAGACCGGGGAGAACTACTTGCAAAGCTATTTGCTGGACGTGAGCCGCCAGCGCGAGCTGGAAGAGACGCTCAACCACTCCCATCGCATGGAGGCCGTGGGAAGGCTGGCCGGCGGCGTGGCGCACGATTTCAACAACATCACGCAGGCCATCAGTCTGAGCTGCGAACTGGCCCTGCAGCAGTCACTGAACCCGGAGCTGGATGGGCTGCTGCGCGACATTCTGCGGCAAACCGCACGCGCCGCCCAGGTGACGCGGCAGCTATTGGCCTTCAGCCGCCGTCAGGTGTTACAGCCACGGGCGGTGGACCTGAACGACTGCCTGCGCCATGCCATGCCCCTTCTGCGCCGCAGCGTGGGCGTCAAGGCCAGCGTGGAGTTGCGCCTGGAACCTTCGGCCGAGCAGGTCTTCGTGGATCCCGAGCAATTGACCCTGGTGCTGATGCACCTGGCCGACAACGCGCGTGAGGCCATGACCCGCGGCGGCGTGCTCACCCTCAGCACGGCCGCGGCCCGCATGGAAACGCCCTCCGAAGAAGGCCGCCCGCGCCGCTCCATGGTTCTGCTCAGCGTCAGCGACAACGGTCGCGGCATGGACGAAGCAACCCTGCACCGCATTTTCGAGCCGTTCTTCTCCACCAAGGAGACGCCGCTGACCACCGGCCTGGGCCTCGCCACCGTGCACGGCATCATCGCGCAGAGCAAGGGCCGCATCGAATGCTCCAGCCAGCCGGGTCACGGCACCACCTTCCGCATCTTCCTGCCGGTGGCGCACCACAGGGCCGCACGGCGCACGCAAACGGCTGCGCCGCAGAAGTCTATCTGTGTTCTGCTGGCGGAGGACGACCCCATCGTGAACAAGCTGCTCGGCCACGGACTTCGCCAGGCCGGCTTCAGCGTGGATGCAACGCGCAATGGCCAGGAGGCCCTGGAGATGTTCGACGCCGCTCGCCATCACGTTCTTGTCAGTGACATCCTGATGCCGCAACTGGACGGCCTCGAGCTGGCAACCCTTCTACGCGCACGCAAACCCGAGTTGCCCATCGTGCTCGTCAGCGGCTTCAGCCAGGAGATTGGCGTCTTCAACAAGCTGCCTCCGGGCAACCTCAGCTACCTGCAAAAACCCTTCGCGGCGGAGAAGCTCATCGAAGCCATCCACAGCCTATTGGCGCAGAGCGGCACAGAACAACCGGGCGCCGCGCAGAAGCCCACGCCGCAATCCTGAGCGCTCCTGTTGTCAGCACGAAAAAGCCCATCCACGCGGGATGGGCTTTTCACTAAACCTTGTTGCCGCCTAAAACTTCAACTTCTTTGCCACGCCCTCTGGGATGGCCTTGATGATGGCCATGATCAGCCACCAGTAGCCGGGCACGTAGATCACGTCCGCCGTGCCGTCTTCCATCTCGCGATAGATGGCCGCGGCCACCGCCTGCGGAGTCGCCATCAGCAGGCCTTTCTTCATGTGCGCCGTCATCGGAGTATCCACCGGACCGGGCTTGATGGTCAGCACCCTTACGCCGCTCGTAAACAGCCGCGCACGAAGTCCCTGCGCAAACAGGGTCAGCGCGCCCTTTGCCGTGCCGTAAACATAGTTCGAGCGTCGCGCGCGGTCGCCGGCCACGCTGGTGATCACGGCCAGAACGCCCTTCTTGCGGCCCTCGAACTGCTCTGCCGCGTGCGAGAGCAGGCTGACCGCGCTGGTGAAGTTCGTATTCAACTCGCGCAGAGTGTAATCAATGTCGTGGTCGGCGCGCTCCTGGTCTCCGAGCGAGCCATAGGCGAGTAACACTTCGCCGGCGTCCGGCATGTCAGCCTCAATCTGCTCCCACAGCGAGGGATGCGTGCTGACATCGGCCAGGTCGGCGGCGATGACCGTGACCTTGGAGGCGCCGCGCACGCGCAGATCGCCGGCAATGGCCTCGGCACGCTCCATGCTGCGCGCCACCAGCAGCACTTCGCGGCCATGGCGTGCGGCAACCCGTCCCACCTCCTGCGCAATCTTTGAGGTCGCACCCAGAATGATCAATCCTTCGCTCATCGCCCCACCTCCGCCACTCGCCGCCAGAAGCTGGAACTCAGTGCCGGGTCAACGTACTTGCGAAACTCCTCCAGCCGTGGATAGCTGAGCCGGAACATGCGCGGACTCATGCGTGGGTCCTTGGCCGGGTAGAGCGCGCCCTTTGCGGCGGCAACCACTTCGTCGAGTTCGCTGAACAGCCGCAATGTCTTTTCACCCCTGAAGGGGAAATCCAGCGCCAGTGTCAGCCCCGGACGCGGAAAGCTCATCATCCCCGGCGAAGGCACCGAGCCAAACTTCTTGATGACGCCGAGGAACGAGCCCTGGCCGCCATGCGCGATGCGCTCAAGAATCTCCTGGAAGGCCGCGACCTCCGTCTCCGGCACCACGCACTGGTACTGCGTGAATCCGCCTTCGCCGTAAATGCGGTTCCAGTTATCCACCTTGTCCAGCGGATAGAAGAATGGATCGTACGGAACCTGCGAGTGTCCGCCCTTGGCCTTACCCATGGCGTAATACAGAGTATTGAAGGCGCGAATGGTCAACGGGTTCAAGGTGAAGCCCGGAAGGTTGAACGGCACGTTGAGCTTGATCTTTTCCGGATGCGTATGGAGCCCGCCCGTGGTGGCGTGATTGCCGCGCATGAAGATGCCGCGCGTCTTGCGTCCGCTCAGGCAGTCCACCCAGCCCACGGTGTACTCGTAACGCGCGCCCTCTTCGTCACTGCTCAGGCGGGTGAAGTCTTCAAAGCTGTTGAAGGCGACGGTGTCCATCTCGATCAGCGAGCTTTCAATCTTCTTCAGCCGCAGCTCGGCCCATGGAATGATGCCGGTCAGTCCCATGCCGCCGATGGTCGCCGCAAACAGCTCCGGGTTTTCCGTGCGCGAGCAGATGACGGCCTCACCGGTCGAGCGCACCAACTCGAAGCGCTCCACGTGGCAGCCGATGGTGCCCTCCACGTGATGATTCTTGCCATGCACGTCGTTGGCGATGGCGCCGGCCAGGGTCACAATCTTCGTCCCCGGAGTCACCGGCAGAAACCATCCACGCGGCACCGCAACAAGTAGAATTTCGCCCAGCGAAACCCCGGCCTCACAGACGATCCTTCCCGTCTCCACGTCGAACTCAAGAATGCGTTCCAGGCCGCGGCAGTCCATCAGCGTGCCGCCATCGTTCAGGCAACTGTCGCCATAGCTGCGCCCCAGGCCGTAGGCCAGCAGCGGAGCGTTCTCCTTGAGCGTTGCGCTGGTGATCTCATCCATCCATGACGGCCGCAGTACCTTCTTGTGCGCCGCCCGTGGGTAGTTGCCCCAACTGCGATAGCTCGTGTCCTGCGCCGGATCTTCGTGATTCCCGCTATTCATTCCTTATGAGTCCTTCCCTGCCATGCAGGAATTTCATTTACTTTCGCGTTGCCGTTATAAAGGTTATCGCCATATAAACGTCAGCAGGATGCAGAATATGCAGGCCACGCCCACCGCGTAGCTCATGGGGTCGCTCAGCGCCAGCGTGACCGGATCCTCCTGCAACTCGCCGCGCCCGGCGCGCAACCACACCCGCATCATCCAATACAGCAGCAGAGGAGCGATCAGCCCCAGCGGCCAGGGATGCGGATACAAACCGGAGACTTCCGGGCTGCGAGTGTAAAAGCTGAATACGATGATCGAGGCGAAGCCGCTGGCAACGCCCATCATGGCCAGCAAAGGCTGATCCTCGGCCTGGTAGCCGCGCCCGCTGTTGCCCGTCTTCAGCAGCTCATGGGCGTGATGCAGTTCGCTGTAACGCTTGGCCAGCGCCAGGCTGAAGAAGAAGAACATGGAGAAGATCAGGAACCAGCTCGAGAGCGGCGTGCGCGTGATCAGCGCGCCGGTGATAATCCGGATGCCGTAGAAGCTGGTCAGCACGAACACGTCCGCCAGCGGCATGCGCTTGAGCGCCAGCGAGTATGTCAGCGACAGCACACAGTAGAACCCAACCGCCACTCCGAAGCGCCAGCCAAGGTACAACGCGCCACCGCCAATACCGCCCAACAGCAGCAGCGGAGCCATCGCCACGCCCGCGCCAATCGAGAGCCTTCCGGCGGCGAACGGACGCTGCCGTTTCCACGGATGCTTGCGGTCGCTGGGCAAATCCAGCAGATCGTTCATCACGTAAATCGCCGAGGCCGCCAGCCCGAACAGCGCCATGCCGGCCACGGTGCGCACCCATGGCTCCGCCTGCCAGCGATGCGCCAGCACCAGCGGCAGCAGCAGCAGCACGTTCTTGCTCCAGTGGTGCGGACGCAGCGCGCGCCAGTAATCCTTCAAGGTGGCCCGCCGGGTCACAATCACTTCGCGCACCTGGGTCACGCGGGCGGCGCGCTCGGCCAGCCGCCGGCTGCCCACCACAACCGCAGCCTTGCTCTTGGCCCACACCGCAAGGTCGGCCGCATGGTCGCCAATGTATAGAATGTCATCGCCGTAGCGTTGCCGCAGCACCTCGGCTTTGCTGAGTCCCTTCAGGTTATGGTCGTCGGTGGTGGCCAGCACCTCGTCGAAGATGCCCAGGTGCTCCGCCACGGGCTGCGCCAGCCGCTCGTGAGAGGCCGTGGCCAGCACCACGCGCCCGGCTCCATCCTTTCGCAGCTGCTCAATCAGTCGCAGCACCTCTTCGCGATAGGGCAAATGCCGCGGGTCCACCGGTCCGGCCTCGGCCAGCTTCTGCTTCAGGGTCGCGCGTCCGCGCGCCATCCAGAGGGGCAAGGCCAGCAGCCGCCAGGGATGCCGCTTCAGGGCCTCGATCAGGCTTTCCCACAGAAGGTCCGTGGCAATCAGCGTGCCGTCCAGATCCACGCAGACCGTGGCCGGAACCGGGACCATTGCGCGCTCTTGCTCTGTGTCCTTCTGTAACATGCAGCAGACTCCGGAGTTCTCGGGAAGTAAGCAAATTCTACCCTACCGGCACTGGTGTCGCATATTACGGGGCGCATATTACGGGGCGCTCATTACAAGTGGGTTACGGCCGCCCTGCGGGATGGCTGTGATAGCATCTCCCTCAAGCAGTTTTCCAGCGCTTCGGGGTGCGATTCTTCTGTGCGGCCCCAAGGTTATACTCCGGCCGCCACGCGTGGATCGCCATGCTCTACCCGCCCCGTCGCCTGACCGCACGGAAGTTTTATGCGTTCAACCCTTGAGGACCCGGCAAGATGTCGAATCCAGCTCCCCGTCACTTAACCATGGCCCAAGGGGTTTTTCGCGCCAGCCTGTTGCTGCTGCTGGCGGCTGTTTTGCTCTGCCTGCCAGCGCTGGCCCACACCGCCTCCGTCTATGTTCCGGTGGATCACTGGGCCTACCCGGCGGCCGAGCGGTTGGCCGTGCTGACCGGAGCGCAGAATGAGGTGCTGGGTATGCGTCCCTGGACGCGCCAGCAGTTTGCCCGCTTCCTGGAACGAGCCCGCGAATACGATCACAGCCCCGAGGCCGCAGCCGTGCAAAAGGAGTTGGAGCGCGAGTTTGCCGCCGAACTCAACAGCGAGCCCGAGAAGGAAGTCCGCGAATCCATCTACGCCCGCACCACGCAGATCTCCGGTGCGCCCCTGCGAGACAGCTATCACATCGGCCAGACCTTGGTGAACGACTTCGGCCGCCCCTACGGTCAGGGCTTTAACGCCATCGCCGGAGCCAGCGGCTACGCTCAGGACCGCGCCGTCATGGTCTACATGCGTGGCGAATACCAGCACGCCGCCAGCCTGGATGCTCCCTCTTCCGCCGCCGTGGCCGCCATGGCCGCCGAAGACAGTGTGACGCCCAACAAGGTGCTGACCCAGGGTGGCCCGCAGCAGAACACTCCGCGCCTCCTTGATACCTACGTCGGCGCCAGTTGGGGACGCCACTGGACTGGCATCTTCGGCAAACAGAGCCTGTGGTGGGGTCCGGCCGCCGGCGGCGCATTCCACGCCACCAACAACGCCGAGCCCTTCTGGATGGCGCGCCTGACCAACGACGTGCCCTATCACCTTCCCATCCTCGGTAATGCCCGTCTGGACATGTTCTACGGCAAGCTCGACCAGCACGTGGCAGAACCGCAGGCGTGGATCCACGGCGAGAAGGTCAGCTTCCAGCCGGTCAAGAGCCTGGAGATCGGTTTTACCCGCACCGTCGTCTTCCTCGGCGTGGATTATCCGCTGAGCTTCCGCCGCCTGTGGGACAGCTACTTCAGCGTCGGCGACAACAACTCTACCTACCTGCCGCAGAACAATCCGGGCTCGCGCCAGGGTGGCGTGGATTTCAGTTGGAAGCTGCCGCGCATTCCCGTCACGCTTTACACCGACAGCTACTGCGACGACGATCCCTCGCCGCTGGCCTCGCCGCACCGCTCGGCCTTCCACCCGGGACTCTACTTTGCCCACCTGCCCGGGCCGCTCGCCCACATGGACTTCCGCATGGAGGGCTCCTATACCGTAGGCCTCGACAGCTCTCTGCCAGACTTCTACAACTACTGGAAGGAAGACTACCGCGACGGCTACACCAACAAGGGATTGATCATCGGCGACGTGACCGGCCGCGCCGGCGTGCAGTGGCAGTTGTGGACCACCTACTGGCTCAATCCGCGCAGCAATGTGCAGGTCAGCTTCCGCGACCGTTACGTGCCCCAAAGCTTCTTTGGCGGCGGCACGCAGAGCGATCTGAAGGCCACCGGCAGCTTTCACCTGCGCCAGCGTTACGACCTGGAAGTGGGTGTGCAGTCAGAGCGCTACATCTTCTATCAGCTAACCGGCACGCGCGCGCCACATTACGACGTCAGCGGCTGGGCGGGCCTGCGCTACACACCAAAACCTTACACTTCAAAGCCGCGCTCGCGGTAGCATTCTCCCAGGCGGAAGATGGGCACGCCGCTCTGCACATAAGGGCGGCGATATTACTTACTTTGGAATAAGTAGCAGGATGCTCTACGTTACCGGCTACTGCGCGGGCTCTTTCGTCAGGTCAATAACATAGACCGGTGGCAGCCCATCCATTGGAAAGAATGCGACTGGCTTTGAGCAGAAACGGCCATGCATCTGCGGAGATCCGCTGCCGGGCTGGAATGGCTCAACCGTCAGAAGGCAGTCGCCGGAATGGGTGACGTTGTTAGTGGCCACGTAGTAGCGGATCTTGCGTTCCCGAAGTTCATCGTTCAGATTGCGGCTCCGGCGCATGTCCTCCAGGAACTTCTTGTCTTCCACCAGGCCCTCAAGCTGAAACACAGAGTCCGGCAGCATATAGGCAACAATGCCGGAACGGTCACCCATCGCGTAATTCCCCGGGTGGGTGCGGGCAAAATTGCGAATCTCAACCGCGGCAAGATAGATCATTCCCTGCTGCGGCGGCGTACGCAGGCCGATCAAGAAGGCAACGGCGAACAGGACGCTCCCCGCTACGCCCAGAACCCTTGCAACCGGGAGCGCAAGCCAGCCGCGGCCTTCCGCAAACATCTGCAACACAAAAAGACCCGCAACCGCGGCGGGCATCAGCGGGTGGCCGTACCACGGAAAATAATGGTAATGGCTGAGGAAGGAAAGCAGCGGAAAGTAGCCGAGCGGAAAGAGAAGGAACGAGGCTAAGACAACTTTCTGATTAGGCCTTAGCGACGAAGTAACTCCACAGAGCATCAGAACGCAGCCGATGAACAGAAGCAGCACGCTGACACCAACGAAAACAATGGTCCCCATGCCGGTTGGGATAAACAACGAAAATAACACCGCTGTATCAAGTTCATGGGTAAATCGAAGCTGCTTGGCGGCTCCCGATACCGGGGTGAACATCCCAAAGACCAACTTATTCACAATAAGGTAGATGTAAACCGGCAGGCAGCCGGCGGCAATCAGCGCAAGGTGACGAAGGCGGGCACGAATTCCCTCCTCGCCAAACAGCAGGTAAAGCGTCGCCATGCCCGCAATCAGCAGCGCCGTGTCAAGCCGGGAGAGGATCAGTGCGGAAATCAGCAGGGAGGACCACAGACACTGCCGCGGAGTAAAGCGGAAGGAATCCCCCATCCAGTACAGGAAAAGCGCGAAGGCGAATGGAACGGCGAGGATCACCTCCATGCCGCTCCGGGCCACGTGGACATAGAAGCACGAAACCCAAAGACAGGCCAGGAAAGTGAAGGAGTGATGTGCCGGACGCAGAAGCAGAATCGATCTCACCAGCCAGTAAGTGAGAATCGTGCCGAGCACTGTAAGCAGGCTTACGCAGAACAAGAACAGCCGGCCGCTGGTCAATTTCAACAGGAAGGAAAGCACCAGGAACCAGAGCGGGTGATATCCGTTTGTGAGTGCCGTCCCATCAAATGTGGATACGCCGGTGGCCGCAAAATTCCGCGCCACTACAACGTAGTAATAAAAGTCGTCGCAGTAATAAGAAATTAGAGATTCGCCCAGGCGGAAAGGCGCAAAACTGGTGATACCCGCAATGATGGCGGCGGCGACGATGCCCCATTTGAAGAGGAAATCGGAGATCTTGAACTTCATGGAAAACATTATACAAACAGGCCTTCTGCGAACGATGAATGCGGCCTGAATTCCGCGCTTCCGGCCCGTTTCTCAGGATGAAATCCACTCCCGGCAGCGGCCCCCTGTTCCTCCCGTAAGTGGCGGCGAGTCAGTCACTTTTAGGATTGGCAGCCGCTGCTGTCCATGACGTATAATCATCACAAAACTTCGCGATGAGGATTCTCACCGACAGCAATATTCTTGGGATAGGCAGCGGCCAAGCCCCATGCGCCAAGCCGGGCAAAGCGAGCCCACATCACCGGCTCTCCGGCTTTCCTGAAATTTGGGCATTTCGATCCTTGCCCCGGCTCCGTGCCGGAGATGACCGGCGGGAATCGCGTTTCTCTAGGAGCACGGAATGAGTGCATTGAAGCAAGACGACGGAGCATTTCCGGAGCCGCAGCGCTGGGCGGCCAGTCCGGAGCATGACTCCGAGAGTAATGATGAGATTTCGCTTACTGATATTCATCGCGCACTCGCCAAGCACAAATGGCTCATCCTGATTACGACCGTCCTGGTTTTTGCCTGCGCGGCCGTCTACACCTTCATGACCCCCAGGGTGTATGAGAGCAGCGTCATTCTGCAGATTGATCCGGGCCGCTCCTCGAGCCCCGGTCTGGAAGACCTGATCAACGAGAAACTCGGCTCGGAAGACCCAGGCGGCCGCCTGATGACCGAAGTCCGCATCATCGAGAGCGCCACCGTGGCCTCGCGCGTGATTGACGCGCTGAACCTGCCGCAGAATCCCGCCTTCGTCGGCAAGAACCAGCTGGTTCCGGCCGGCACGCCGCTCACCGACCCGCAGCGCCAGGCCATGGTGGGCATGTTCCTTGGCTCGCTCAAGGTGCGTTCCATCCCCAGCACCCAGATCGTTGAGGTGCATTTCCGCAGCCGCGACCCGAAGCTCTCCGCCCTGGTGGCCAACACCCTGGTGGAAAAGTACATGGAGCGCAACCTGGAGACGCGTTACCAGAGCACGGTCCAGGTCTCCAACTGGCTCAGCCACCAGATGGCGGATCTGCAGAGCAGGGCTGACGACTCGCAGCGCAAGCTGGCCGATTTTCAGAAGGAACACAACGTCCTCGGCGTCGATGAGAACGACAACATCATCGTGGACCGCCTCAAGATGCTCAACCAGCAACTCACCGAGGCCGAGGCCGACCGCATCGTTAAGGAGGCCCGCTACCGCCTGGCCGCCACCGGC
>Ga0182016_10003012_pt1 | contig 19439 bp, 19 predicted proteins | sample 712S2MmetaG_FD_120491 | JGI IMG/M metagenome (GOLD analysis project Ga0182016, IMG submission 120491) | Permafrost microbial communities from Stordalen Mire, Sweden - 712S2M metaG | ecosystem: Environmental > Terrestrial > Soil > Wetlands > Permafrost | place: Sweden: Stordalen | collected...
AAATCGAGATCGACGCGCGTATTGCGCGTTAGAACCTCCCCTCTGCTCGCGCCTTATTCTAGGGTGTGCGCCAAAGGAGGCCCTTCATGTCCAATCCCATCGCCACTCCCCTGGTCGAAGACGTTGATACCGGAGAGCTGGACGGGCTGATCCGCCTGCACACGCACCCGGACGGCGCCGTCACCGTCACCCTCAACAAGCCGGTCATGTCGGGCGCCACGGCTGCGGCCCTGACCGAAGCCTTCGAGACTCTGCACGGCGCGGACCACGTGCGCATCGTGTTCATCAGAGGGCCCGGCGGCGCGTTCTGCGCGGGCCTCGACCATGCGCGCTTCAAGGTTGCCGCTACCGACTGGAGCGAGGCGGACCTGAGGAACGAGGGGGAGCTTCTGGCGGGCATGCTTAAGGCCCTAACGGCTGTGCCGGCGCTGACCGTGGCGCTGGTTCAGGGCGAGGCGGTCGGCATGGGCGTGGGCCTTGCGGCCGCCTGCGACCTGGCCGTCGCCACGCGCGACGCCCGTTTTGCGCTCAGCGAAGCGACCACGGGCGCGGCGGGATGGCTGGCGGCGCCCTTCGTGGTCAACGCCATCGGCCCGCGCCAGGCCAAGGCCTTGTTCGCAACCGGGCGCGTCTTCGACGCGGCCTATGCGGAGAGGATCGGCCTGGTGCAGGAGCTGGTGGAGGACGCCGACGGCCTTAACGCCGCGGCCGAGCGCCTGACCGAGCAGGCCCTAGCGACGGGGCCGGCTGCGGTGGCCGAAAGCAAGCGTATGGTGTGGGACGTGTGGGACAAGGTCCAGGACCATGCTCTGATCCGTGAGATCGCCCACAGGTTCGCGCAAAGCCGCTTCAGCGAGGAGGGACGCGAGGGCCTGACCGCCGTGCTGGAAGGCCGCAGGCCGAACTGGACCGCGGACTGATCCGTGGGCCTCAACCTGATCAAGCTGTGCGTGGGCTGCGACACGGTTGAGGCGCTTGTGGAATGGCATGACGCCCACCGCGCCGGCCAGCCTTGGATCTTGCACACGCGCCAGACGCCCAAGCGCGCGGCCGAATTGATCGATGGTGGGTCGGTCTATCGGGTGTTCAAGGGCGTGGTGCTGTGCCGCCAGCGCATCTTGGCTATCGATACTGTGGGGGGCGGCCAGGACGCCCGCTGCCACATCGCCCTCGATCCCGAGATCGTCCTGACCCAGCCCACGCCGCGACGGGCTTTCCAGGGCTGGCGTTATCTGGAAGCCAAGGACGCGCCGGACGACCTGGCGACGGCGGGCGCGGACGGCGCCTTGCCCCAGGCCCTGGCCGGAAAGCTGCGCGAGCTGGGCGCGTGGTGAGAGTCTAAACCGCCCGGTTGTCGATCAGCCGCGTCTTGCCGAGGCGCACGGCCGCGAGGACGCGGGCGGGGGCGGCGCCGATGGGGCCGGGGCCCAGGCGCGAGAGGTCCTCGGCGTGTCGCGCCTGCACATACTCCAGGACATCGAACCCCGCAGACATCAGCGCCTCGGCGGCCTCTGCTTCGGCGGCCGCGACCGGCTCGCCCTGCGCCAAGACGCGTGCGAGATTGAGCAGCACCCTGTTGAGGTTGGCCGCGATCTCACGCTCAGGGGGCGTCAGGTAGGCGTTGCGGGAGGACAGGGCCAGGCCGTCGGGGGCGCGAACGGTGGGCGCGCCGATGATCCGCGTCGGCAGGTCCAGGTCGCGGGCCAGGCGCTTGATCACCTGGAGCTGCTGGTAGTCCTTCTCGCCGAACACCGCCACGTCGGGCCGGGCCTGGATCAGGAGCTTGGCCACCACCGTGGCCACGCCCGAGAAGTGGCTTGGGCGGTTCTCGCCTTCCAGAGGCGCCGATACGCCAGAGACGGTGATGGTGGTGGAAAAGCCTGGCGGATAAATCTGGTCCGGCGTGGGCGCGAACAGCAGATCACACCCGGCGCCAGCCAAGAGGGCGGCGTCCTGGGCCTCGCTGCGCGGATAGGCCTCAAAGTCCTCACCCGGCGCGAACTGCGTTGGATTGACGAAGAGGCTGGCGATGACCCGGTCCGCCCGCGCCCTGGCTTGGGCGATGAGGGACAGATGGCCTTCGTGCAGGGCCCCCATGGTGGGGACAAGGCCGATTCGTTGGCCCTCGGCGCGCCAGGCGTCGAGCCTGCGGCGCAGGTCCGGTACGGTGCGGACAATGGGCAAGGCGGCGTCCATGCAGGCTTATGACCGGAGCCAGCGGCGGCCGTCCAGTGTGGCGATTCAGAAATTCGCCTGCGGCTTGTGGAGCGCGCGGAGCGAATTTCTGAATCTACAGCACACTAGAAATATATGATTCTAGTGTGCTTTTTTGAATCTGAAGTTCGCTCCGAGGCTAACCCACTGTGCAGGTGAACTTCAGATCCAGCACACTAGCGGATTTGCGCGCCCGCTTAGCTGTTAGTGTTTCGTTAAGTCGCGTTGACGTGGCCCGCGCTCCCGTGTCTGGTCGAGCTCAGGAACGGTCAAGGGCGACCGCCCGGCGACCCGAGTGCATGGAGTTCAATCGTGGCCGAAGCGCGCGTGATCGTCGTGGGCAACGAGAAGGGCGGGGCGGGCAAGTCCACCATAGCCATTCATCTGGTCACCGCCTTGCTGCACGCTGGCGCTAAGGTGGCGGTGATCGACCTGGATCTGCGCCAGCAATCCATGAACCGCTTCCTGTCCAACCGGCGCACTTGGGCGCAAGCGTCCGGCGCCAAGGTGCCCGAGCCAACGACGCCCACCGGCGAGGCGGCGGAGCTGCTGCTGCAGACGCCGGTGGATGAACAACCGAGCCGCTTCGAGGACCTGCTGCGGGAGGCGGCGGCGCAGGCCCAGTTTGTGGTGATCGACACGCCAGGCGCCGACACGGCCCTGGCGCGGCGCGCGCACCAGGACGCGGACGTGATCGTCACGCCCATGAACGACAGCTTCGTGGACTTCGACATGCTGGGCCAAATCGACCCCGTGACGCTCGATCTGAAGAAACCCAGTCTCTATTCCGAAGCGGTGTGGGAGGCCCGCAAGATCCGCGCGATGTCCACGCGCCGCTCGATTGACTGGATCGTACTGCGCAACCGCCTGGCTACCACCGAGGCCCGCAACCGACGTCGATTGGACGAAAGGGTGCAAGCCTTAAGCCGGCGGGTGGGCTTTCGCATCGGGCCGGGTCTGCGCGACCGGGTGATCTATCGCGAACTGTTTCCGTTCGGCCTGACGGTGGCGGACCTTTCGCCGCAGGTGCGCCCGGCGCCGGTGTCCCTGACCCACGTCGCGGCGCGCCAGGAGCTGCGGTCGCTGATGCAGTGCCTGGGCTTGGCGCAAGGCGACGCCCCAGACATTCCGATCATGGACGCCGAAGAGGAGGCGGACGAGCCCAGCCTGGCCGTTTCGTGACCGCCGCTTGAGCCTGATCCTTGTCCTGGTCGGCCTGTTGCTCGCATATGTCGGGTGGAAATCCTCGGCGCCTATTCGCGCCGGAGGCTGGCGGGTGGGCGCAGGCCTTCTGGCGCTGCTGCTGGTGGTGGTCGGGATCATCCTGGCGCTTCGCGGCGACGAGTGGGTCGGCCTGCCGGTAACGGCGGCGGGTCTGGTCATGGCTCTGCTGGGGCGCTCTAAGCGGGGCGCACGTCAGCGCGACAAGGCCTCTATGGCGACGCAGGCCGAGGCCATGAGCGTGGTGGAGGCGCGGTCGATCCTGGGCGTGGACGAAGACGCTGACCCCGAGCGGATCAAGGCGGCCTATATGCGACTTATGAAACGCAATCACCCTGACCAGGGCGGAACGTCGGGCCTGGCGTCAAAGCTCAACGCGGCGCGGGATCGTCTGCTGGCTGGCCGTTGAGGGCAAGGCGAAGGTGAAAATCAGCCCGGCCCCAAGGTGAGGCAGTCCGCGCCCCTGGCCTTGATGGTTTCACAGGTTTCCCTGGCCCGGCCAGCGGACAGGCCCGCGAAACGCACACGGTAGTTGCCGGCGGAACGGTCGACGCGGCCATGGGCGGCTTTGAGCACGGCGGCGAACTTCGCGTTCAGCTTGCCGAGTTCCTCCCGCGCCAGACGCCGGTCCCTATAGGAGCCGAGCTGGACTTGCCAGGCTCCGCCGGTCGCCAGCTCAAGGCGCCCGCGGGCGCCGCGGGCCTGCTGGACCGCGGGCTCCGGCGGATTGGGAACGGGCGTGGAAGCGGTCACATTGGCGACCGGCGCTGGTGCGGCTGTGGCCTGAGGGGCCTGCGAACCGCGCAGATTATTTTCAGCGACCACGATCTTCAGACTCGCTTGTTCGCCGTCGCCCTGTTCAGTGGAGGGACGCACCAAAGGCCCGATCGGCGCCGGCTCGGACAGGTTCTGCGCGATGGTGGTCGTCTCCCCATGATCGCGCTTGCGCAGCACGGTGAAGCCAGTCTCGAGCAGGTCCGCCACATGGGAATCCCGGGCGGCCACGGAATTGCCGCCCATGACCACCGCGATCAGACGGCGGTTGTCGCGTACGGCGGAGGCGGCGAGGTTGTAGCCCGAGGCGCTGGTGAAGCCGGTCTTGATGCCATCCACCCCCGGCATCTTGCCCAGCAGTCCATTGTGGTTGGCGGTGGCGCGGCCGCGCCAGACGAACTCTCTGCGGCCGAACAGGGTATAATATTGCGGATAGTCGCGCATGACCGCGCGCGACAGAATCGCAATGTCGCGGGCGGTGGTCAGTTGGCGCGTGTCGGGCAGGCCGTTCGCGTTGACGAAATGCGAGTTGTTCATGCCCAACTCCTGGGCCTTCAACGTCATCATGGCGGCGAACCGGCTTTCGCTGCCGCCGATCTTCTCGGCGATGGCCACGGCCATGTCATTGGCCGACATCACCGCCATCGCGTTCATGGCGTCGGTCACGCTGATTGTCTGACCCGCGCGCAGGCCCAGCTTCGTAGGAGCCTGGGCGGCCGCGCGGGGTGATACGGTGATCAATTCGTTGGGCGAAAGCCGGCCGTTCGCCAGGGCCTCGAAGGCCAGATACAGCGTCATGACCTTGGTGATTGAGGCCGGATAGCGCGGGCTGTCGGCTTCATGAGCGTAGAGCACCTCGCCGGTTTTGGCGTCGACCACGATCGCCGCATACTTCGGCTGGGAGGTGAAGAAGGGAATCTGGGCCCGGACCGCCTGGGCCGGAGCCATCGTCAGAAACGCTACAAAAAGTGCGTTAACTACGCGGCAAGCGAACTTTTGCATCAGCCGGCATCCGTCGGGAGCTGCAGCGGCCTGGCGCCGCCGTACAAGCCTATAGCATGACGTTACAGGCCTTTCGCCAAAGTAAACAACTGGTGAGCGAGACGCGCCGCCGCAGTTTGACAACCTTCGCAGTTGCGATTGTGCACCGCACAATTTTTTCTTGACCCCGGAGGCAAGTTCGCCTATTGAGACGCTGCGACGCACGGACTGCCTTGAACTTTTCGCCGCGTACGTCACCCGAACTCGCCTTATTGAGGAGATCCCGATGGCGACAGCAGCTGAAACAGCAAAGGCGACCGCCGAGCGGTTTGCCGAGACCGGCAATCAGGTTTTCAAGGAAAACGTTGAGAAATCCATGGCAGCTTTCACCGACATCAACACCCAAGCCAAGCGCAACTTGGAAGCCGTCGTGGCTTCGGTGACCGCGGCGACCAAGGGTGCGGAAACCCTGGGCGCCCAGGCCATGGCCTTCTCCAAGAAGTCCGTGGAAGACCAAGTGGCCGCCGCAAAGACCTTGAGCAGCGCCAAGAGCCTGCAGGAAGCGGTGGAGCTGCAAACCACCTTCGCCAAGACGTCGCTGGACGCCTATCTGGCCGAGTTGAACAAGTGGTCCGACATCGTGTCCGGTTCGGTGCGCGAATCGCTCCGCCCGATCAATGAACGGGTCAGCGCCGCGGTCGAGCAGTTCCAGAGCGCCCGATAAGTTTACCCGCCCGCGTACAGTTTGGGCGTTTTGCGTAGGGGCTCGGAACGGCGACGTTCCGGGCCCCTTTTGCATTGGTCCCAGCGCGCAGCGCAGCTTTGGCGGCAGGTGAAGGTCGTCAAAGCAGGCCCTTGCGCGTTTTAGTCTCGCGCCTGCGGCATAGAGCCCTTTCAAATGCGCCGCGATTCCATATCTAATCAGCGAACCGGACAGTTCGTTCGGCGCAGCGGATCAAGGGCGTTAGATGGCTGAGCGCAAGCCAGGCAGGATTGGCGAGGATATTGGAACCGGCGCCGGCTCTGCTGTGGTCACGCAGGCCAAGCCAAAAACTCAGAAGCCGTCTTTATACCGAGTCCTGCTGCTAAACGACGATTATACGCCGATGGAGTTCGTCGTTTACGTGCTTGAGCGGTTTTTCAACAAATCGCGGGAAGATGCGACTCGTATCATGCTGCATGTGCATCAGCACGGCGTGGGTGTGTGCGGCGTGTTTACCTATGAGGTGGCTGAGACGAAAGTTGCGCAGGTGATCGACACGGCTCGTCGACACCAGCATCCGCTGCAGTGCACTATGGAAAAGGATTGAGAGGTCGCTCTTGCCATCTTTCTCGAGAAATCTGGAAGACACTCTGCACAAGGCGGTCAAGTTCGCTAACGACCGTAAGCACGAGTACGCCACTCTTGAGCATCTGCTGCTTTCCCTCGCCGACGACACGGACGCCAAGGGCGTCATGCTGGCCTGCGACGTGGATCTGGCGGTCCTGAAGAAAAACGTCCTCAACTACCTGGACACGGAGCTTAAGTCCCTGGTCGTGGACGACGGCGAGGACGCCAAGCCGACCGCGGGCTTCCAGCGGGTGATCCAGCGTGCGGTCATCCACGTGCAGTCATCCGGCCGCGAGGAGGTGACCGGCGCCAATGTCCTGGTGGCCATCTTCTCGGAGCGGGAAAGCCACGCCGCCTACTTCCTGCAAGAGCAGGACATGACGCGCTACGATGCGGTGAACTTCATCGCCCACGGCATCGCCAAGAAGGCGGGGGCTTCGGAGACGCGCGCGGTCAAGGGCGCGACCGAGCAGGACGCCGAGGAAAAGGCGGTCCAGCCCAAGTCGCCGGGCGAGGCGCTGGACGCCTATTGCGTCAACCTCAATGAGAAGGCCAAGCAGGGTAAGGTTGATCCGCTGATCGGACGCCACAGCGAGGTGGAGCGCGCGATCCAGATTCTGTGCCGGCGCACCAAGAACAATCCCCTTCTGGTGGGTGAACCGGGCGTGGGCAAGACCGCCATCGCGGAGGGTCTGGCGCGTAAGATCGTCAACCACCAGGTGCCCGACGTCCTAGCCGGCGCCACGATCTTTTCGCTGGACATGGGCGCGCTCCTGGCCGGCACCCGCTACCGGGGGGACTTCGAGGAACGGGTCAAGCAGGTGGTCAAGGAGTTGGAGAACCACCCCAACGCCATCCTGTTCATCGACGAGATTCACACCGTGATCGGTGCGGGCGCGACGTCTGGCGGGGCGATGGACGCCTCCAACCTTCTCAAGCCGGCCCTAGCGTCCGGCTCCCTGCGGTGCATGGGCTCGACCACCTACAAAGAGTTTCGCCAACACTTCGAAAAGGACCGCGCCCTGGTGCGCCGGTTCCAGAAGATTGACGTGAATGAGCCGACCGTCGAGGACACCATCAAGATCCTCAAGGGCCTGAAAACCTACTACGAGGACTTCCACAAGCTGAAGTACACGGCCGAGGCGCTGAAGGTCGCGGTGGAGCTGTCGGCCAAATACATCACCGACCGCAAGCTGCCGGACAAGGCGATCGACATCATCGACGAGGCGGGCGCATCGCAGATGCTGCTGCCGGAGAGCAAGCGCAAGAAGACCATCGGGGTAAAGGAGGTCGAGGCCGTGGTGGCCAAGATCGCGCGCATCCCGCCCAAGTCGGTGTCCAAGTCCGACGCCGAATCGCTGAGGCAACTCGAGGCGGACCTGAAGCGGGTGGTGTTCGGCCAGGACGACGCGATCCTCCAGTTGTCGGCGGCGATGAAGATGGCTCGCGCCGGCCTGCGCGACGCCCACAAGCCTATCGGCTGCTACCTGTTCTCGGGTCCTACCGGCACCGGCAAGACCGAAACCGCAAAGCAGTTGGCCCAAACCCTGGGCATCGAGATGCTGCGCTTCGACATGTCCGAATATATGGAGCGGCACACCGTCTCGCGGCTGATCGGCGCGCCTCCTGGCTATGTTGGCCATGACCAGGGCGGCCTTCTGACCGACGCCGTGGATCAGCACCCTCACGCGGTGGTGCTGCTCGACGAGATCGAGAAGGCGCATCCGGACGTCTACAACATCCTGTTGCAGGTCATGGACCACGGGGTGCTGACCGACGCCGTGGGCAAGAAGGTCGACTTCCGCAACATCATACTGATCATGACCACCAACGCCGGCGCGGCGGACGCTCAGCGGCATTCCATCGGTTTTGGTCGTGGCCGTGCGGCGGACGAGGAGAGCGAGGCCATCAAGCGGGTGTTCTCGCCGGAGTTCCGCAACCGCCTGGACGCGGTGGTGGCCTTCAAGGGCCTGACGCAGGAGATCATTCGCCAGGTGGTGCAGAAGTTCATCATGCAACTGGAGGCCCAACTGGCCGACCGCCACGTGACGATCGAGACCACCGAAGAGGCGACCGACTGGTTGGCCAAAAATGGCTTCGACGAACTATACGGCGCCCGGCCCCTGGCCCGGGTGATCCAGGAGCATATCAAGAAGCCGCTGGCGGACGAAATCCTGTTCGGACGCCTGATCCGCGGGGGCCATGTGAAAGTCGAACTGGTGGACGGCAAGCTAGCCTTCCGAATCGATGCCGATGGTGAATCCGGTCAGGATGCAGCTATTCCCGAGGAGCCCGCTCTGGCGGAATAACGCTGCGCTATCAATCGTCGGAAGACGCCAAGCCCGGTCGGTTCGCCCCGATCGGGCTTTTCCGTATCGGGGCCCGTCCTAATCGATCATCGCCGCAATGCGCCGAGCCAGATCAGCCAGTTCGTTGGTATCGGCCATCCCGCCCTCGCCGTGGGCGCGCAGGGGCTGCCCAGCCCAGCGTGGAATGATGTGGAAGTGCAGGTGAAACACGCTCTGCCCGGCCGCGGCGCCGTTGAACTGGGTAATGACGATCCCATCGGGATCGAGCGCCGCGCGCACGGCCTTGGCCAGACGCTGCACGCCGAGAATCATGTGCGACAGGACGTCAGTTTCGACGTCTAAGATATTGAGAGCCTTGGATTCCTTGGAGATCACCAAGAGATGACCGCGCGACTGGGGAAAAACGTCCATGAAGGCCAGGACGTGGCCGTCCTCGAAAACCTTCGCGGCAGGAATATCGCCTCTGAGAATCTTGGCGAAAACGTTGTCGCCGTCGTACTGGCCATCGATGCTCATCGCGCAAGGCTCCTGTCCTGAACATTGCTTAGCAAACGCCGCCCCGCGGCGGGAGGCGCTAACCGACCTGGGGCCGCCGCCTAGGCGCTCTTCTCCACAGGAGATGTGGTCGCACGCTACATCTTGGGTTAACGGCGCGTTTACACACTAGGAATCGATGACTAACCTTCCCTATCAAGCCTTGGAGTTCGATTCGGATGTCATCGGGCGCGCCCTGGTCAGTGAAGGGAATCGATCCGAAAGCGCGTGAGATCGCGAAGGATCTCGCTCGCCGTTCCGGGATGACTCTCGGCGAGTGGCTCAATCAGATGATTCTCGACGACAGCGAGCCGGCGCCGGAGCCGGGCCGCCGTCCGATGGCGTCAGCCTCGCCCCAGGCCCTTTCGACGGCCTATGCGGCCCCGGGAGGGCGGCTTGAAGCGGCTCCGGCGCAAGCGGACGAGTTGGATCGCGTGATCGAGAGCCTGGAACGGCTGACGGCGCGCATCGAGACGGCCGAACATCGCTCGACCCTGGCCATCAGCGGCATCGACCAGTCAGTGCTCGGCGTGTTGGCGAGGATGGAGACCGCCGAACGCGAACAGGTCCAGGTGGCGGCCCGCTTCGAAGGCGCGCTGGACGAGGTGCGCATCGATCAGGCGCGCGCCGCGGAGCGCCTGCGCCGCATTGAGCAGGAATCGACGGGCCACCGCTCCGCCGAGGCGATGAGGGCTCTGGAATCGGCGCTGAACAAGGTGGCCGGCCACCTGTACGAAGGCGAAACCCGCACCCGCGAGGCCATCGGCGTTCTTCGGCGCGACATGGACCAATTGGCGCTGAAGGCGTCTACGGCCGACACCGGCGCGCAGGTTCTGGTTGACGCCGTCGTCGCGCGCATCGCTGAGCGCCTCGAGCGCGCCGAAGCCGGCTCCGTCGAAGCGATGCGCGGCCTGGAAGGCTCCTTTGCGAGCCTGGACAATCGGCTGCGCGGAGCCGAGGCCCAACTTGATAACGGTTCTTCTCAACAGCGTCTGGAGCAACTGGCCCGCGATCTGTCCGACAAGGTCGAACAGGCGCGGCTGGACATGGCTGACCAGATAAAGGCAGCCGCCGATGGTCGCATCGATAAGCTCGACCGGAGCTTGCGTGAAATGTCGGCCCATGTTCAGGCTGCCGGGCAGAAATCCACGCAGGCGGTCGAGCGGATGGGGCAGGAGGTCCTGCAAATGGCCGATACCCTCAACCAGAAGGTACAGGCCTCAGAGCAGCGCGGCGCCGAGGCCATGGATCAGATTGGCGCCGAGGTCCAACGGGTCGCCAACGCCGTAGAACAGAAGCTGCGGCGCGCTGACGGCGCTCAGGCCGAAGCCCTTGAGAAGCTGGGTGGAGAAATTGCGCGCATCACCGAGCGGCTGGCCGAAAGGATCGCTAGCGCCGAACGGCGGTCTGCCCAGGCCATAGATGACGTCGGCGAGCAGATGGCGCGCGTGACGGAGCGAATTAACCAGCGCCAGGAGCGCGCCTCCACTGATCTGCTCGACCGGATGCGTCAAAGTGAGGAGCGCACGGCCCGCTTGCTGGAAGAGGCGCGCGAGCGGATCGACCGCCGTCTGACCGACACGCAAAAAGGCCTGGCGGACCCGGCGCGGACCATAACCTCACCGCCTACCGCGCCGGCGCGGGCAGACTCTGCGCCGCCGGTCGTTCAGCAGGATCCCTTCGCCGGCACCCCGTTCGCAGAGGGATACGACCCCTTCGCTTCGGCGCCCTTCTCCGAACGTCCTTCGACATCGCGCTCCGGGCCGGCTGCGGGCGAGTCCGCTCCTATGCCTTCCGAGCCCGACGATTTCCGAGGGGCGGATTTCATCGCCCATGAATTCAGAGCCAATGAATTCAGGGGCAATGAATTTGAAGATGAGCACTTCGCGTCTGCGCCGTATGGCGCTTCAGCTGCGGCTGAACCCTTTCCTGCAGCGTTCCCCAGCGAACAGGACCCTCCGGCCTTCGCCGCCGAGGACTTCGACGCAGCTCAAGCCTTCTCGCACGACGCCTCTGCGTACGAACCCATTGGGGCAACGGAGCCCGAGCCGGCCGCTCCCGCCGCCGATTTCGATTCTGCGGCGACGCGCAGCGCTTCCACGCGAGAACTGATCGCGGCCGCGCGCGCCGCGGCGCGCCAGGCGTCCCAGCCTCCGGAAAAGGAAGCCAAGGCCAATGCGGGCGGCGGCGGGCCCTTTGGTCGGTTCGGCAAGAAGAGGGACAACAGCGTGCGCAACGCGCTGCTGGCGTCCGGCGCTGTAGCCTTGCTCGGCGTGTCCGCCGCCAGCTATGTGCTGTACCGCCCAGACCTTATTGCCGGTTGGTCAAAGGGCGCCGACAAGGGCAGTTCCGCGCCTCACACGTCAATTTCCGCCCTGCCTGCGGCGCCTGCGCCGGACAGCGGGCCAATCGCAGCCAACCTGACCACGGATATGGCTCCGCCGACGCAGGATAATGGGGTCGGCGCGGCTGCGGTTTCGAATGACGATTCGGACCTGTACAACCAGGCCAAGGACAAGATCAAAGCCAACGACCCGTCCGGCCTAGATATGATGCGCAAGGCGGCCAATCTCGGTTACGCTCCCGCGCAATTCTATCTGGCCAAGCTCTACGAGGACGGTGACGCCGGCGTGAAGAAGGACCCGGTCGAGGCGCGACGCTGGACCGAGCGCGCGGCCACTGGCGGCGATCCCAAGGCCATGCACAACCTCGGCCTCTACTATTTTCACGGAGACGGCGGCGTCAAGAATGTCGCGGTGGCCGCGACCTGGTTCCGGCGCGCGGCGGATCTGGGCTTGGTGGACAGCCAATACAACTTGGCTCAGCTCTATGAGCAGGGCCTGGGCGTGAGCCAGAATCCGGCGGAGGCCTATAAGTGGTTCTTGATCGCCGCCAAGGCCGGCGACGGGGAATCCAAGGCCAGCGCGGAGCGCCTTAAGCAGCAGTTGTCGGTAAGCGCCCAGGACGCCGCAGAGCGCGCGGCCTCGGCGTTCCGCACCGAAAGCGCTGCGCCCGTTCAGACGGCGGCCGCCACCCCCGCGGCGGCGGACGCTAACCTGGCCTTGGCGCAAAAGGCTCTGTCCAAGCTGGGCTACTACAAGGGCCCGACGGACGGCGCCAACTCGCCAGCCTTACGCCTGGCGATCGCGTCCTATCAAAAGACGCTGGGACAGGCGGCGGACGGGACGCTGAACCCCGACCTGATCGCCAAGTTCAACGCCATCACGCTTAAGTCGGATTCTCAAGGCTGAACAGGTCGCTGGCCTCGTCGTAGGCGAAGGCTTCCCCGTAGCGGCCCCAGTTGGTGACCGCTTTCAGCGTCTGGTCGGCGTAATCCTCGGACATGTAGTCCTCCAACTCGTCGCGGAAGCGGCGGGCCGGCGCCTGATGGTTGGGACGTTCGTCCAACACCCGCCGAATGTGGCTGGCGAGGGGCACGAAGGACAGCAGGTGCTGGGAGAAGAGCTGTTTGCGCGCGTCCACGTCGGACACGGCGTACCGGCGGCCGGCGGTGGTCAGGCGAATGCGGTTCCCCTCCAGTTCCACCAGGCGGAAGAGTTGCAGGGTGTCGGCGATGGGGAACAGTTCGTCCGCGTCCAGGCCGACATCGTCCGACAGGGCGTTCAACGCTGCTGAGCCGTTGTGAGGCGCCTCCTGCAGCGTTTCCAACAACCCCGCCAGAGAGTTTGTGGAAACTTCCGGCAGCACCATGCCGATGCCCATGCCCGGGAACAGGCCTTCACGGGCCGGCGCCCCCAGCGCACGCGCGGTCATCAGGCTGTAGAGTTCTTCGACCAGGGCGCGGAAGGCGGGGGACTGGCGATTGCGCGGTTGAGGCAGGTCGATGCGGATTTCCGCGGCGATGCGGCCGGGGTTGGAGGAGAACACCAGCACCCGATCGCACATGAGGACGGCCTCCTCGATGTTGTGCGTGACCATCAGGATGGAACGGATCGGCATGCGCCCTTCACACCAAAGATCCAGAAGGTCGGTACGCAGGGTCTCGGCGGTGAGGACATCCAAGGCCGAGAAGGGCTCGTCCATGAGCAGCAGGGCCGGGCGCACCACCAAGGCGCGGGCGAGGCCCACGCGCTGGCGCATGCCGCCGGACAGTTCCTTGGGATAGGCGTTCTCGAAGCCGTCCAGGCCGATCAAGTCGATCGCCGCCAGGGCCCTTTGACGGCGCTCCTCGGGGGGCACCCGTTTGGCTTCCAGCCCCAACTCCACGTTCTGCTGCACGGTGAGCCAGGGGAACAGTGCGAAGCTTTGGAACACCATGGACAGGCCTTCCGCCGGCCCGTCGATCGGCTGCCCCTGGAACAGGATCTCGCCTTCGCGGGGCTTCAGCAGGCCGGCGATGGAGCGCAGCAGAGTGGATTTGCCCGAGCCCGAGCGGCCCAAAAGGCCGACGATTTCATTGTCCCTGAGCTGTAGGTTGACGTCGTCCAGCACCAGAAGGTCGGCTGCGCCGCCCTTGCGGTAGAAATGCTTGACGTGGCGGATGTCCACCAGTGGTTGGTCGGAGAGAGCTTCGGCCAGCATGGTCGTCTCCTAGTTCAGCCGGAATCGGCGCTCGGCCAGGGCGTACAGTGGCCGCCACAAAGTGCGGTTCAGAGCGATAACGAAAATTGACATCACCGCGACGCCGGTAACCACGCGGGGGAAATCGCCGGCAGCCGTCGCATTGGCGATATAGGCGCCCAGGCCGGCGGCCTGGACCTGGGTTTTACCCCAACTGGCTACCTCGGCCACGATGCTGGCGTTCCAGGAACCGCCGGATGCAGTCAGGGCGCCGGTGACATAGTAGGGGAAAATACCGGGCAGGGCCACGTCGCGCCACCAGGCCCAAGACCGCACCTTATAGACCTTGGCCGCCTCGCGCAGGTCGCCGGGCAGGGCGCTGGCGCCCGCGATGACGTTGAACAGGATGTACCATTGGGTGCCCAGCACCATCAGAGGCGAGAGCCAGATGTTGGGGTCCAGGTGGAAGGCGACGATGGCCATCACCGCGAAGGGAAACAGGACGTTAGCCGGAAACGCCGCGAGAATCTGGGCCAAGGCCTGGACACGCTCCGCCAAGGCGGGGCGCAGGCCGATCCACACCCCGATGGGCGTCCACACCAGACTGGCCAAGACGATCAGCACGAGCACCCTCGCCAGGGTGAGGAACCCGAGGCCTACCGCTGTGATCACGTCGCTCCAGTGCAGGTGGGCCTGAATGTAGAGGAACACCTGCCAGGCTCCGAAAGCCGCGGCGGCGACCACCAGGCTCAGCCACACCTTGTCCAAGGTTCGATCGACCGCCGGATCGAGCTTGAAGCTGGGCGCGCGCGGCGCGCGGGGGCGCTCAAGCGCTTGCAGGCGGCGGATGAGCTTTTCGCCGGCATCGCGCAGGCGGCGGAACAGGCGCGTGCGGCGCAAGGCGTCATAGAGCCAGGAGGTTGGTTGGGTCTCCGAAGCGATCAGTTCGAAGCGGAACTTGTCGGCCCAGGCCACGATGGGACGGAACAGCAATTGATCGTACAGCAAGATCACCACGATCATGGCCGCCACCGCCCAGGCGACGGCCTGGAAGTTCTGCCGCTGGATGGCCAGGGACAGCCATGAGCCGATGCCGGGCAGGGCCACAGTCTGGCCGCGCACGGTGATGGCCTCGGACGCCACCACGAAGAACCAGGCCCCGGACATAGACATCATCATGTTCCAGATCAGGCCGGGCATGGCGAAGGGCAGGTCCAGCCGCCAGAACCGGCGCCAAGCCGACAGGCCGAACATCTGGCTGGCTTCCTCCAGGTCGGGCGGGAGGGTGCGCAGGGACTGGTACATGCTGAAGGTCATGTTCCACGCCTGGGCGGTGAAGATGGCGAAGATCGAGGCGCATTCCAGGCCCAGTTCGCGGGCTGGGAACAGATCCATGAAGAAGGTGATGGTGAAGGTGAGAAAGCCCAGCACCGGCACCGACTGGAGAATGTCCAGCATCGGCACGATGACCAGCTCGGCCTTGCGGCTCTTGGCGGCCAGAGTCGCCACCACGAAAGTGAAGATGAGCGAGGCGCCCAGGGCGGCGAACATGCGCAGCGTGGTGAGCACCGCGTAGCCCGGCAACTGGGCCAGATCCAGACTCATGGTCGCATTGAGCGCCGACAGCGGCCGGTTCATCTCATGGCCGCCATGGGCGATCATGGCCGCCGCGCCGGCGATCAGGCAGAAGGCCAGGACGTCGAAGGCATTGGGCAGGTAAGCCCGGCCAAGGGCGCCCAAGGTGGGGGGACCGCTCACGCGGCCCTGGGGCTGCAGCAACACCATGCGCGCCTCCTTTAATGCAAGCGCACGCAGTCGGAGGGCGGGGCTAACTCATGCTCCGCCTGGCGCCTACGTACGGCTCGTCGCCTAAACCTGTCTGACGTTCCCGACGACCAAGCCTGTGGCCTTTGGAGGGGCGGCAACCATTGGCGAATGACCGGCTTTCCCCGTCAGGTCAAGCCGTTCCGGCGCTTTTCCGGCGGAGAATCGGGCGTCCTTTTCCGCGCCGCGATCCGATTGTCGTCCGATGTCGGAACGTCGTCCGCTCAAGACTTGTTGCGGCGCAACAGCTTTTTCAGGAGCACAGGACCCAGCAAGGCGATGATGGGCGCCCCAATCATGGCCGTGCGGGCGCGCCGCTTGACCTCGCGCAGGCCGTCCAGATTCATAGGTGAGGTGAACCACCAGTGCCGGATATGGGGCGCTTCCTCCGGCGCGGGCTCCGACGGAGGCTCGCGCTCGACGAGCGCCGCCTGTTCCAGCACCGCCTGGCTCTTGCGATAGGCTAAGGCGCTATCCAGGGCCACCCACCCCCAGAACAGAATCCATGGGGCGACGCTGGCCACATCCAGCCCGGTTTCGGACTGCCGTTCGGCAGGCCGCTCCGTTGCGGCAGGCGGGGCGCTGGGTTTCCTAGCCAAGGTTCATTTCCCGGATGACGTCCGTTTCGAATATAGTGCGATTTTGGCCAGGACCTAGCTCTTCAGTAGTCTTTGGCGCCGCAAGAACTCAGGCTGCGAGTTCGGCCAGGGCCTCCTGCAGGGCGACGCCGGCCTGAAGCTCGGCGGCCTGGAGGCGATGACGCAGAGCCTGGGCCTCCAGACGAGCGGCGAAACGCTCAGCGGCCTGTGCCCGGACCCCCAGCTCACAGGCCAGGGTCGTCTCGCCCCGGACCCGGCGATATGTCCCTCGCCCGCGAAGGTCGCTGGCCTCCGCCCAAGCCGGAACGGCGCGAGCTTCCAGACTCTCGGCTTCACGCAGCAGCCGCGCGATCCTGAGGGTGGGCCGATCCAGTTCGCCCAGCAGGTCGCGATAGGCCAAGGCGTCCTTCAGCCCATCGAAAGCCTCGTCCTGGGCCAGGCCCTTCATGGCGGGCTCAAGCCCGCCATAGAGCTGAATTTCCGCCGCCAGGTCCTGGGCGCGCTTTGCGGACAAGGACAGGCCGGCATCAAGGAAAGTGTTCTGGATAGAGCGGGGGGAGGGACTTTCATGGGACATGGCGAGCTCCGCGATGTGTCCCAAATTTTGCATCAAGTACAAATTGAGCCGCAACCCATAACTTGTGTACAATACAAATTACGGCATTGATGCAGGCCTCCGGGGTCAGTCTTCGGTTCCCGTGCGACGCAGGGTCTTGAGGATTTCCACCGCCTGGATCCGTTCGACGGGCTTCAAGGTGTCCCACAGGCTCCAAATGGCGTCCGTGGCGGTGGGATCGCGCACCAGAAGGTCGGCCGGCTCGCAGCGCAAGGCGGCGGCGATGGCCTCCAAAATGTCTTGGGAATAGGGCGTTTCCCCCCGCTCTATGCGAGAGATCTGGCCCTCGGAGATATCCACCTCTAGCTCGGTGGCCAGGCGGTCAGCCAATTGGGTCAGGGTCAGGCCGCGATGCTTGCGCCAGGCGCGGATAAAGGTGGGCCGGCGGGCGGGTTTGGGATGGGGGCGGGCCTTCTTGGGCATGCTGGATCATGCTCCCCTTGGGGGCCGAGAGAAAACGGCGCCACATGCAAAATTGCTTGCCATGCAATAATGCATAGTATACAAATAGACTGAAGGCAAGCCCTTCCGGTCCCGACCGCCAGCGCCCTCGAGGAGGGCCAGCCGCCGGCGCCTCAAATCCATCCTTTTGACCCCGCTTTCGGAGCGCGACCCCGCATGTCTTTTGTGTGGACGGACCAGGCTGTCGGCCTGCTCAACCGGTTCTATGTGCGCGAAGGCCTGAGCGCGGCGCAGACCGCCCAGGCCCTGCACCGCGCCTTGGGTAGCGGCGCGCCCACGCGCAACGCCGTGCTGGGCAAGGCCCAGCGCCTGGGCTGGACCAAGCCCGCCGCGTCGCCGCCCGCCGCGCCCGCCGCGCGCAGTTTTCCCAAGGCTCGCGCCGGCCCGATCCGGTGGTTCAAGCCCCTGCCGGACGGCCCCCTGCCGCCACTGCGAGAGGTCGAGGCGGACAGCCGCCCCATGCTGTGGACCGAGCGCCAGACGGGCCAATGCGCGTATCCCCTGGGCGAACCGGATAGTCCGGGCCGGCAGATGTGCTGCGGCGCCCCCACCGGCGGGGCCACCTATTGCCCGCCGCACCGCGCCCTGATGGCCCAGGCCAACAGCGCCCTAAGCGAGCCCGATCTGGAAGCCATCGTGGCCATCGCGCGCAGGGCGGCTTGAGCATGGCGGGCAAGCGTAAGGGAAGGGGTTTGAGCGCCCAGGATCTGGCGCGGCTGACGGCCGAGCGGGCGCAGGCGCGCGCGCATGCCGAGGGGCTGGCGCAGACCGCGGCCCTGGCGCGGGAGCGGGGCGAGGCGGTGGTTCAGGCGAACGGTAGGCTGTGCGTGACCTCGCGCGACGGCCTGCAGACCCTGTTCGAGCAGGGCGGGCTGGAGCGGCCGGAATATGAGGCGGGCATGATGTACCGCCGCTGTTTCGAGACGCTGTGCGCGGGTCCCAAGTCCAACCTGAACCGCGATTTCGGCGCGCCGATGCGCGGGTTCAGCGAGGCGGGGGCGGAAGGCTTCGCCGAACTACGCGCGTTTCGGGCGGAGAAGCTGCGGCAGTGGGAAACGTTGGCCCGGACAGGGCGGGCCGTGTGGGTGCTCCGGCTGGTGGCCGGGCAGGGCCGCACGATCAACTCGATTGCGCCGGGCGGCTCGGCGCGGCTGGCCAACACCAAGGCGCTGATGGAAGCGCTGGGGGCGATCGCGCGGGAGCGGGGGTTGAGGTGAGGGCGTCTGCAAAGTTGCGCTGCCCCGGTCTTTGTCGTGCAATCGACGATCAACTGACAAACCGGACGACGAAATCCGCGCCTTAATTAAGGGGCATACTGATAAGTATGCCGCTACCAAGGCTGAAGCTCGGAAGGCGCTGATTGACGAGGGAATTTATACCCGAAAGGGTGCTCTGCGCGTTGAGTTTGGTGGGGCATCTAAGAAGGCAAAAAGCGCCGCTTGAGTCGTCTCGCCACGTCATTCGTGCTCGGATACCACGGCTGTGACCGTACTCTCGCCGAGAGAGCTGTAAATGGCGAAATCGAGCTTCTTCAAAGCGAGCGAGATTTTGATTGGCTCGGTCCAGGCGCATATTTTTGGGAATCTGATCCACAACGCGCGTTCGAATGGGCGAAATGGAAGGCCGCTCGCGAAGATTATTCGAACCCAGCCGTTGTGGGTGCAGTTATAGATTTGCGGAGCTGAAACGACGAACAGAGATGTTAGGGGTCAGGCAAAGGTCACGCAAAAAACACCAACACCTTGCCAACTCAGGCAGCCGTCACTAGCCTTCCTTCATCTCTCCAAACCCCCGTCGAGACCGCCTGAACCCAGGCGCGCATCCGGCATCCGCACCCCCAATACTCAAGGACCTCCCATGCCCACCGCCAGCCCGCGGCGGAGCGCGACCGTGACGGCGTTGCAGGCGTCGGCCGAACCCGTGCAGCCGCTTGAAAAACCCGACGTCGCCGATCCCGCCACCGCTTTCCGCCAGGCCGCGCAGGGGTATGCGCTCGACGCGCTCAAGGAACTGGAGCGCCTCATGCAGAACGCCAATTCCGAGGCGGTGCGGGT
>Ga0182016_10003020_pt1 | contig 19415 bp, 8 predicted proteins | sample 712S2MmetaG_FD_120491 | JGI IMG/M metagenome (GOLD analysis project Ga0182016, IMG submission 120491) | Permafrost microbial communities from Stordalen Mire, Sweden - 712S2M metaG | ecosystem: Environmental > Terrestrial > Soil > Wetlands > Permafrost | place: Sweden: Stordalen | collected...
AAAACGGGATGTCGTCGTCGGAGATTTCGGCGGATTGCGCGTAGTCATCGTGACCGGCTGCTGCACCCTGCGGCCGCTGGTCGAAGCTGGCCGTTGAACTGGAAGAGCTTGCTGCTCGGCTGTATCCGCCCTGGGTGCCGCCCGCTCCATCTTCACGGCCAGAGAGCAAAACCAGCTCATTGACGATGACCTCGGTGCGATAGCGCTTCTGGCCGGATTCCTTGTCGTCCCAACTGCGGGTCTGGATCTTGCCCTCGATGTAGAGCTTCGATCCCTTCTTCACATAGTCGCGGACGATCTCAGCAGTGCGGGTAAAGGCCACAAGGTTGTGCCATTCAGTGCGATCCTGCCAGTTTCCCTGCGGGTCCTTCTGCCGGTCGCTGGTGGCCAGAGTGAGGTTTGCCACCATGGTGCCGCCAGCGGTGGAACGAATCTCGGGGTCTTTCCCAACGTTGCCCAAAAGGGTGACCTTATTCACGCTTCTTGCCATGTTGCTGCGCTCCTTGTTGTTCACTGCCAATTTTACAAAGTATAGCGGTTACAATCGCCCGAGAGCCCTCGTGAACGCGGCTTGACGCTCCAACCACTCGTGTTTAATCTGAATCCGGCCCACAAGCTTCTGCGAAAAGTGCTTTATTTTCTGATATTTAGACGCATTCACGGTCCCTATTCTCATCGATAATGCTGGTGCCTTAATCACATGGACCTCGACCTTATCTCTCGAACACCCGCCGCACTGGGCGAAGCGGCAACGGCAATGGGTACATCAGGTGAGAAAAGTTCATTCATGACGCTCACGCAACGGTGGCGCAGCTTGTCTTGGTGGGAGCGATAGAGCGCGGCCGATACGTCCTCTCCTTGACCATAAGGAAGAACACGGGCACAAGGATAAGCACATGAATTGTCGAGGTGATCATTCCGCCAACAATGGGTGCGGCAATGGGCTTCATTACATCCGACCCGATCCCGGAGGCCCAGAGAATCGGCGCCAGACTAGCCAGCACAGCAGTGACCGTCATCAGTTTGGGGCGCAGCCGTTGTACCGCTCCTTCGATAACGGCCGTCTCCATCTCTTCGGGCGTCATCGTTGTTCCTTGCACGGCATGCCGCTCAAAGGCCTCATGCAGATAGATCACCATCACCACGCCGGTCTCAACCGCGATGCCAAACAGTGCAATGTAACCGACCCACACAGCGACACTGAAGTTATAGTGCAGCAGCCATTGCAACAGCAGTCCACCGCTCATGGCATAGAAGGTTGGAAAGATGAGGATCGCCGCTTCTCTGACCGAATGAAAAATGAAATAGAGCAGCATGAAAATCACAAAGAACACGACCGGCAGAATGAGTTTGAGCCGTTGCTTGGCGCGCATTTGAAATTCATACTCACCGGACCATTGATAGGAGTAGTTCTGCGGCAGTTGCAAATGTGTGCGCAGTTGCTGCGACGCAAGCTTCACAAAGCCGCCGTAGTCGGCATCCTTCAGATCGATGTAAATATAACCTGTCAGCGATCCGTCTTCATCGCGGATCATCGCAGGGCCGCGCGCGAAGGAGATGTCGGCTACCTGTCCGAGCTGAACCTGCGCCCCCGAAGGCGTCGCCAGCAGCACACCGCGAATGCGTTCGAGGCTATCGCGAAAGTCGCTCGCATAGCGCACGTTGACCGGGTAGCGCTCGCGGCCCTCGATGTTATCCACGATGTTTTGCCCACCCACCCCAGAGGAGACTGCTGTCTGCACGTCGGTCACGGACAGTCCGTAGCGCGCCGCCTCCGCGCGATTGACTTCCACGTTGATGTAGAAACCCTGTGATACGCGTTCGGCAAACACGGACCGCACCTGACCCATGCCAGCAAGAATGTTTTGGATCTTGGCCGCCAGTTGCTCGATGCCATCTACATCCGGTCCTTGCACCTTCAGTCCCAGCGGCGTCTTGATGCCCGTCAGTTCCATGTCCAGGCGGCTCTCCACCGGCATGGTCCATGTGTTGCTGATCCCAGGGTACTGCAGTTTCTGATCCATCTCCTGCACCAGCGCTTCGTAAGTCATGCCGGGACGCCACTGGCTGCGCGGCTTCAGAGTCACAGTAGTGTCGAACATATCGAGCGGCGCATTATCGGTCGCACTGTCGGAACGGCCGGCGGTGCCGAATACACGCTCCACCTCAGGGAAACTGCGCAGCGCCTGGTCCTGCGACTGCAACAGCGTCTTCGCTTGTTCAATAGCGATGCCTGGAAGCGAAGTGGGCATGTAGAGCGATGCGCCTTCGTAGAGCGGCGGCATGAACTGGCTGCCCAATCCCCACGCCAACGGGACGGTCACTGCGAGAAATGCGAGGTTCAGCACCAGCGTGAGCATGCGATGGCGAAGGCAGAAGCGCAGCACAGGAAGATACAGGGCCTGGGTAATGCGAGAAACGGGATTGGCGCTTTCCGCACGCAGTTTTCCGCGGATCAGCAGCACCATCAACACCGGAACCAGCGTGATGGCAAGGATGGATGAGCAGCCCACGGCGAGTGTCTTGGTCCACGCCAACGGCCGGAACATGCGCCCCTCTTGCGCCTCCAACAGGAAGACAGGCAAAAACGATACAACGATGATGAGCAGCGAGAAAAATATTGCGGGCCCCACCTGCCTGGCCGCACCAATCAGAATGTCTTTTCTCTCCTCGTTGGAGACGGGCGTTGAATCGCGTTCCTGGCGCTCTGCGAGGTGACGATGCCCATTCTCGACCATGACGATGGCTGCATCGATCAACACGCCAATGGCCAGCGCCAGGCCGCCAAGGGACATGATGTTGGAACTGACTCCTAGCAAGTACATCGGCAGGAAAGAAATCAGCACCGCGATTGGCAAGGTGAGAATCGCGATCAACGCTGAACGAAAGTGAAACAGGAAAACGATAATCACCACGCTGACGATGATCGACTCTTCCAGCAGATCGCGTTGCAGCGTTGAGATCGATGCATGAATCAGGCCAGAACGATCGTAGCCGGAGACGATCTCCACGCCTGGCGGCAACGATGGGCCAATTTGCTTGAGCTTGGCTTCGACGCCACGAATCACGTTCAGCGCATTCATGCCCTGACGCATGACCACGATGCCGCCGACGGTTTCGCCTTCCCCGTTCCACTCTGCCACGCCCTGGCGAATGTCGGGGCCGAAGCTGACGTCTCCAAGATCCCGCAGCAGAACGGGCGCACCATCCTTGCTGCCCACGGCAACTTGCTCCAGATCGCTGAGGGAGCGAAGATATCCCAGCCCCCGGATCATGTATTGTGCGCCACTCAGGTCGAGTACGCGGCCGCCCACCTCATTGGTGCTCGCCTTCACACGATCGATCACCGTCGATAGTGGAATGTTATAGGCCAGGAGTTTTTGCGGATCGAGCCGGACCTGGTATTGCCGGACATAACCGCCAATAGTCGCTACCTCTGCAACACCCGGCACTGTCTCCAGTTGATAACGCAGATGCCAGTCCTGAAGGCTGCGCAAATCGGCAAGACTGTGGGTATCGCCTTTGTCCACGATGGCGTATTCGTAGACCCAGCCGGCGCCAGTCGCATCGGGACCGATGACGGGGTGTACCTGTTGCGGCAGGCGGCCGGTGATCGTTTGCAAATATTCGAGCACGCGGGAACGTGCCCAATAAATATCCGTTCCATCTTCGAAGATAACGTACACATACGAGTCCCCAAACATCGTCTGTGCGCGCACGGCCTTCACATGCGGCGCGGCCAGCAGACTGGTCACGATGGGATAAGTTACCTGGTCCTCGATAATACCGGGCGGCTCTCCTTCCCACGCGGTGTGGACGACGACTTGCACATCCGATATGTCGGGGAGCGCATCCAAAGGAACGTGACGAAGGCTCCAGATACCGGTGAGCGTCAACATGAGCACGGCCGTGAAAACGAGAAAGCGATTGCGCGCGCAGACTTCGATGAGCCGGGAGAGCATTACATCGCGCCTTCTGCTTGCACACTTAACTGCCTTGTCGCCACCAATTTTTCTTTCTGTTTCACGCGCACTGTGACTTGGAAACGCCCGCCGCATACCAGCGTGATTGAGCCGCGATAAACGCCGGCACCGGCTTCACTCAGGCGCGCAGGAGTATTGATTGCGCCCATAGCCATCTCCGGCATTGCCTGCATACAGAAAGCCAGGTTCACCTCTGCACCGGTGACTGGCGTTCCATCCGCATGAGTGACCTTCACGCTCAGGTGATTTCCCGCGCCCTTGTGCGGCGGATTGGGGTTGGTTGCAAAATCGATCTTGATTTCCTCGGCAGGTTTCGATGACGCGGAAGCTGGCGCCTCCATTTGCATTGGCTCGGAGGAAGCACCGGAGGCCGCCTGTAACTGGCTTTCCGAGTCGATCAGAAAATTCGCCGAAATTACGATGCGCTCATGCGGAGCGAGCCCCTTGTTCACGATGAAGACATCGCCGATACGAGCGCCAAGCGAGAGTTCCCTTGGTTCCAGATTTCCATCGCCATGATCGAGAAATGCAATCTGGCGTAATCCCGATTGAAAGACAGCCGATGCGGGTACCACAAGTTGCCGTCCAAGCTTGGTGCTCAGGTCCACGTTGACAAACATTCCTGGCTTGAGTTTCAACCCCGAATTCATTACCTCCAACCGTACTTTCACCGTTCGCGTTGCTGTATCTACCTGGGGAAGAATGCTCTCGATCTTGCCCTGAAATACCTGGCCCGGATAAGCATCGATCGTTACCCTGGCGCTGTCTCCCGATTTCACGCGTCCGATGTCGTCCTGGAACACCTGCGCGTTCACCCACACCTGTGACAGATCGGCGATAGTATAGAGGCGAGTGGACAGATCGGCATACATATTGGGCAGCGCGTTCCGTTCGGTGATATAGCCGGACGCGGGAGAATAGATTGTTGCGTCCGAGGTCGGCTTGCCTGTTTGCTCGAGTTTTGTGATTTCGCTTTCAGGAATATTCCATTGCCGCAGTCGCTCTTCCGCCGCTGCACTCAACGACGCCGCGCCGGATTTTACGCCATCCACATTGCTGCCTCTCAACACATACTGGTTCTGCTGCGCCAGAAGATATTCCTTCTGCGTCTGCACCAGGTCAGGACTGTAAACCGTGAAAAGAGGTTGCCCCTTTTGCACCAGGAGATAAGTCGCATTCGCGAAGACCTGGCGTATATATCCTGGAAAACGCAGTTGCACATAGGAGACGCGCCGTTCGTCGATATCGACCGTTCCGGTGGCGCGAACGCCGTCACTGAGTTCCGCGTACTCGACCGCTCCTGTCTTCACTCCGATGCTCTGCATCTTCTCCGGCGAAAGCTGGAAAAGCGCCAGCGGCGCATCCATCGCGGGCTCCATAGCTGGCGGACCGGATGTTGTGGAAGCTGCCGGTCCCATGACCACGGGCATAATCTCATTCGATCCCGCCTTCACGCCTTGGTCGTTATGTTCGTGAAGAATAACCGACACCGCAACCATGGCGAAGATCGTCAGCCACACCAATGACGTACGCACAATGGTCTTATTCATCGCAATTTCTCTCCCGTCAGAGTTTCAAGATGCGCCAAGGCCGTTTCATGATCGAGAAGAGCCTGCAAGTAATCGTTCTCAAAGGCTAATTCGTCCAGAAAAGCCCCAATTACGGCACTGAACTTTTCCCGATCGGATTGGTACCCGGCTAACTTCGATAAGTAAACAGCTTTGGATTGGGGAATGAGACCTTCCTTGCACTCGCTCATCAATTCATCGGAACTCGCGGCGACAACATATTGTTTCTGCACCTCCGCAAGCAGCCGCAGGCGATCTTCACTCGCCTGGGAGTGCGAGTTTTCAACCCGCTCAATAGCTGCGGCTATCCGGTCATCTTCGCCTGGACCACGTGGAAGCTGCCTGTTGAACGTAAGGACATATCCATCGCGATAGCCATCTCCGGTCTGCGGGAAGGTGTATCCAAGATTGAACTCGGAATTGGTGTCGGCCTTGGCTGCGTCCAGTTGTGCGCTCTGTGCGTCGATCATCCTGTTATCGGCTGTCAGCGTGGGATTTCGTGTTGCGGCCTTAAGAAGAAGATCGCCTGCAGACACTTTGAGCGGAGTGACGGCGACCGGTTCCGGAATGATGTCGGGCGAGTCTGGAAGACGATGCAAAAGCGCCTTCAGATTCGCCTGCAAGCCTCCCACTTCTTCGTGTTGCAAGGTGGTCTCACGGAGCAGTTTGGTGCGCTCCAGTTGCGCTTGCAGCACCGCTGCCTGGCTTCCCATACCCAGGCTGTACTTCGACGCCTCATTTTGAATCAGGGCGGCCAGATCGGCGGCCCCGCGGTCATCCAGATCGTACATCTGGTAGAGATACGCAAGCCGGAGATAGATTGTCTTGACTTGATCGACGATGTTGCTACGGAACACATCGACCTGCGCGTGCTGCGTCTCTGCTTCGCGCCGGGCAGCTTCGCTCCATAGCTGCAGTTCACCGGGATGCGACGGCTTTTGCGGCGCTCCAATCCCTGTGTAGGCTGGATCGCTGTTGCCTGATCCGGCAAGCAAATTTCGACTACCCTCGTGGCCATTCCGCGCGGTAGATTGCGAATCGGCCAACGCACGAACCTGCCGCGCGATATGTGCTGAAGCACTCCACGTATGATCTGCCGCCGCAATCTGGGCATTGTTGTTTTCTGCTTCCGTAACCGCATCGGAAAGCGGTGTCGGCGCACCATGCCCCTGGCTTGCGTCCTGCGCAGATAGAAATATTGCGCAGCAGAGCACAAGCGTTGGAGCGATGAAGAAAGCCGCTCTCACAAAATGCTTCCGTTCGAAATCCCGTACCGCATCATTGCGCCGCCATGAATTGAAATCGATTCCCGCGCATCACTTTGACCCGGCCGCCATGTTGCCCGTTCCCATGTGCACCGGTTGCCTGTCGAGTTTTGTGTAATCATTTGCGAACTCCTTTGCGAGAATGAATTGGTTCTTGGCGACATCTGAAAAGTGCTGTCGAGAGTCGGACGCGGGCCACCAGATATCGATGCTCGCGATGCGCGCTCCGTGACCGAGTCCGATATGTTGCTCCATCGGGTTACCGCCGAAAGAACTGCCGTATCCAACCGTGCGGTAAATTGATCGCGAGGCATGCCCGTCGTTCTCGACGGTGACCTTGATTCTGGCTCCCACCGCAGCCCGATTGCTCTTGACGCCGACAAGCCGCACATTGATCCAGTCGTTGTCGTTTCCCGGATTCTTGAACAGCCGCAACGAGTGCCTGTCGGAAGGGATCGCACCACCGAAGTTCGCAACAATGTCTTCATGCCCGCTCCGGAACAAGTCGGCAAAACCAATGCCATGGCCCTTGTGCATGTCGCCGGTTCCAGATGAAGCCGTGATGTCGACGAATTTCTTGCCCCCATCGTTGCGCAGTAAGACGTGCGGCAGAATCGCGCCAAACGAAGGCTGGCCAACACCCAGATAGATATCCAGGAACCCATCGTTGTCGACATCGCCGAAGTTTGCGCCCATCGGAATGAAGATTTTGTCGAGACCGGCCTGCGCAGTTACATCTTCGAATGTGCCGTTGTGGAGATTCCTGTAGAGCTTCATCGTATCCATGTGATACGGCAGCTGCATGTAGCTGCGTATGACGTCGTCCGGAGAAATGCTGGGATAGCTCGTCACGAATATATCCGGCCAACCGTCGTTGTCGTAGTCGAAAAACCACGTGGCAAATCCGGTGCCGGGAGCCTGTACTCCGGCCTGCTTGGCTATCTCCGTAAATGTTCCATCGTGGTTGTTATGGTAGAGATAATTGGGGCTGGTGAGGTTCGATACATAGAAATCGACATACCCATCGTTGTCGTAGTCCGCTGCTGTAACTCCCTTGCTGTATGCGGTCTTGTCGATGCCCGTTGCGTGCGAGATATCTTCAAATGTCCCGTCGCCCCGGTTCCGAAACAGTTGGCTCGGCGAGTTTTCGTTGGCTATAAACAGATCGAGATAGCCGTCATTGTCAATATCCGCCCACACTGCGGAGTTTGTTTCTGTGACGCTAGCTCCCAATCCGCTTTGGTCCGTTACATCGGTGAAAGTCCCGTCGCAATTGTTGCGCAGCAACGATTTCTTCATGGGAAACTCCCAACCACCGCGGAGGACAAGAATGTCCATGCATCCATCGTTGTTATAGTCGACCTGCACGAGATTAAGTCCGCCCAACTGGTCGGCCAGGCCTGCCTGCGCGGTTCGATCCGTAAAGGTTCCATCGCCATTATTATGGTAGAAGTGGAGTGAATCGCAGCTGTCCATACTCGACGCGACAATATCGAGCAACCCATCGTTTTCGAAGTCGTCCACGATGATGCCGCCCGCTTCAAGAAAGGCATCTGTCCCCGCGGTAGCTGCAATGTCCTTGAAGCGCCCGACATTCTGCGCCGATTGAAACACGCTCAATGGAATGAGTTGCGCTGGCGGGACCTTGTCGGGATATTCACCCAATGTCGAATACGCGACGTTTAACAGCCACCGCACTTGATAGTCATCTGGCGAGTGTTCAAGGTATTTCGCAAGGTACTGGATCGCGAGTCTTGATTCCTCTTGCTTCGCATAATGTTCACCGGGGACCGGAGGCCAGATACCCTGGTTTCCCGCGCTGTGGTATGTGCCATTTTCCATCTCGGAGTAATGAAGGTACGCCGTACCGATCATCTGCTCAATGAGTGGCGCGGCTTCTGGGAAATATTTCTGAGCAATATCCAGAGCGAGTTTCTGCTGCTGGATCTCTTCCTCCATCTTTCCCCCAAAGGCGTACAACTGGGACAGGGTGAGCCGGGCTCGCAACATTCTGCCAGGGTTCTGGTCGCCGGCATGCTCACTATCGATCGACGCGAGCAAGTCATGCATGCGGGACACCCCGTCGCCATAAGACTGCTTGCGGATCTCGCACATCTGGTGAAGATCGCGATTCCAACCCTCCGGCTTCTGAGAGGCCGTGAAGAGATTGTCTACATCTGCAAATCCCCCGACATCCCCGTTGGTGCGTACTGCGCCAGAGGAAATGAGCGCGCTTAACTGTGCCCGGTCTGTCAGATGTTGAGGGTGCGGAGCCTCGGAAAGGATAGTGAGAACGGCAAAGCCACTTGGCGTGCGAACCACACCCGTAATCTGACCCGTCTTGATTGCATTCACTGCATCACGCAACTCAGGTTGCAACTGTACGGGGTTCATTCGTCCCAGGTACCCACCGTCGTCTGCTGTCGCATCGATGGAATTTTCTTTCGCCAACACACCAAAGTCCGTGCCCGTTTTTAATTCCTTGATCACCTTCTCGGCTTGCTCGGCAGTGGGGGTAACAATGATTCCCAATTCCAGGCTTGGTGAATTACTTTGTTGCTGCGCTCCAAGTGCTCCCACTAATCCTACCGCTATGCTTACAATGAGTACGAATGTGAACCCGAACCTGTTGAAGCTTAACTCCCTGCATTCTTTGCCTGACATCCGTTCCTTCTCCCCGTGACATAGTGGGCGCACAGATTCACAGGCCAGTCGGAAGCATGTGAGTCCGGTCCGCTTCTCTCTTGTGACGTGTCACTCATTGCCCGGTTCTGCAAGCACGGGCGGGCCATCGTTCAGACTGTGAGAGTGCCGTCGCTGAAGTCACTTCGAACTTTAGCTTCTTTTCGGTCATCCGTCTTCAGCAGATCGATGGATGCGTCCGCTCATTCGATAGGTGGAGACGCCGTGGACCGCTACGTTCGAGGCCCTCGTTCAAAAATCCGCGCGGAGGAATTATGCCTCATGATTGCATTCGGAAAATTGATGACGTTACCGGCCAATTCGAGCTGGATCAATCGAAGCCGGGCCGCCCCAACTTTTAGGCACGTAAGACATCAATGTTCATCGCGCATAATAGTAAGAGGATCCACAAGGGAGGCGCGAAGCGCGGGAAACGCGCCCGCGATTAATACCGTCGCTGTCGGCAACAGTGCGACCATCAACCATACCCGGACTGGTGGCGAACTGAAGAGAGCGCTCTCACTTGCCACCACCCGCAGGAACACAAGAGAAACCAAGGTACCTATTGCGGTGCCTGCGAGGCCAGTTTCAATTGCGCTTGTTATGACGCCAAAGACAATACGCCAGCGCTGAGCTCCAAGTGCGATACGAAGGGCCAACTCGCGTCGGCGCTCACGCGCTGCATCGCGCTGAGCGCTGAATAAACCAAGAACGCTGAGTACCAACGCCAGCAGGGCTAGCGCGCTGCTCAGCAGTGTCGCGATGCGCAACGGGGCGAGGGCAGTTCGAGCGAGGTACGCATCGAGGGATTCAATTACAACAGGAACTGAATCGCCTCCTGGAAGCGACTCAATCTTGCGTCGCAGGTCGGCCAGTGGATGCGTGTTCATCTTTGAGCCTTCGATAATCAGCGTCATGCGCGCCAGGCAATCTTGCTGCATAGGAAAGTAAATTGCAGGTTCCGCGTGTTGCTGGAATGTCCCCAACGCTCGTGACCGGACTACCCCGATAATCTCTGTTCTGCCCCCTTGGTCGTCGATGATGCCGGCGCCCACCGGTTTACCGCTGAAGTAGAGATCGGCAGCTTCTTGATTGACTACGCCAACACGAACCCGGCCCGGCATTTGCAGCTCAGAGAACAGGCGGCCATCGGCCAGGGAAGAGCCGAGTGCGTTGAAATAGCCGGGTGAAACAACATTCATACTTAGTTCAGCGCTAGCGAGCGGTGCGACGACAGGCACGCGAAAATGCGCACCTGGGGTGGGATCGGGTACCTTTGAACGATCCGTATAGTAATAGACAGTGGCGCGTTTTTCGTTGGATAGATGAGTTGAACTCCTCTTGACCACGCCGATAATTTCGACAGGCTGACCGGACGCGTCCTTTATCGTCATGCCAACCGTCTCCCGGCCGAAGAGTTCCTGGGCTGCGTCTTCATCGACGACTACATCTCTTCGCGTTGGATAGCTGAACCCGAATATTCGTCCGGCGATTAGCCGGTTACCCAAGGGTATGAGCGAGTCAGTGGGAAGCCAGACAACGTCCATATTCAAATCGCGAAGCGGTGAAGACGGCGGCTGGATTCTGAAAGATCTCCATATTGGTTGATTGCCGGGAAGTCGAGCCACCCACGCCAGCGGCGCCAGGCCGGTTACCGATTTCGCCGCGCGCTCCACTGCACCGAAATACTCCATGTGAAGCGCAGGTTGTGTCAGTGCTTGTACGGTCACAAGAATCGGATGGCCTGGATGCTGTCCGGTGCCCGTTTCCAGCGCTGAATGAAGACCTTCGAAGAGAAATACCGCACAGATTACGAGCACATAGCAGGACGTAATCTGTCCCAGGACCAAGCCAGTTCGAATACGTTCCGTCTGTTTCGATGGCAGCCCGCTCTCTCGCCCGAGAACGATCCACGGCCGGTCAGTGACGGTTGCAAACACCGGCATCATTCCGCATAGGACGGTAAGGCAAACACATAACATTGAGGCCGTGACGATGGGGAGCAGATGAGGCGCGAAGACGAGTCGCTCCGCATCCTTTTCAAAGAGGAGAGCCGGGAGAGCCCGCGCGGTAAAGAAGGCTAGCAGCGCACCCAAAGCTCCCCCTGCAACGGCGATGACGATGCTATCCGACAACAACTCCCCCAGTAACTGGGCACGCGTTGCGCCGAGCGCGATGCGAAGAGATGTTTCATGCGACCGCTTGAGAGCTCGTCCAAACAGGAACGAAGCAACGTTGATAGAAGCGACAAAAAATACGGCGCCGGCCGCGAAATTCAAGACTGCTCCAATGCGCGACAGTCCGAAAACCATCCTCGGTGCTGCGCCCGTAAAAGGGACCAGGCTTATTCCATCGGAATTACCGAGTTTCAGGCGGACAGCTGCCTGCGCTTGACTGATTGAAGTGGCGCGCCGAATCCGCGCAAGCACCCACAAATCTTGTACGCCTGAATCCATATTTGTTGAATCCACACTTTGCAGGTTCTCATCGTGCGCAGGCATCCAGAGATCGACAGTCTGGTCGCTGTATAGACCTGCAAGCGTACTCGGTGCAACTCCAGTGATCGGAAGATCCAGGTTATTGACACGGATCCGATCGCCAATAATATTGGCACTTCCCAGGTCGCTTTGCCACATGTGGTGGCTGATAACGACCCCGCCTCGCAACGGAAGGTCGAGCGCCCTTGCTAGATTCGGAGTAACATCGGCGACCATCGCAATTCTTTTGTTGTCGCCAATAGTGATATCGCCTGGTCGAATTCGGGCCGCGTCTATCCAATCGAATGTATCGGGGTCAAATGTATTCGAGGCATTCTTGAGCAACCGATATTCGCCACGGGAGAGCGGTCCTGGCTCGCGCGACCGGTCTTGCCCCAAGATCGAAACCAGCCCCTCGGTGCCTCTGAGCGCGGAGTCGGGGTGAGTAAGCCCCTGGACAAACCCGTAAACGGTAGCATTGCTGCCGACCCCGAGCGCGATCGTGAACAGCAGAGCCAGCGACAGCGCCGGCGCCCGAACAAACGCTCTCGTCGAGTTACGGATTGCACGAAGACTTCTTGGGAAGATCACCCTGGCTCGCGAGCAATTATAGTGCCACAGAGATCGCTCATTTACCTTGGGTTGCGGGAACTCAGCGAGAACTCAACGTTCGATTTCGAATGTAGGTGTCCATTTGTGGACAGAAACTGTGTAACGAAGGCTTCCGGCTACTTGTCGGGTGGCGGCGGCGGCGCGGGCTTGGTCTGAGGATTCATCTTGTTGACGAGAGCGTCGATCGTGGACCGGTGCAGGCTACTGGACTTATCGAACTCGGCCTTCGCTTCAGGTTTTCTCCCCATAGCCTGATAGAGCCGCGCCAGCCGCCAATGGACATTCGTATCGTCCGGATCCAGTTTAGCGGCCACTAGCAGTTCTTCCAGCGCGTCCTCATTGCGCCCGGCGTCGCTATAAACAATTCCCAGGTCCATGTGAGCCAGCGAAAGAGCGGGGCTCATTTTCACGACCCTTTCCAGGAGTGGCGTTGCCGCCTCTATCTGGCTCGTCTGCATTTCCGCATCGGCCAGATAGAGCGTCGCTTCCACATTCGACGGATCGTTGGCAATCTCCGCCTGAAATTCGCCGATCGCCTCCGGATACTGCCTTTGGGTCCACAACAAATAGCCCAAGCCGAAATGAACGTTGGGTTCCTTGGGATTGGCCTTCACGGCGTTGCGGAACTGCTGTGTGGCGCCAATTTTGTCTTTCAATTCATCGAGCGCCTCGCCCGCGAGCATGTCGGCTTCGGCCGACTCAGCATTCAGCGTCAGTATCTCGTGATATGTATCGAGAACGCATTGATACTGCTTGGACCAAAGACAACTATGCGCCAGGCTCAGCCGCAACCCGAGGTTCTGCGGATCGCGTGCGGCTGCCTGTTTCAGATAAGGTGCGGCTTCGGCATATTCAGCCAAACCATAATGGGCCATACCGAGAAGGATCGTCAGCCGTTGCACCTCCGGCGAAGAGGACGGCTCGCTCTTGAGGGCTCGTCCCAGAATCTGGACGGCCTCTTTCATCTCGCCGGCTTTGAAAAGCGCGAGACCGAGATCCAACCGTAAACCGGGAAACGCGGGATTCAGCGCTAGAGCTTTGCGGTAGAGCGGCACGGCATCTTTGTAGTGTTCCTGGCGAGCTTCGAGGAGCCCAAGGTGGGCATAGGGTTCCGCATCGGCGGGATGTGCCTTAAGATAAGCGCGCCACGCCGTCGCTGCATCCGCATTGTTCCCTTGCTGCTCAAGTGCAAGCGCCGTTTGCCGGTAGCTTTGCGAGGTCTGTCCGGGGCAAACAGCAACGCCGATTGCCAGGCTCAAGCTAATCCCCAGTCGCAATAGCAGTTTCACTCGGCATCCTTCGTCGATCTTAACCGTTATTTGGAATGTTCACTTGCTTGATTCTCTCGCCTGCGGAGGTAAGTACGCAAACGCGATCAAAAAAAGAGGGGCGCGGCAGGCAAACCCTGCCGCGCCCCGGTTGAAGGTTGATTTAGAAAACGAACTTGCCGCCGAGCTCGAAGGTTCTCGGGTCCTGCGTGTTGTTCACAAAACCAAAATCCGCATTCTGTGGGTTGGTATCGGACAAGCTGTTGAACTGGGTGTGGTTGAAGGTGTTGAAGCTGTCGGCACGGAACTCGAAATGAGCAGCCTCACCGAAAGCAAACGACTTGTAAACTGCGGTGCTGAAGTTGGTGCGGCCTGCGCCAACCACGGCATCTTTGCCCATGTTGCCGAAGCCGAGGTTGGAACCACCGAGCCAGCTGGCTGTAGGCTTCGAGAATCCCTGGCTACTCACGTACTGATAGGTGGAAACTCCGTTGAGTACAGCCTTCCCCTTCGTATAATGCGGCTTGCCGGTCAGTTCGGGACGGACCGAGTAGTCGCCCCCCAAACCAACTGTATCGCCGTAGGTATTCGAAGGAGCGACATTGCCGAACCAGGGCAAGCCGGTCTCGGAAACCACCGTGCCGGAGATTTCCCAGCCACCGAGGAAGGTCCTCGACAGCCCGTCAGCATGATTGAAGAACGGGAGTTTGTACTCGTAATTGCCGCTGAAAACATGCCGGCGATCCAGGATACCGGACCCCTTGTCGTACTTCAGATTCCAGGGGTTGCGTGTGGGGTTGTTGTTGTCCACGTCTACGCTACCCGGTGTTGAATCGATCTGGTGCGCATACGTGTAGTCGAGTTCAAAGCTGAGGCCGTGTTTATTCTGCTGGCGAAGGCCTGCCTGGAAGCTGTTGTAGTTGCCAGTTTGCGGAGTCGATTGCAGTCTGATGTTGCCAAAACCCGGATAGGTCCTGTCCATCAAAGTATCAACCGTCCCGAGAGAACCGCCCGCAGCCGTCTGGCGCGTTGCCAATGGGGTGCTGAGCGGGAAATTGTTGATTGGTAGCCAAACGTTCTGGTGCCAATCGAAGTTGCCGACATACTGCGTGATCATGATCAGCGCGGGAGCCAGCTCATGCTGTACGCCGACGCTGAACTGCGCCACTGCCGGATCAGGATAGTAAGTGTTCAAAGAGTTGAAGCCTTGTGTAAAGGTCGGTGTAGAAGCCGCTGTGCCCGCCTGCCAATTGAAACTTGGATTGGTGAACTCAACGTTGTTGGCGGCCGGTTGGCTGATGAATGGAGGCGATCCGGCTGCGTCGTAGATGTCGTTGCCCTGAATGCGCTCATAGAAGGTGCCGAAGCCGCCACGCACCACTGTCTTGCCGTCGCCGGCTAGATCGTAGGAGAAACCAACCCTGGGCATAAGCGTCTTGTAGTCGTTCTTGACCAGTGCGGTGGATGTGCCTCCCTGGCCGGCAATATCGACGCCGTTCATATAGAACGTGCCGATCGAGTTGGTTTGCAGTCCCGGAGCATTCGCCACAAACGACCCGTCCGAATTGAAACTGGCAGCTGTGGTTAGCCCCGGCTGGTAATGCGCCGGATTGAAATTGGAAACCTGGTTGTTGCGTTCCCAGGTATGGGGCATCATGTCGTAGCGGAAGCCGTACTGCAGGCTCAACCGGTTGTTCACATGCCAGTTGTCTTCTCCGTAAATCGAAATGGTATTGGCTACGTAGTGGTTGATTGGATTCGCATTTGCCTGGCTGAAGTTGGTGCTCAGTCCAAGCAGGAAGTCCAAATAGGAGTCGCCCGTGAGCAGGCCCGTGGGGCCGGCGGGTGTCGTCGAGGTTGCTACGTTCCAGCCATCGCCGAAAGTGTAGTCTCCCTCTGAGTCCTTACCGATCACCTGGTTCTTGGTATAGCGGTTGTATCCGCCACCGAACTTCATCTGATGTTTGCCCTTGGTCCAGGACAGGCCATATACCTCGGCAATATCCTCAGCGCCGTTGGTCCATGGATCGTTTCCAGGGCCCCAGCTGTTGCCGCCGACTGTGCTCCATTTGATATCGGGCATGCGATCGCCCACATCGTTGGTCGGCGCGAAGTATGTTCCAGTGTTCCAGCCAGAGGGCTTCACGAATCCAGCCGAAACCGTGCTTACTGGAATGATGGCGATTTTGTTGCCGTTGTAGTTGAGTGAGGCTTCGAGCAGCACAGTGGGCGTCAGCGTGCCAGTCAGCTTGATGACAGCGGCGTAGGCCGGGTTGCTGAAGTTGGAGCCGATGGTCGGAAAGCTGTCCCCCTGCCACTCGGGAGTGGCCTCGACCGTATCCATCGCGTCATGGATGTAGTGACCAAGGAGCTGCCACTTGTCGTTGAAGTTGTGATCGATACGGAACAGATCCTCACGCACCGTGACAGGCAGATGACCGCCGGTCGGGGTGTAGGTACCGTCCGTGTTTGTCGACGCTGGAAGATTCTTGGTGTTGTTGAAGAGCAGTGCGTTGGCATCCAGCAGGTTGGCCGGAATCGTATTGTTCGGAAAGGGCTGCCCCATCGTAAGGCCGTCGGCCGCGAGCTTTGCGACCAAAGCCGGATCGGAGACTGTGGGCACAGTGAGGAACGTTGCCGGGTTGTAGGTTGGGATTGCGAAGTTGAATGTCGACGCCGATGTGACTTCATCAGCCGCGGGAAGAGTCTTGATCGAACTGGTCGAGACGCCTGTGACTTCTCTGCGCCACTCTTCGTTAGAAAAAGAAGGTCTTCTTCCTCTCCGAATTGTAGATGTGAGGAATGAACACCGGGCCACCGAGGTTGGCGCCAAAAACGTTATAGCGCAACTCCGACTTCTTGGCCATCTGCCCGTTATTGTTGTCGCTCCATGCGTGCGCATCCAGTGCGTCGTTGCGGTCGAACTCCCAAGCTCCACCGTGGAACTTCTTCGAGCCGCTCTTGATAGACATGGTGATGGTGCCGCCGGAGGCAATACCGTAATCCGGAGGATAGTTGCTGGCCAGTACCTGGAACTCACCCAGAGAATCCTGGGAAGGCATGACGGACATTTTGCCGCCGGAACCGCGGTCATACGCTTCTGCGCCGTCAATCATCCACACGTTGTGCGCCTGGTTGAGGCCGTTGAAGCTGATGGAGTAGTTGGCGGTCACGGAGAACGGGCTCTCCATGTCCGGCAGGTTGCCGCTGACGCCAAGTCCCAATGCCGCCAGGCCGATGACGTTGCGGCCGTTGGTTGGCAACTCGGTGATCTGCTGTTCGTTGATGAGCGTACTCACAACGTTGGAGTCACCCTGAACTGCCAAGGCATCGGCCTCGACCGTCACTGTCTCCGTTTCCTTGCCGACAGTGAGCTTGACGTCGACACGGAAGTTCCTGGAAATGTCAACAACGACGCCTTTCTGCTGATAGGTTTCGAAGCTGTTGGCCGTCACCTTGAGGTTGTAGTTGGCGGCGTTCAAACCCGGGATGTCATATAAGCCGGCGCCATCGCTGACGGTTGATTTCATGACGCCGGTAGCTGGATCGGTGAGCGTGATCTTTGCTCCCGAAACCACCGCTCCTGTCTGGTCTGTTACAACACCGGTGATCTCAGAATTAGCCTGCGCAAATAATCCTGCGCATGCCAACACCAGGAACAGCGGCAACAGGAAATACCTATATCTCGCGTGTTTCATTTGGCCTTTCCCTTTCAGGTCTTGTTACTGTTTGCGTGCTGTTTTGTTTGTGCCACTGCCGTTTCCACGGCTTTTCGGGCATGCTACGCGTTGGATCGAATCCAAATCATGGAATTCGATGTCTGTTGAAATGGTTGAGCGATGTTCAGCCAGGTGGTAGCCTCTTATCCGAGCCACTTCTTACCGCATCGCAGCAAGAAACACATTCGAGCCATCTTGGCGATGGTGCGCTGCCGTGGTGGACGTCGACATTCGGCATGCCCGCCCGGACATATGTTTGAAAGTCAAACAATTTCTGCGCCAATACTCGGAATCGTGAAACTTCTGTGGCTGTCGATTCGTCCTCCTGCGGCTTGCGCCAGTAATCAAACGTTTGAGCTCATGGTCCAATGACGACTGTTACCAAGCCGGAACTCATTAAAATCTGTGGATGAGTAACTCGCTGTGCCCCGTGTCACATGATCGACGAGCGGTCTCAAGTCCTTGCAAAGAATAGAGGCTGGTCGCACCATGTGGGATCATTGTCGATGCAAGTCAATTTCTTCGAGGACGAATCCTGACTCCGGAAGAAAATTCGCGCGCGATTGAGTCGCACTTTGAATTGTTTGTCGGAGCATTATTAATTTAATTCACCGGGCTCCCTGGTGTTGTTGTAGATAGAGCGATCGGAAAATACAGCGAGATGAGGATAGTTACAAGAACATCCCGCCCCTTGAATTATTTCAGAACCAACTCTTCGATCGTATTGATCGCAACTTGAATGAGCCGTGATGTTCAATACAATGAAAGCTTCTTCTCGAATGAGTCCGGGGCCGTGCCTGTTTCCGATAGATGAGTGTTGGATCGGCTCGACCGTCCAATGCGCTTGAGTGCCAAGCCTTTTGGACAAGTCAATGCAATCAAGAAGGTACACACTGCCGCCTCGAAAAACTGATACCCTGGATGTATGAAATTTGGGGTACTCGTCTTTCCCGGTTCCAACTGCGACCACGATACATACAACGTGATTGCCGAAGTCGCTCATCAGCCCGTCACCTTTCTCTGGCATGATTCTGAAGATCTTAGCGGCGTGGATGCGGTCCTGGTGCCGGGCGGGTTTGCCTATGGCGACTACCTGCGCACCGGCGCCATTGCCCGCTTTTCTCCGGTTATGCAGGCGGTGCAACGCTTTGCGGCGGGCGGCGGCCTGGTGCTCGGCATCTGCAACGGCTTCCAAATTCTCGCCGAGGCAGGCCTGCTACCCGGCGCGCTGATGCGCAATGCGGGACTGAAGTACATCTGCAAGCAGGTGCATGTTCGCGTGGAAACTGCCGATAGTCCATTTACCAATCAGCTTGCCAAGGGAGATGTGCTCCAGATCCCCATTGGCCACATGGAAGGCAATTACTTCTGCACTCCTGAAGAGCTGCGCGTGCTTGAGGCTGAGGACAGAATCGCATTCCGCTACACGACGCCCACGGGGGAAGTGACGGCGGAGGCGAATCCCAACGGTTCCCTGAGCAACATTGCAGGAATCGTGAATGCGGACAGAAACGTGCTGGGCATGATGCCTCACCCCGACAGGTCAAGCGAAAAGTTACTCGGATCGGCCGACGGCTGGAAGATTTTTGCATCGATGATTGAAGCGCTGGCGGTTCGTTGAGCTTGTTTTTCCGCTCTACTGGAAACAGGTTTGCATGATCGACATTCACCACCACCTGATCTACGGTGTAGACGACGGATCGCCTGATTTGGCGACGTCACTGGCCATGGCCCGCGAAGCCGCCGCGGAAGGTGTGACCCACATCGTTTGCACTCCTCACGCCAGCGATCGGTTTCCATTCCAGCCACAGGTCAATCAGCAGCGCCTGGCCGAATTGCAG
>Ga0182016_10003023_pt1 | contig 19408 bp, 14 predicted proteins | sample 712S2MmetaG_FD_120491 | JGI IMG/M metagenome (GOLD analysis project Ga0182016, IMG submission 120491) | Permafrost microbial communities from Stordalen Mire, Sweden - 712S2M metaG | ecosystem: Environmental > Terrestrial > Soil > Wetlands > Permafrost | place: Sweden: Stordalen | collected...
GTCTGCGCGACCTTCCCACGGATTGATGGCGGCCAAATGCGGCGGCCGCAACTCCGCCACGCGCCACTGGCTGGCCGCAAGATAGGAAACCCCTGAAGCGCCGACTTTGCCGGTGCTCCAGGGCTGTGTTCCCGCCCATTCGATGAGGTCGTAAAAGTCCTGGGCGTTCTCCGGCGATACAAAGGTTGCCTCCCCGCCCGAATACCAGGTGCCGCGAATGTCCGCATGCACGAGCGCGTAGCCGTGCTGCACCCAATACAGTGGATCCGGACCCTCGAACGTGGCGTAGGCCGAGACCATGTCGGCGGTGACTCCGCATCCTGGGTTGGCGCTGTAGGTTGCCAGGCCATTCTGATGCTTGCCGTACGGTGTCCAGGCAATGATCGGTGGCGCAAGTCGCTCGTCGGCGGGACGAAACACGTCAACCAGTATTTTGATGCCATCGCGCATCGCCACCGGAACGTTTCGCTCGATGATCATTCCGTGTTCGACAGTGCGGCTGAAAATCGGTGCGGGCGCTCCTTTTTCCGCAGGCGACGCAAACGGCTCGCGAAAACGATATTCAAATTCTGCCGGGGGCGTGATCATTGAAGCTCCTGAACGTATTCATGGATGGAGCTCCGCGCGTTCGGGTCGCTCGCGTTGTCCAATCGAGCTTTGACAGGCTCAACGAACTTGTCCGAGCCGAGGGGATCGATAAAATGCTGGCCAGCAAAGTCGCGGCAGCAGGCGCGCATCTTCGCTGTCTCCAATATCATTGCAATATCATTGCGATCCGCAACGATCGAGTCAAGCGCAGGCGGGATTTCTGCCGCTGCGCCATTAATTGAGGCGGCCCAGCTGCAAACTTGTCTGGCCGTAGAGTTGTGTCTGGTCGTAGAATTGTCCAAGAGGTGTCCATGAGCCGAACCGATGATGCGCCGTCGCGCAAGCGCTCCTCTGCGCGTGCGCGGCTGCAGTTCAATTTCAGTACCTATCTGCCCTATCACCTGACCTTTCCAGTCGGCACGATAAGTCACATCCTGGGCAGCGCGATGGAATCGCGTTTCGGGCTGAAAACCACGCACTGGCGACTCGTTGCGTTGCTCGGCTCCCATGGGCCAGTCTCCACCCGCGAATTGTCGAAGTACCTCTCGAGTGAGAAAAGCGCGGTCAGCCGTGCGACCACCGAGCTGATCGCTCGCGGCTACATTCTGCGTGTCGTACACCCGGTCGATCGACGCTTGATCGTTTTGCACTTTTCGGCGAGCGGCAAGCGACTGTTCGAGCGCATGAAAGCGATTGCGCTCGAATTTGAGGCCGCCCTGCTTACGGACGTATCGGCCGAAGAAGTCGCGCATCTGGACCGAACGCTGAAGAAGCTGAGCGACGCGGCAATTCGCTACCGGACGGAGGTATTGAAAGCCAAGCCGTCGCGTCGAACCGACCGCAAGCACAGCGGCGCACTCGAGCGGGTGGGAGAGCAGCATTCCAATAAGCCCTGAGACGACACGTCGCACGGGAACGCAGGCTTCAGAAGTTAAATCCAAAGCGGCCGCCGAACAGTCGCGGCGGTTCGACGTTTACCCAAGGCACCGTTCCGCTGGAGGAATTGGGCGGTGCGGCAGTGGCGATCACGGCGGTATTTTCGAGATTGTTGCCGTATAGCTGGACGTGCCACCGATTGCCGGGAGCGGTGTAGGTCAACACGAGATTGGTCTTGGTGTAGCTCGGTTGCGCGCTGCCGGGCGTGTGATCGAACAGCGTCCAGTAGCTGCTGTCGAAATGCGTGGTGATATTGGCGCGAATCTGCGCGCCGTTGCCTACATTCCAGGTGTGCTGAAAGCCCGCCTGAATCGAGGCTGACGGGGACTTCATGGCGGTGAAACCCGACAGATTCGTCAAGCCATTGCTCGCCACCGGCAGCGTGAAATCCGTGTACTCGCCGTGTAAAAGCGCCAGACTCACATTGAACAGATCCTGCTCCGTGGCCAGAAACTGAGTTTCGATCTCCGAGCCATAGATCCTGGTCTTGTTGGCGTTGTAAAGCGCGAAGTCACCCGCCGCCGCCCCTTGCGTCAGATATTCGGAGACGATGTAGTCCTTGTAGTCATAGTAGAAGGCCTCGACGTTGACCTGGAAACGGTTGTCGAAAAATCGATTCTTGCTGCCCACGGTGTATGCGAGAAGCTTTTCGGGCTCGAAGTTGGGCAGCAGCCCGACAGTCGATCCGAGATTGAAGCCGCCCTCGAGATAGCCGGTACCTATACTGGCGTACAGCAGCGATGTCGGGGTGATATCGGTATCGACGCCCACCTTCCAGTCGACGTTGTGCCAGGTCTTGCCGAAGACGTCCGGTATGTTTCCAACTGGAAAGGGCAGCGCGGGAATGAAGACCTGGTCCTGGCCGTTGGCCGTCTTGGAGTCCACCGAATAGCGCAGTCCGCCGGTGACCCGCAGGCCTTCCTGGATCGTGTACGTCGTCTGCCCGAACAAGGCGCCCGATTTCTCCGCGATGTCCGGATTGATGGTGATCGAGGAAAAATAGGGATTGAAATAGTCCGCGTACGAATAGTCCGTCTCTTCGAACAGATACAAACCCGCTACCCAGGTCCATGCGCTTTTCGGATCCGTCGCGGATGCAAGGCGTAACTCGTTGCTGTAGGACTTATCGGTGCTGATCGTAGTCGAGAAGACTCCAACGACTGGATCGGTGGTGTTGATGTCGACTCGTTTGTAGGAAGGGATATCCGTGAGTGTGACGCCGCCGAAGGTCCAGTCGAGCTGGCTGTGCAGCGAATAGGTCTTGAAACTCGAATGAGCGCCTGCGGTCGATGCATCGTCGAACCAAGGATCGCTCGGCTGGACGTACGGAAGTCCTATAACAGTGTGGTTGCCGATACTATGATCGTAAAAATAATCGGCACCCACCAACAATGAGAAATCCGCGTTCGGCTTGTAGAGCGCCTGCAGGCGGCTCGCAATTGAATCCTGGTCGTCGAAGCCGCTGGTGAGGTAGCCGTCGTGCGAGGAATATTGCAGGGCGCCGCGCACGGCCAAGTCGTCGGTGACCGGCAGGTTCACCATGCCGAAGCCGCGCTTGGTGTCGTAGTTGCCAAAGTCGAGGTCCATCGCCGCCTGAAACTGCTGCACCGGCTTGTTGGTGATGAGATTGATGCTGCCGCCGGTGCTGTTGCGCCCATAGAGTGTTCCCTGCGGACCGCGCAGCACTTCGACGCTGCTGATGTCGTAGAACGCCCCGTAAGTGCCGTAGTCGCGCGGCTGATAAACGCCATCGACATTGAATGCGATGGCTGGATCGAGCGCCGGGGCGTCGTTGTTGGCCCCTACCCCGCGAATGTCGATTTGAGTCCAGACGTAATCCTGGCCGAGTTCGATTGCCGGAATGAGCTGTGCCAGATCGCGTACATCCGTGATGCCCTGTTGCACCAGCGTGTCACCGGTGGCCGCAGTGACGGCCACAGGGATCTTCTGCAGATCCTCGGAGCGCTTCTGAGCGGTGACTACGATTTCCTGGAGTGTGTCCGATGCGGCCATATCTGCCGTCACGTCTGCGGCGACGGCGCTGACCGATATCGAAGCCGCAAGCAGTACGGCGCCCAGTCTCGACGAGCTGCGATTCATGTCGTTCCCCCCAAAAAAACTATCCGTACACGCGTGTTCCCGGGTCTCACTGCCTTGTGCAGCGGACCCGATTTAGTCTGCGATTCTTACGCCGTGCCTGCTGAGCACGAAAATGCGACGGACATCTCTATCGTGCGGATCATTGCGCGATACAACGACCTCGTCAAGAGGCATCGACCCAAATGAGGTCTGTGACGTTGGAATGGGCGTCGCACGCCCATAAGGCGCGCGGAAGTGCTGGCCGGGGATCCTTACTTCTTGCAACGATTTGAAAGTGATAGCATGCCAAATTGCGTCGGCCCAAGTGCAAAGCTGCGGCTGAATGGGTGTGGCTCGCTAAAGCCGTGGCCGTTGACGTGTGATTGCCGATTACCCGGGCTCTTTCCATTGGCAGGCAGTTGACGATGAGCAATCCGGACTGGCACGCGAAGATCTCGCAACCGCAGCACAGCGTGCTGGAAGATCGTGGTCGCCGCATCGAGATGCGTGACGGTACGGAACTTGCCGTCGATATTTTCCGTCCCAACGCGGCGGGTCGGTTTCCGGCGTTACTCGCCTATTCTCCCTACGGCAAGGATGTGCAGCGGGTCCTGGAAAAGCAGCGGCCGCATAGCTCGCGGCTAGGCAATGGCGGGCAGGAGGCCGGCGATACAAATTACTTTGTAAGTCGCGGGTACGTCCACGTCATCGCCGATGTGCGCGGCTCGGGCGATTCGGGGGGGACATACAATTTCCAAGGCGTGGTGGAGCAGCGAGACGGCTATGACCTGATCGAGTGGATCGCCGCGCAACCCTGGTGCGACGGCAATGTCGGAATGCTCGGCATGTCCTATTTTGCAGTGGTGCAGAATCTGGTGGCGGCACACAAGCCGCCTTCATTGAAGGCGATCGCCCCTTACGAGGCCTATACGGATCGCTATCGGCATTCCGTGTATCACGGCGGGATCTTTGACGAGGGATTCTTCCACCAATGGTTTGAGCACCTGAGCGTGCGTCCGCAAAGGCCGCTGATCTACGATTATATCTCTGATGAAGAGGTGGATCGGCGCCGGCAGGCGCTTTTCACGACACCGGAGATCATCGACAGCCCGTATCTTCACATTCAGCTCAAGTATGAAACCAAGAATCCTTTGACCTTTGATTTTCTGATTGAGCCGCACGACGGTCCGTACTATTGGGAACGTTCGTCGAATACGATGCTGGACAGGATTGAAATTCCCGCGCTGATCATGGCCCGGTGGAGTGGCTGGCCGATTCACCTGGGGGGCGCCTTCGAGGCGTGGGCGGGCCTGAAGGGCCCGAAGAAGATGATCATCATGGAGACGGAGTGGATCACCGGTCCGAAACGCCCCTGGCGCGACCATCAGGACGTTATTCTACGATGGTACGATCACTGGCTGAAGCAGAACGACACTGGAATGATGGACGAGCCTCCGATCAGCTTGTGGATCAAGGGGCGGAACAAGTACCGGCACGAAAGTGAATGGCCACTGGCACGCACACATTGGCGCAAGTTCTACCTGGTCTCAGAGGGGGGCTTGAGCGACATTAAACCGCCGTCAGCCCGCTCTGTAGCGTTCAGGAATGATCCCCACATTCCGCCCAATAAGCCCTCACAGGGACTTGATTTCGCCACACCGGTGCTGGAACAGGATCTTGAGATCACCGGGCCGCTGGCCTTGTATCTGCACGCGTCCCTGGATCAACCGGAGGCGACATGGATTGTCATCATTCGGGACCGCGCTGCGGACGGCTCGGCGGCGGTCGTCACCAAAGGATGGCTTCGCGCTTCGCACCGGGCAGTTGATGCTGCCAGATCCACGCCTGCCAAGCCCTACCATCCGCACCGGCAAACCGTACCGGTGCCAGTCGGCGAGGTGCAGGAATATGCGATTGACCTTCGTGAAACGTGCATGGTGTTCAAGCAAGGCCACCAACTCGTGCTCGAGATCCGAGGCCAGGATACCCAGGTCGAGGAGCCGGTTTGGTATCATCAGTGCAATCCAATTGCGACGGAGCATGTGCTGCACCTCGGCGGCGAACACGCGTCCTATCTGCTCCTGCCTGTGATTGACCCATAAGCAACGCGGAATGCGCGGTCAGGCGATGGCGTTGACTCATGTTTGGACTGCGTTGTCGCAATCCGCCGCCGTCTCGATTGCGCTCCATCGGCTCGTTTCGACAAGCTCAATTGCTTGACGGAACCGTTGCAAAGCGCAATGATATTCCTTCGGCATAAGAATCGGGCGTGTCTATAACGGGGGACAGCACTAATGAATCAGACAGCAACGCCGCCCGCCAGCGTTCATCTCGTGGGTGCGATCGGCCTCGACACAGTGGCTGAGACCTTCGAGACACTGGGCAGACTTCTGGGCAGGCGACTAAGACGTGTGCCGGACGGAGAGCCCGGCGGCCGGCGCATGTGGATCGCGTGGCAATTTCCCCTGCTGCGGGCGAACCCCTTTCTGAAGGCAGTTGCGCCGCCCCCGGGCGCTTCTGCGATCAATTTCCCGCTCATGGCTCTGGCGGATGACGTCAAGCCGGAACAATTGCGGTTTTGTGAGCTTGGGTACTCGCGTGAAGCCTACGCGTCGTATGCGGATTTCAAAAAGGCAAAAAACGCGGGAATATTGCCTGCCGATGTGCGGTTTCAAGTTACGCTGCCAACCCCGTACGCGGTCGTATCTGCGTTCTGCGCGCGCGCCGATCAGCCGGTCATCGAAATCGCGTATGAGAAGGCGATGATGCGTGAGGTCGCGACGATATGCGCAACGATCCCCCACAATGAGCTGACGATTCAATGGGACGTCTGTCCCGAAATGATCGTCTGGGACGGACGGTTGGAGCGGGTCAAGAATGCCTTCAAGGATCCACAAACGGAGATCCTCAGCCGCATGCGGCGCCTCAGCATGGCGGTGCCGTCCGATGTCGAGTTGGGTTTTCACTTGTGCTACGGCGATGTCGATGCGAAGCATTTCATCGAGCCGCAGGATGCCGGCAAGCTGGTTGAGTTTGCCAATGCTCTTGCGCACAATGTAGGCCGACCGATTGCCTACATTCACATGCCGGTTCCGATCGATCGAACGGACGATGCTTTCTTTAAGCCGCTTGCCGAACTCAAGCTACCTTCCGGCACGGAGCTCTATCTCGGTTGCGTGCACGCGGCCGATGGCGCGGCCGGAACACAACGCCGGATCGATGCGGCGCACAAGTATGTAACTGAGTTTGGGGTTGCAACCGAGTGCGGAATGGGCCGCTGCAAGACGCCTGAAGTCGTCAGTCAACTCCTTCAGATCCATGCCGCATGCACCGTCGAAGCCGGGCCGGCGCAAAGGAGCGCGGCGCGCTGACCTCGCGCGCAAGGTCGGGAATTTAGAGACGACGCGTGAAGCTGGTTCTGTTTGAGGCGGGCTCGTCGGTCGAAGGCCGACCTGGCCTGCTGACCGACCGCGGCATCGTGGACATAGGCGAGGTCGTGCCGGTGGGCCAGACGCCTCAACTGACCATGGAATACATCATCGACCGGTTCGATGACCATCGCCGGGATCTTCAGCGGCTGGCCACGGAAGGCGACGCCATCGCTGTTGACGCTGTTCGACTTCGCTCGCCGCTACCCAGGCCCGGCAAGATACTTGCGTGCATTGCCAACTACTGGGAGCACGCGCAGCGCGAAGCAAGAGCGCTGAACATGTTCATGAAAAATCCGGACGCAGTGATCGGGCCCGACGAGACGATCGAGCTTCCAGAGTTCAACGAACCTTCTTCCTTCATGCACGAAGCCGAGCTGGCGATTGTCATCAAGGGCCCGGCCAAACGCGTGCCAGCCGAGCGGTGGCGTGACGCGGTGTTTGGTTATACGTGCATGATCGACGTCTCTGCCCGTGGCGAGGGTCGTTACACATGGCCCAAGGGGCCGCCGGCAAGCTGGCTCGGCAAGTCCTTTGATACCTTTGCCCCATTGGGCCCATGCATCGTCACTGCCGATGAGATTTCGGATCCAAACAACTTGCACGTCCGATTCTGGAGCAACGGACAGCTGCGTCATAACTACAATACAGACGACATGGAACACCGCGTGCCGGAGCTGGTGGCCTTTGCAACCATGGTGATGACGCTGTACTCGGGCGACGTCATCTCGTGCGGGACGAATCACGAGGGCATCGGTAACCTTCAGGATGGGGACACGGTGGTAATCGATATTGAAGGGGTTGGACGCATGAGGCAGAAGGTTGTTGATCCGCTGCACCGCCAGTGGGAGCGAGGGGTTTACATGGGAGAGAACTCAACGCATCCGGATGCCGTAAAGCGCCACCGGCCGACACCGGCCACGTGATACAGACTGGCTGCGGCGTTGCGCTATAACTTCAGGAGCGCGATCGCATTTCGAGAGAGAATCTTTGCGCGGTCATGGGCGCTCACCGGAGCTGCGTCGATGAACTGTCGACCGGCGATGTTCGATGCGAAGGGCCAGTCCACGGAAAAAAGGATTCGGTCCGCTCCCATTTCCATCAAGCAACACGCCAGAGCGGGTTGCGAGAAATTTGCGGCGGTAGTCAACCAGAAGTTGTCGTGAAAGTAATCCTGCAGAGGCCGTTTCAGCGCCATGCGCCGATTGATGTTTTCGGCACAGCGGACGATCGAAAACGGCAGGCTTTCGCCCAGGTGGCCGAGGATGATTTTCAGCTTCGGATGGGCATCGAACAGTCCGCATAGCATCAGTCGCAGCGCCTGAGTTGCAGTCTCGACAGTGTAGGCCCAGCCGGGTCCGAGCAGGGCGGGAAACTGGGCGTAATAGGCGTCGACAACGGCGCCCGGGGACGCATCCGGATGGAGGTAGATCGGCACGTCGAGCGCTTCCGCCTGCGCAAAGACGTCCCAGAAGCGTCGATCATCAAGTGGTACGCCTGCGGCGCGACCGTGCAACATCGCGCCCTTGAAGCCGAAGTCTCGTACGGTTCGCCGAAGCTCCAGAACGGCCTCGTCCGGCGCGGTCATCGGCAAGGACGCAAATCCAGCAAACCGATTCGGATGGGCCTCGATCGTCGCCTGAATGAGATCATTGGTCTCGCGCGCCAGCGGGACAGCCTGTTCCGGCGCTAGATTCTGAGGGCCGCTGGGGAAGTGACCGAGAACCTGCAGGTCGATTTCCGCTGCATCCATCTCGCGCAGTCGCCGGTCGCCTAGATCGAGCAGGGCCTCACCAAGTGACGGTGAAATGGCGCCCAGCAGCTGTGGGTGCGAGAAATGTTCTTCGAGCGTAATTACTTTGAGGGAGGACACATCTGTTCCCAGCGTGTGCGTTCTAGCTCATATCATACCTAAGACGAGATCGGCTCCCCGCAATTTATCGTCGACCTGACTGCGTCTGAAAGTGGTAGAAAGGGTTGCCATGGCCGTGTTCCTGAGCGGCGCCTTTAGATCCAATGGATCCGAAGCAACCACGCTTTAATGAATTGTGTCAGCGCCATGTACCCCAGCAGCGTGAGCAGCAAGATCGGCCAGTACAGGTTCGGCAGGTGCGTGAGGCCCAGCGCCGTGGACAGCGGTGAGTACGGTAGCCACATGCCAAATGCCATGATGGAAAGCGTTGTGAGTGTGAGCGCCATACTCGCCCTGCTCTGCAGGAACGGAATCTTGTTGGTACGAATGACGTGGATGATGAGGGTCTGGGTCATCAACGATTCGACGAACCAGCCGGTCTGAAATAGCGACGCGTGCCCGGGATCCCAGCAGTTGAAAACCCACAGCATGACGAAGAAGGTCGTGTAGTCGAAAATTGAACTGACGGGACCAATGAAGAGTATGAACCGCCTGATTTCCGATATATTCCAGGGCCGCGGTCGCGCCACTTGCTCTGCGTCCACGGCGTCGACCGGGATCGGTACCTGCGAGAAGTCGTATAGGAGATTGTTGGTCAAGACCTGAATCGGGGCCATCGGCAGAAAGGGTAGGAACGCACTTGCTCCCAGTACGCTGAACATGTTGCCGAAATTGGAACTCGCTCCCATACGGATGTACTTGACGATATTGGCGAATACCTTGCGACCCTCGACTACGCCTTCCTGCAGCACCATCAGATCCTTCTCCAGCAGGATCAGGTCCGCCGACTCTTTGGCAATGTCGGTAGCGGTGTCCACCGAGATGCCAACGTCCGCGGCGCGCAAGGCAGGCGCGTCGTTGATCCCATCACCCAGGAACCCGACGACGTGCCCTTTGCTCCGCAGCATCCGAATGACACGCTCTTTATGCGCCGGGGAGAGTCGAGCGAACAGCGTCGCCTTCTCCGCGGCCTCAGCGAGCTCTTCGTCCGAGAGCTTGTCGATGTCGCCGCCCAGCAGCATGGGGTCTGCCATGAGACCAACGTCCCGACACACCTTGCGGCTGATAAGGGGGTTATCTCCCGTTAGGATTTTCACTGCGATGCCATGCCCATGCAGAGCGGCAAGGGCGCGTGCGGCGGTGTCCTTGGGCGGGTCGAGGAATGCAACGTAGCCTCTGAGTACAAGCTCTCGCTCGTCATCCTTGGAGCACAGTTTTTTCCCTGTCAGTTCCTTGCTGGCGACCGCCAGCACACGAAATCCGTCATTGCTCAGGGTTTCGTACTGCTGTTTCAGTCCGTGTACCCGGTCCGGGTCCATCGGGCACAATGTACCCTCGAGTTCAAATTGCGAGCATCGGAGGAACACCTCTTCCGGTGCCCCCTTGGTAAAGAGGATTGCTTTACCATCGGCGTCCTGGACGAGCACCGACATCATGCGCCGCGTGAAGTCGAACGGCAGTTCATCCAGCTTCTGATACTTATCGACAACCGCCTTACCGCGGAAGTCAGTGCTCTCCAGAATCGCGCGGTCGAGCAGGTTTTTTAGACCTGTCTGGAAGTAGCTGATCAAGTAGCCGTCGAGCAGTACCTCATCGCTTTCAACCCCCGCGATATTGCAGTGACGCATGAGAACCACGCGATCTTCGGTGAGCGTGCCCGTCTTGTCCGTGCACAGCACGTCCATTCCGCCGAAGTTCTGAATGGAGTTGAGCCGCTTGACGATCACTTTTTTGCGACTCATGGCGAGCGCGCCCTTGGAGAGGCAAACCGAGACGATCATCGGCAGCATCTCGGGAGTCAGTCCGACGGCCACGGCCAAAGCGAAGAAGAAGGCACCTTTCCAATCGTGCTTTGTGAATCCGTTGATGACGAACACTAACGGCACCATCACGGCCATGAACTGCATCATGAGCCAGGTAAATCGGTTGAGGCCCTGATCGAAGCTCGTCTGTATCCGTTCTCCCGTGATCGAATGGGCCATGCTGCCCAAGTACGTGCGTGGACCCGATACGATGACCACAGCGATCGCCGTGCCGCTCTCGACGCTCGTGCCCATGAAACAGGTGTTTTTGAGTTCGGCAGGTGAGCTCGCGCGATCCGTTTGGGGGTGGGAGAACTTCTCTACGGGGAGCGACTCACCGGTCAGGCTGCCCTGGCTCACAAACAGGTCCTTCAATGACAGCAGCCGCACGTCGCCCGGGATCATGTCTCCGGCTGCGAGCTTGACGATGTCCCCAGGCACTAATTCCCGCAGCGCTACCTCCCGCGGCGCGCCGTCCCGCACCACTGTCGCGGTCACGTGAATCATGGCCTTGAGCTTCTCCGCGGCCGAGTCTGCTCGCGCTTCCTGAATGAAGCGCAGGCCGACACTGAGAGCCACCATCAGCGCCATTACAGAGCCGGCGCGTGCGTCCCCGGAAAGAAACGAGACGGTTGACAAAGTTGTCAGCAGGATCACCAGCGGGTTGCGAATGATCTTCAGAACCCGGGTGGGCCAGCCTTGCTTACGCTCCTGGGCGATCTCGTTCGGACCTGTGTCGCGCGCCCGCTCGTCAGCCTCTGCCTGCGTCAGGCCGGCGGGAGAGGTACGCAGGTCGCGCAGCACCGCTTCGGCGTCTTTGCTGGCGGCGTCGAGAACAGCGGGGGCGACATGGATGACTTGAGCCTTTCTGGATGTTGGGAGCTCCATGGGGCTAGCCGCTGGCTCGCAGAGTCTGGCGCTCGGACGTCCCGCGTATTCGAGCTTCGATTTCGCGGTCGCGTCGCCGTCGGGCAACCTCATCAACCCCTCCGTTAAGGGTGCTGGCGCACAGATCGGAGTCTGTGCTTTAGCGCAAATTCTCAGAGGGTCTACGCCGCGGTAGCCTCGGCCAATTGGCGCAACAAGTCATATCTTCGTCATCAGACTAACCCAGACTCGAACGCAGCTCAAAGAAGGAACGTATGCAAAAGATCGCGGCTGTGGCCTCTCTCGGCCAACGCCAATTGATGTTACCAGCCTGGGTCAAGGCCGCGTTATCTGCCAACGATCGCCTGAAAGTCTATTTGACCGTGCTGCAGGCGGCTTCATCGCATGCCGCGCAGCCGAAGCGTGAGCTGCCCGATCTGGTGACTGAAATGGCGTCGGCCGGTCTGAGTCACCCCTGGCTTCAGGAAGTCGCAGCGGGCGCGACGCGCATCGATGCCGATCTGCATATTCCTGATATGGCCCGACTTATCAAGTGCTTCGCGGAAGACCTGGGCACGATGGCTCGGCCCGTCCTTGAGACCACGGCGGCGCAGGCCGAGCCACATCATCGCGTAGAGCAGTGGCTCAGCTGGCTCAAGGCTCTGCCCGCGGATCGGCTGAGTAGGCAGCAGATCGAAGCGTTCGTACAAGGCCGTCGGGATGGCCCGGACAGCCTGCATCTGCTGGTAATGGATCTGCACAAGCAGATCAATTCGCTGTCGGGCGAGTTGGCCAGCGAGGTGATCGACGGTGCAAACGTATGGGCATTGCACCTTGAGGATCGTGTTCGGGTAGCTGCGTTCATGCGCGGACTGCATCGGACCGCCGCTCTCAAATTTGACCACCCGGGGCTCGACACCTGCGCCACGCGGGACGGCGAACGCCTGCTGCTGCAAAACGACATTGGCACCAACGATGCACACGTTCTGGTGATTCAGATCAATGCGCGCCGGATCACACTGACCTATTCCGATCTGCACCGCCGTCGCCTGGAGTTCTTCCAGGCTCTGCTAATACCCTTTGGAGCACGGTGGTCGGGGCTTGCGTCGCGCACAAGCGCGGAACTCAACCAAGGCGAGCCTTATTCCGTCAGTACCGCCCAGTTTGATTGCCCGGACGACCACAGTCTCGATGCCACACTGGAGGGCATTGCCTCGCGCATCGTCTTCCTGATCGACTGGAACCACGCCCGCAAACGGCTGCAGGCGTTCGTCGACAAGCCGGATGCAATTGCGGTCCTTGCCGAGGCCGCTCGTCTCGAGGTCGGTCATAGGGCGTGGCTGCAGGTGGGCGGGGAACGCCTGATCTTTGCGGCGATGCAGGCGGCGGGCCAAGGCGCATTTCGGATTGGCGATCGGCTCGATGAAGTCCTGGGGGTCTGCGACGCCCGCGACTTTCTAGTCGATGTCATGCGGCGCTCGTGCGATGCATTGCGTGCCGGCCAGCCAGCGGCCTTGGTGGCCGACGAGACACGCATGCTGCTGGCGCAGCATGTACGACGACGCACCAGCGAATACGACCTGCTGGCTGAACATGCCGCGTACTGCCACGCGCTGGCGCAAGCAGTCAGCGATGGCCTCGCCCACGGTGTCGAAACCTCCATCAAGGCCGCGCAAGAGCTCGCTGGGCAAGCAAAGGCATGGGAGCGTCGCGCCGACCACCTGGTGATGCAGGCGCGCGAAAAGGCCGAACGCCAGCCTCGCTGGGGCCCGTTCGCGCGACTCGTGGAACAGTCCGACGACGTGGCTGACGCTCTGGAGGAGGCCGCCTTTCTGATCAGCCTGATCGCCGACCATCATCTGAAGGGTTGGAACGCCGATGTACGCAAGGTCCTGGTACATCTGGCCGCTACGGTTCTGCAGGCGACGCAAGACCACGTGAAAGCGTTAGCGATCGCGCGCACGCTCGGTGCCGACAGCGACGCGCTCGACTACGACGCGTTCCTGGGGGCGACCTGGCGAGTTCTGCAAGCGGAACGGCAATGCGATGCGCTGCTGCGGGACGCTCGTCGCGTGATCCTCGGCACCGTGCAAGACGCACCGTCCCTGATGCTCACGAACGATGTAGCCGTCGCACTGGAGTCGGCATCCGATTGCCTGCTCACAGCAGAGTACGCCCTGCGTGATGTCGCTTTCGACAAAGCCAGAGCAGAGTGATGAGCACGGCCCATGGACATACCAGCATCCCCTCGCGTGAGGCGGTGCCGTCCCTGCCGGCAGAGGTCTATCTGATCGGATGCGGCGGGGAGGCGACCAACAACGCTCAAGCATCGGCTGCCACCATGGGGGGCAAAGCCTTTAATTTGCTGCGCATGGCACAGTTGTCGCTGCCCGTTCCACCGGCCTTTGTGCTCGGTACACATTACTGCGTCGCCGGCGATGCCCACGTGCTGGCATCCGATTCGAGCCTGTGGAAGTTCGGCCTGCACGCTTTGGAGGTAGCAACCGGTCTTTCTTTCGGCGATGCCCGGCGCCCGCTGCTGCTCTCGGTTCGCTCGGGGGCGCCTCTATCGATGCCGGGAATGATGGAGACGATCCTGAATGTCGGGCTCTGTGAGGCAACGGTCGGCGGCCTGTTGCGCCAGACCGGTAATCCACGTTTGGTCTGGGATGCGTATCGGCGACTCGTGGCCACGTACGCCGAGGTCGTGGCGGGGCTGCCGGCGCAGATCTTCAATGAGACCTGTGCATCGCTGGTCGGCGCACGCGATGAACGCGATCTGGACTTCGCTGAACTTCGCGAGCTGACCCATCGATATCTCGCGATCTATGCCAATGCAGCGGGCGTGCCGTTTCCTCAGGACCCGGCTCTGCAGCTCGCCGGCGCAATCCAAGCCGTCTTCGCGTCCTGGCGGTCAGATAAAGCCCGTGAGTACCGACGCCTGAACCGGATACCGGACGCAATCGGAACAGCGGTGACCGTGCAGCGCATGGTATTCGGCAATGCCGGTGGCCAGTCGGGCGCCGGCGTGGGGTTCACTCGTGATCCCACGACCGGAGAGCCTGCATTATGGGTGGACTTTCTGTTCAACGCGCAGGGGGAAGATGTCGTGTCGGGACGGCGCAACGCGCACGGGCATGACGAACTATCCGCCGTTTTGCCCGCCGCGTGGCAGGGGTTGCTGGATGCGGCACGGCAACTCGAGCACGCGATCGGCGACATGCAGGACTTCGAGTTCACGGTCCAGGACGGGCGGCTGTACATGCTGCAAACCCGCAACGGGAAGCGCACACCGCGCGCTGCGGCCCGAATCGCGCTCGACATGCTTGACGAGGGGCTGATTACGGCGGACGTGGCCCGCGAGCGTACCACCGGGCTGGACCGCGAGGCACTCGCGATGCCGCGAGTCGTTACCAGGGACGGCGTGGCGTCGGTGCCGCTGGCGCACGCAATCACAGCGAGCAGCGGCGTTGCCATCGGCGAGATCGCGTTGGACGAAGCACGCGCGGTCACTCGCCACGGCGCGGGCGCGCCAACCGTGCTGGTGCGGCGTGACGCCGAAACCAGCGATATATCCGCGCTGGAATCGGCTACGGGACTGCTGACGCAACGTGGCGCGCGCACATCTCATGCCGCTGTAGTGGCGCGGCAGCTGGGCAAGGTCTGCCTCGTCGGCTGCGCCGATCTGCAAATTGATGAGGTTTCACGCACCGTCACGATCGGCGGCACGACGCTGCATGAGGGCGAAGTGCTGACGCTCGACGGCAACGATGGGGCGCTGTACGCCGGGTCAGCGCAGACCAGCATCGACTACCCGACGGATCTTCTGTCGCGGTTGGCGTCGCTAAGGCAGCGCGCGACCGTATGATGAATGCACTCTATAGGCCAAACCGGTAATTGAGCGAAGGATGTGCATGGCAAGAGCTAAATCGTCGGCGCGCGGTCGTTGGCTCTATTCACTGCGCCCAGAATGGCTCGCACGCGATTGCTCGTGAGTAAGGGCAAGAACGATGTTATGTGAGCGTCCGGCGCAATCTTTGCGTACTCGCTCAGGAAGAGTTCCTGCACTGTCGCGATGGCGGTATGCGTCTCACGTGCAAGCAGTGGCCTGGTCCCGACCTATTGGACGCTGCGGCGCATGCCAGCGCCTGGCGGCATATCTGGGTTTTATTGGTCGCTGGCCTTATAACGGGTACGGGTCAGATTGTCCTTCACCGGCTTTCGAGCGCCAACGGCATCGGCATTACCGAGGCCATATCGTTACACGCAGGACGCCTGCCGACCCTCGACGCGAGATTTTCTACATGCGCGGTGCCGATCAGAGAAATCTTCATGAAAAATTATTAATCGGAAGTTGCCGCCATATATTCGGCGAACAGGGCCGAGCGTCTTTAGTGCGTCAGCGTACCGATCTCTCTCACATCGGCGCGTAGCATTATCTTAGTAGGCAGAACAACGAAGTTCGGTCGGCGCAGCGGCTGATCGGTTCAGTGTCCGCCGTAGCTTGAATACTTTCGGTTCGGCTTTCTCAAGAGGAAATCAATATGTTGCGCAGCATGAAGGAATTAGAGGGTTATGCCCTACGTGCGACCGACGGGGATATTGGTCACGTGAAGGATTGCTATTTCGATGATGAAGCGTGGGTGGTCCGCTACCTGGTAGTCGAAACGGGCAGCTGGCTCTCGAGCCGCAAAGTGCTGATCTCGCCTATGGCAATCGGCCACCCGGATTGGGCGGACAGGGTATTGCCCACCCCGATCACGAAAGAGCAGGTGAAGAACAGCCCGAACATTGATACCGACAAGCCGGTGTCACGACAGCACGAGAGGCAATATCTGGACTACTACGCCTACCCCTACTATTGGGGTGGTGTCGGGCTCTGGGGTATGGGCATGTACCCGGGCGCAATGTTGGGTGTCGGATACGGTGGTCTCAGCGTCAATGCAGTTCGAGACAGGGCCGAAGCCGAGCGGGGCGAGGATGGCGATCCGCACCTGCGCAGTTGCAAGGAAGTGATGACGTATCGCATCGAGGCAACCGATGGTGACATGGGTCACGTACAAGGGCTGCTGCTCGATGAGGACACCTGGGCTATCCGATATCTCATTGTAGAGACCAGCAATTGGTGGCTCGGTCACCAAGTGCTGATCGCGCCGCGATGGATCCATGACGTGAGCTGGTCCGACAGCGCGGTGTCTGTTGGGCTGACTCGGCGGGCCGTGAAAGACGCGCCGCCGTACGATTCAGCGGTTCCGCCAAGCCGGGATCAGGAGATGGATCTCTACCAGCATCACGGACGAAACGGTTACTGGACGGACGAGGCGAAGTTCGAGAGTCCACAAATTCGTGGCAACGGACCTGCTGCGCAGGCAGCGGCGCAGGCTCAAATGGCCTCGATGCGGCCGCGCGCGTAAGAGCTCCGCCAAACCCAGTTCAGGAGGAGAGCACCATTGATTCAACTTTGGGTGATATGGGGCTGATCGCTTTTTCGAGTGAATAAGTTTGATTTATCTGAAGGAGAGTCAAAATGACTCATGGTTATTGGAACGACTGGTATTTTGGCTGGGGCTGGTTTCTCTGGTTCGGTTTCATCTTTCTCCTCTTTTCGAGCATCGGAAACTGGGGCTATAGCTACCGAGCTCACCGGAGATTCGACCAGCAGCCGCGAAAAGAGGCGCTCGATATTCTCAATGAGAGGTACGCCCGGGGAGAGATCAACCGGGATGAATACGGTGAGATGAAAATCCAGATGTCCAAGCCCTAACGGCGACGATGGGGCGTCGTCAAAGCCCGCTGATGGCTTACACCCGCTGGTCAGCATTCTCGGTTGCGAGTGGGGGATGCTCATTGGAGCTGTCCAGAAGCACTGGACGATAAGAGCCTTCGCGGTGCGACGGAAATGTGAGGCGCTGATCAAGGCGCCTGGAAGGGAAACCAGGGAGCGTCATGGGTACAAACCAAAGTCCCGGCGGAAGCTCGTAAACAAATAAAGGTTCCTTCTGCGATGAGACGCTGAAAGCTGACTGGCGTCACACAATCCGCAGGTATTTCCCAATTACGCTGCCTCGAAAGTTTTGGCGTCATCGCTCCCGCCGTCCTTGTGTCAACCGCCAGCGTATGCGCACGTTTGATTGGATAACTGAAGCGAGTCCAATGTCTTTGTTTGATTCGTTGTTTTTGAGCCGTGAATATTCTTTAGTCACAGTAGGAGAACCCATGAATAAGCCGAAACTTACGCTGGCGTCTGTCGCGCTGATTGCACTGATCGGGTCAGGCGGTAGTGCCATCGCCCAAACCGCTGCTGGCGTGGCAGATCCCGGCCATCCGCGCATCAACGAAGTTCAGCAACGCATCGACAACCAACAGAGTCGCGTCGATCGTGGCATTTCGGACGGCCAGATCAATGCCAAGCAGGCTACCCACGACGACGCGAAGCTTGCCCGTGAGCAGAACAGCCTGAACAAAGATGCGGCGAAAGATGGCGGCCACATTACCAAGGGTGAGCAGGCAAATCTGAATGCGCGCCTGAATAAGGGCAGCGGGCAGATTTATCGCCAGCGGCATTGACTAACGGGCGATCCGAGCTGCAGGTGAGCAATTACAGTCAGCCAATTGGATAGGGGTGAGCTTGCGCTCGGCTCCTTCTCAATGTCGTTGAGATTGGGACTGAAGCAAGCGCCCTGCGGTCCGAAGACTTCGCGTTGCTCGTACTGACCCCTTTCCGCCACTCAGCAATGGCCGCTTGCGGAAAAGCAGGGTTGCTTCGCGGTCTTCGATGGGCTTGTTTGCACCCATTGGGGAGGTGACATGAAGTCGGCGCTGGGACCTGTCAGGGCTTCACGAACCGATACGCGAAGCGATCGGTCTGGCCCTTGATCGAGGCATCGAACACCTTGATCGAGTGCGCATCGTCCTTGTTCGCGAGCATGGTGCTTTCCGCATCCAGTACGAAGCCGGCCGCCTCCACCTCCTCGCGAACGGATGTAGGCTCAATCCGATGCAGCGACTGGGCGTCGCTCGTGCCCGCCCCGACGGCGGCGGCGTGGTCTACGATGACGTAGAACCCACCTGACTTCAGCCGCTTGTAGACGGCTCGATTGAAGTCGGCCGCCGTCGCGCCTCTGGCCTGGATCAGCGCGGTGTGGAGATCGTGGTAGAACAGGTGCAGCCACAGGACATCCGCTGGTTGCGTGGCCTCCGGCATCGCCACGAGGTCCGCCGAGACGGCTTCGACGTTCTCTCGGCCCGGCTCCTTCGCAAGCGTGCGCATGCGGCCGACCGGATCGTTCTTGAATTGGGCGACTTCGGCCGGCACGAAGCTGTAGACCCGTCCTTCGGGTCCCACGATGTCGGAGAAGAGACGGGTCCAGTCGCCCTCGCCTGGGTAAACGTCGATGACGGTGGAGCCCGCATCGACTCGTGCGAACCGGATCAACTCGGACAGCTTGGATTGGTCGTACATCGGGATCTCCTTTACGGTTGGCATTCGACGAGCGCACGGCGTGCGAGGGGGCGATCCAGGTGCAGACACTCGTGTAAGCCTACCGGAAGCAGCGAGCGTCCGCTTTCCAGCGTCCATGCCGTCGGGCTGACTGACCGGAGTTGGCCGATATGCGCCGGCTCGACAGCCCAATAGCGGTCGGTCAGCGTCGAGCCGCCCGACTTTCCGCTGCTGACCGATTCTGTTGAAAAACTCCTTTTCTCGGCCGCAACACTTTTGCAGTCGAACCACGATGCGACCGACAGCCGACAGGGAACTGTAAGCTAGGCGAAAGCAGAGCGTCGGTGGCGAATCA
>Ga0182016_10003025_pt1 | contig 19407 bp, 7 predicted proteins | sample 712S2MmetaG_FD_120491 | JGI IMG/M metagenome (GOLD analysis project Ga0182016, IMG submission 120491) | Permafrost microbial communities from Stordalen Mire, Sweden - 712S2M metaG | ecosystem: Environmental > Terrestrial > Soil > Wetlands > Permafrost | place: Sweden: Stordalen | collected...
CGGCGAAAACTACGCTTCGACAACGCAGTTATGCCACAGAAAAGACGGCCTTTCCAGCTATATTTTTGCCCGCAGACTCTCCCCTCTAAAAATCGGCGTGTGAGATATGCGGGTTAGCCCCGCGCTTCAGCGTGGGGAAAGGGGTAAGCAACAGCCAGTCAGCCCCGTAGGGGCGGCGCAAAGGCCGAGTTTGCCACCAAGACGATGTTCATGCGATTGCCCTGGGGACAATGGTTTGCGAGCCGCGAGAAGATTTGAGCCTGTGCAGTCCGTCACTCACCACGCCAAGTCGGTCTCTGCCTTGACCATTCCACAGACATGTTTCTCCCCGATGAAAAATTCCTGAGTGCGGACGGCCATTCTCACCGCATCCGCCCCTGATGCGATAAACTCTGCGCAGTATGCTCCGTCCATCCTTCAATGCAGGCGCCTGGAAGTTGTGGGCCGTCGCCGGCCTTTCCGCAGGCTTGCTCGAGTTGCCGTTTCCGCTGGCCGGGCCCATGCCGCCCTGGCGCAGCATCTTTGCCTGGTTCGGCTTGGTGCCGCTGCTATGGGCCATCCTCTCGCCAGCCTGCGTAGATGGCCGCCGCCCCCTGCGCCGCGCCTTTCTGCTCGCCTACCTCTGCGGCTTTCTATGGTACGCCGGCAACTGCTACTGGATTCGCGACACCATGTCCCGCTACGGCGACATGCCGCCCCTTGCGCCGACCCTGCTCCTCATCGGATACAGCCTGGTGCTGGGCCTGTACTTCGGCTTCTTCGGCCTGGCCCTTGCGCTGGTGCGTCGGGCCTCGGGCACCACGCGCCTGGCGCTGGCCGCCGCGCCCATCCTGTGGGCCGCAATGGAGCTGGCCGCTTCCCGCATCACCTCCGTTCCCTGGGACCAGCTCGGCTACTCGCAGGTGGACAATGTGCTCGTGAGCCTGCTTGCTCCCTGGACAGGCGTTTATGGCATCAGCTTTTTGTTGGTAGCTTTTAACGCCCGGTTTGCATACAGCATTCTGACTCTATCGCTACAGACCACTCAAACGCAGCCGCAATGGAGGTTGAGAGATCTGTTTGGCCGCGACGTCTGGGCCGCATTCAGCAAATTTTTGTTCATTTTCCTATTTGCCTGCGGTATAACCTGTACGCCACCATCTCCAACTCCCACAGCCACCGCCGTCCTCATCCAGCCAAACCTCGATGTATCCGGCGACAACCGCTGGACCGGACCCGACTGGGACCGTCACATGGCTGAATTCGCCAAGCTGGCCGGCGAGCAGTGCAAGACTTATATCGTCGGCATCCCTCAGACCGGCGCATCCAATGGTGAAATCGTCTGCCCGCCCTATCCCACGCATCCCGATCTGGTGGCCTGGCCCGAATCGCCCGCGCCCTTTGAGGAGGGCGATCCGCGATTCCAGAAAGCGCTGGCGGCCATTGCTCACCAAACCCAGGCGCCGCTGGTAGTGGGCAACATCGGTTCGGATTTGGCGGGCGATAACGGCGGCTGGCACTTCTACAACTCAGCCCTAATCGTCGGCGCGGACGGTGCGCGCGTCGGCCGCTACGACAAAATCCACCTGGTTCCCTACGGCGAATACATCCCCTTCAAAGAACTCTTCTCCTTTGCCCACAAGCTCACCGGGCGAGTTTCGGAGTTCACCCGCGGAGACCAGCGCAAGGTCTTCCGCCTTAACGGCCATCGCTACGGCGTATTCATCTGCTATGAGGCGGTCTTTGCCGACGAGGTGCGCCATTTCGCGCAGTTGGGCGCGGAGGTGCTGGTTAACATCAGCGACGACGGCTGGTACGGCGACACCAGCGCCGCTTGGCAGCACTTGAACATGGCGCGCATGAGGGCCATTGAAAACCGCCGCTGGATCCTGCGCGACACCAACAACGGGGTCACCGCCGCCATCGACCCCTATGGCCGCGTCCGTCAGAGCATTCCCCGCCACGCCGTGGATGCGTTGCCCGCCCAGTACGGCTTCCGCGACGACATCACCTTCTACACCGCCCACGGCGACGTCTTCGGCTGGCTCTGCGCCATCGTCGGCCTGGGAATTGTTGGCTGGTCGGCAAGCAAGCTCCTGCGCCAGCGGGCTGACAGCTTGCAAACAACCAAGTAGCTTGATTTAAGAGGCTGCGGAAAAAACTCGTTTGGATCTAGATCTTGAAGAGCTTTGTAATAAGGGCATGGCTTTAGCCAGGCCGATAAAGGCAATCAAATCAACGTCGGGCTTTAGCCCCTGCTGCCATCGAGCTCGAATTCCGCCCCCGAATGGCCCTTTTTCCGCAGCCTCTTAAGTCGTGTAGAAGCGTACTCCCGCATTGTAAGAATTTACTTTCCCGACCACGATGCGGGTGCCCCATGTCCCTCGCTTTTGGGGACATGGGAGACCTCAGACCTCGACCATCTGCTTCCGTGTTCCAAACAATAAGCGTGCGGACGGGCGGCCAGGTTCCACAAGTAACAAATGCGGGTGCCCCATGTCCCTCGCATTTGGGGACATGGGAGACCTCAGACCTCGACCATCCGCTTCCGTGTTCCAAACAATAAGCCTGCGGACGGGTAGCCCAGGTTCAACAAGTAACAAATGCGGGTGCCCCATGTCCCTCGCTTTTGGGGACATGGGAGACCTCAGACCTCGACCATCCGCTTCCGTGTTCCAAACAATAAGCCTGCTCTGACCATGGCGAAGGGGCTCCCGCTTTTGCGAAACCACAAACCTCCACCTCAATTCGTTGCGGAAAATTACCGTCCCTTCGTGCATACTGGTAAAGAAGATGGGAGGAGAAGCGGCGAAATGCCGTGAAACCGCCTCAACCGTCTTCCGGACCACGTTACCATTTAATTAATACCCCCACCCCCCTCCTATATTTTCAAAACCCTGCAGGTAATTAATTCGATAACAGCCGCCCGCCGGGGCGAAGAACCACATAGACCTAGGGATTTGCCCTATAGATTTCCGCCTCCGAAACGCTCAGGACGGACTTGATGGGCCGCTCCACTCTGTCGCTGGTAGGAACGGCGCCGGCAAGATCCCTGATCCGATCCGATCCGCGCACGGGGAGTCCCGTCAGAACGATGCGCAAATGCGTCCCCGTCGCAGGTTTCAGCACCGCCGTGAAATATCCGAAGTTAATCGGCGTCACGCCCTCCCAAACAGTCGCGCCGTCCAGCGTAATCCGCAGTGGGTAACGCAAGATGCGGAAGTCGGCGAGCTTCAAGTCGATCTGGGCAGGTGTCTGCGGTTTGGCAAAGACATATTCGATCCAGGCATTCTCCGCTGTTCCATCGCTGGACCAGGAAGTATAGTCGTCGTCGTCCTGGCTCTTCGCTGCATCTGCCGCATTGGAACCGGCAGCGATCGATGCGACTGCGATGGGAAATCGCGTTTGACGGAAGGAGGGTCCGAGGGGCGTAGGTCCGCGCGTCAGGTTCGAGGGCAAGCCTGCATCCGGCATGACGGTTGAAAGTCCATCGTGCTCTGCAAATGCCTTCGAAGATAACTCAATTTCCGCGGATTTGAGTCCCTCTGCTTCGGCGCGCAGCTCGATCCTTCCCGCGCTGGGCAGCGAGCGGAGAATCACGCGGTTCGCGCCGTCCTCTACCGGCAGCGTCTTCGAGAGAATGTAGTTATCCTCGTGCAGCAGCGGAGTTGGGTTGATGCCGCCCCTGGCGCGGTCACTGGCGGCTACATCCGCGGGCACCGGAACACCCGAGCCTTGCGCAATGCCGCCGCGCCATTCCGCGGCTCCGCTGAGCGTGAAGCTCACCTTATCCAGAGCCGTCGGGCAGCGATTCCCCGCCGCGTCCACCACCTCGACATCGACCAGCGCCAAGTCCGCTCCATCGGCGCGCAATCCTCCAGGCCCGGTATGTGGCGTGAGCCGCAAAGCCACCGCGGGTCCAGCCGTCCGCAATTCGGTACGGGCAATCTGCTTGCCCTGCGCATCGTAGCCAATGGCCTGAAGCGTGCCCGGCTCATAAGCGACTTTGTCAAAGGTAAAGAGGAATCCCGTCGATTGAATTCCATCGCCCAGCGGCTTGCCATTCAATTTCAATTCGACGCGGCTAGCGGAGGAGACCACATACACCGGCTTGACCGTCCCAGCCGCATAGTTCCAGTGGCCGACAATGTGGATGCCCGGATGCTCGATATCGACCCATCCATTCCACATGAGCTGGTTGGCAAAGTACGCGTCCTTGGGCAGGCGCATGGCGTCCACTCCGCCGCTGCGGCGGTAGTTATTGTCGCCGCGATAGTGAGTATTCGAGTCGGAAAAAATGATCTTCGCTCCGCCCGAGTTGACGCGCGTTCCGGTGCCAGGGCGCGCTGCCCAATAGTCGTACCAGCGTCGCACATTTTCAATCGCTAGCGAATCCTGATTGCGGTTGTAGTCGGGCGAATCCTTGTGGAATGGCGGCGAATCGTTGTCCCAGAAAAGCCGCGAGCCTTCGTCGCGCGAGTACTCGTGCATCCACACCGGCTTGGTTGCGCTCTTATCCACGTAAAGCATTTCCCCGCCGTATTCCGCAATCTTGCTTGACAGCATCTCGCGCGCGCCGATGGCCCGGCCGCCGTGCGGATCGTACTGATCGCGCACTTTCTTCATCTCAGCCATGTGATCTTCGCTGATGCTCCGGTTGCCGCACTCGTAGAAGAGAATGCTGGGATTGTTGCGGTTGTAGATGATCGCGTCGCGCATCAACTCAACACGCTGATCCCATTGCCTGCCCCTTGAATCGCCCTCCGCATCGCCCGCCGGCATGGACTCAATCAAGCCCACGCGGTCGGACGATTCGACATCCTGCTTCCACGGAGTCACATGCATCCAGCGGACCAGGTTCGCGTTTCCATCCACCATCAGACGGTTGCTCAAGTCGCTCATCCATGGCGGCACCGAGAGGCCAATGGCAGGCCATTCGTTGGTGGTGCGCTGGGCATAGCCGTGGAAGTCGATCACGCGATCGTTCAACCGCACCATGCCGTTGGCAAACTCGGTCTTGCGAAAACCCGTGCGCGTATTCACCGCATCGACTACGCGTCCATCGACCGACAGTTTTGTTGTCACCGTGTAAAGGTAGCCATAGCCCCAACTCCAGAAATGCAGATCGTGCGCGAGGGCCGAGGCTGTCAGCGTGCGCGTTTCTCCGGGAGCCAGTGTTATCGTGCCACCCCTCATGCGACTTACAACGCGGCCATCCATGTCTTTGATCTCAGCCTTGTATTCAACCGTCCTGGGCACGCTCTCTTCGTTGCGCACCTGTGACTCCACGGTAACGCGGGCGCTCTTGCCGGGAATGTCGAAGTCGCTGGCCCACACATACACGCCCGTTGTGCCAAGCTGCGAGTAAAGCGGCAGCGTCTGGTATACCTTGCCGGTCACGTGCAGCCACACGCTCTTGCCGATGCCGCCGTAGTTGGCGTAAAAGTTGCGGTCGTTCCAGTGATACGGGGTGCCGGTGGCCTTTTCCTTGTAGTCCCAGCGATTGTCTGTCCGCACCGCCAGCACATTCTCCGCCGGAGCCGGTTTCACCGTATTGGAAATATCGAAGCCGAATGCCATGACTCCGTCTTCGTGACGACCGATGAATTGACCGTTCAAGTACACCTCGCCGGCCTGGCGAATGCCCTCGAACTCGATCAATACCTTCTGCCCTGTGCTCGATGCCGGCAAACGGAAGTGCTTGCGATACCACGCCACACCCACCGGCAGGTCGTGAATGCTAACGCGAAACGCGGAGTCTTCATTCCATGCGTAGGGTGTCGTAACCCGTTTCCACTGGGAATCGTCGAACTCCGGCAGGTCCGCGCCTTGCGGATCGCCCACCAGCACTCGCCAGTCTGAATTGAAGTTATATTGGATGCGGGCTGCGGGGGACTGCGCTTGGCCGAGGCTGGACAGCGCACTCAAGCTCGCAAGAGCAAGAGCGAAAACTTCACGCATCTTCATGGACTGCTCCTCTATGCAAAGACGGTAACAATAGGCGCTACGCAAATGATGAATAGAATAGCGGACTCATTCGTTCGCCCGGAAGTCCATTGCAACGGCGATCCAGGCATCGATATGAATGCTAAGCTTGTGGAAAGAGCATGTAAACCGACTAAAGTACGGTCACGGCAAATAATATCCTTTGCTACTTGCCAAGGCATTGACAGTAAGTCGATGAAGCAACTGTAGAAACGCACGCGCCATGCCACAAGCATTCGATATCCACGTTTGGGATGTTACTTTGCGGTAACAAGCCACTGTGCTGGTTGGTTACAAAACAGGTTCCACGCCAACCCATCATGCAGGCCAAGCGACTCATAGCGGCTCAAGCCCATCGACGCGTAGCGTATACGGATTCGGAGTGTCAGAAGCAGCAGGCATGGAGACTAAGAGTGCTTCGTTTGTCTGTTTGAACTGCAAGGGCTGTGGAGAACTCCCGAGCAACGTTACCGCCTCAACGCGCGCAGCCGGCGCGGCGAGCGAATGGATAACCGCTTGTTGCGCGGGCCACTTCAGTCCGAAGACGTAGAGGCTGCGGCCAACCTGAGTGAATCGAAATTCCGTTTCGGCGATTGCAGCCCTGGGACGCGATTTCATCGAGTCTGCCTGGTTGGCGGTTGAGCCGCCTTTCCAATCCGGAGGACATTCGCTGGGTACACTTGGACCTTCGCCGTATTTGATCCATGGCCGGCTATCGTAGATTCCTTCACCATTCGTGCGAAGCCAGTCGCCAATCGCCAGTAGGATCTTCTGCTGGGCGTCGGGAATGCTTCCATCGCCCATGGGGGAGATGTTGAGCATAAGATTTCCGCCCATACTGACCATTTCGATGAGTTCACGAAGAACGTTATCTGTAGGCCGATAGGTTATGCCTTCGGTGTAACCCCACGTGCTGCCGAGAGAGTCGTCGACCTGCCATGCATACGGATAAATCCACCGCGGAGCGCGCTGCTGCTTCTCGAAATCCTGAACGCTCCCAGCAAGGAAAGCTACATCCTTGGTCGCGAATGTAACTTCCTTCCCCCACTGCGCCGCGCGGTTAAAGTAGTAGGCTGCGGCACGAAGCTTGACGGGATCGTAGCTGCGAGGGTTCACGCCATTGTCGAAGAAAATCAACTGCGGCTCGTACTTGTCGACAAGTTCCTGCACGCGGGCAAGCCAATCCTCCTGGAAGGCCTGCGATGCGCCTCCGTCGTTCATGTTGCCCGGAATCGGCGGCCCATAGAATCCCGCATAACGCGGATCAAACTCGTCGTTCGGAACATCCGATGCTGGGTAGGCAAAATCGTGGTGCTCCATACGATGCGAGGAGAGCCCGAAGATCAGCCCCTCTTTTTGCACGGCCGCAGCCAGCTCGCCCGTCAGGTCGCGCTTGGGGCCCATCTTGCCTGCGCACCAGGGAGTGATGTCGCTGTTCCACATGGCAAAGCCATCGTGGTGCTCCGCCACCGGAACAACGTATTTCGCGCCCGCCAGTTTGAATAACTGCGCCCAGGCAGCCGGCTCATACCTCGGCACGGTAAAATGCGGAATGAAGTCTTTGTAGCCGAATTTGTCAGGCGGCCCGTAATGTTCGGTGTGCCACTGGACATCGTTTGTGTACATATGGCGGATGTACCACTCGTTGATCCGAGCGGGAATGGAATACAGGCCCCAATGGATAAAGATGCCAAATTTGGCCGGGTTGAACCAGCTCGGCGTATGGTAATTGTCGCGGATGGACTCCCATGCCGGCTGGAACGGGCCTTCGATCGTCGGCTTCGGCCTGGCATAAGCGTCCGGTGCGCCTGCCGGCGCGCCCTCCTGCATGGCGCGCAGAGATCTTGGGGCGAGCGAGGCGGCTGTCAGCAGAGTGGACTGCGCAATGAAGCTGCGGCGGGATAGGGTAAACGGCGGATCAGTGAACATTGCGTGCAAACTCCTCCAGCGGGTATGTGCGATAACTGCTCCCGTGCGGCGAGACCTCCGGCATTAGAGTATAACTGGCCTATAGGTGCTCCAAACCGCGCTTCAGCGCTTCAACAACGGCTTGGGTTCGATCGGTGACATTGAGGCGCTCCAGAATGAAGGTAATGTGAGATTTCACCGTGGCTTCCTTGATTTGCAGTTTCTCGCCGATTTCGCGATTGCTATTGCCCGCAACCATCAAGCACAGCACCTCGCGCTCCCGCGGGCTCAGTTCTGAACCGGAGAGACGCAATGAAAGTGCCTGTGTTACGGGCGGAGGCAGAAACCGGCTGCCATGATGCACGCGAAGCAAAGCCTGAACCAGCACTTCGTGGGACATGCCTTTGATGAGGTATCCCATGGCGCCGGCCTGCAGCGCCTGGTGGATATCCTCGTCTCCTTCATAAGTCGTCAGCACGATAATTCTGGCCGTATTGCTTTTTCGGCGAATGCGCCGTATGGCCTCGACACCGTGGCCATCGGGCAGCCGCAAATCCATCAGAGTGATATCGGGATTGTGTTCCTCGAACATCCTCACGGCGTCAGCTACACTGCCGGCTTGCGCGCAGACCTGCATTCCTGGTTGCTTTTGCAGAATGGCTGCAATGCCGATCCGCGTGATCGGATGATCGTCAACCACAAGAACACGAATATCTGTTTCATCTTTCATTGCACAATCCCTCTTCGGCTTCCTTGATGGGCAGAGGCCCCGGCAGTGTCATGTTGCAGCTTCATAACGACTTCAGTTCCGCCACCGGACACACTGTGGATCGTCAGTGTTCCACCGATCTTCTGCATCCGCTCGCGCATCCCTACCAGGCCATAGTGACCGTCTGCGCCATCCGTTAGCGATTTCTGAATGAAACCGCTGCCATTGTCGGTTACGCTCAGTGTGAGATCCACGCCCTCAAGCAACGCGGAGATGCGAATCCAGTCAGCGTGCGCATGAGCTCCGGCATTGGCGATCGCCTCGCGGGCGGCCATCAGCAGTTCGTGTCCTATCGATCCCGAGATGCCGCTCACCGGATCGACACGATCGCACATCACCGGGATTCCCAGTGCGCCGCTTGCCTGTTCCGCAAGCGCGGTTAGAGATTGGGGAAGATCGATCTCCTCCTCATCCTTGCGACGAAGGTTCCAGACTGCTTGGCGAGCCTCGTTGATGGTTGCACGCAACTGCGCCCTGGCCACATTTAGAAGATCGTCATCCTCTGAATCGCTCTCCCGTTGCGTCGCAATTCCCTCCAGCAGCATGGCCACTCCCGTGCAGCCTTGGATGACCGTATCGTGCATCTCCCTTGCGAGCCTTCCTCGTTCTTCAAGAACTGCCGCAAAGCGGCTCCTGATTTTTCTCAGCCGCGCCGTATAGGCGACTACACCGCACCCGGCGATAACGAGAACGCATCCGAGGCGAAACCACCAGGTCTGGTACACGAAGGTTTTTTTCGAGAAAACAAGGTTAGCTTCTGTCGTGAGTTCAGGATGACTTAGATCGAAGGACTGAACCCGGAATCGATAAGTTCCCGCGGGGAGATTGGTGTACGTGGCAACGTGTCCGGGCCCCGCTGAGATCCACCCCTTATCGAAACCCTCGAGGCTATAGCGAAACCGGATGCCGTCCCGCGGTCCAAGAAAGAGCGGCGAGAACGAAAGAACGAGGCGCCTGGTCCCCGCGGGCAACTTGAGGTTCTGGGCGACGGTAAGATTCTCGCCGTCCTGCACGATGCCTGCGATTCTCACCACTGGCGTTCCCTCGACGCGGCCATCGTTAGCGACGACATGCGCGGCTCCGCGATTGGTAGGGAACCAAACAGTATCGTCGGGAGCCAAATAGCCTGAGGGGTACCTGCCTCCGGAAAGTTGAACGCCTTCCGCCTCGTACGACATGCGATAGAGGCTGACGCTAAGGGGCCGGCCTAAATGAAGCGGATCGCCATCCATCTCCTCTTCCGGCACAGAGGAGATCGTCTCCGCGCTCGATATCCAGAAGCGGCCGGTCCTGTCTTGCAGCAACTGATAGACGATATTGCTTAACAGGCCTTGTGCGGTGGTGTAGTGTTCGACTGTGTTATCGCGATAGCGGAACAAGCCGTGGTCCCTAGTCCCAAACCACATGGCTCCGCGCCTGTCTTGCAAGATAGACCAAACCTTCTCGTCGCGGAGCGCCGCCGTTGCTGCGTCTTCCACAAATGCCCCGTCATGCCAGCGGCTCAATCCCCGGTCGGTTCCTACCCATATATCATGGTTGCGATCCTCGCAGAGACTCTTGATATTGAAGTGGGCCAACCCGTCGGCGACTCCGTAACTGGTTACGCCCTTTGCCGCGATGCGGAAGAGCCCAACGTCGGTTGCAATCCAAATCTCTCCGCGACTGCTCTCAAGGAAGCCGCGAATGAAGTTACCAATCATGTAGTGATGCGAAGCGCCGGTGAAGCTTGCCGTGTTAGATCCCGGAAAATGATAGACGCCGCGGCCGTCCGTGCCCACCCAGGTAGAACCATCTTTTGCGCGATACAGGCTCCGTATAGGTGTGTTTTGCAAACCAGGAAACTTGAGTGGAATCGCCACTCCGCCAGAGACCTGGAAGGCATCCCAGGCGACCATCCAAATATCGCCGGCCGGTGTGCCGGTTATTGTGCCGTAGTCATTGTCGAAGCCCGGGAGCGGGATAAGACTAACCTGACTCCTCTCCAAGCGAACTAACCCGTTCTGAGTGCCTATCCAGATACGATGATCGCTATCTTCGAAGATGCTCAGGACTGTATCGATCGGCAAAAGGCCCTTATCGCCGATGCGTGTGAACCCTCTGCCCCGAAAAGCCCACAGGCCCTTGCTTATCGTCCCTATTAAGATCGTGCCATCGCTTGTCTGACGGAGGGTTCGCACGACGGCGCCGAACTCCGGAACCCGTTGGAATTTGCCATTCATCTGGCGAAATAGTCCATTGGTGGTCCCAACCCAAAGTGTCCCATCGCTCGCCTCAAGAATGCTCTTGATCTGACTCCGGCCATGTACTCCGGGCAAAGATATCTCGCGGTTTTGTCCGGCGCCCATAGAAAACAGATGAGCGCCTCCAGCAAGAATGTGGTGCTCGCGATCCTCGGCAAGCGCTTGAACATCCACGGCCCCGTGTATACCGGGCGGATCGATCCGAACCAGGCGATCGCCTTCCTTGACGAAGAGTCCGCTATCGGAACCAACCCAGATGCGGCCACTAGAATCTTCGTAAATGCTATGAACAAAGGCGTCCGACAATCCATCGGGAGCTGCATACGCCCTGACCTTGCCGGACTTTTCAATATGCAACAACCCTCCGCCGTCGGTTCCGGCCCACAGGGTTCCGTCATGCGAAAGCATCAGGCAATAGAAGCTGTTAACGGGAAGGGGCGGCGCTTCTCCTTCATCGAGAGGACTGAACCGTGCTCCATCAAAGCGGGTAAGACCTCCAGATGTGCCTACCCAAAGATAGCCGTCGCTATCTTGCACAAGAGCTTGAACCTGGTTTTCAGGAAGTCCGTCCTGTGAGCGCCAGATGGTCCTGGTAAAAGGCGTCGCTTGATCGCGTGGGGTTGGCGGCTTGCTTGCCGCAGCGAGAGACGAGGCAAGGAGAACCAGTACGATCGCAGCCTGGAAGGATCTACAGCGAGACGCTTGGATATAAGTTCTCCGGCTTGGCGCGCCAGAACCTATTTTGTTCCATGCACTTACTCGGGCCGTATCGCTGCGACTCATCTTAAGAACCGTCCTCTGAGGGAGTATACAACTCAGATTGCAAACATGATTTTCCGTTGTGACTGGGTCGCCGGTAATGCCTTTCTTCATCGAAACCACGCGCAACGGATTGCATTCCCTCGTCTCTCCATCTTCAGTCAAATTGCGGTTGAGCACTCAAGCCGGGTTAACAAAATAGGCCACTCCAAGCGGAAGTGGCCTGTTTGTGAGAGTGAATGAATAGCAGATGCCGGCTAGAAGTACAGCCTTCCGGAGATCTGCACTTGTCGTGGCGCGTTGGACTGCGTCAGAATCGCCGATGAGCCGAGCGATCCGAAGAAAGTGCTGGTGACGGTGGTGTTGGCTGAGGCGAAAATCGGGTGGTTTAACGCATTGAACAAATCCATCCGGATTTGGAAGCGAATGCTCTCCGCAATCAAGAAGCTTTTCCGAGCGCCGAGAGTGAAGTTGGTCGTGAAGGGTTGCCGCACATCGCCAAAAGTGGTCGGGTAGTACGTGTTCCATTTAGCAAAATCCTGATACACGCCGTTCTGGGGCCCAGAGCTGCTGGTCGGCGTGTACCCTGCGCCGGGCAGTCCGGTAACTCCTGTCCATGCGGGATAAACAGAGGTGTTGTTAAGCGTTGCAACCGACACATTGCTTGCGGGGAAGGCCGCGAACTTGGTCGTGTCGAACCATGCCGATCTTGTCTTTCTTTTACCGAGCGTCGGATCCTGGCCCTCAAAAAATGCGGAGTTCGTTGGAAAAACGATCGGAACTCCGGACAGGAAATTGTAGATGCCGGAGAATTCCCACCCGCCTACAGCCTCATCCAATCCCCAGGGAGCGTTGCCTAGAAATTTCTTTCCGCGCCCGAAAGGCAATTCATATACCGGCGCAAGGCTGTAGTGGAATCGGTTATCGTTGGCATCCAGCCGTTTCTCGATTTTTATAGCGATGGCTTGGTTCGCATACAGGTTGTCCTCAGAGATTCTTTTCGAGTAGTCGAAAGATTGAAGAACGCTGAAGCCGTTGTGGAATCGCTTTTCCACCTTTGTGTTCAGCGCGTAGTAGAAGTCTCGGCCATTGCCTTTGTTCAAATAGATGTCGCCGGCAGCGGGGTTGGGGCGAAGCAGTTGGTATGCGGTCACCGTTGAGGCGCCGGCCTCTGCGGCGTAGACGTATTTAACGCCTTTGAATGGATTGGCGACATTCGTGTTGCCCGGCAGGGTGGCGTCAGGCAACCCGTTCGCGGCGAAGATTGGCGTGTTTGCCGCCAACCAAGCCGCTGCGCTGGGAACGTTGATGTCGATGTTGTTTCCTGTTTGCATACCAAGACCATGTGTTTCGTTGAAAACCCCGCCGACTTCAATCAGGTAATCCTTGATCTGACGTTGAACGCTAAGCGCGGCTGTATCCACGTAAATGCGGCCGATGTTTGCAGCCGTGTATGTGGGGGTGCCGAGCGTAGGCTCTCCTACGTTTGTCTGGATTCCCAGCGAGCTGCCGGTGGGCTGGATCAACCCCTGCGGATAGGGACTTTCCCAAGTCTGCGCGGGAATAACGTAGTTGCTGCAAGCGGATGGGCAGTAAGGCGTGCTTGAGCTGAAGCCGGTCTGATTTGCAGACGGATTGAAGTCGGTCCCAACAAAGCGTCCAATTCCGCCGCGAATCACAGTGTTCTTCATTATCTGATAGGCGAAACCGACGCGTGGCTGAAAGTACCTGTAACGCGGGTTCGTTTCGTAGCGGCTGTTTCCATCGATGCCGGCGTACTCAGGGCCGCCTAGTACCTGAAATGAGCCGCCCGAGACTCCCCAATTCTGAAGCAACTGCACGCCGAGATTCGTCGGGCTGCCGGCAATCAGCGCCGCATAGTTCGGCTGGGCCGCCGCTGTTACGGAAGGCTGCGGGACAGTGGGATTGTAGATGCTGAAGAAGCGGTTGAATCTTTCCGTTGTCGGCCGCTCGTAATCCCAGCGCAGCCCCAAGTCCAGGGTGAACTTTCGGCTTACCCTCCAGTCGTCCTGGAAGTAGAAGGCTGCGTAATGCTGCGAATAGAAAGAGCTAGCGGCAATTGGAATGCTGCTGGAGCTACCGGGAAGTCCCAGTTCAAAATCGGCCACGCCGCTGCCAACGCCATTGCCGTTGCTCCCAAAGCCCGAGCCGTACTGCGACGTATAGTTTGCGCCGAATGCGAATAAGCCACCCGAGTCGCCTAAATTGTGATTCGACTCCTGTTGGATCAGATACTCCACGCCGTAGCGGAAGTCATGATTCTTGTAGGTTTGGGTCAAACCCGCATTGATATCTTGATTGAAATCGGCAGGAGTCGTCTGAAGGGCCTGGACCGTCCCAATGCCTACGGCGGTATTCGACGTAACACCGGTAATCTCCGGAATTACGTCGTCCTGCATCTGGGATGCAAAGCTCTGCGGGAATCCAATCGAAGTCGCAGTGTATGCGTTGCTCAAATCGTAGAGCTGGGAGATGTACCCCAAAGCATGGTAGCTCAGATCGAGAAGCAAGCTCTCCTTCAATGAAATATCGTGGTCGATGATCAAGCCGCGGTTTTGCCTGTACTGGCCTTGACCCTGTAGGGGAAGGTATTGCCCTGTGCCGAAATCGGTATTGCTGAGTTCGGAGAAGACGTTGTAGTACAGGTCAACATACGTATGGTTCCTATTATTCTCGGTTTTGTCCACACGCAAAGTGAAGCCGTGAAATTTATCGTTCTGCTCCCCCTGCTTAATATAGTCGTCGCTGTCGTTGGAAGTCGCATTGTCAGTCGCGCGATCAGGCAGCGGAAGAAGCTTGAGATAGTTCGCCGCAATCGCATCCACGGGCCCAGGGAGCGATTCGCAGGTGCTGGTGTAACTGGAGGGAGCGTTAACTGCCCCAGGGTTAGTTGGGCTGCCGTGGGTGCAGCCGGCGAAGCTGTACGGCTGTCTTGTGCCGGTGGTCGTCGAATAAGGGTTGAAAAGTTGCGTCGCATAGTACTTGCCCGACACCACTGAGTACGAGCCGCTGAAATCGCCATTTCTCTCCTGAGCCGTCGGGAGCGACAGGAAGCCAGTGTCGGAAGGCTGAAGGTTGCGAATGCCCGCATAGGTAAAAAAGAAGAATGTCTTCTTCCTGCGGCCGTCGTAAAGCTTTGGAATCCACACAGGACCGCCGCCGGAACCTCCCCACATGTTGACGCGAATCGGAGAAATCTTTGTGCCGGTAGCATCGTTCTGATATGAGTTTGCATTCAAAAAATTATTCTGATTGTCTTCGTACAGGTCGCCGTGGAACTTTTCGGCGCCCGATTTCAGTGATATGATCTCGTTAGCCGACGATCCCCTGCCCAACGCCGCATCGAATCCGTTGGGGACCATCTTGAGCTCGTTCACTGCATCCATGGGCGGCTCAAACGCAAGGCTGCCTGAATTGAAGTTGTCAGTTCCGCCGTCTAGCGAATAGCTGATGGCTCCATTGCCTGCTCCGCCGATGCTGCCCACTCCGTTGATGGTTGTACCGGAGAGTCCACTGTTCGACCAGAGAAACACTCCGCCGCCAATGCCGCCGCTGACCGTAGTGCCGGGCAGGATCGCCACATCCATTGTCGGAGCGTTCGACTGGGTCGGGATCTCTTCAAGCTCAGCCTGCGTTACCACAGTGCCGGAGACCGCTGAGCTCATGTCAATTAACGGTGTAGTTGCCTCAACAACAACCGACTCAGATGTCGAACCAACCTGTAGTCTTGTGTCAATCAGCTTCTTGTCGCCCAACTGCAACTCGATGGAGGTGCGCACTTCGTCCTTGAATCCAGCCGACTTTACCTCCAAGCGGTAGAAGCCAGGCAATAGAGTGGATACGAGCCACTCGCCCGCGGTGTTGGTTTCCGTAGTCGAAACCACTCCCGTTTCATCCGCCGTCACGGCGACTGTCGCGTTAGCGATTGTATTCCCCTTTGCATCGGTAACTATGCCGCCCAAGCTGGCTCTCACATCCTGTCCGTTAGCCCATCTTCCTGCAAGAAGGAGAAAGGCCAATACCGTTACCACAGTTACTCTTCTCTGCGTCGCTTCGTAGAATGACACGTCAACCTCCAGGAGTTTTTTCAAGTTGGTCCGGAAAACAAGCATTTTCTGGGGAAAGTTGCAATCGTGTGTCCGCGGGCCGCGCTCGTGGGGAAGGCCGCTGCAGCGGAACAGTCTTTGCAACGATTCAAATGCTAGGCGTGTGCAAAATAATATGTAAACCGACTAAAGTATGGTCGCTGCAAATAAAGAATCTTTGCGTGTTGCCAGGGCGGAGGCGCCGTCCTCAAGAGAGAAAGAATGAGAGATGGATTAACTCGTCGGGAAAAACCCGGCCTGCATCGTTCGCTTTATGTGCGATGGGATGACACGCGGTGCAAACGATAATCCAGTGCTCTTGAAAACGATGTGCGATTATGGTGGACAAAGATAGCCGGTATTGCGGGAGGCGCCTTGGCCACGCGGATGAGTCTATTTACGGCAGTGCTTGCATTGTTGCTGTCAACCGGATTGGCAGCGGACGCGTCTGTGAACCGCACCAAGGTGAATGTCGATCGCGGATGGAAGTTCTTGCTCGGAGACGACGCGGGGGCAAGCGCTCCGGCTTTCGACGACAGCAGATGGCAATACGTCGATTTGCCGCATTCCTTCAGTGAGCCGTACTTCCGGTCGCCGGATTTTTATGTGGGATATGGCTGGTACCGGAGACATGTGCGCATCGGAACGGCCGGGCAAAAAGCACAGACGTTCCTGGAGTTCGAAGGAGTCTTCCAGGATGCCGAGGTTTGGGTCAGCGGCAAGAAGGTGGGCGAGCATCTTGGCGGTTACACGGGGTTCTCGCTGAACATTTCTCGCGATGTTCAAGCAGGCGACAACATTATTGCCGTACGCGTGAACAATTTATGGAACGGGCAATTGAACCCTCGCGCCGGCGAACACGTATTCAGCGGCGGCATTTATAGGGATGTTTATCTGGTGACGACCTCGCCGGTGCATGTGCCTTGGTACGGAACCTTTGTGACAACCCCGAAGGTTACCGACGATGCTGCGACCCTGGATATCAAGACGGAGGTTCGAAATGCGTCCAGCGCGACCGCAACCGCTACGCTCAAGACGGCGATACTCGATCCGGCAGGAAGTCAGGTTGCAGAGTATTCAACAACCTCTGTGATCGATCCGGGGCTTGTCGTGAATATTGATCAGAGCGGCGATCTGCGCACGCCAAAACTATGGTCGCCAGAAACGCCCAATCTCTATACGGCGGTTAGCCGGATCTATGTCAAGGGAATGTTGCAGGATGAATTCCGCACGAAATTCGGCATTCGCTGGTTTTCGTGGACTGCGGACGGGGGGCTGACCCTGAACGGCAGGCATCGGTACTTCCACGGCGCAGATGTTCATCAGGACCACGCTGGCTGGGGTGATGCCGTGACGAACGCAGGCGCACGGCGAGATGTCGCAATGGTGAAAACTGCGGGCTTCGACTTCATTCGTGGCTCTCACTATCCTCACAAACCGGCGTTTGCCGATGCATGTGACGAGTTGGGAGTATTGTTTTGGTCGGAAAACGCTTTTTGGGGCATAGGCGGTTACAAGGGCGACGGCTACTTCAATGCAAGCTCGTATCCAACACGACAGGACGATCAGGCTCCCTTTGAAGCACATGTGAAGGAAAGCTTGGCTGAAATGATTCGGATTAACCGCAATCATCCCTCGATCATTGTGTGGAGCATGTCGAACGAGCCGTACTTCGCCCCCGCGCCGGTGATGCCAAAGGTGCGCGCTCTGCTGTCGGAACTGGTGAAGGAAAGCCATATGTTGGATCCAACCCGTCCCGCGGCGATTGGCGGCGCGCAGCGCGGCGCCATCGATTTGATTGGAGATGTGGCCGGTTACAACGGCGACGGAGCAAAGCTGTTTATCCACCCCAAGGTGGCAAGCGCGGTGACGGAGTATGGATCGTATCGAGAGACTCGCCCAGGAACCTACGACCCGCACCTTCGCGATATTGCCGGACAGCCAGAGTTCCCCTGGCGCGGCGGGCAGGCGATATGGAGTATGTTCGATCACGGATCAGTCGCCGGGGCCGAAGGGACGACTGGAATCGTCGACTATTTCAGGCTGCCGAAACGCGGCTGGTACTGGTATCGCAACGCATTCGCTGGTATCCCGCCGCCGGAGTGGCCACAGACAGGGAGCCCCGCCGGGTTGCTCCTTCGTTCAAGTAGTCCAGTGATCGCTCGCGCTGACGGTACAGACGACGTGCAGATCATTGTGACTGTCGTGGATGCGAAGGGCAAGCCGCTTAGCAATACGCCGGATGTAACATTGGACGTCGTAAGCGGCCCGGGAAGCTTTCCTACCGGCAAGTCAATCACATTTCGCGATGGCACAGATATTCCGATCCTTGACGGCCAGGCAGCGATTGAGTTTCGTTCCTACTACAGTGGCACAACGATCATCCGGGCCACCTCGCCGGGGCTGCCCGAACAACGGCTCACGATTGCATCGAAGAATGCGCCAAGATATGTGGCAGGCAGTACCCCGGAGTTCTTGCCTGGACCATACGTGCGCTTCATTGGAGTCATGCAAACGGCGACACAACAGGTGGCGAACATCGCCCTTGATCGGCCAACGAATGCCAGCAGCATGGCGGACGGCCACCAGTCCAGACTGGCGGCGGATGGCAATGACGCAACCGCCTGGATAGCTACTGCCTATGCCGCTCTGCCGCAGTGGTGGGAGAGCGATTTTGAAGGCATATACGACCTAAGCTCTGTCAGCATTCGATTTGCAGGAATAGGGAAATACGGATACGAGATCCAAACGTCATCGGACGACCGGAGAACCTGGAAGATCGTGGTCTCCGGTGACGCCCAGGCCGCGGGCTTGCCTGTAGTCATCGAATTGCCGGCCGGTACCCGATCGAGTGGGTTGCGTATTGCGCTGGATACCGTTTCCGCCGGAGCTGCGACGGGCTTGGCCGAGGTCGCCATACGGGGCGCTCGTTCGAAATAGTTTGCCGGTGACCCAGTTTCAGAATCGAGCCAGGGATCGTCGCCTGAGTCATTGAGTTCGTCTATCGGCGCAGTGAGATTCGATCCGTTGTTTACTCTCGTTCACGACGCACTCACTAAGGATGCGCCGTCGTTATCCTCTGAGAGAACCATAGAGCGAAGTTCTGCGTAATGGATCTTTTTGCGAATTGGGATAGGTTTATACCGCGCGCATATCAAACCCGGTCTACAAGTGATTAAATATCCTCAGTGGTGCGGACATAATCCGCTTTTGAAATTTAGCTTCATGGGAGCCTTGGTTTGGCAAAATATCTGGTTACGGGAGTTGCGGGCTTCATCGGCCGGTCGATCGCCGCGGAATTGCTCAAGCGCGGCGAAGCGGTTCGCGGCATCGACAGTTTCATCACCGGCAAGCGGGCCAATCTGGCTGGCCTTGAGGCCATGGAGTTTATCGAAGGCGACCTGGCCGATTCGGCGGCGTGCGTCAAGGCCTGTGCGGGTGTGGAGATCGTCTTCCACGAGGCGGCGCTGGCTTCGGTTCCGCGTTCCGTGGCTGACCCGGTTGGCACCAACGTTAATTGTGTGGACGCCACGCTGAACCTGCTGGTTGCGGCGCGCGATTCCGGGGTGCAGCGCTTGGTTTATGCCGGGTCTTCTTCGGTTTACGGCGATACGCCGACTCTTCCCAAGACCGAGGAGATGCTGCCCAACCCCATCTCCCC
>Ga0182016_10003026_pt1 | contig 19404 bp, 14 predicted proteins | sample 712S2MmetaG_FD_120491 | JGI IMG/M metagenome (GOLD analysis project Ga0182016, IMG submission 120491) | Permafrost microbial communities from Stordalen Mire, Sweden - 712S2M metaG | ecosystem: Environmental > Terrestrial > Soil > Wetlands > Permafrost | place: Sweden: Stordalen | collected...
CACAAAGACACGAAAAACGCCTGCGCAAGCAAGCCAACGCTCTCGGTTTCCAACTCATCCCCATCGCCGCATGAGAAGCTTGTTCATCAGGAGCGAACGGGGCCCCAGGCGTACTCTTCAGCCTGGGGGCGGCAAATCGGGGTCCCCGGCGACAGGTCTTCGTCGCTGGGGTGATAAGTCGAAGAATCTGCTTTTGCTCTTCCGCCATTTTACAAGGAACTTTTGACCCACCACACTACCTCTTATCTGGTTGATTCCGCAGAGGCTTCGGCTTCGAGATCGCCGATGCTGGCCTGGTCAATGCGGGCCCAGAGTTCTTTGAGGCCGTAGCCGGTTTTTGACGAAACGGCCAGCAGCCCTTCTACTTCGAGATCCTTCTTGAGCGCGTTGAGATTGCGAACGCGCTCGTTGCCGCTCAGGCGGTCGGCCTTGGTGGCAACCACCGCGAAATCGCGCCCCACGGAGCGGAGCCAGGCGATCAACATCTGATCGCCTTTTTGCGCGGGGATGTTGGAGTCAACGAGGCAGATGCAGAGGGCAAGTGTTGGACGCTCAGCGAGATACGGCTCAATGAATTTGGGCCACAGGGCCGAGATGGACCTCGAGATCTTGGCGTAGCCGTAGCCGGGCAGGTCGGCAAATATGAACTTCCGCTTGGACTTGCCTTCTTCAAATAACTGGAAAAAATTGATGGCGCGGGTGCGGCCTGGCGTCTGCGAGACTTTGGCAGCCTTCTCGCCTACCAAAGCATTCAAAAGGCTCGACTTGCCTACGTTTGAGCGGCCAAGAAAGGCAATTTCGGGTACATCGGGGATGGGGAATTGTTCGGCGGCCATGGCCGAGAGCATGAACTGTGTGGTGTAACGCATCTGGCTTAACCATACAGGACAGTGCAAGGGAAGACAGAACACTACCCAGGCATACCGAATTCCAGCGGCGGCATGGCGTTCTTTGCCAGTCCCCCCTGATTCTGGGTCGAATGACGCCCCATTCCCGGTTCAGGAGACACCCGCGCACCCTCCCCGTTACCTCTTTTCTTCCCCCTTTTTCTGTCTTTTCCCAAATCCGTCCGCGCTCCCCACGCGCCTCTAAACCCTAATCAATAACCCCCAAAAAACTAACCGCTGCCCTTTTGCACATAATTACATCCCCATGGCGCACACTCTGTCCATGAGCGCCAAACAGCCATCTCCGCCGCCGTCCCGCGTCCACCAGACCCCAGACCCGAGACCCAGACCCGGCTTTTTCGTTCCCCCCTCTCTAGTCCCTCCTCCCTGTCCTTGTCCCATCACCTCCAAAACCCCAAAAATCAAAAATCGCACCCCTTTTCATTAAGTAGTTGAAAACAAACGAGGTACACACTGAAAACTTTCGCACCCCCCATATCTAAAGGAGTTACAGCCTATCAAAACGCCAAAAAGCGCCGAAAAGCGCCAAAAAGCGCCGATTTCCGCACAAAAAGCGCCATTTTGGCATTGTCCTCTTGCCCCTAAGTCCTTTAGTTCAGTAATCTCCTGGCCTGAACCGCTTTAAAAAACGGATGCACATGAAGCGATTCGGCGCTGATCCATAACACGTCTTGTTATATTTGGGTGCGAGGAGACGCCCATGACCGGAGAGGCGCTGAAGGCAGCACGGAAGGAATCCAAGCTTACGCAGCAGGAAGTCGCGGCGAAGCTCGGCCTGACGCAAGCCTATCTTTCAATGATTGAGAGCGGACGTCGGCTGGTGACTGAAGAGCTGGCTGTGAAGGCAGTGAGTCTGTTTCGCCTGCCGCCGACGGCGTTGCCGCTCAAGGTCGACCCTCCGCATAAATTGGATGAGCGCGGTTTCAAAGCAGAGCTGGCCGCGCTGGGATTCCCGGGCTTCGCGAAGTTCCGGCGAGGGAAGCCCAAATCGAATCCTGCCCGATTGCTGCTTCTCGCGCTCTGCCAGGACGATCTGGACAAGCGAGTTGTGGAGGCGCTGCCGTGGCTGCTCGTGAAGTATCCGGATCTCGATTGGCAGTGGGTGCTGATGAACGCCAAGGTCGGCGATTGCCAGAACCGGTTTGGATTTGTCGTGGATGTCGCGGAGGACATTGCAAAGATGCAGCGCGACCCAGTTCAAAGAGAGCGGCTCTCAGAGATGAAGGCGCTGATCGAGCGTTCGCGGCTGGCGAGAGAAGACACGCTTTGTGCAGACTCAATGAAGAAGGCTGAGCGCAGATCGATTCGCCGTACTCGCCCGGCAAAGGCGCGCCATTGGAATCTGTTGACGGATATGGAGGCGAAGAACTTGGGGTATGTGTGGGGGTAAGGGGATGGCGGGTGGCCCGCCTTTGGCCTAGCGTCAATTTGAGGGTGCCCAAGCTCGCACTCGAAGATTCGGTATGCCGTCGAGCTATCTAGCAGCGGCATCCGGTGATAACAACTGAAAGTAAGGAAGTGAAGACCTCCGACATCCTGGTAACGAACAAGGCCTTTTGGCATGACGAGGGAATTCTACACCCGGCCTGGAGGGGGAAGATGTATGGTTTCCCACCCTTCGCCAGTGAGGAGGCGAAGGACGGGGCACCCGATCATTGAAAGACGGTGCGCGGTGAGACCGAAATGCGGCTACTGCGCCTGTGCCCCAGGCGCAATGTCGGTCGAGGTGGGCGGGACGGTGGAGAGGACCTCTGAAGCTTCGGAGAGGGGCGTGGGAAGCGGACGCTCGAGAGCCAGGGCCAGCACCTCATCCATGGAGTCAACGAAGTGGAGCTTCATGGACTTCTTGATGTTGTCAGGAAGCTCGGCGAGGTCTTTCTCGTTGGCGCGGGGCAAGATGGCCTCGAAGATGCCGGCACGTAGCGCGGCGAGCAGCTTTTCTTTGAGGCCGCCGATGGGCAGGACCTTTCCGCGGAGGGTGATTTCGCCGGTCATGGCGATGTCGCGGCGGACAGGAATTTTGGCGAGCGCGCTGGCCAGAGCAGTGGCCATGGTGATGCCGGCGGAGGGACCGTCTTTGGGAATTGCCCCCTCGGGCACATGGACATGGAGATCGACGTTGCGATAGAACTCGCGCGTGAGGCCCAGCGCCTGTGCTCTGCTGCGAATGTAGCTGAGCGCGGCCTGGGCTGACTCCTGCATCACGTCGCCGAGCTGGCCGGTGATGGTGAGCTTGCCCTTGCCATCGAGCACCTGCACCTCAATGGATAGGATGCTGCCGCCGACTTCGGTCCAGGCGAGGCCAGTGACGAGGCCGACTTCGCTCCTCTCGTGGACCTCGCTGTCACGAAACTTGGCCACGCCGAGGAAGTCAGCGATGTTGGCTGCGGTAATTTCTTCGCGATGCTTTGCGCCGAGCTTGACGACGGTACGCGCGACCTTGCGGCAGACGTTGCCGATCTCGCGCTCGAGGTTGCGCACGCCAGCTTCGCGGGTGTAGGCCCGGATGATTTCGAGGATGGCGCTCTCGGTGAAGGTGATCTGCTTCTCAGTCAGCCCGGTCTGCTCGCGCTGCTTTTTGACAAGGTATTGGCGCGCGATCTCGAGCTTTTCCTGCTCGACGTAACCCTGGAGGCGGAGGACTTCCATGCGGTCCTGAAGCGCGGCGGGGATGGTGTGCATAACGTTGGCGGTGGCGACAAAAAGGACCTGCGAGAGGTCGTAGTCGACGTCGAGGTAGTGATCTTGGAAGGTGGTGTTCTGCTCGGGATCGAGGACTTCAAGAAGGGCGGAAGCGGGATCGCCGCGGAAGTCGGAGGCCATCTTGTCGACTTCGTCGAGCAGGAAGACGGGGTTCTTGGTGCCGGCGCGCTTCATGTGCTGGATGATCTGGCCGGGGAGCGCGCCGATGTAGGTGCGGCGATGGCCGCGGATCTCCGCTTCGTCGCGCACGCCGCCCAGCGAGAGGCGGACAAACTTGCGGCCGGTGGCCTTGGCGATGGACATGCCGAGCGAGGTTTTGCCTACTCCGGGAGGACCGGCAAAGCAGAGGATGGAACCCTTGGGATTCTTGACTAGCTGGCGGACGGCGAGAAATTCGAGGATGCGATCTTTGATTTTTTCGAGGCCGTAGTGGTCGGCGTTGAGAACCTTTTCAGCGTACTCGATGGAGCGAGTTTCCTTTGAGCGCTTCTTCCACGGCACGGCCAGCAGCCAGTCAATGTAGTTGCGGCTGACGGTCGACTCGGCACTCATGGGCGGCATGGCTTCGAGCTTCTTGAGCTCCTGGATGGACTTGTCGAGGACTTCCTTGGGCATGCCGGCGGTTTCGATTTTCTTGCGCAGCTCATCGAACTCGGACTTCTCGCCGCGGCCAAGTTCCTTTTGGATGGCCTTGATCTTTTCGTTGAGGTAGTACTCCTTTTGGGCGCGCTCCATCTGGCGTTTTACGCGGGACTGGATGTTGCGATCGAGGTCGAGCTTTTCGATTTCAACATCAAGCACATCGGCAATTCGCGCGAGGCGGGCGGCGGGATCGAAGATGGCGAGGAGTTCCTGTTTCTCTTCGATGCCGAGCTGGAGATTTGCCGCGATAGTGTCAGAGAGTTTGGCGGCCTCGTCCATGCGGACGGTGGCGATGATGGTCTCGTAGTTGAGCGATTGCTGCAGCTTGACGTACTGCTCGAAGAGGCCGGTGACGCGCTGCATGAGCTGCTCGACGGCAGGGGTCATTTCAAACTGCGACTTGCCCACGCGGACGGTGGCGACGAAGAAGCCATCCTTGTCATTCACTTCGATGGATTTGGCGCGTTCCACGCCCTCGACCAGGACTTTGATGTTTCCGTCGGGCATCTTGACGCTCTGCACGATGTTGCAGATCGAGCCGACCTGGTAGACATCCTTGGCCTTGGGCTCGTCGATGGACGCGTCGTGCTGGGTGGCGAGAAAAATTTTGCGATCGCCGTTCAGGGCTTCTTCCAGCGCGCGGACGCTTGATTCGCGGCCGACGACGAAGGGCGTCATCATGTAGGGGAAGATAACCATGTCCCGAATGGGCATCATGGGCAGCTTGCGCGGTTCGTTTTTTTCGCGGGAAGTTGTCATTTCGCCCCCAGGGTTGGACGTGCTCAAAGCGCGACGGGCTTGGGCCCGGCAGTTGATATTGCGATTGTACAGCGGAAACGGGTGGGGAGTGGGATGTGTTGACGGGGCGAGAATGGCCCGATTGAGGGATATGATCTCCCACCCTAACCGCAAAGTACCACGGTTACGATGATGCGCCCTTTGTGTGGTTGGTCCCGATTCTCGGGGACTGGGCGGGGTTATTTGGCGGCTTTCTCCTCGTGGTACTCCATTTCGGTGTTGATGGCCCAGATGTTGTCTTTGGTGACGACGCCGTTGATGATGTTTTCGACTGCGGTCATGGCGGTGAGCATCGAGTGATCCTGATTGTTGTATTTGTGCATGCCGTTACGGCCGACGAGGAATAGGTTTTCGATCTGGTCGGTGTATTCGCGGATGACGCCGAAGCGATCGTAGCTACCGAAGTAGGCGGGGTAGGTTTTGGGGACATGAACGACGTGCGAGTCTTCAACGTCTTCGGCTTTCAGAATACCGATTTTGGCGATCTCCTCAATGGCAAATCGGGACATCTCTGCATCGGAGAGCTTCCATAGCGGGTCCGTATCACTACAGAAATATTCGAGGCCGATCCAGACTTTGTTTTCTCCGGCGACTAGCCAGGGGCTCCAGTTATTGAAGATCTGGAGACGGCCAACAACCACGTCCGGTTCCTGAATGTAGATCCAGTTATCCTTCAGCGGTCCGCCATCTTTTTCAGTGACGGCAAGCTTGTTGGCGAGCAGTCCAACGGTGATGAAGTCGCGGTACATGAGGCCATCGCTGACTTCGATGACGTCGGCAGGCGGCGGAACGGAGAAGGCGCGGACCAGATCGCGCACCGGCATGGTGGAGATGAAGTAGTCACCCGCGAAGGTTACGCGCTGGCCGGCGCCGTCGATGCCCTCGACGGAGGTGATTTTGCTGCCGTCGCGATTAATGCGGTCGATTTGAATGCCGAAGTGGATTTCGCCGCCTTTGCTGGTAACCATTCCAGCCGCATGCTCCCAAAGCTGTCCCGGACCGAACTTGGGATAGAGGAATTTCTCAATCAGCGAGGTCTCGGTTTTTTTCTGTGCGATGTCGCCGGATTGCTTTGAGCTGAAGGCTTTCTTGAGGAAATGCTTTACAACTCCGGTGAGCGAGAGGCCTTTGATGCGCTGAGCGCCCCATTCGGCGCTGATTTCATTGCACGGCACGCCCCAGACTTTCTCCGTGTAGGACTTGAAGAAGGTGAGGTAGAGCTGCTTTCCGAAGCGGTTGATGATGAAGTCTTCGAGGGATTTCTCCTCGCGCTGCGGGAGAAGTGCGGAGCGCAGATAGCTGACGCCGCAACGAACCGTGCGCACAGCGCCGAGATTTTTGAAGGTTGCGGCGGTGAGGCTGATGGGGTAGTCGAAGAATTTGCGCAGGAAGTAGATGCGGCTTTTGCGCTGCCGGACCAGCATCACGAGGTCCTGCTTTTGGGGATCGGCGGCGACCTCAAGCTGGGGCATGTCGCGCTGCTGTCCCTGGTAGCGAAGCTGCCCTGCCTGCTCGGAACCGGCTGGGCCTGATCGGCCTTCAACTGGCATCATGTCAAGCCACCAGCGCATGACGCGGTCTGACTTTGAAAAGAAGCGGTGACCACCGATGTCCATGCGGTTGCCCTTGAACCGGACGGTCCTCGAGATGCCGCCGATTTCGTGGCTTGCCTCGAGGATCACAGGCTTGACCTCTGAACCGCGCAGCAATTCAATTGCGGCAGTGAGCCCGGCGGGACCGGCACCGATGATGACCGCTGTGCTTTGCTTCATTCGAGGTTCTTCCTGTTCACATCAGTTAAGCAGCCGGTCGCCGGCGCATGAAGCGATCGTGTGGTCCGATCCGGAAGGAAAAACCCATTGCGGAGTTGAGCCAACGGGGCCGTCGGAAGCTTTCTGTTGAGGGTTCTGCGCGTATCTAGGCAAGAAGACGGGGCGGCCATAATCAAGCCTTAGTGTAGTTTAGGCTGCTGCCAACTTCCAACAGGGGAACGGCTGTCACTTCCGTGTATCGGAATTCTCATTCGTGGGATAGCTTTCCGGAGCCAAAACGGAATGGCGGCGAATATTGATGCCCAGCGTGCTGAGGAAGAAACTGAAAAGCACCGTCTCAACTCCCAGCGTGATCGCCATGCCTGAGGGGATGACGATCCGCGCAATGTGCTCGATATTCAGGTCGCCGAAGCCCGCCTCGCGCCAGGTTAGGAACGCATAACCGGCAGCACCGAGGCCGGCGAGCGCGAGCAAACTTCCTGCGATTAATCCGCGTTCGAGGTTGATATAGCGAAAGATGTGGCGGTAGCCGGGGCTTGCGGGGTAAAGGTGTTCCTGTACGGCGAAGATTCTGGACAGCACCGCAAACAGCACGGACTGATAGCCACAGACGCTCATGAAGGCGAGATAGATGAGGGTATCCAGACCCAAACGTGCCTGACCCAGACGTGCATGGCCGAGAAGTGCATGGTTGAGATGGGTATGGTTGAGCTGGATCGAGTTCTGTTCGAGCAAGACAGTGCCAGTGAGGCCGACCAGCATCAACGCTGCACCTGGAAAGAGAAACAGCCAGTTGGGGCTGTAGAGCAGCATGAAGCGGAGGTGACGCCAGCCATCGCGATAGGGGCGGAGATGCGGAGGCCGCGAGCGGCCATCGGGGCTGAGGGTGGTTGGCACTTCCGCGATCTTCATCCGCTCCAGCGTGGCCTTGATGACCATCTCCGACGCGAACTCCATGCCGGTGGTGTGCAGGTCCATTCGGGTGAATGCCTCGCGGGAGTAAGCGCGGAGACCGCAATGAAAATCCTTTGCCGGGGAACGAAAGAAGAGTCTGCCGATCATGGAGAGGATTGGATTGCCGATGTAGCGGTTCTTCCACGGCATGGCGCCCGGCTTGATGCCGCCGGCAAAGCGGTTGCCCATCACCAGGTCGTAGCCCTGGCGCAGCTTTTGCACAAAGGGGTCGAGGTTGGTGTAGTCGTAGCTGTCGTCAGAGTCGCCCATGATGATGTACTTGCCACGCGAAGCGAGCGTTGCGCCAAAGAGCGCCGCTCCGTAGCCGCGCTGATCGATCTTCACCACACGCGCGCCGCAGCCGAGGGCAATTTGCTGCGAACCATCGGTTGAGCCGTTGTCGCCGATGACGACCTCGCCGCGGATTTGGGACCGTTCGAGGTAGCCCAATGCCTTGCGAATGCAGATGGCCAGCGTCTCCGCCTCATTAAGGCAAGGCATGATGATGCTGAGTTCGATGAGATTGTGGGAGGGGCTCGCTGATTCGGTGGCGGCGGCCTGCGGACTATCTGGCATGACACTATTTACGCATATTGAGCGGTGGGGGGCCTAACATGATATTGGAGGCCGAATGACCAAAGTCGAGATCACTGCCGGCGGAAAGATCGAGGCCGACGCTTCGCGCCGGTTCGTCGATGCATGGCATCGAGCCGAACGCGGAGAGACTTTGAATGAACGCCATCTTGCGTATGAAAGCTGGGATGCTCTGGCACGGGTACTGACTGGGAAGAGGATGGAGTTGCTGAGTTACGTTCGCCGCCACGAAGTCACCAGCATCCGCTCGCTGGCCAAGGCGCTCAAGCGCGATTACAGCAATGTCCACACGGATGTTCAGGCGCTGGCGGGGGCGGGGCTTCTGGATGCTTCTGCGAAGGGCGTTCGGGCAGACTATGACGCGATTGAGACGAAGATTGCGATTTGAAGATTGGGCAACTGGCGAGTTGAGTGCATGGTCTCCTACCCTAACTGCAAAGAGCGTCGTTAGGTGGGCACCCGATTCAATCGATGCGACAAGCTTGACTGCGCAAGAAAACAAAACCCCCGGGCGTGGGCCTGAGGGTTTTTTCTTTCTTTGCTGAACGGTTGAAGCTATCCGGCCTTTTCAAGCAGGCAGAGCGAGAGGTCTCTTCGCTCGACCATTTCGCGGGTGATTTCAAGGTCGCGCACGCGCTTATTGTTGGGCAGGTGATACATGAGGTCGAGCATGAGCTCTTCGAGGATCATGCGCAGACCGCGCGCGCCCACCTTGCGAGCAAGGGCTTCGCGGGCCACGGCGACGGTGGCCTCCTGAGAAAAGTGCAGCCGCACATTCTCGTATTCGAGCAATCGCTGATACTGCTTGAGGATCGCGTTGCGGGGCTTGGTGAGGATTTCGATGAGCGCTGCTTCGTCGAGCTCGTCGAGAATTCCCATTACGGGCAGGCGGCCGACAAACTCTGGAATCAGGCCATACTTGATCAGATCCTGGGGCTCGGTCTTGCGCAGCAGTTCGGTGTCGCGATGCGACCGCATCGTCGCCTCGGCTTCAGTGTCTGTTGCCTTGAAGCCAAGAGCCTTCTTTCCGACTCTGCGACCAACCACGCGCTCGAGGCCCACAAACGCGCCACCGCAGATAAAGAGAATGTTGGTGGTGTCGACTGCCGTGAACTCCTGATGCGGATGCTTGCGGCCGCCTTGCGGAGGAACGTTGGCCACGGTGCCTTCGAGGATCTTGAGCAGCGCCTGCTGCACGCCTTCGCCGGAGACATCGCGGGTGATTGACGGGTTCTCGTCCTTGCGGCCGATCTTGTCGATCTCGTCAATGTAGATGATGCCCTGCTGCGCGCGCGTGACATCGCCCTCCGCTGCCTGCAGCAGCTTGAGGATGATGTTTTCCACGTCTTCGCCGACGTAGCCTGCTTCGGTCAGCGTCGTCGCATCCACAATGGCGAAGGGTACGTCGAGCATCTTGGCCAGGGTGTGCGCGAGCAGAGTCTTGCCCGAACCGGTGGGCCCGATGAGAAGGATGTTCGACTTGGCCAGCTCAACTTCGTTGTTGCGCATGCGGTTCATCTGGATGCGCTTGTAGTGGTTGTAAACCGCGACGGCCAGCTTCTTTTTGGTCTGGTCCTGGCCGATGACATAATCGTCGAGAAACGCCTTGACCTCCTGCGGCTTGGGCAGGTGGCCGGCCGTGGTGGTGGGGTTCGCCTCGCCGCGGTCGTCCTCGAGGATCGAGTTGCACACGGCCACGCACTCGTCGCAGATGTAAGCGCGAGGGTAGTCGCTGGGCGACGAGATCAGCTTGGCCACGGCGTCCTGTGACTTGTGACAGAACGAGCAGCGCAGTGCTTCTTCCGGTCCCGTACGCGTTTTCATTGAACAACTCCCTCTAACAAATCTACTCTTTCAGCGCCATATGCGCTTGGTGCCGCCGTCTAGGTCCTCGGACGGTCGATGATTTCGTCAACGATGCCGTATTCCTTTGCTTGCTGCGAGTTCATGATGAAGTCGCGTTCAACGTCCCGCTCGATGCGGTCGAGGGGCTGGCCGGTGTGCTTGGCCATCAGGTTGTTGGTGATCTCGCGGATGCGAAGAATCTCGCGCGCATGGATGTCGATATCGGTAGCCTGTCCGCTGAGCCCGCCCATGGACGGCTGGTGGATAAGGATGCGCGAATTGGGCAGCGCGAAACGCTTGCCCTTGGTGCCGGCCAGCAGCAGAAATGCCCCCATGCTTGCGGCCTGGCCGATGCAATAAGTCACCACGTTGTTCTTGATGAACTGCATCGTGTCGTAGATGGCGAGGCCCGCGGTGATGGATCCGCCCGGTGAATTGATGTAGAGCTGCACATCTTTCTCTGGGTCTTCGCCGGACAGAAACAGCATCTGCGCGACGATAAGGTTTGCCACCTGGTCGTCGATGGGCGTGCCCAGAAAAATAATGTTGTCGCGCAGCAGACGCGAGTAAATGTCGTAGGCGCGTTCGCCTCGACTCGTCTGCTCAACCACCATGGGAACCAATGCCATTGAGTCTTCCCGTTTCTTCTTTGTGGGGACTGTCGCTCCCCGATTTATTTCACCGTGCCGGCCATTTGCATCCAGCCCGTTTTTCGCGTTCCCGATCTGGCGATCATAGCCGATTTAGCTGCCCTATGCAGGTAGCCGCTCGTACATCAGACTGGCGGTTTTTTCCCGCCGCAATTGTTCCCGGATTCTAGCTAGCCCACCGTCGTCAGTCAATCGCGCTTTCAGGGTATCCAGCGGCTCGCGCGACTGGATTGCAGCCAGTTGAAGCTCGCGCTCAAACTCCTCTTCGCTGACCGTAATGTTTTCTTCCTGGGCGATGCGGTCCAGCAGAACCATGGTTTTTACTTCGGCAGTGGCGCTGTCACGCTGTGCGGCGCGGAGCCGGGCAAAGTCCAGCTTGCGCATCTGCTCAGGGTTCATGCCCTGGGCAGCCAGGGCGCGGAGGCCGCGATCGAGCCGTTGATCAATTTGATCCTGCACAAGTGATTCTGGAACCGGGAAGGTGTACTTCTCGGTAAGCGCAGCGAAAAGCTTGTCTTTGGCTTCTGCTTCGAGGCTGCGCTTCTTGCGGCTTTCGAGGTGCTCGCGGATTCGTGTCTCGAGCTCCGCCAGGCTCTCGTATCCGCCCAGCTCCTTGGCAAAGTCGTCGTTGAGATCAGGCAGAATCCGCTTCTTGATGGCCTTTACTTCCACTTCGTAGGCGACAATCTTGCCGGCCAAGTTGCCTTCGGTATAGTCGGCCGGATAAACGACCTCAGCCTTCAGCTCCTGGCCGGGCTTAGCTCCGCGCAGCGCTGCAGTGAATGCCTCAACGGTATCTATGCCGCCGATTTCGACGAGCGTGTCTTCGCCCACGATCGGAGCGGCTTCCGCTTCGCCTTCGATTACGCCCTTGTAGCTGATCTGGGCCCAGTCGCCGTCAGTGAGGGCTCGGTCCTCTTCAACCGGCTCGATGGTGGCGCGCGAATCGCGCAGATGCGCAATCTCGGCCTGGAACTCTTCTTCTGTAATCTCAATCGAAGGCTTGGGTACGGTTACCTGCTGGTAGCCCTCAATCGGAAATGCCACAAGGTATTCAAAAACCGCTTTCACGTGGAGCGGCTGGCCGTCCTCCACGGTGAGTTCGGTGACCTGGGGCTGGCCAACGGGGCGAACACCAAGCTCGGCGACAGCCTTATTGAAGCGCTCGGGGAGCAGACCGTCGATGACATCCTTGCGAATTTCGCTGGCAAAACGGCGCTTGACCACGGACTCCGGCACTTTGCCCGCGCGGAATCCTGGGATCTTGGCGTACTTCTTGTAGTTGGCAGCGACTTTGCCGTAGGCCTTTGAGACTTCTTCCGCGGGAATGTCGAGAACCAATTCGCGGGTGCATTCCGGATTTAGGACCGGACCATGCTCGTGGGGGGGCTGATGTGTGTGATCGTGGTCGTGGCCTTCATGAGTGTGGGCATGATCGTGCTCGTGACCCTCGTGAGAATGGCCTTCGTTTTCGGGGGTGTCCACGCTGGCTTCGGCCACGGGATGAGAGTTGTTTTCGAGGGTGTCAGTAGAACTCAATGATTTCGCCTTCCAGGCGCGCTTGGCGCCCTAAAAACCCAGATATCGGGCTCGAATTCCCCGCTTGCTTTCCGGCGCCAAAGGTTAGCTCCGGATTGACTACCTCGGACCGTCGAATCTTGCCGCCCATTGCGGGTGGAAGGCTGGAATCGACAAAGCTGCGTGTGGCTGGGGAAACGCCTATCTCATGGTAAGAGGGAATGCTCTATAGGGTCAAACCGCGCGATGCGGATTCGGGTACCAAAGTCCCGAGTTGGGAGAAGTTAGCGGTGATTCTTAGCTATGGGTCACAACGCCCTACCACGGGTCGGGATTACTGTTCCCTGTCACTGGGCTTGCTACTGTTCGAGGGCGGTGGGTTTGCGGACATAAGGTAGAAACCGGGGGTGCGAGGCTCCGCACTGAGCGTAGTGTTCGCGGGCCTCGTCGAGGCTGAGTTGGCCGTTCACCGTCAGTCGAACATCGCCGGCGTCTGGGTCTTCCTGCCCGTCATCTTCCCACCAGCACACCGGGCACAGGGCCATTGCGCCCGCCGTCTCCAGCGTTCTGTACCCACAGCATGGACAGCGAAAGCGCTCTGGCAATGATTTCCCCATAAAAGGTAGACGTATCCCGCTCTCCCGGGGTTACTTAAGGTCTGCGGGCGGCACAAATCCAGTCAAATCTGATTCATCGGCATTGGGGTGTTCTCACTTGAGCGCCTGCGAAGCCGTCTGGTGGTTTGATTCTTGAAAGACGCATGGGGAGTGGGGCTTGAAATGGACTACTTTACAAGCGAATCGACCATGTCCTGCGTCATGCAACCAGCCAAACCAAATAGAATTCGTGGGTAGAATTTGTGCGCAGGAGAATAATCATGGCTCGACCCATCGCCCCACTTTGCCCTCCGCTGCTTTTCCGCTACCGCCGCCTGCTCGCGGCCCTGTGCGCTCTGCCCTGGCTCGGTCTGACCCCGGCCAAGGCTGAGCCGCCCATCCGCGTGGCAATCGTGGGCCTGGCCCATGGGCACGTGGAAGGCTTCCTTACCGCGCTACCCAAACACAGCGATGTGGAATTGGTGGGAATTGCCGAGGCCGACAGCAATCTTGCCGCGAAGTACAAGAGTCGCTTCGGGCTGGCCGATACGCTCTTCTACAAGCAAGAAGCAAACATGATCGAGAAGACGCGGCCCCAGGCCATCCTGGTGTATACGTCGATCGCCGAGCACCGGCCAGCCATTGAGATTGCGGCGCAGTATGGCGTGTCAGTGATGGTGGAGAAGCCGCTGACAATTTCTGTCGAGGACGCGCTGGCGATCAAGCGGACGGCGGAGCACTATGGCATACACGTGCTGGTGAACTACGAGACGACGTGGTACGCGAGCAATCGGGCCGCGTATGAAGAGGTCAGGCGGGCGAACCTTGGCGAGATTCGACGCGTGGTAATTCACGACGGCCACCAGGGCCCGAAGGAGATTGGCGTGCCGCCTGAGTTTCTTAGCTGGCTGACCGATCCGGCAATGAATGGCGCCGGAGCGCTCTACGACTTTGGCTGCTACGGGGCGGACCTGATGACATGGATGATGCATGGCGAGGCGCCGCTGACTGTAACTGCGGTTCTCAACACCGACAAGCCGCAGCTTTATTCGCGGGTTGACGACGATGCGACAGTGGTGCTGACTTATCCGCGCGCGCAGGCGGTGCTGCAGGCTTCGTGGAACTGGCCGTTTGGACGGAAAGACATGGAAGTCTACGGGGAAAAGGGTTACGCGATCACAGTTGGGGCCGACAAGCTGCGGTTGCGCCGGCCGAATGAGTCGGAGGAGCGGCTGATAACTGCGCCGTCGCTGACATCGCCCGAGCAGGATTCGCTGAGTTATCTTGCCGCTGTACTGCGCGGACAGATTCATCCCAAGGGCGACTTGTCGGCGCTCGATACGAACATTGTGGTGATACAGATATTGGATGCGGCGCGGGAGTCGGCGAGGACAGGGAAGACGGTGAAGCTGAGCAAGCTGGGGGATTAGCTTCTTTGACCGCTCGCGGCTGCAAGAGGTCGAATGCGAGCCCCGGAGGGGATGCTTGAATGACGCTACGGCTGGCGCAACGCGGCCAGCATCTTTTCCCCGTCGGGAGCGCCCCATCCTGTGAGCGGGTTCCATCCTGAAGTCTGGGCGGAGGATCCGTTATTGCTCGCCGATCCAATACTGCGCAACGCATTCTTCGGGCCTAACTTGGTATAGAGCTCTTCGTTGAGAAAGCCGATGTTGTGGCCGAGTCCCTGGTTGAGCAGCGCAATGAATCCCGCCCACAGCGGGGTAGCGGCTGCGGTCCCTCCCACCACCTCGGCTTGACCATCTACTTCGACTGCATATCCGGTTGTCGGGCTGGCATCGGCCACCACGTCAGGGATTACACGGCCAGCGAATCCCGCCGAGGTCGTTGGCGCGCCGACCTGGGTCTGCCAGGGCGGAAGCGGAATGGTGGTGCTGACGCCTCTTCCCGATCCTTCCGATGCGCTATCGTCCCACAGGGTTTCGGACTCGATAGTGCTTCCGCTGACGCGCAGATGTGTGCCTCCTACGGCCGTAACCCATGGGCTGGAGGCGGGGAAGTCAACTGCGAGCTGGCTTGTTCCGTCGGTCGTGCCGGAGTCGCCGGATGCGGCAAGAACGGTGATGCCGCGGGCCTTTGCCCCTTGCAGTGCGGAGTTCATCGCTGTGATCGCCTGCGGAGTCCAGCTCGATTCAGGCCCGCCCCAGCTGATGCTGAGAACCGAAACGCGATGGACATCGTCGTGAATTGCCCTGGAGATTCCATCGATGAATCCCTGGTTGGTGTTTGGGCAGAAGTAAACGACGATGTTGGCAGCGGGAGCAACTGCACCCGCGACCTCAATGTCCAATTGCACTTCACCGTCGGCGCTTTGGGGGTTGGTGGGGAGATTTTTTGCGTTGTCGACGCCGAGCGAGATAATCGTCGGCTGCTGCTTTCCGATCTTCTTGAAATACGCAGCCAGCGTTGTTGGGTTGTAGCCTCCACCCAGCTCGATAAGTCCGATGGTCTGCCCGCTCCCGTTCAGGTTCGTGGGGAAGTTGTACAGGGCTGCGAATTCAGTCGGCGAAAAGGGGCGATCGGTCGCGGGTTTGGCGGCAATAGCGGTGGGTGCGCCGGAGCCGCCTGAGGGAGTACCCAGCTTGGCCGTCGCCGCATCGATTGTCGTAGTTGCCAACATTGCGGAGTTGCTCAGAGCTTTCATTTGGCCAGCTAACGAGTCCACCACCTGCTGCTGCGAGCGGATTTCGGCGAGCGTGGAGTTTGCCTCGGTCAAGATGTCTTGCGCGGCCTGCTTTGACTGCTCAAATGCCTTCTGGTCGCTTGCCATCTGCGCCTGGGCGGCCACGGCCTTTTGAGCCGCGTCGCTCGTCTGGGACAAATTGGTCTGTGCATCCTGGAGCTGCTTCTGCAGGCTCGCTGTCGAGGCCTGCGCTGCTGCCAGGGCAGCTGTGGCGCTGGCCTGGTCGGCCTGTACCTTTTGTTGGGCCTCTTGCACAGCAAGCTGAGAGGACTTCGCGGCCTGGCTCGAAGACTCTGCGTCTTTGAGCGAGTCTTTGAGGTCGATGCCATAGAGGAAAATCCCGATCGTGACAAAGATGGCCAGAGCGCCGGCGACGAACTTGCCGAAGAAGATGAGGCCGCTGTCGACGATCAGGACGGTTTTGCCCTTATCCGTGGCCTCGGTGGAGGGAGCGGCTGGCTGCGGGGTAAAGGGGGCGGGCTGCGGCGGCAGCAGCGACGACTGGCAGTATCTGCACTTGATCGCTTCGTCGCGGATTTCTTCCTTGCAGAATGGGCAGACCTTCATGGGCGCAAGCTCCAAGGTGACCGAACCGCCTGTTCAGAGTTATTGCCATCAAATCTAGCATTAACTAACGGCCTGGATGAGATTTTTCCTTTTGCTAGGCTGGCGGTTTGGGAGTAGCCCAGCCCGGATGCATTCGCCTTCGGTCCTGGCGCGTCGCGTTGTCCTTTGTGGGTTGTGCCCAAACGCAAAACAGGCCAAAGCATCGCCCCGGCCCGTTCAAGCATCACTAACCACTAATCACTAACCACTGCTTCTACGGCACGAACACGTGCAGCCTTACGTGCCACTTGGTGCTTTGGCCGGGCTTGAGCGTGACCATGCCGGTGTCGGTCTTTCCCCACTCCTTGCCGAACGGGTTGCCGTAGTTGTACTGGTCCTCGATGGCGACAAACTGCTTGGTGGGCGGTGCATACATCTGGAGCGCCTTGATCTCAGGCGAGAGGCCGATGATGTCTACGCCATAATGCGCGGCGGCATCGATCACCTTCACCGTCACGGTCTTGCCCTCCCAGTTCAGGTGGTTCCAGTTATCGTCAAAGAACTCTGTGCCGAGCGGCTTGCCCTCAGGTGCGCGCAGGTCGTAGCGGGTTCCGTCGACGGGGACGATTTTGCCAGTCGGGAAGACGTTGTCGTAGCCATCGACTTCGGCGGTTGTGTTGGCCGGGATGTGGACGCGGACCTGGGTACGGTCGCCTGAGGGGATGTTGAAGTACGGATGCCAGGCAATTGCGATGGGCTCGTCTTCGCCGCCAACGTTTTTCGCCACGATGCTCGCGTCTACTGCATCGGCGGTGAGCGAAATGGTGACCACGAGGTCGGTCTTCGAGAGCCAGTGCCCGCCGAAGTCGCCAGCGTGGATTACGCCTGTCGCTTCTTCGCCGCCTGCGATTTTTTTCACCTGAACGTCGTCGGTTTTAGCCTTGAGAATGAGCCCATGCATGGCGTGACGCTCAGCAGTGGGAAGTGTGCCGATATTGTTGGCCGGCAGTGTAATTGAGTGGCCGTTCCACTCCGTGGTCAGCGTTTTTCCGTCGGCAGAGAGCTTGCCGCGAATGCGATTGGGGTAGGGCACGAGGAAGGCCGAACCGAGCCGGTAGCCGAGGTCGCCATTGGCTGTGTCGTCCACATCGAGCATCTTCTTGGCACCGGCCAGATCGGGCGAGGCGAGCACGTCAACGTTGCCCTTGCCGGGGAAGTTGGCGGTTATCTGAATGAGTTCCATGCCGCGGCCCGGCGCAAGCGTTACGCTGGTGAACTCAGGAGAGGTGGCGCTCTTGGCCGCGCGGGTGAGCGTGACGACCTTTTGGCCGCCGATCTCAATCCCGTCCTGTGCATAGCTGGTTGTTGTCATAAGCACCGTTCCGACAAAACTGATCAGCGCAACTGCGCGAAGTGAGTTCTTCATCACCCTACTTTTCATCTGTAGCCATCCTTAATATGAAGCACCATTGGTGCCGTCAACGCCTGCGCTGTTGGTCGGTTACAGCGGTTCTCGAAATTGTGTAGACCGAAGCGAGAACGCTAAGTGGCTTTTTCCTCAAGAAAAAGCCACCTCAGAATTCACTCACGAGGACCACAGTATTTCGAGAACCGCTCTAGCTTCACCGCGAAAGCGTTTTCTTTAGCGCTGCAATTCTACTCGAATAGGCCCGCGAGGGCGCAAGCCGATCGCTCCGCTCAATCCCGGCCGCCTCCGAGAAAAACCTCAATCGAAGGATTTTGATCTTGAACCCCAGCCCAAGGTCATCTTTGAGCTGTGAAAAGCGATTTTGGTCCTCATAGCAGAAGGCGAAGACTAACTGCGAAAAAATCTTGAACCCAAATAGCAACCGGTCTGCAAGGCGCCTTGGTTGGCAACCTTCACAGACCGGCAGCCGCTATGCGGCTTAGTCTCAAGCTGGAGAAAAACCTGAATCAGGAAATGAGCTGCGACGCTCCCTTTTGTAGAGTCTCGCCCCGAACCTTGCGGTAGGCCAAGCCAGCTAGGCAAGCAAAGCCGGTAGCCATTAGCAAGAGGCTTGAGGGCTCCGGGGTTGCGGAGGAGGCTGGAGAGCCGAACTCTATATTGCTGGCCAGCCAATACGGCCCGCTCCCAGCTCCCTGTTGTGTGATTGTGATTTGATTGAAGTCGTCGTTGGTGAACCCGTAGTAGTAGTCGGGGCCCGACTCGCCGACGGTAGCCACGAATGAGTCGACTACGGTCCCGTTCAAGGACGCTTGAAACAGGTACGGGGTGCTATCCGCAACCATTGCAAATGCGGCGGAGGTGAGCGGCGTCGAGAACGTGAAAGTTACTGGATTGACAAAGCCCGGTTCTGTCAGGAACGTGAAGTTACCGATGTCGTTTGCTGGGAGTCCAAAGCCAGTCTGCGGGTCGTAGTAAACATTCGGCGAGAACGTGATTCCCAATCCGGCGTACTGGTTGGTAACCACTGAATTCTGGGCTAAAACGATCTCGCTGAAGTCGATTGTCTGCGTAGGTGAGGCGACGCCGGTTGGGCTTGCGCTAAATGAATCGGCAATTGCAGCCGGGGTAGTCGCGAGAGCCGTTGCCAACGCGAGAAATGCAATTGAGTTCTTCTTCATTGTCATTCCCTTCTTTGAGGAGTCCAGGGCGTTTTAGTTTTTCAGGTTGCGCCAAAGCTTACAGGTCGATTGGAAATCCCATCGATGAAAGTCCCTTCTAACTTGAGGGCTGTTTTATCAGGACATCAGCGGCACACGCTCAATCCCCCTGCACACGAAGTAACCAAAGGATTGGGTACCGGAGTGCAGGGAGTTATCCGGTGCACGAATATCGTTCAATTTCAGCTTGTTGGCCCAGTCACGAAAAAACTATCACACTTTTTGGTAAGTGTGATAGTAAAAAAGTTGGTTAATAGTGGTGGCGTCGAGAAATATTTGCGTTTCCCGTCGGTCGGTATTCTGTCTGTTTCCATCCCCTTACTTCTCCTGTGCCTGGTCTACCGCCAGGGAATTTCGGAATATCCCCTGCCGGAACTCGCCCTTTTCGCCCTTTTCGCACCTTCGCCGGCAACAGGTTTGCGCGGGCTAAAATCTGGCTATGCCCACCGATGCTCAAGCCGATGCCACGGAGACACTCGCCACACACAACGATCGCATCGTTGCCTGCGAACGGTGTGCGCGGTTGCGGCC
>Ga0182016_10003027_pt1 | contig 19402 bp, 14 predicted proteins | sample 712S2MmetaG_FD_120491 | JGI IMG/M metagenome (GOLD analysis project Ga0182016, IMG submission 120491) | Permafrost microbial communities from Stordalen Mire, Sweden - 712S2M metaG | ecosystem: Environmental > Terrestrial > Soil > Wetlands > Permafrost | place: Sweden: Stordalen | collected...
ATTTGAAAGATGTTGATACAGTGTCTTTTTGAAATAGTGTGAAAAACAATGAAATGGTGTATCCACAAGTGTAAAGAAATTGTTTTGACAAAATCCATTTACCGAAAATTATTAATACATCAGCCGCCAAAGAAAAAAGGAGAGCAATCCCAACACCACTAAGACAAATAAGAACAATATTGTAGAATGTGAGAATACCCATTACTTTCATGTAAACCGATTGATTAATCGAGTTTTCTCTAATTACAGTGTGAAGTGATTTTTGAACACTTTCCAAATCAATATCCTTATAACTACAAGCCGTCAGTTTTGTAAATTCTGAATCGATTTGTTGGTCATAATTTATTCTAAGTCTATCAATAAGTTCCAATGTATCAATCGCCTGTTCGGTAGAAAATTTTGCAATATTTCTTTCCGGACGACATGTAACAACGATGTAGCCTCCTTCAGTGTTATGAATTTGTGTACTTTGCACCAATTGTGTACACATAAGTGCAAATATAAATATAGTAATAATTTTGATCATTCTGTGACTGTTATTATTTATTATTTATTAATTATTAATTAATAATTAATAATTATCAGTGATTAGATAGGATTTTAGTAATAAATAAATAAAAATAACTAAGCATATTGATAATCTTAATATTTCAATTTTTAGTTTGTCGATAAATGTTCTTTTATTTTATTGATGAACAAATCAAATCCATTATGGAGTTTTTTGAATTGCATTGCCCACTCCATGACTTGAGAATTGGTTACTGTTGTACGAGATTTTTTTGCATCTGATATTATTTTGGATGGTATTTCTTTTGAGAAAAATTTTGTACTGACTTCATTCAATAATATGCCATTAAAATTATCAAACAATATAGGCGTTAGTCTTCCATGTCGAACAAGAGCAGGACATATTTTTATTAATTCTTCGTATTTGTTGGTTGTTGCAATGAATATTATTCCATCTAATGGAACGGCACCTTGAAATAATTCAAGTAAATCATTAATTGTCATGACATTTGCATCATCATGTGGTTCATCCTTGTTTTTGTCATTTTTGTCATTTTTATCATATCTCATATTCATCGCAGTAAGGAGAGCTATAGTATCAAATTGATTTTTATTTTGATTTGTATGCGATCCGGTATCTTGTGAAATAATATTACTAATATTGTTTGTATTCAATAATCCGACCTCTTTGATATTTTCATAATAAGATTGTTTAATTTTTTGCCGTTTATATAGCTCAATTACTGTTTCATCAAATTCATCGAAAAAGAATATAACTTCATTGGGTTTACATGGTTTATCATTAATATAAGGCTTCTTAATATTTTGATATATAATTGTTTTCCTCAATGATTTAATATCGAGTGAAATAAGATGTCTATTAAGATAACGAGCAATCCTATAAGCAAAATTTGATTTACCTGTTCCAGGAGGACCGTGAAGTAATAACCCTGCTTTAGGTATTTGACCCATTTTATAAAAATCGTTTGGATTAAAATGCACTGTATTAATGACATCCATAATATCATCTTTATCGGTGTGAAAAAATGTATCAATAAATGTTTTACCGTCAATGATATCTTCTTTTTTAACATTTTTTGGATCATAAAAACATATTTCATCACAATTAAAATCTTTTTTTCCACCTGTAAAATATAACTTTTGATGAAATAATTTCTTTTCATCAACAAGTTTTTCTTCGCATAATAACAATAGTTTATTAAAATATTCACTCGATGTTATTTTTTTATTTTTATAAATATGAATTGTTATCGATGGAACAAAATATTTTATATCAGTTGCATTTTGGTTCCGACCTGATTCAGTTCTGACAACATTTACTGTCGTCACATCAACAGATTTTATCGATACTAAATAATATCCGTATACGTTAAAATTTGTATCAGTAAAATATATCTTCTCATTCGAATCGGGTCTTTCCATTAAATCAATAAAGTCACCACCACATACTCTTTCCGGTTCATATTGCGATGTACCTATCGTGTCAGGATGACCAACGCATACTTTATTACAGGGTGTATAAAAATTTGGGTAAAACTTAGTATAATCATAAAACAGTTTGATTTTTTTATGATCATACACAACAATTTGTTCGTATCTTGTAAATAAAATTTTAATTTCAGTAATATATTTGTATACACAAAATGACACAAAACATATTACAAAAAGTACTGACAAATGCATTAAATTGAAATTAAAGAATATATCATTCAACGTTCCATTGAATGCTGTTGTTATTGAAAAACCAACAATAAGTAGTGCGATAGTATGAACAGGTCCGTATAACATACTGTCAAAAGAAAAATATTTTACTAACAAGGTTGTCACTAATGTGGTGATAGCATTAATCAATAAATCATATTGTTGAGTCATTTTTTATTGAAAAATAATTGAAATAATAACTATTTATCTTTTTATAGATGTAATGTTCAATTTTTATATCTCCTTGTCAGAGGCTAGAATATATTATATATATATATTATGGGTCGCAAACAAAGATTAAAAAAATTGTTCAATTCAAGAATTAATAATAATAATAATAATAATACTAACAATAAAAATTATTTGAATAACAATGATAGTGTCATAACGAGTGCCAATAATGGTATCGTAGGATTAAAAAATTTAGGAAACACATGCTATATGAATGCATCACTTCAATGTCTTAGAAATATAAAGCTATTTTATGAGCACATATTGAATGAAAATAAAAATAATACTTATGACAATAATAAACTAATAAAAAGTTATTATAAATTTGTTCGCGATATATGGGAACCAGTAACAAATAAAACTGTAATGTCGCCAGCGGATATAAAAAATGAGTTTGGAAAATATAAACGTAATTTCAACGGATTTGGTCAACAGGATGCACAAGAATTTATTATATATTTACTTGATGCCATACATGAAAATACAAAAAATGAAAATAAACAATCTATTATATCTGAACTATTTGTTGGCAAATACAAATCAACAGTTGTGTGCGGTAATTGTGAACATAATTCTATAACATACGAAGATTTCATGTTTTTATCTCTTCCTATTACTGAAAATTTAGAAAAAAGTCTTAGTATGTTTTCTGCTTATGATGATCTTGATAATAACAATAAATATAAATGCGAAAAATGTAAACATGAATCAATCGCTACTAAAATAATGCAAATACATAAATTGCCCACTGTACTTATCGTTTATTTAAAACGATTCAATGCACATAAAAAAATAGATAATTATATGGATACCCCCTTAACATATATAAATCATGATGGCAATATATATGAATTAACAGGCATTGTAAACCATTTTGGGACTAAACATGGTGGACATTATACAGCGTACATTAGGATAAATGATGTTTGGTTTGATATGAACGATTCGTCTTACAGAGCATTAAAGGATAGCTCAAATATAGTAACAAATAATGCATATATTTTATTTTATTAAAAACAAAATGAATATCAGTAAAAAATATAAAATAAAAATTGATAATAAATATCATTAATTATTCCATCAATGAAATAAGTAATTATCCTCATTTATTTAATACATATTTAATTTAATTTAATTAAAAATGAGACCTGGTGCTGCATCAATTGGTACATCAAGGGGTGTGCGACATAGAATTGCTGAAAAACATAAGTTTGCACCAAGGCATGTTAGTGGATATGGTTCAAACCATCACCACAATTCACACAAGAAAAAGCATCATAATAATAATGATGATGATGATGATTCTCCCGGACTTGGAGAACGGTTTTCAGAAACAATGTCATCGATATCTAAATGGTTTAGTAATCAGTTTTCTAAATTGAAAAGGAAAAAGGAAGATGACTCAAAGTAGGATTGAAGTTTTATTTATTTATTGATTGATTATTCAATAATTATACAATATAAACCCTCATATAATCAACTACACGAGATCTACAGATACAACATTTTTCTGTTTTATTTTGTATATTTTTAAAACATTTCTCACAAATACTGACATGTTTACATGGTAAAACTAATATATTTTTATTTTCTGTCATACACATAATACATTTAATAGTATCATCACGAGAATTAATTGAACTACAAGAACTACTTACATAATCATCATTATCATCATCACAACTTGTCAAAAAATTTATCATTTTTTGATACGAAATTATATCATCATGTCCATTCATTGATTCTATATTTTTTTCATATATTTCTTTTGCTATATCGATAGGATTCCTATTATATTTATTAACCATATATATATCTGCGCCAGAATTAATTAATATTTTAGCGATGGATACATATTGGGTTTTAGCTATATAATGCAGTGCAGTGTTGTAATCTCCATCTATAGTATTAATATTCTGATTTGTACTATTTGAATACATTTTAACAAGAGACTCAATGAATATTATAAGCTCTTGAACTTCAGACAAATATTTAATGTGTGCATTACCAAATATGGATGAATCCATTAGTTTGTGATAAATTAATAATAATATTGAAGAAAAATGTAACACATTCATTTTTTCACAAAATATCGATAATGTTAGTGTGAGACTTGTTTTTCCTGAATTTACATCATATTTACTAGAAAATATATTGCTATCCAAAGAATCCCATGTTGTATAATAATTTTTTGTTTCAATACAAAAATCTATAGCAGAACTTTTAAAACAATCACAATATGATATGAGTGAAATTGAATTGTGTGCATTATTCGCATTTATAGATGATGAAAGTAATTCTGTGGCTATTTTATAATTATGATTTTTTAGATAATCAAATAATAATTTACATTTGAATCGATCCTTTGTATTTATATTGACTAGGTGTTCCATCGTTGGAATATACTATAATCATTGAAAATATTTGAAAATTATATATTATTCGTGACCAACTTATAAAAAATAAGTATTATATAAATATATATATACAGATGCAACCTTTAATTGGGACTGCCTTACTAGGTATAGGTGGTAATCTTTTAGATATTCCCTCGGCGATAAATATAATATCTGGATCAGCAGCAACAATATATAGTGTAATCGGATCCGTTTCTGTATCCAGCTCCAATCACTTAGCTGATTTAAATGAATTTATTAAAAAAAGTGATATAGGAGAAAATTTAAAAACATATACGGCTTTATTAAATGAAATGAGTAATTTAGAATCGGAGACTATAACAATATGCATTAATAATATAAAAAATACTATCGAAGAAATTGAAATGGAAATGATCGCGATAAATATGCAAAAAAAATATAATGATTCGCTATACGTTTTTATAAGTTGGCGCTCTTATTCCTTCAAGAAAAATGTTCAAAATTTAACGGAATTGGTTAATAAACTTGAAAAAAGGATCAATATATTAAAAATTTCCTACGAAATATTATCATCTGGAAATAACATCAATGATTTAAATATAAATAAAATAAAAAAAAGAAATAACACAAATAAAGAAGATAAAGAAGATAAAGAAGAAAATTCAATTATGCAAAGTAGTGCTTATTTAGTACTATGAATTTATTTTATCTCATGCTAGTTTTTTTTCATTTTCTATCATTCTTCTGTGTAATTTAATTTGACCCCAAGACCAATAAATGCTTCCAGTAACTAAACCAGATGTGAGAAGAGTAATAGAAATTTTAAACCAAAGTTCTTCATAAATGTATACTGTATATCCTATAAAAATAGGAATAATTAACAAACGAACGAATGCAAAATATATTGTGAAAAACAAGAAATAATTTTTATAATCTTTATTAAATTCTTTCTTCCGTGATTCTCCATACAATGCTTTTTGAAGAAAAAAATAGTTTTGGAATGGATTTGTCATCTCCGCTAAAATCATACTTATATTTTGGTAAAACAAATAATCTGGTCTATCAACGATGATACATGAAATCAATACAGCCATCGAAGCGAAGTGGTGTATTACGACGGATGTGTTTTTAATCTTATTTGCATGATACGTATCAACTGTGAAATATGCAGCGGAAATCATACGCATAATATTACTCAAATCTTGATCACAAACAAACATTGGAGCACATAAAACTGAAGCAGAAACTAAACAATAAATTCCATGCATAAAGGATATAACAGTGAATACAAACATATCATTCGATATATTATATTTCTTCAAATAATAAGACCGAATTGCAAATTTGAGAAAAATGAAGAATATTAGCGAGGTCGCAAATGTAACAAACATGTTTATGCAGTTCATTTAGTTAGTATTTGTCTATATCTTGTCATCAAGATTTATGATTATTTATTGTAATTTATTGAAAAATCAATTTTATTTATTTTACTATAAAATTTAATTATGAATAATTTTATTCAGTGCGCGAATACTGTTAATTATTAAATATATATTTAATTTATATATTTAATTCAAATTATATTTTATGAGCAAATATGTTAATGCGATAGCCATACTTAGAGGCGGAAAAATTAATAAGGAATGCTGTAGTAAAACATCTGCCATGTTAGGTGCCCTAGACAAACTTGGAGATGAAAATAATGCGTGTTCAAGATTTATAGAAACATTTATGTGTAAAGATGAAGAAGTTATTGGGACGGTTAGATTACAACAAGAACTAACTGGTGGACCGACAACAATAAAAGTTAACCTCAGTAATTTACCTTACGGTCCACACGGTTTTCATATTCACGAATTTGGAGATTTGACAGACGGTTGTACCAGTGCGGGCGCGCATTATAATCCATTTAATAATCATCATGGTGGTCAAGATGATGCAGAAAGACATGTAGGCGATTTAGGAAATATACATTCCGGTGTCGATGGTGTTATAGATGCGACTATCACAGATTATAAAATTAGTTTAGTGGGTCCATATTCTGTTATTGGTAGATCATTCGTCATACATGCCGATGAAGATGATCTAGGTAAAGGTGGACACGAGGATTCTCTTACAACTGGTCATTCTGGTGCTAGAATAGCATGTGGTATAATCGGACTTGCAAAATAGACAACAATTTCAAAAAAATTGACAAAAATATAAATAGTATCGTTTTTATTAAAATTATTATTATTGACAATAATAATGATTTGATGAATCAACTGGAAAAACAGGAAAAGATATATAAGGATACAAGTATGGAATATAAATCCGTTATTCCAGAAAATATTAAATCTGTTTTATTTGATATTGAAAATGATGTCAAAAATGATGTCAAAAATGATGTCAAAAATGATATCAAAAATGATAAAGGTGATATCATGAGTAACGGCATACACCGTAAGGGCGTCATTTCTAGTAAACCAAAAGAAACAAAAAGAGAATTAAAATCCATGACAAAAGAACGATTACAAAAAATAGCATCCGAACTGGGTTTAGAAAAAAAACATAATGAAACAAGAATGGAAATATGTAATAGAATTAAAAATAAAACAGGTAGTGATACATTCACTATTGCAGAAAATAATATAAAAAAACCTAATAATATTATAGAAATATCAAGTGATTCAGAATCTTCGTCTGATGACGATAAATTTCGTGAACTAAGTGAATCAAATAATTTAAATATATTAGATAAATCATATAAACCATATAATTCACATGAATCATATGAATCATATAAATTATATAAATATAATAAATCATATAAATCAGATAATTCAAATAAATACACAAAATTAAATAAATTAACTAATTCAGATGACTCAGGATTTGGACTATCTGAACTATTTTACCCAGAGGAACATAAAAAACAATATGAAAATCAAAAAAATCAAAAAATTAAAGATGTACAGCAACGAGTAAAAGAACTTTATCCAGTAGATAATGGATTGAGAGAGGCACTAAACCGAGGAGGATGGCCACCAAAACGCCCGGAAACCAATAAATCTGATTACAATCGCTTGCAGACTGAAGCTTATTTAAAAAGAGTCGAATCAAAAAAACCCGAAAATTATGTCGATCCTATTAGAGATGGATTTATGGAATCGCAAAGAAAGTATAATTATGAGGAAATAAAACGATATAGAGATAGTGTTGTAAAAAAAAATTCGGTAGATGACAAATTAAAACTATTAAAAAAATACGATGAATTAAAAACGCGTGTTATACAGGATGCCAGAGAGAAAAATCCAAATGGTATTATAAACGATATTGATGACATTAATGACGAAAATACAAAAAAACATTTGCACTTGATAAAAAATGTCGTTGAAAACATGGTTAAATTATCAGAATTACGGTCAGATAAAACTAGTTTTGAATATCCTACGATGGCAGAAACAACGGAAAAAATGAAACAAAAAAAAGAATACTATAATCCGAAAATGCGACAGCAAACACAATTAGATCAACAATATAAACATGATGTCGATAATATATTGAAAGAGTACTATAAATTAGATACATATCAAGATGAACAAGAAATACATCATGGAGAAAAATATGAAGAAATGTTAAGTGAATTAATAAAAGACCGAGAAAAAGGAATGGGAGAATATAATAAATCAGAACAAACAAATAAAACAAATAATTCTCATGATGATGGTTTAGATCTTTATTATATCATATCACAAGTCGAAGGTCCTCTTTGGGAGTATCCTGGCTATAATAATGGTAATAAAATAGAAAAATCTGATAATATTCCTGCAGCATTTAATGATTCGAACAGGAGCTCAATAATCAGATCATTAGCTAAAACAGTTGACGAACTAAGACAAGGACAAACATTATATCCCGGAATTACAACATCAACTTCTACACAAGAACTACGATCACATAAATTAGATCCTATGACGGTTAAAAATATGGGACCTAAATGGATCGATCCGAATATACCATATGATCCAAAACTAGATGATTGGGAAAAAAAATCAAATGATTGGACGAAATCATTGAAAGGACTGATATTGGATTCAGTTGATGGAAAGATTAATAAAAATAAACTTGGTATTCTTTACGAAAAAGTTTTTGTGAGAAATTATGTTGACATTGAAGAATGTGAAAATGTAGATATATTAGATAAAGAATATGAATATACTTGTAGCATATGCACATGTATATTTAATAAACCACAATATTTACAATGCGGACACACTTTTTGTTTGGATTGTATCAAGAATATCCATAATAGTAAATGTCCCTTATGTGTTTTGCCGTTCTCTAAAAATGTTATAACTCCAAACAACGAACTAGAAAATATGATATCAATTTTACGTGTTAAATGTACAACATGCAAAAAAGTACATTCCATTAATGATTGTTCAATATACAATATAAAATGTAAAAAATGTCAAAAAGAAATGCCCAAAAATCAATTTTTATTACATATAACAAAAGGAATTAATGAAAGTAATACTGATAGTGATTCTGATAGCAGTAGTGAAGATGACAATCATGATAATGATTGTAAAATCATAACTAAATGTAATAACTGTAATGTATATTATTATAGTGAAATAATTCATAGTCATAAAATGGAATGTCGCAATAATATGATTGATAGTGATAGCGATAACGATATCTATGATGTTGGTAAAGTTGGTTCCAATCTTTTTACAGGAATTTGTGAATATTGTGATGTATTCTACGACAAGAAAACTGCTAAAAATCATGAAATGTGTGAACAGTATTTTACATGTAAAGGGTGTGCGAAATTGGTTAATCGGGATGATAATAAACATAAAAAAACTTGTGTAAGTAAATGTTGTTATTGTAAAGAAATATATCCCAGAGACGAATTACGTTCGCACGAAATCGGATGTGAACGTTTTAGTTATATGTATTTATAACATTGTGAGATGTTATAATAACCCTTTTAATTGAATCTTCAGATTCGTTCTTAGCAAGTGTATTTATAACATTGTGAGATGTTATAATAACCCTTTTAATTGAATCTTCAGATTCGTTCTTAGCAAGTGTATAATTAATTCATGTCCAAATAAAAAAATTGACAAAAATTCAAATAGTATGATCATATACAATATTTATTTATTATTAATATCTATGATTTGATGAATCAAAATAATAATTCAATAGCATTGCCATATACTGTACGGCCACATATGAATTCGACTGATTCTAAAACTGATTCAGAAATTGACTCGATTGATACTCAAACTGACATCGAAACTAATATTACTAATTCATATAAAAGAATAAAACAGTTGACAGATACATTAAAAAAATTAGAAAAAATAGATACTACAACAGATTACATCGAAAAATATAACAAAGCTAAATCAGAGCGTTTAAAAAAATATTTGAATACGCGCAGAGGAGCAATAGATTTAATAGAGGATTATACAAATATCAGAGAACGAGTTATGCGAAATGCACAATCAAACAATCCAGATAGTATTATAAATGATATTGATGATATTGATGACAACAATAGATATAAAAAACCATTACTTTCACTAAGGAATGTCATCAGAGATATATCAGAAAAAAATGCATCGCAAATATCAACACAATTAGATGAATTGCAAACAAAACATGATTGGAGTGGTTTTTATGCTCATTTGAAATTAGATGAATTAAGAAAACCATCACAACCCGTCGGAGTAAATATTCTTAATGAAATAGATGACGATCCATATCTTGTATCACCTGAAATTCCAAATCCAAAAGCATTGGGGAAAAGCTTCGAAACAATTACCTCAGCGAGTAATAAAAAAGCGCTCGAATTAATTGAAGAAGCTGGATATATGTCCGAAGAAACAATTCTCACACTAGAACCTTATGAAAAAACATTCAACCCTTTTATTAAAATACCTCCCTATATGTCTAGACCGCCCGCACCATTTCAACCAAATAAAGAAATTAATCTTGAGAATGTGAATCGACCACCGAACAGGATGACAATAGGACAATTATATGAAACATTATATGCCAATAATAATATCAAAAATAATAATATTAAAAAGAATGATCGTAAAATCCCCACAAAAGAAGAATTACTTGAAGATCAAAAAAAAATCCGCGAACATTTTCAACGATACAATGAAGAAAAATATTATAAATCAGAAGAAGATCGACAAAAGGAACTAAAAATTGATGCCTCTGAAATTGGTTACGGTGCCAGTATAAGACCTTTACCTCTAACTATAGACGAATTTAGAAAAAACGGCGGAGGTAATAATAAAACTAACGGAGACATTGCAGAATATTTAATAGAACAACTTCAATATAAACCTGCACCTGAACATTTTAATAATACTGATCGAAAGGTTAATTTCAATTCCCTAAAAAATAAATATAATGGAATAGTTCCTGATTATGCATCACTGTATCCTTCATTGAGTGAATGGGGAGAACTAAAAAAAAAATTAATTTTCGAATCTGATAACGGAAGATTTGACATCGATAAAATCAATAGATTGTATGAAAAAATATATGTTCGTACTTATATCGACGTTGATGAATGTGAAAATTTAGACATTTTAAACAAAGAATACGAATATACATGTAGTATCTGTACATGTATATTCAATAAGCCACAATATTTGCAATGTAGACATACATTTTGTATGGATTGTATTAAAAGTATTCACAACAGTAAGTGTCCCTTGTGTGTTTCTCCATTTACATCGCAACATATTATTCCGAATAAAGAATTAGAAGAAATGATTTCTGTCTTACGATATAAATGTGGAATGTGCAATAAAACACACTGCATGAACGACTGTCCGACATACAGAACAAAATGTAAACAATGCAAAAAAGAAATGTCGATAGATCAATTTTTAGTGCATGTTACAAAAAAATCTCCGAATAATAATTGTAGTATTGCGACTTCATGTATACATTGTAACGTTATGTACTATGATTTGATGATCGATGACCATCAAAAAGTTTGCGACAAACAATATTATAAGTGTAACAAATGCAAGAAATTAATTGAAAAGAAAAACAAACAGGATCATACATCGAGTTGTGTAAGTAAATGCGCTCATTGCAAAGGTATTTTTGGAAAAGATGAAGTCCATTTTCACGAACTTAAATGTAAAGCCAAAATGAATAAAAAATATCAGAAAATAAGAAATTGGCACAAACATAAATAATTTAAAATAAATTGAAAAAATTGATATTTAAAATGTTATGCAACGTTTATTTATATAATTAAATGAAATCTAATGAATAAATTAAAAAAAGACATAGATAAAAAAGATGTTGTTGATTCTTCTATTTATGTTTCTAATGGCTTTCTTGGGGCTGATATTGATAGTGCCGATAATGAGTTTTATAATGACGTTCATATTCATGTTGATGATTCTAATGATAGATATTATGAGAATAATAGCATTACCGCTAGCGATGATATTTCTGGTTGTATGTCTAGCGATGTTGTTAGCATAAATAATAATAATAATAATAATAACAATAATCCTATGGCAAAAAAAATATTCGAAATAATTAATTTTATAAATAGAATGGATAACAAAACAAAATCACAAGTAATTAATTTTATAATAAATTCAAATATTTTTGATCAAATAAATAAAAATAAAATATTTGAACTAATTGAAGGTAACCAATTTAAATATGAACTTTCTTCGCGAAAAATGATTTCAGATGCTTCATCGCTATTGGACAATAACAGTTTTACATCATCTCATCAATCAGTTTCTCCACGTGGTTCACCTGATGGTATTCTTCTCGATTTTAGTTCTATATTCTTTGGTGATGAATCAATATTAAAAACGATTGAGAAGAATAGAAAAAATCCTATTATAATTAAACGTAGAGAGACACCCGAAGCTTGTAGAAACATATTTACGAATTTATTAACAAGTAATATGTTTCCAAAAAAAGATCAGGAGGATTTGGAACAATCATCTGGAGAAAAACTATCTGAACGATATAAGAAAATAAAAGAACTAACAAAAAACTACGAAAAAATAAATGAATTACGAAAAGAAGGACGAACAACTAAAATCAACTTGTTGTGTGGAACACCAGAACCAAAACAATTAAGTAAATCCGATGAAGAAAAAATTATACATAGTATTATGGGTGATAGTTATTTTGACGACAACAATGATAATTTAAATTTTGATTTCGACGATGACATGAGTACCAATATACTCGACTTTTCATCCTTATTTCCTAGTTTATCTGCATATTCTGATAGAGAAGCATATGACAAATATAAAGAATGCTTGAGACAATCGCATCCTGAACAGAAAATTATTCCTTTTAAAGACTTTGTTCATGAACGAGAAAAAAATTCAAAAAAATCAAAAATTGGATATAAACCAGAATATAAACCAGAATATAAACCAGAATTTAAATTACATTTGGTAGCTAATACAATATCACCAATTCAGTCAACGGATTCGGCACATTCGGCACATTCGCCAAACTCGATCAGACCAGATATAAAATTAAATTTAAATACGATACCCGGTATGGATTCAAAAGGAATAAGATACGGTTTGGACCTGAAACTCGGGGATATGGAAATTAGGAAAAGAACAATAAATGAAGGACGATCAGTCCATTCTAATTCCATAAATGATAATATACAACCAAACATACCTGTCGATATTAGAATAGGTCCTAGTCAAATGATGGCACCCAGAGTAGTTTTTTCAAGTCATTTGAACCAAACGTATCGTCAGCCTCCGCCGAGCGAATGGGATATTGTTAAACAAGAAATATTAAACAAATCATCAGATGGGAAGTTAAATGTAAATGAAATAAACAAATTTTATGATAAATCATTCCCCAGGATATATTTTGATCTTGGAGAATGTGACAATGCTGATATATTGAATAAAGAATACGAATATACATGTAGTATTTGTACATGTATATTCAACAAACCTCAATATTTACATTGTAAACATACTTTTTGTGTTGATTGTATTGATAGAATCCACAATAACAAATGTCCTTTATGTGTAACACCATTTTTATCACATCAAATATTTCCCAATAAGGAACTCGATGATATGCTGTCAGTTTTGAGATTTAAATGCAGTACCTGTAATAAAACACATTGTGCAAATGATTGTTCTGTATTTAAGGCCAAATGCAAAAAATGTAAAAAAGAAATGACAAAAAATGATTTTTTTACACATTTAACTAAAGCCATTGATAATAATAATAATAATAATGATTGTAAAAACGATCTGTATGATATTTTATGGGAGAGATATACAGCATATAATGAATGTAAAATAGCAACGACATGCAAACATTGTAATGGATTGTATTACAATGAGAAAATCGAAGAACATCAAAAAGTATGCGATAAACAATATTATACTTGTAAAGGATGTTGTGAACAAATAAAAAAAATAGATAAAAATTATCATGAAGAATATTGCACAAGTAAATGTTCTCATTGTAAAGGTAAATTTCCGAGAGGAGATGTAATCTTACATGAATTAAAATGTCAAATGAAAATGAATAAAAAGAAATGGAAAATAGAAAGAAAATATAATCACAAATAATAAAAATTCACCCAGTTTGTTTATAAATATATTTGTATAAATTATATAAAATGAGCATAATAAAAGAAATTGACAATGTATTCGATGATATAAAAATCGATGCTGAAGCTTTTGTGAACACAATAAAACGTCATTACATATCAACACAATTCGGACAAAAGAAAGAAAATATAACAACTGTTAAAAATTTACCATCTCTTAGTTCATTGCCACCTAAAAAAGATCTAAGAGAAAATGATGCAAATAAAGGCGAACACGTTTTGCCTCCTGTTTACAATCAAGGAAATGTTGGCAGTTGTACAGGTAATGCTTTAGGCGGTGCTGTTGAATATGACGATAATGGATTTCATCCATCTAGACTATTTATTTATTATAACGAAAGATATCTTGAAGGTACTGTCAGACAAGATTCTGGAGCATATTTAATAGATGGTATTAAATCTCTTGAAAAATACGGTGTATGTTCTGAAAATACATGGCCGTATATTGAAAGTAGATTTGCTCAAAAACCAAGTCCCGTCGCATATACCGAAGCATTAAAACATAAAATTATTGTTAATTCTGTTGTTTCATCAGACAATCCTGAAACAGAAATTAGCACAGTTAATTTAAATCTAATTAAACAACATTTAGCAGCTGGCTATCCATGTGCATTTATTTTTATTGTTTACGATTCATTTGAATCATTGCAAGCACCTTGGATATTAGATTTACCTCAACCCGAAGAACAAGTACAAGGAGGTCATGCAATATTATGTGTTGGTTACGATGATAACAAAGAATATGAAACACGAAACGGAACAAAAAAGGGATGTTTCATTATTCGTAATTCATGGGGTGCAGAGTGGGGTGAAAATGGTTATTTCTATATGACGTATGATTTTATACAAGGTAAAGGAAATGATGGTTCTTCACTGACATCAGAAATGTATTGTATCGAATCTATTTCAAATTAATAAATATCTCGTATTATACAGTCTTATCGTCTTGTATTGAATAAGAAAAAATGAATATTATATATGTTCTGTTACATTATATATAAATTCTTTGTGTTAAACAGTGATGAATAGCAGATTAACAGATTTACTAAAAAGAACTATTGTAACAATTCCATTGTTGATACTTTTGACGTTTTTGTATCATAATGTCATTTTAATAAAAGACATTATCGTTATATGTTTAGTTATTATGCTCTTTGAGTTATTTTACAATATATTTAAAGCCATCAAAAAACAAATGATATCGTTATATAATGGATTTTGTAATTCTGAACTGGATAAGGTAACTCTACCAGACATAAAATATATATTGTTATTTATTGGATTGATGATTGTTGCATTTATTGCAATGACTAAAGTACAGTATATTACAGAAACAATAGCATTCGAAATGGTAAAAACAATAGTCCTTATCACAACATCTGATATATTACAATACGTTTTTGGTAAAATGTATGGAAATACAATATTCTGTAATAAAACCTTGTGGTTTAGTCCTAATAAAACCTACGAAGGATATCTTTTTGGCTGTTTTGTTTCGATTTTGGGAGGAATTTTATTAGAATTCGATTTACTAACATCAACAATATTCGTTATTAGTGGTGTCTTGGGTGGTGTCATATCATCCGCCGCAAAAAGATCATTGGACATAAAAGATTGGTCGAATTTACTATTAAGCCATGGAGGATTTATTGATAGATGTGATGGTTATATAATTCCATTGACAATCATTTTACTAATGATATAAATAAAAAATTGAAATACTCAATTGTTGTTGTTTATTTATAATTCAAACACTTTTATATTAAAATAATATTAACCAGCTTGTATAATAATAATTCAACTCAAGTACATATATAAATATGGAAAGAACGCGAGAAACTCCTAAATATAAAATAACAAGAGGCAAAATTATCTGGTCTATTATTTCACAATTAATCACTGTCGGTTTTCTAATTTTCTACACATATGCATATACAACAATTCCTGACAATCTTAAAAATGATCCATTGACAATTTGTTATTTGGTAAACTTTATTTTGTCATGGGTGAATATGACCAATAGTTTGGTCGAATTACGTTACATGTTTCACTATTATGGTCAAGAAATGCCGACAACGACATGGAAACATATTCTTCCAACAAATAGATATCCATTATCACTACTAAAATTTATTCCGTATGTAAACTTGGGTTTTAACATCTATTTCATGACAAAATTTATTCCCTACAGTGTTGGATGTGATATTTATTCACAAGTCCCACTAATGTGTACTTCAATGAGAATGATAACATTTTTTGGTTTGTTAACTCTTTCGCTTCTCGGTATTGTCGTTGTATTGCTTCTACTGTTTGGGTGCTGTTTTTGTTGTCTGCTTTGTGTTAGAGGTGGTAGATACAATAGTGATGACGATTTTACTGTGTTTCATGATAATAATTTCGTGGCAGGATTGAGAGAACAAGTTATTTCACGCCTTCCAATCTCTGTGGAACCACCCAACAGTGGTGCATGTGCTCTATGTTTAGCAGATGCCGTAGAAGGTGATCGCTGGCGCACACTGGAGTGTAACCATAAATTTCATCCAACTTGTATTGATCCTTGGTTGGAACAAAAAGCGACATGTCCCCTGTGTCGTAAAGTCGTAAATTCATCGGTATAAATATCAATACGAGTGTTGATATTTATTTTTATATTTATTTTTATATTATTTTTATTTGAGTATAACAAAACAATCAGCATACTTATCATTATAGTTGATATAATATGGTAAATGATATTGTAATGTGTTTACACAATTTGTATCCATGACAATCAAACCAATATTTTGTTTATAACTATTTTCTGTATTAAAAATCATTTTAAGAATAATCTTATACACCTCTGAACCTATTCTATCGGTTGTATCAATATCGTATAATATAATTAAGTCATATTGGTCTAAATTACTGAATTCCTCTCTTTCTAAAAATATATTGTCGATAAATAATATTTTTTTATTATGCGAATTAATGAATTTTACTATTGACAATAAATATTTTTTATTAAATTTTTTATCACAAATTATTAAACCGATTGGATAATCTAGTGATGTACACATTTTATGGGCAAATTTTTTCAATATATATTCATATTTATAATTTTCATTATAAATCATATTAACATCAGCATCAGTCAAATTTGATGGACTATTAACAATATCATACGGTATTATGTCAGATGGTTTCGTATGCGAGATAATAATGTCTGAATACCATGGTATACGTCCATTTTCATTATTGATAAATTTGTGTAATTTGTCTTTGTTTAATCTTACCACGACTTGAATACCTCCGATTATATAATCATTTGGTTTTTTATCATTTTTAAGTTTTAGAGCTCTTTTAAGCGTATTGTTCTTAGAATCCATTTGTCTCATTCTATATAGTGTTTCAAATGATTGGTCCTCATTGTAAAAATAAATAAGTAAACGTCGTATTTCCTCAAATGTTAAAGGTCCGTTTGCCATCGTAATAGGTCCAAATCCTATAAATCTAATTTCATCAACATCATTGTGTTTGACACAAAGTAAATTTTCTCCAGATCTAAATCCACAAAGATGTTTATGTTTATAATCAGGAACTCCTTGGATGTATAACATATCTCCATGTTTCAGTGTTCCAAAATCAAATGATTTATTGATATCGTTATCGTTATCATATATTTTATCAAGTAAAAAAAATAATGGATTTCCGATTGGTTCCTTTTTTGATTCCGATACAAATGGTTCATATACCCATTTCGTTATGATAAACTGGGTCAACGGTTTTCCAAATAGTTCGTTAAATTTATCTTCACCGACAATATTTAATATATATTGGTATAAAACAGCCTGCAGAACATTCCCGCAATCAGGAAATGTTGGTCCTTCAAAAAATGAATTCATCAAATCGGATGGCTTTGAATTATCTAAACCTTTGAAGAAAGCGCCTAATGTTCGTACATCCCAATAATAAGGATTTGCGAGTCCCAAGACGTGACGCCATAATTTATCATTGTATCCCTTTAGTTTAATATAATCGTCTGCATAGTATAAACCAATATCTTCTGGTCCTCTCTGATTATACGGAACATTGATAGTATTCTCAATCAATGTTAAATCAGTAAATTGATTTGGAGAAACAAGAGGAGGTTGAATTTGTTTTTTATATTTTTTTAATATTTTCATTCTTACATAGTACTCAATATTATCTGAATCATTTGATTGATCTACAGAGTTTCCACCGTTCTGTTTATATTTTCTATTTAATTTTCTGAGTTTTGATTTATACTTGTAGTATTTATAATAAGTAGATACAGAATCCATTTAAATTTATTTTTATATGGTATTGTGTGGAACAATTAAGTATGTATTATGATTATATAATAAATAAATTTAAATATTGAAAAATATACATACAATTAATGAACAATAATTAAATCATCATTATACTAATAAATTAAATATAAATATGTATGCAATGACCGATGCCAGTTTTAATCATCAAAAAGACATTGGCTGTATAGGATTTTTAACAGCTAATGAATTAACTGATCTCAATAATTCCATCATTGTATTAGAATTAATTGATACCAAAATTAATGAATCACTTTATGGAAATACCGCATTAGAATTATTTGCAGTAATAAAAGCCGTTGAACAAATGCAATTAAATGGACATAACAAAATGATAATCTACACAGATTGCATGAATGTTTGCGAACTTGCCTCGAGAAAACAACAATTAGAAAATTCAGATCATAAATTGATACACTTGTATTCTAAATTATTGGATCTGATGGACGAATACGATATTACATTCAAACATATACGAGGTCATACTTTAAATAAAACAAAAACTAATCTTGATAGAGCATTTTCAAGACTAGATAAAATGGTTAGACAAACTGTTAGAAAAACTATTA
>Ga0182016_10003030_pt1 | contig 19390 bp, 13 predicted proteins | sample 712S2MmetaG_FD_120491 | JGI IMG/M metagenome (GOLD analysis project Ga0182016, IMG submission 120491) | Permafrost microbial communities from Stordalen Mire, Sweden - 712S2M metaG | ecosystem: Environmental > Terrestrial > Soil > Wetlands > Permafrost | place: Sweden: Stordalen | collected...
ATCGGAGTCTGCCGGTCAATATTGACAAAGCGCGATGACATGATGATTTAGACCACAGAGTTGAAAATATATTCAATATACTTATGTTAAGTATTAGGCTATAAGTCCGACAGGCTGCTAGGCGTGGAAAGTAACCGTGGGTGACGCTTTCAATGATGGGACTTTGCCACAACCTTCCGTCCGGCAATAAAACGAATACCCTACTGAGACTGGCGGCGACGCGCAGGCGAGGCGACGAGGCAATTTGAGCCGGGCCGTGACGCGGCTCGAGGGGAAGGGCCAACTCCCACGGCCGGAAATAGACCCAAAGCGTCGCAGCCATCAGGGCAGCCACGGTTGCCAGCCAAACGCTTAGACTTGACAGCCACGCGGAGCGAAGATCGATCCGCCGAAAGTTGGCATAGGCGGGGTAAATGAGCGCGCACAGCGTTATCGGCAAAAAGGACACTCGCAGCAAAGGATTATGCAAAAGCGCGTAAGGCAAGCCCCCTCCGCAGACGTAAACAAAAACCGCGACTGAGAGCACAATAGCTATTCCCAAGGCGTGCAGGCTGTTGCGGGACAGACTGGAAGCAAAAAAGGAGACGATGGCAATGGACCCGGCGGTAAGGAGGAGGGATGGCCGACCGCTCCAATTGAGCAGCTCATCCCGCGCCCCAAAGATTTGTCCAAGATCCTCCAAGAGGCAAGGAACGGCTGCGCCGAAAATGGTGCCCGCCACCAAGACAAGAATAAATTTGATCAGGAACTGGCGCAACCGCCGCACCGGCAGACAGAGCACGCCCGTCATGGTATTGAGCCGGCGTTCCTCGGCCACGGCGACGCTGCCAATGACAAAAGGGACGGCCAGCCAGAGAATCCAGACGGAACTGATGGGCATCGACTTTTTCGCGAAAGCCGGATCGAAGACTCGCGCCGCCAGCGCCAGGAGATGCAGCACCACCAGGCACGGCACGAGGAAAAGCGTGACTTGCTGCAGTGCGATTTCCTTTTGCAGCAGCGCCAGCCACGGCCGCAGCCGCTTTTGCGGCGTCAATAATGTAAACGACCACGTGCCTGGACGCAGCCGGGCCAGGGAAACCACGCCGCCTGTCCACGGCAAGTCTTGCGCCCGCTTTAACAGCCAGTGCGCAAAGGCAAACCCCGCGGCGGCATAGACCAGGAGCGTTGCGACTTTCGCAACCTCGTGGGCGGGCCATAGTGCGCAAAGCAGCCACGGGATGAGCAGAGAGGCCCAAAAAGCGGCGATATTTTGGCGGAAAAGCAGTGTCGTCCAAAGCGCGCCGCTTAAAGCAACCAGAGCCGCCAACGCGCAGCCCGCCATTATGTCCCAACCGACATAGGAGCCGTTCGTGCGGGTCATCCATAGAACCGCCAGCGTGGCCCAAACCGAAAGCATCGCGACCGCCACCACGGTCATTTTCGTCCACCAAAGCCGCAACCGGGTCTGCGGTTGGGAAAGCAGCAGGCTGAAAGTTCCGAGAGAAATCTCCTGCCCAAATGGCGCCAAGGCCAAAAATAATGCCCCCACCGCAAAGCAGGGCAGCGCGATGCCAGCGGGATCCGACCCCCCTGGCAGGCAAGCGGGAATGACAGCGGCGGCCAGGGCCAGTCCCCAAGTGGGCAAGAGCTGCCGCACTTCTTTTTGCAGCGACGCATTCATGGAGTGGAGAGGTTGGTCAGCGATTTGCAGGCCACAAAAATTTCCTCCAACGAGAGCGCTTCGCAGCGCAGTTCTTCGGGATGGAGCCGGTGCAACGTTTCCATCAGCATTTTCGCGTTGCCGTTGGCCAGCAAGTCCACCTCGCGACCTGTTTGCCGCAGGTTGACCGCGCCCGGCAAATCCAGCGCCGGCGGCGGCGCGGCATATCGGGCATGGATTTTGCAGAAACGAGTGCGCGCCTTGTCAGCCTCCATGGTCAACAAATTGCGCCCCTGCTCAATGACGGTGAATTCGTCGATCAACCCTTCAAATTCCGCGATCAAATGGGTGGAGACGAAAACCGTCCGCCGTTCCGCGCTACCGGATTGATAAGCGCCGATGACCGTTTCGATGAACTCGCGCCGGACGATCGGGTCCAGCCCGGAAGTTGGTTCATCCAAAACCAGCAACTCAGGCTCCGGCGCGATGGCGCTGATGAGGGCAAGCTGGGTTTTCTGGCCTTTGGATAGGTTGGCCGTCTTTTGGTTGGGGTCCAAGTCGAAGCGGCGCAGCAAATCGTTTTGCACGGAATCGTTCCAACACTGGCGAAATGACGATAGATAGTGGAGCGTCTCGCGCACGCTCATCCAAGGGTAAAAAGCGACGGCGTCCGGCACATAGGCCAAACGCGACTTGACCGTCACCTCTGCCTTGGCCGGATCAAGCCCAAAGACCCGCACCGAACCGGCGGAGGGACGCAAAAGGTTGAGCAGACATTTAATGGTGGTCGTCTTGCCCGCGCCGTTGCGGCCAAAAAAACCATAACAGCCTCCCGCGCGCACACGCAGGCTTAGTCCGTCAACGGCGTCCAGCTTGCCGAATCGCCGATGGAGGGAATCGAGGTCGATGACGGGGGTGTCGGAGTCCATATTTCATCCTGGGTTGAGGTTTCTGGCCTGGAAGGAGCAGTGGCCTGGCCGTTTTTGCGCTCGAAGTATTGAATCCGTTCCTGGACCAATTCCGAGAAAGTGGCTGAATCGATCTGCAATTGGTGCGCCGTGATCAAGGCTTCGTCAATGCGGGCGACGACAATTTTGTGGCGCGCCTTTTGAGTGAAGGGCGAAGTGTTTTCCTTGAGAAAGCATCCTTTGCCCGGAATGGCCTCGATCACCCCCAAGCTTTCCAATTCCGTGTAGGCCTTGGCCACGGTATTGCGGTTTAAACGCAACTGTTCAGCCAGTGGTCGAATAGAGGGCAGAAGCTCGCCGGTCTTGAGGCCGCCCGAGGCGGCGGCATAACGCACTTGATCGACCAGTTGCAGATAAACCGGCTTGCCGGACTTGAAGTCGATCTGGAATGTCATGCTGTCCCATGACGATAGGACAGTTAGACCAAAACGTCAAGCGCTTTTTTTGGTAGGGCGCGCACTCCGTGCGCGCCATCCAACGTCAGTGCGCCGAAAATGTATAAACAGTTGTACTGGAAAACCTTTCGCCAGGCTTCAGCACGATGGAAGGGAAATTCGGGTGATGAATGGAATCTGGATAATGTTGCGTTTCCAGACAAAACGCTTGGGGACCACCGGTGTAAAACTGCACTCCGGGCTGGGTCGTGCGCAATTCCATCGTGCGTCCGCTTTTGGGATCGCGCACTCTGGCTGCCAGCGTGAGGGAATGACCGCCGCCGCTAATGACATAATTATGGTCGTAAACACCAGGCCGCGGCGTAAGCTGACCGGCGCGGGAGCCGATGAGCGCAGGCATGGTGAAATCCAGCGGTGTGCTGCGGACGCTGGCGATCTCGCCCGTCGGGATCAACTGCTCGTCGGCCACCGTATAATCATCGGCGGCCAGCCAGAGTTCAAACCCCGCAATGTCACCGGAGCCGGCGAGGTTGTAATACGCATGACTGGTCAGGTTGACCAAGGTTGGCTTGTCTGTGGTTGCCGCGTAATCGAGGCGCAATTCGTTATCATCCGTCACAGTATAGGTCACGCTGGCGGTCAGATTTCCCGGGTATCCCTCTTCGCCATCTTTGCTCAAATAAGTGAAACGCACGGCGGCGGCATGGGCATCGCCGGGCAGCGGCTGCGCCTTCCACACGACAGAACCAAACCCTTTATTCCCGCCATGAATATGATGGGGCGGGATGTTGGCCGCGAGTTTGTACTCCACCCCATCGAGGGTGAAGCGGGCGTTGGCAATGCGGTTGGCCACCCGGCCGATGACCGCGGCCGGCGTGCCAAACCCATGCAAATACTTGTCAAAGGTGCTCGCGCCCAGGACAACGTTAGTCAAGGCTCCTTCTCGGTCGGGAACTTCCACTTCATTCAGGATGGCCCCATAGCTCATGACCCGGACCAACATGCCGTGAGCATTGCGCAAGGTAAATTGTTTGACAATCGCGCCGTCTGGCAGCTTGCCGAATTCCCTTTCTTCCAACCGCACCAACGTTTCCGCTCGCGCCGTAACCGGCAGAGCCAGAGTGAGGAAAAGAAAACAAGTAAACAAACAATTGATTCGGCGCATGGAGAAATCTTAGCCAGCCCTGAATAAAGAAAGCAAGAAAGGTAGGGCGCGCACTCCGCGCGCGCTGGGGCCGGCAGTCGGACAAGCGGCGCGCCCGGAGAGCGCGCCCTACCACCGAACCGTCCCTGCGTTTCAACGGTGGCAGGCGCATTCCGGCGTTGCCATGCGGCGCGGTTGCGTTAGCTTTTCCCGCGATGGACACCAGGATCACGAGAATCACCTCCGCGCGCGTCCCGGAATTGCTCGAACTCATCCGCGAGTTGGCCAAATTCGAGCGGCTGGAGCATGAGGTGCAAGCGAGGACCGCCTCCTTGCGGCGCTCCTTTTTTTCGCGCCAGCCCGCCGCTGGCGCTTTGTTGGCCGACTGCGACGGCAAGCTGGCCGGTTACGCCATTTACTTCTTCACTTTTTCCAGTTTTGTGGGGCGCGCGGGGATTTGGCTGGAGGACATTTATGTGCGTCCAAAATTTCGCCAGCAAGGCACGGGACTCGCTCTCATTCAGGCGGTGGCGCAAATCGGCGTGGAACGCAACTGCGGAAGATTCGAATGGACGGCCTTGAACTGGAATAAGAAGGCCTTGGCTTTTTATGATCGCCTGGGCGCCCGCGTGATGGACGAATGGCTTCTGCTTCGCCTGGACGCCGCCGGTTTGCGCCGTGTCGCCGCGCTGGACGCCGCCAGTAACGGCGCGTTAAAACGGCCTCCGGCTGGGAGCCACAAAACCCGCCGTCCAAAACGACCGCCATCATGACGCATTGGCCTTTTGCCGGAGCAAAGCCGCCAGCAAAGAGGGGTGGCCGAGGAGTTCACCGTTTTCACGGATAAAACCTCATGAAGAGCGTCATAAGCATTTATTTCTCGAGTTCATTCCATCCCGGTGGGTGCTCCGCCGAAACCTGGCTTTATCCGCCAGGCGTCAGGACGGGAGTCCCCTGCCCCTGTTGCGCAAAATGATTTTTGGCGCTTGATTCTGGCAAGAGGTCTGCTACCACTGCCGCCATCAATCACAAAAAATTTATGACGGACCGAAAGCGCAACAATTATCCCAAATTGCATAACGCCATGTGGCCGGGGTTGGTCGGCAAAGGCGGCCCCGACGCGGAACTATGCCTGGACCTGGACACCATGCTGGACCTCACCGCCCAGGCGGAGGTGGACGGCGTCAAATTTGATGGCGTCGATATTTTTCTTTTTGACCCTCATGTCAACATCGACATCGACGATGACGGCTTGAAGCGCCTGGCGGATAAAATCCGCGGCAAGGGCCTAGTCGTCGGCTCGGTCGTGGCGCCGATTTGGCCGCCGACCGGCGGCGGATCGGCCATGGGCAGCGAGCAGGATCGCAAACAATTCGTCGGTCAGGTTAAAAAGGGCTGCCGCATCGCCAAAAAACTGCGCGAGCTCGGCGCGCGCCCTCATGGCGTGGTGCGCATGGATTCCGCCTGCGCGGTCAGTGATTGGGAAAAGGACCCCAAAGGAAACACCAAACGGATCGCCGCCACTTTCAAGGAAGCGGCCAAGGTGGCCAAAGATCATGGCGAACGGCTCGCGGCGGAAGGCGAAATTTGCTGGGGCGCGATGCACAGTTGGAAGTACATGACGCAGCTCCTGGAGGAAGTGGGCTTGCCGAAGCTTGTCGGGTTCCAGGCCGACATGGCGCATACGCTGCTCTACACGCTGGGCTATAACGCCCCGGAACACCGCATCGTGCCCAAGGATTTTCATTGGGAGCCGGAGGCCTTCCACGTCGCCATGAAGAAAATGACCAAAGTCTTGCGGCCCTGGACGATTGATTTTCACATTGCGCAAAATGACGCCACGGTTAAAGGCTCCGGCTCACATGACAAAACCGGCCGCCATTGTCTGGCGACAGATCCCAACGGGAAGCTCAATATCGCGCGCGACGCGGGTTACTGGATGCGGGACGACGCCGGCAAGGTCACCCGCAAATTCAAGCACATATGCTGGGATGGCTGCATGTTCCCCAACGAAGTCATGCGCAAACCGGAAACCTGGCATAACATCCTGGCCGCGATGATCCAGGTGCGGGACAACCACGGCTGGCGCCAGGATTAAGCCGCCGCCACCCCCGCCCCGCCAAATTTATGAAAAAACTCAATATCGGACTGATCGGGTACGGCTTCATGGGCCGGACCCATTCCAACGCCTTCGGCAAAGTCAATAATTTTTTCGACCTGGAATACCAGCCGGTCCTCAAGGCCCTCTGCGCCCGCGACGCCGACAAGGCCCGCGCTTTCGCCGGCAAATGGGGCTTTGAAACGACCGAGACGGATTGGCGCAAGCTGATCGCACGGGAAGACATTGATTTGATTGACATCGCCAGCCCAAACGACACCCACGCCGAAATCGCCATCGCCGCCGCCAAGGCCGGCAAAATGGTCATGTGCGAAAAGCCGCTGGCCATGAATGGCGCCCAAGGCAAAACCATGGTTCAAGCGGTGGAGAAAGCCAAAGTGCCCAACATGGTTTGGTACAATTATCGCCGTGTGCCCGCCGTGACCCTGGCCCGGCAACTGATCGAGGAAGGACGCCTCGGGCGCATTTTCCATTATCGAGCCAAGTTCTTGCAGGATTGGACCATCAGCCCGGAACTGCCCCAAGGCGGCGCCGGTCTCTGGCGTCTGGACGTGAAAGTGGCCGGCAGCGGGGTCACGGGCGACCTCCTGGCCCATTGCATTGATACGGCCCTCTGGCTCAATGGCGGCATCGACAAGCTTTCCGCCATGACCGAGACCTTCATCAAACAGCGCAAACACAACCTGACCGGCAAAGTCGAAAAAGTTGGAATTGACGACGCCTGCGCCTTCCTGGCCCGTTTCCGCAACGGTTCCCTGGCCACCTTTGAATCGACCCGTTACGCCCGCGGACATAAGGCCCTTTACACCTTTGAAATCAACGGCGAACACGCCTCCATCGCCTGGGACCTGCACGATCTGCACCGGCTGCAATACTTCGACCATCGCGACGAAGGGCGCGTGCGCGGCTGGCGATCCCTGCACATTACTGACAGCGATCATCCCTACATGAAGAACTGGTGGGTGCCGGGCCTGCAAATTGGCTACGAACACACTTTCATCCACCAGGTCGCGGATTTCCTGAGCAGCCTCAGCAGCGGCCAGGCGGCGCACCCAACCTTCCGCGACGCGCTGGAAACCCAGTACGTCTGCGACGCCGTACTCAAGTCCGCCCAAACGAACCGCTGGGAAAAAGTGGCCACCTCGGTGAAATCCGGGAAGAAACCGGATTAACGCCATCCCAGTCTCCAAAGAAAAACAACAGAAGGTAACCAAGGGAACGAAGAAAAACCTTCGCTTATTTGGTGGCATTCTGCGAATTTTGAAAAGACCGATCCATGTGTGACACGCGGCGGAACGGTGGTTCTAGCTCTTGTAATGATAGTGGAACGGTGAACAACCCGCGAACAACCTGGCAATAACCCCTAACAAAGTTTCATCGACAGCCTGCTCCCAACGGAGTTTGCTGGCGTGGCGATGATTGATTCGTTCCATTCCGATACAGGCAATGCACCCGTCGAGCCAAAAAAGGCGCGGCGGCGCACTTCCGCCACGGCGGACGCGCCCAAATTGGACCGTCTCCCACCCCATTCCATTGAGGCCGAACAGGGTGTCCTCGGCTGCATTCTGCTCTCCCCCAACGACTGCATGGGCGAATGCATCGAGAAACTAAAGCCTGCGGAGTTGGCGTTTTACGACCTGCGCCATCAGACCCTTTTCCAGGCGTTGATGGAGATGTATGACCAGAAGCAGGCCATCGACCTGATCACCCTGACCCAATGGTTAAAGAATAAGCAGCAATTGGAAGGGACGGGTGGAGTGGCTTACTTTTCCGCCTTGCCCGATTCCGTCCCCTCCGCAGCCAACCTGCAATATTACATCGAGATCGTCCTGGAGAAATATTTGCTGCGCAAGATGGTGCAGACCTGCACCGGAATTGTCGGGCGGGTCTATGAGTACGAAGGCGAGGCCGAAGCGCTGCTGGATGAAGTGGAAAGCGAGATTTTGCGCATTAGCGAATCGCGCGCGGGCAATGCCAGTCTGGGCATCAAGGAATTAGTCAACCGCGCCATCACGAAGATTGAGGAATATCATCACAACCAAGGGATGCTTACCGGCATCTCCACCGGTTTTACCGATTTCGATAAGATGACCACCGGCTTGCACGAGGGTGAAATGATCGTGGTGGCGGCCCGCCCCTCGGTCGGCAAGACCTCGCTGGCGATGAATATCGCCGAGCACGTGGCTTTGGAAATGAAAGTGCCGGTGGGCGTGTTCAGCCTGGAAATGACCGCCGACCAACTGGTCCTGCGCATGCTCTGCTCGCGCTCCCGGGTCAATTTGCGCAGCATCCGCGACGGCTTCCTCGCGGAACGCGATTTTCCCAAATTAACCGGGGCCGCCGGCAAACTTGCCGGCGCGCCGCTTTTTATCGACGACACCTCCGGCCTTTCCATTTTGCAATTGCGGGCCAAAGCCCGGCGCCTGTGGCAGCAGTACGGGATAAAATTGTTTGTCATTGACTACTTGCAGCTCCTCCATTCTACTTCGAGACGATTAGAAAACCGCCAGCAGGAAATCGCCGAGATTTCCGGGGGAATCAAGGCGCTGGCGAAAGAATTAAAAGTGCCCGTGATCGTGCTCAGCCAGTTGAATCGTGAACTGGAGAAGCGGGGTCCGGGCGAGCGGCCGCGATTGTCCGATTTGCGCGAATCTGGCGCCATCGAACAGGACGCTGATTTAGTCGGATTGCTCTATCGTGATAGCAAAAATAAAGAAGGGGAAGAGGACCTGGGCGAAGCGGAACAAGACGCCATACCCGTGAAACTTTTTATCGCCAAACAACGCAACGGCCCGACTGGAGACGTTGACCTCACCTTCCTCAAGAGCCTCACCCGATTCGAAAGCGCTGCCAAGGTCAGCGCGGAGGATATTCCCGCCGGGCAGTAAGTGATGAAGACTTTGTATCGTTGGGCGCTCCTCTGTTGGATCGTTGTTGCGGCTTGGCCGTCGGCACTGCTGGCACAACTCGGCGACACGCGCGTGGGCAGCGTGCTCATCCGTCACGTCGGCCCGCCGGCGGTCAGCGATGAGTTTATCCGCGAAAACATCCGCGTGAAGCCGGGGGATGTTTTCTCCCGCCCAGCCGTGGATGAAGACATCAAGACGCTCTGGGGTACCGGTTATTTCTTCAAAGTCCAATCCGACATTAAGAGCGGCACCAATGGCGCGATCCTCACCTACATCGTCCAAGGCAAACCCATCCTCGCCGAACTAAAGATCGTGGGGAATAAGAAGATGTCGCTCAAAAAGATCATGAAGAAGATCACCTCCAAGGTGAACCAGCCTTTGGATGAGCGCAAACTCTTCGACGATACCCTGGCCATCAAGGAAATGTACGAGAAGTCCGGCTATCAGAAAACCACCGTGCAAGAGCAAGCGCCCATTATCAATGAGGCAGCCGGGCGCGGCACCTGCACCATTGAAATCCATGAAACACCCAAGGTGCGCATCAAGGATGTCGTCTTCGTCAATGCCTCGGCTTTTCCCCAAAAGGAACTGCGCCACGTGCTCAAGACCCGCCGGCACTGGATGTTCTCCTGGCTGACGGGCACCGGCGTTCTCAAAGAGGACGAGTTTGAAGACGACAAGGAAAAGCTGATCGAGTTTTATCAGAACAAGGGCTACATCGACTTTGCCATCCAGGATGTCAAGTTCGACTACATCACCCCCAGCCGCATGGTCATTCGCTTCATCGTTTCCGAGGGCAAACTTTACAAGGTGGGGATCTTGGATATAAAGGGAAACAAGGTCTTTTCGACCAACGACTTCATCAAAGGAGTTAGGATCGACAAGCAATTGATGAAGCTCAAGCTGACGCCCGGGGCCACCTTTACGCCGGATCATTTCAACGCCGACGTGGAGACCTTGCGCGACATGTATGGCGCAAAAGGTTATTTGGAACGACAGGGCCAAGGCGGCACCACCAGCATCACCGGCAATCAGACTGCCAATCCGGCCACCGGAAAAATAGACGTGACCTACAGTATCGAAGAAGGCGAAAAGGACCTCATCGAGAAAATCATCATCAAGGGCAACGTCAAGACCAAAGACCGCGTCTTGCGCCGGGAATTGGCGGTTTATCCCGGCGAAGTGTACGACATGGTCCGGGTCAAAATCAGCAAATCGAAGCTGGAAGGCTTGGAGTATTTCTCCAAGGTGGACACGCAGACGCAGGACACGGATGTGCCCAACCGCAAAGATCTGGTCATCGGCGTAGAAGAACGCAACACCGGCAACGTGACGGTGGGCGCGGGATTCAGCTCAGTGGAAAGCCTGGTGGGATTTGTCGAATTGAAACAGGGCAACTTTGATTTGTTCAATCCGCCGACCTTCACCGGGGCCGGGCAGAAATTCCAGATCCGGGCCTCCATCGGCACCTTGTTGCAGGATTACGAAATTTCCTTCGTCGAGCCGTGGTTCTTAGGCAAGCAACTGGCCCTGGGCGTGGACCTGTTCCATAAGCTTTTGGAGTATAACAGCTTGAACAACATGTATAACGAGCAATTCGACGGCGGCACCGTGAGCTTGAAAAAAGCGTTGTTCGGCAGCCCATTCCTCACCGGCACCCTCGCTTACACCATGGAGCAGGCCCACATTTCCATTAACAATGGCTTCACCACCAATAACACGACCAATTTCGTCCCGGCGCTCAACGGCCTCTCCCAGGTCGAGCAAGTCAACAGCCCGAATATGTCCACGAATATCTTCGATACTCGCGGCAGTTATTTCGTCACCAAGTTTGGCCTCACCCTGGCCTATGACACCCGCAATAATTTCCGTTTGCCCGACGGCGGCCAGGTCACGGAAATCACCAGTGAAGTTGGGACAGAGCCCGGCAACACCGATTTTTACAAAGTCGAACTCCGCTCCGCCTGGTATTTCAAAGGTTTTCGTCCGGGCCACATCCTGGAGTTGGATAGCCGCATGGGTGTCGTTTCGCCTTACGGCAGCACCAGCCAGGTCCCCATTTTTGAGCGTTGGTACTTGGGCGGCATTTCTTCCCTGCTGGGCTATAAGTATCAGACGGTCGGACCGGAAGATCAGTATGGCGAGCCGTTAGGTGGAGACACTTACTACTACGGCTCGGCGGAATACAGCATCCCCATCGTCAAGATGTTGCGTCTGGCTTGGTTCTATCAGATCGGCGATGTTTTTTCCGACCCGTATAGTTTCGAACCCGGCCCGAACCGCCGGATCATCACGGACGACGCGGGGATGGGCTTGCGCATCATCCTGCCGCTGGGCGGGGCCGGCACGCCTATTCGGCTGGACTACGGCATTCCGATCACGCATGATCCGAACCTCGGTAATTCCGGAAAGTTTCAATTCAGCCTCGGGTACACGCACCCATTCTAAACAGTATGAAAAGATTTGTTTTTGCCGTTCTCGCGACGAGCCTCATTGGATTGGCCCAGGAGAGTTTTGCGGCGGACCAGAAGATCGCCACCGTAGATCTCAGCAAAGTCTTCGAGAAATACTATAAGACCATTCAATCCAGCGCCGCAATCAAACAGGAAGTCAACGACATGGAAAAAGAGCGGGCGCAAATGATCGATGCGGAAAAGAAACACGAGGAGGACTGGAAAGCGCTCATCGACAAAGCCAACGATCAAGCCACTTCCGCGGAAGCGCGCGACCGCAATAAGAGAGCGGCGAGCGAAAAGTACTCCGAGTTGGAGAACGACAAACAATCCATCACCACTTTTGACCGGGTGGCTCGGCAGCGCCTGGAGGAAAAGCAGCGTCAACGGCGCGATGACATCGTCAAAGAAATCATGGGCGTGCTGACCGCCGACGCCAAGTCCGCCGGCTACACGATGGTGCTGGATACTTCCGGCGCCAGCGCGAATATGGCGCCAGTCGTTCTTTTTTCCAACGGCCAGAACGACATGACCGACGCGCTGATTAAAGAACTCAATGCGACGGCCCCGCCAGGCTCGCTTGACACCAATACACCCGCCACTTCGACCCTGGGTGGCCCCAGCAAATTTAAGTAACCACTCGGACGCCTTGACAGGCGGGGCATGAGGGCAGATTTTTCCCAATATGGATTTGGAAAAACTGACCATTAAAGCGCAAGAGGCGCTCAAAGAAGCGCAGGAGATAGCCCGTCGCCACTCCAATCAGGAATTGGACGCCGACCATCTTATGGCCGCGCTGTTGGGCCAATCCGAGAGCCTGGTGCCCGCGCTCGTGGAGAAACTCGGAGTCCGAGTCTCAGCCTTGGCCGGCACCATCGAACAAGAGATCGAGCGCAAGCCGAAGGTTCACGGGGGCTCGACCAGCGACCTTTTTCCCAGCCCGGCTCTGAAGAAAACCTTGGACGGCGCCGCCAGTGAAGCGGCCAAACTGCGGGACGAATATGTCAGCACCGAACATCTGCTGCTCAGCTTGCTAGAGCACGGCGGTTCGGCCTTAAAAAAAGTCCTGCAATCCCAAGGCCTCAAACGCGACATCGTATTGCAAGGCCTGGCGGAATTGCGCGGCAACCAGCGCGTGACAGACCCTAATCCGGAAGACAAATTCCAGGCGCTGGAAAAATATGGCCGCGATCTGACTGCCCTGGCCCGCGCCGGCAAGATTGACCCGGTCATCGGGCGCAATGAAGAAATCCGCCGGGTCATGCAAGTGCTCACCCGCCGGACCAAGAACAATCCTGTGCTCATCGGCGAGCCCGGCACGGGAAAAACCGCCATTGTCGAAGGTCTGGCCCGGCGCATTGTCAGCGGCGACGTGCCCGAATCGTTGAAGGACAAGAAGTTGGTGGCGATGGACCTCGGCGCGATGATTGCCGGCGCCAAATATCGCGGCGAGTTCGAGGATCGGCTGAAGGCCTTTCTCAAGGAAATCATTGCCAGCGAAGGGCGGATTTTGCTCTTCATTGACGAGTTGCATACCATCGTGGGGGCCGGCGCGGCTGAGGGCGCCAATGACGCTTCCAACATGCTCAAACCACCTTTGGCTCGGGGTGAGTTGCGCTGCATTGGCGCGACCACGTTGGATGAATTTCGCAAGCATATCGAAAAGGACCCCGCGCTCGAACGGCGTTTCCAACCCGTCTTCATTGAAGAGCCGAGCGTGGAGGAAGCCATCGCCATTTTGCGCGGACTTAAGGAACGCTACGAAGTCCACCACGGCATCCGCATTCAGGACGCCGCCCTGGTCGCGGCCGCGACTCTTTCCCATCGTTACATTTCCGGCCGGTTCTTGCCGGACAAAGCGGTCGATCTGATGGACGAGGCGGCCTCGCGCCTGCGGATGGAATTGGACTCGATGCCCGCGGAAATTGACCAACTGGAAAGGCGCATTCGCCAACTGGAAATTGAACAATCCGCCTTGCGGCGGGAGAAGGATGAGGCCTCACGCCTGCGGTTGAGAGACCTTGAGCGCGAACTGGCCAATCTCAAAGAGGAATCCGGGCATCTGAAAGGCCAATGGCAAAATGAAAAAGCGGCCATCAACGCGATTTCCATCCTCAACGGCCAACTGGAAGAAGCGCGCCAGCAACAAGAAGCGGCCCAACGAGCCGGCGATCTCAATCTCGCCGGGCAAATTCAATACGGGCGAATTCCTGATTTGCAGAAGAAACTGGCGGCGGCGGAGAAGGAATTCAGCCAGCGTCAAGGCAAACGCCTGCTCAATGAGGAAGTGACCGAAGAAGACATTGCCCGAGTGGTGGCTTCTTGGACGGGGGTGCCCGTCAGCCGCATGTTGGAAGGCGAACGCGAAAAACTAGTTCACATGGAAGAACGGTTGCGGGAGCGCGTCGTCAACCAGGACGAGGCGGTCAGCGCCGTCGCCAACGCCGTCCGTCGCGCCCGCAGCGGCTTGCAGGACCCCAACCGACCCTCCGGCTCCTTCATTTTTCTGGGTCCCACCGGCGTGGGCAAGACGGAGCTGGCCCGCGCCCTGGCGGAGTTTCTATTTGACGATGAAAACGCCATGACGCGCATCGACATGAGCGAATACATGGAACGTCATGCAGTCGCCCGGCTGATTGGCGCGCCGCCGGGGTACGTCGGTTACGAGGAAGGCGGGCAATTAAGCGAAGCGGTCCGGCGGCGTCCCTACAGCGTCGTCCTGCTCGACGAAATCGAAAAAGCGCATCCGGATGTTTTTAACGTGCTGCTGCAAGTATTGGATGACGGCCGGCTGACCGACGGCCAGGGGCGGACGGTGGATTTCAGGAGCACGCTCATCATCATGACCAGCAACATCGGTTCTCCCATCATCCAGGAATTCTATACGAGCGGCGGTGGGACCGGAACGGCTAAAGATTACGCGCGCGTGGAGGAATTGGTCCGCGCCGAATTGAAGCAGCATTTTCGGCCGGAATTCCTCAATCGCGTCGATGACATCATCATCTTCCATAGCTTGGATGAAAAGCAATTGGCCAAAATCGTGGAAATCCAGTTACGCAGACTGCGCGAACGACTGACCGCCCAGCAATTGAGCCTTGACATCGATGCCGCCGCGACGCGCTACCTGGCCAAAGAAGGCTTCGATCCGCAATTCGGCGCCCGCCCGTTGAAACGGGCCATCCAACGCCTTTTGCTCGATCCACTGGCGATGAAACTGCTCGACGGCGAATTCAAAACAGGCGATCGCATCCAGGCCACCGTCGAACACGGTCAAATGAAATTCCAACGAGCCAAATAAGTCTGCGGCGGCCCAGGCCCTCAGCATTGGAGCACGGATCGGGTGTTTGGCTCCTGGCGTTTTCCGTCACTGATCCGCCATCGCGCGAAGGCCAAGGCCAACTTTGCAGACTCGACCACGGATCCCGCGGATTTCACAGCTGAGATTTTTTAGGCGTGTCATCAGGTAATCCGTGGTCCCGGTGGCTTTCGCGTATTCGTTGTGAGCGGAGCCGTTTTGGGTGGTTTATTTGCCGGTCACGCTGGTTTCCTGAAGCGCTGGCTACTGGGAAGGCCCCCAGTTACCCATCTCATCCCATCCCGCATAACTGTTGGAAACCCACCAATCCGTTTCCGAGAGGACGCCTTTGACGCGGTTGGCGGAGCAATCGGCGCGTAAGACGTTCATCCCGATCTGGTGCGGCATGTAGATGGCTTGGTGGTAAGGAATCTCCCAGATAAGAACGGCCAGCGAGGGTTGCACGACATGCGCGAGCGGCCGACCACTAATGGGAGGACCGTAATCCTGCTTCACGGGGTCCCAATACTCATGGTTCCACACATAAGTTACGCCGTCATTGTCGTAGAAAAAATCGTTATCAAACCCCGCGTCGGCGCTGGAGGCGGGCACCTTCCTGGAGATGGCAAGGCTGGAGGGGCAGGTGAAAAGACCTTTTTGCGGGCTGTAACCCTTTTGGACCAGACCCAGGGTGCTGTTCTTGTTGGTGCCAAGATATGGGTTGAAGGCCTCGGGAATCCACACGGGTGCCGGATTGAGCACGTAGGTATCCCCCCAAGCCTCACCCCAATTGTGCAGCCACGCGAAATGCTGGGCGTAATCATTGGCATAGCAGGCCGAGGCGACCCCCATCTGCTTCACGTTGTTCAGGCACCAAGTTTGGTCCGTCTGTTGTTTGGACTTCGCCAACGCCGGCAGCAACATCGCCGCCAGAATCGCAATGACGGCGATCACCACCAGGAGCTCGATGAGAGTGAAGCCACAGCCGGCTGATTGGCGCCTCCATGAGTTCGGGAGTGACGAAGCAAACATCAATTCAATAATAGAAATACGGACTGCCAGTTGTCCGCGGGATGAAACTCTGAAACCGCCGCCATTCCACATGGCCATCGCACATCCCCATGTTCCCACCGGAGGGCCTTTTGGTGCTGAGCAAGTGCGCACTGGTAAGCGGCTTGGTTCCTGGCACGTCGCCGTCCATGTCATGGGGCAACCCGGTCCACTGCGCGCGCTCCATGTTGGCCAGCCCTTCCCCACCACTGCCATTGATCGTGCAGCACGCCACCAACACGCGTGAAGAAAGGACTATGGGCAGGCGCTTGCCGTTTAAGACCAGCGGTTCGGCGCTGAGCTTTAGGTTAATGTTTGTGCTATATTCGGAATTCCCGTTTTGATACTCGGCGATGCCGTAGAGCGTTAGAGTGTAACCGATGTGACGCAAAGGTCCCACGTCATGGGCGTCGTCATACACGCTTTGATTGTTCCAAAACTGCACCCAATCCGCGTCGGTATATTCGAGGTATGTGCCCGGATCATACCACATTTTGTAGGCGGCACCGCTGATGGACAGGGCATAGCCGGCACCCTGGCTTAAATCCCAGGCCTGGTTCGCGCCCGTGTCGTCAGGCAGAAACTCTTTGTTCTCGTTGGCATAAATGGTGAAGGCGATCAATTGCTGGCGTTGGTTGCTTTCGCAACTGGTTTTAATCGCTTGCTGTTTCGCTTGGCTCAATGCCGGAAGAAGCATGGCCGCCAGAATTGCGATGACGGCAATGACCACGAGAAGTTCGATCAGGGTGAAGCCGGCGAGCCGTCCAACCACAGCACTTCCGCTTGTGCCTCCAAGGCCGAATTGCTCTTGGCTGGGCATGGTGCCACCGGGCTGTTTTCCAGGTTCAAATCGCACTGCGCAAAATCCTCTCCACACGATCCAGGCACAAAAAGCCGGACCGGAACGACTGCTGATTGGCTGAAGACCACCCTATCCTGCTCCTGCGCATTTGTCAAAGATCGCCCATCGATGACCCGGCATTCCCGAATCATTAGCGAATTTCCCGGTCGCTCTGCCGTGCGTCTCGCACTGCAGTTCCGTCGGCGGGACGCCGACGGCAGCGGTCGAGACGACCGCGATCCCTGGAACGTTGGCGTTTCGGATTTCACGGATGGGATTTTTTATCCGCGCCATCCGTGGTTGTGTTTTTCCCAGTCTTGTGGCGTGGATGGAAGGCGCGATGAATATCCCGCAGGCGATTGACCGTCACGTGCGTGTAAACTTCGGTCGTGCTAATGCTGGAATGGCCGAGCAATTCCTGAATGACGCGCAAATCCGCGCCATTTTCCAGCAGGTGGCTGGCGAAGCTATGGCGCAACATGTGCGGGGTGATGTTGCGGGTGAGACCCGAGCGCCGCGCGCGCCGTTTGATGCGTTGCCACAAGGTGCTGGCCGCGAACGCCCCTCCCCGTCCGGTGAGAAAAAGATGAGCGGTGGATTTGGGCCTCACCAACTTGGGCCGTCCCACCTCCTCATAGCGCTGAATGGCCGCGATGGCCTGGCGGCCCAGCGGCACCACCCGCTCTTTGTTGCCTTTGCCGATGACGGTGATGAATCCAGCCTCCAGGTGCAATTGTTCGAGACGAAGCCCGCGCAGTTCCGCCAGGCGCAGACCGGAAGCGTAGGCTAATTCCAGCACCGCCTGATCGCAAAGATTCGCCGGCGTCGGCGGTTCTTCCGGCTTGAGCAGGCAGTCGATTTCCGCAGGCGAAAGCGATTTGGGCAGCCGTTTCCAACGTCGCGGCATGGAGAGATTTTCCGCGATATTGCGCGTCAGATATTTTTCCGCCTCGGCAAAATTGTAAAACGAGCGCAAGGCGGCGATTTGCAGATAGAGACTCTCGGAACTCAGTTTGCGTTTGGACCCCTCAGGTTCCGTTTTTAAAGTGCGCTGCCGTTCCTCTTCGAGAAAGTTCGTAAGATGGGAGAGTCTGACCTCCCGCCAATCCCCCAATCCCCGTTGCTCCGCCCACGCGACAAAATTCAAGAGCAAGGCCGCGTAGGTCTTTTCGGTTTGCAAAGCCTGGCCGCGTTCATGTCGCAAATAGACAAGGAAGTCATCGACCAAGTTGCGCATGGCCTCAGAGGGGCCGGCCCGTCAAAAGCTGAAAGGCCTCCAGGTACTTGGCCGTCGTGTGGGCAATGACTTCCGGCGGCAGCGACGGAGCGGGCGGCTGCTTGTTCCACGAGAGGGTCTCCAGGTAATCGCGGACAAATTGCTTGTCGAAACTGGGCTGGGCCCGGCCCGGCTCGTATTTGTCCGCCGGCCAAAAGCGGGACGAATCCGGGGTCAACACTTCGTCAATCAAAATTAATTTGCCGTCCAGCAGGCCAAATTCAAACTTGGTGTCGGCAATGATGATGCCTCGTTTTTGGGCGTAATCGGCGGCGGCGGAATAAATCTTGAGGCTCAGGTCGCGCGCCTGCCGGGCGATTTCTTTTCCGGTAATCTGGCAGGCTTCTTCAAAGGAAATATTTTCGTCATGACCGGTCTCGGCCTTCGTGGCCGGCGTAAAGACCGGTTCCGGCAGGCGGGAGGAATCGCGCAAACCGGGCGGCAGTTTGATCCCGCAGACCGCTCCGGTCTTCTGGTAATCCTTCCACCCGGACCCCGACAGATAACCGCGCACGACACATTCAATGGCCAGGGGTTGGGTCTTCTTGACCACCATGCTGCGCCTCCCGAGAAGGGCGGAGTTTTTCTCCAACCCCTCCGGCAATGGATCGCCCGGCCGGGAAACCAGGTGGTTGGGGACGGTCCCCGCCGTCCGGTCGAACCAAAAATAAGAGATTTGCGTCAGCACTTCCCCCTTGCGCGGAATGCCGTTGGGCATGACGCAGTCAAAGGCGGAAATGCGGTCGGTGGCGACGAAGAGCAAATGTTCGCCCAAATCAAACACTTCACGGACCTTGCCGGATTTCAGCTTCTTGAATCCAGGCAAGTCCAACTTCAGGAGCGGTTCTTGTGACATGGCAGGAAAAAAGTAACGGCAAAGTTAAAAGTTGAAAGTTTTTTTGCACGCCACAGCCGGATTAATTTTTGCCGCCTCCAAAACCAAAACCCAGTCCTCGTCGCCATCATCATTGTACCAAGCCGGGGCCGCGTGTCCTCCTCACAGCGGGGAGGGAAGCCACAGATTTGCACAGGCGAACACAGATTTCTCTGAGAAAAATGGTTCGGTTGGGGATGGTTGGGAGGCACCTCGCCTGATCTCCGTTTCAGTTCCCTAAGGCAAAAAAAAAGCCTGTGCCGGTCTTTTTTCAGTACGCAACCTAATTTAACAATTGTGATTACTCACGAGTGGTACGTTCTCCCGCTGAAAACAGGCTTCACGGGGTCATTTTTCCAATTCCAATCGGGCCAGTTGGAGGGCCGAACCGACCCATTGATCAGTCAAGCGGCGGAAGCGCTTG
>Ga0182016_10003031_pt1 | contig 19388 bp, 10 predicted proteins | sample 712S2MmetaG_FD_120491 | JGI IMG/M metagenome (GOLD analysis project Ga0182016, IMG submission 120491) | Permafrost microbial communities from Stordalen Mire, Sweden - 712S2M metaG | ecosystem: Environmental > Terrestrial > Soil > Wetlands > Permafrost | place: Sweden: Stordalen | collected...
GCATCTCACACCGCGGAGCGAACTGCAGCTTTCGGGCTTCTTCAGGGCTTACAATCTGTCGCTCTACTCCGATTTCGGCGACGGATTGATCCGGCAAAGCGAGTTCCGCACCGTCACCGGTGGAAACGCCAATTACATCCGCAGGATCAATCGCCATCTCTCGCTCATGGCCGGCATGGACTATTTCCGCGAAGCTCCCCGCCGCGACGACCTGGATCGCTACCTCTCGGCTAACCCTGCCGTCTATGGGCCCTTCGAAAGCGTGACGGCGAACAACATCACCCTCAATTTTGCGACACCGTTCCTGGCCATCGACGGCGATATTCTTTCGTGGCTGCGGTACGACTTAGGATGGCGGCGGGACCAGATCGGTTTCGATAACTCCGATCTCCTCAATCCGGCAAATTCCTTTAATCGATGGCGGGGCATCAACTCGCCGAAAGCCACCCTCGCCATCGTGCCTCCCGAGCGCATGGGGCTCCCCACCATTTCCTTCAGCTTCGGCCAGAGCTTCTTTACCAACGACCCGAGGATGGGCGCCGGAACCCAGCAGGGCAGCCTCATCAGCCAGGCCCACGCTTATCAGTTGGTGGTCTCCAGAACCATCGGCCGGACCGATTTCCGGGTCACTCTGGGGCACGTGACGCAATCGGCGTCGCTTGCCAAGATCGATCCCGATACGGGTCTTCAATTCGACGAAGGTCCCAGCCGGAACCGCTACATCACGGCATCCGCCCGTCACTCTTTCCGCTCCGGGTTCCTGCAGGCGTCGCTATCCCAGGCGGACGCGCGCGATTTATCCGACGGCACGCCGGTGCCGGAAGCGCCTCGCCTGATCATGGATGTGCTCGGGACGCTCGACCGGTTGCCGCTGCAATTGCACGCGCGCGCCGAAGTCGAGGAAGTCGGCCGCAAGCCGCTGGGGGATGGGTTCGTGAGCGTTCCGGTCCGCGAATTTCGGGCCGCGCTGATGCGGAACTTTCGGGAAGGCAAGATCCAGGCGGGCCTCCACCTTCAGATCGCGAGTGGCTACACCGGCCAGACTACCGAGGTGCTGGCTCTCCCAGGCGAGGGCGAGCCATTCGAGCGAGTGGTGGGAGTCCGCATACCGTCGTACGCTACGGCATCGTTCAATTACAGGTTCGGAAGGGTGCGGTGAGGGTGGGCCAGCTTTTGGCTACTGGCCGTTGGAAAGCGGGCTCTTGCCAACTTCAGAACTCCTGATGTCGGCCGGGGATTTCGGATAGTTGGGGAAATTTACCTGAGCCATGACGTGGCGCAGACACTCGTGTCTGCGGCGCCGAGACTGGCCCTGGGGGCACCCCCGGCGCTCCGGGACGGTGGATGCCGCTCGCGAAGAGGGTCGAGATGAGTCTCTGGACTCCTGATGTCGTGGAATGAGAGTGATCTCTTCGAGTCCGGGCAAAGACATTATTGGTCACGGATAAACACAGATGAACACGGATAAGACAAAAAACAAAGATTGCTCTTATCTGTGTTCATCTGTGTTCATCCGTGGCTAAATTTGTTCTGCGAAGTGATGGCTCAGTCTGATTCCTCGGCGGCTCCAGAGTGCCGGGCGACATCAGGAGTCCAGAGTCTCGACCCAGCAGGCAGGAGTGCCTGCGCCACGAAAACGGGCTCATCCCAAATTCCACGACGTCAGGAGTTCTGAACTTATTTGGGCCAGATGGCGATGGCGCCCCGCTGCGCGTCCACGGCGCGTACCAGGTCGCCGGGCGCCAGTAACATCTGGCAGCCGCGTAGACCGGCACTTACCGCGACGATGTCCCACAGATCGGCCGTTTCGTCCAGATATAGCGGGTACGGTTTCCGCGTGCCCACCGGTGAGACGCCGCCGCGAATATAGCCGGTGAGACCGAGCACTTCTTTCACCGCCACTAACTCCACCTTCTTATTTCCACTTACAGCCGCCAGCGCCTTAAGATCGAGCTCGCTGTTAGCGGGGATGCATGCCATCAGTATGCCCGTGCGGTCGCCGCGCAGCACCAGCGTCTTGAAAACCTGCTCCGGAGGCATGCCCACGGCCGCCGCTACATGCGGCGCGCTCAGATCGTTTTCGTCGACTTCATACTCCCGCAGTTCGTAGTGAATGCCCGCCCGGTCGAGCATGCGGGCGGCGTTGGTCTTAGTCATTCGTTCCTCTGGAACGGCTCATCCTTCCCTCCCGAGTGGGCCGCCACGTGCACCGCAGTCGTCTTGACGATGGCGCACAGCGCGTCATCGGGCTGGAGTGCCAGATCCTGGGCCGATTGCGTCGTGATCACGGCCACCAGGGGAAAGCCGCAATCCAGTTCCACGCGCGCCAGCGGCCCTTCGAGCGTTACCGACGTCACGCGGCCCGCCAGCCGGTTGCGCATGCTCGAAGCCGTAGACAGCTCGCGCGTAAGTGCGATATCTTCGGCGCGAATGCAAGCCACCACCGGGCCCGCTTCGCCCGAGTCCACCGACTGCAATTGCGCCCCGCCGGTTTCGAGTGTCAGCAGGCCACCCTCGCGCGTTACGATGCGTGCCGGCAGCACATTTTCCACCCCCACCGATTCCGCTACCTGCGCGTCGGCCGGGCGCCGGAAGACTTCCTGCACGGGTCCGCACTGGCGCACCCTTCCCGCCGCAATCACGGCGATCCAATCGCCTAGCGCCACGGCCTCCATGCGGTCGTGCGTCACCGCGATGCAGGGGACGCCGCTCGCGAGCAGCATCTGGCGCAACTGCTGTCCGGTGCGCGTGCGCGCGGCGGCGTCCAGCGCGGAAAGCGGCTCATCGAGCAGCAACAGCGCGGGCTCGGCGGCCAGTGCGCGGGCCAGCGCCACACGCTGCCGCTGGCCGCTCGAAATGGCGCGCGGATGGCGGGCGGCAAGGTCGGCCAGTCCGAACGCCTGGAGGTACTCGCGGCCCTTGCCGGGGCGCGCGGCGTAGGCGATATTGGCGGCCACGGTGAGGTGCGGGAATAGCGCGTAGTCCTGCGCCAGGTACCCGGCTCGGCGCTTCTGCGGCGCCAGGAAAATTCCGCGCGCGGCATCGAACCACGTCTGGCCGCGGAAGGCGATGGCGCCCTGGAGCGGGCGATCGAGGCCGGCCAGCATCCGCAGCACGGTCGTCTTGCCGGCGCCCGACGGGCCGAACAGCACGGTGATGGGCGCCCGGTCGAGGGGCAGTCGCAGGCTGGCGTCCAACTCGAAGGCGGTACCCAGGCGGGTGCGGCAGACGCAACTCAGTTCATCGGCCATACATGCCAAACCCGGCGCTGGAAGGAGTAGGTGAGCGCCAGTACGGTAAACGAGAGGGCCAGAAGGAAAAGCGAAGTCTGCGTGGCGGCGGCGTAGTCGAGCGCCTGCACCTGATCGTAAATGGAGATGGAGACGGTGCGCGTGACCCCGGCGATATTGCCGCCCACCATCAGGACTACGCCGAATTCGCCCATGGTGTGGGCGAAGCTGAGAATGGCGCCGGTGGCGATGCCGCGCAGCGAGAGCGGCACTACCACGCGTCGAAAGGTAGCGAAGCGGGAAACGCCCAGGCACCAGGAAGCCTCCACCAATGCGCGGTCCACGGCCGCGAAAGAGGCGGTTACGGGCTGGACGGTGAAGGGCAGACTGTAGAGCACCGAGGCCAGCAGCAGTCCCTGAAAAGAGAAGGGCAGCATGCCGCCGGTGAGCTTGCCGTAGATCGCCCCCAGAGGACTGCGCGGTCCGATGGCCAGCAGCACGTAAAAGCCGAGGACGGTGGGCGGCAAGACCAGAGGCAGCGCTACCAGGGCTTCCACCAGGAATTTCCAGCGCCGCGGCGAGAAGGCCAGCCAGGCGGCCAGGGGTGTGCCGACCATCAGCAGGATGCCGGTGGTGGAGACGGAGAGCCGTACGCTGAGCCAGATCGCTTGCCAATCCATATGGTTCGATTACTGGCCGGGCAGGAAGAAGCCGTACTGCTGGAGCAGGCTTCGGCCCGCGGGCGCGAGCAGCCAGTCGCGAAACTCGCGCGCCGCCGGGGAGTCTTTCAGAATGACGCCGCCTTGTTCCATTTTCGGATACGACTCCTGGGGTACCTCCCAGTATCGCCCCTGCCCGCGCACGGTGGGAGCGGTTGCCAGGGAGAGCGCGACCATGCCGACATCGGCGGCGCCGCTTTGGACGAACTGCAGCGTCTGCGAGATATTCTCGCCCAGCACGAGTTTCTTTTGGACGCTGTCGTAGAGGCCCATGTTGCGCAGCGCGGCCTCGGCGGCGCGGCCGTAGGGTGCGTGTTGGGGGTTGGCGATGGCGATACGTTTGACGGCGGGATCGCGCAGGGCGGTGGCGGGGTCGAGCGGCGAGGATGCCGGGACCCACACCGCGAGGCGGCCGGCGGCGTAGATAAAAATGGAGTCTGCGCGAGCGATTCCGTCGCGGGCCAAGTCGCGCGGATATTGGACGTCGGCCGAGAGGAACATATCGAAGGGCGCACCGTTGCGGATCTGGGTGGCGAAGTTGCCGGAGGATCCGTAGTTCACCTGCACATCGGTTTGGGGATGCTGTTGGTGGAATTGGCGGGCGGCCTCGGCGAGCGCGAACTGCAGGTCGGCGGCGGCGGCGATGGAGAGCTTGCGCGGTGGCGCGGGGTGTCCGCAAGCGGCGCCGAGAAGCACCATCAGGCTGACGAAGGCGGCGGCGCGTCGCGGTGACATTTCGAAGACAATGGTAGCGTATCGAAGACAGTGTCTGCCGATTAGGGCTCCATCCATAGTTGCGGAATGCCCGAATATTCAGCCACCCGCAGCAGGTCGTCGTCGCGCGTAATTATGAAATCCGACGCCGCGCAACTCCAACCGCGCAAAATGCAGGCGGTAGCCGTCCCAATGGAACTTGTCCCGGAGGACGCCAATTGTTGCTCGGGCCATGTTCAACAACCCAGAGCCGATACGTAGATGTTGGAATCGAGGGTCGCGCTAATCACTGACCGCGCTGCTCGCGCCGCCACTCTTTAATGAGGCGCGGAACGTCCTATTCGGTGTACGCGGAGGCCGTGCCGGTTCGATACCCGTAATCCAGCAGCTCTTGCCATGCGCGGTCTGCAAGGCCTTTGCGGAGAGTTTCCTCGGCGAGTTCATCCAGCGTCTTGCCCTCGGCCTGCGCTTTTGCCTAAAGTTCTGTCAGAAGCGCGTCGGAAACGTGGATGCTGTTCTGGGTTTCCATAGTACAAATGCTGGCGGAGAGGGGGAGATTCGAACTCCCGGTACCCTCACAGGTACTCCCGCTTTCGAGGCGGGCGCGATCGACCACTCTGCCACCTCTCCGCGACTGAAAACCAGTTTACCACGAGGCTCCCCTCTTGCCGCCGCGTCCCCTTTGCCAGGCGGCAGTTTGCTACCATTTGCGATCTGCCGACCAAAAGGAGCACCACAACCATGCGTATCGCTACTATGCTTTTCCTGTTCACCACTCCGGCCCTCTTCGCCGCCGCGCCGGCGCTGATGCCGATGCCGGTAAAGATCGAGACCGCTCCCGGCAAGCTGGCCATCAATGCGAATTTCGTGGTGGAGACCGTGGGCGGCTCAAACGCCCGGCTGGCGCCGGCAGTGCGATCGTTTCTCGCCCGCGTGTCGCGCCAGACCGGCGTGCTCTACGCGCCCGTGCCCCCGCCGGCGGCGGACGTGCGGCGACTGACCATCGAGTGCGCGGGCGGGCCAGCCTATCCCACCCTGGGCGAGGACGAATCTTACACCTTGGATGTCTCCGAGGCGGAGGCGCGCATCAAGGCCGCCACGGCGGATGGCGCTATCCACGGGCTGGCCACGTTTGCCCAGTTGATACAGCCCGGACCGGACGGTTTCCAGGTGGCCGGTGTACACGTCGAGGACCGGCCGCGGTTCCCGTGGCGCGGCTTGATGCTGGACGTTTGCCGCCACTGGATGCCGGTCGACGTGATCGAGCGGAACCTGGAGGCCATGGCGGCGGTGAAACTCAACGTGCTGCATTGGCACCTGTCCGAGGACCAGGGCTTCCGCGTAGAGAGCAAACGGTATCCCCGGCTCCACCAATTGGGCTCGAACGGCGACTACTATACGCAGGAGCAAATTCGCGATATCGTGGCCTGCGCGCGCGATCTGGGCATCCGCGTGATTCCCGAATTCGACGTGCCGGGCCACAGCACCGCCTGGTTTCCCGGCTACCCGGAGCTGGCCTCCTCGCCCGGTCCGTTCACAGTCGGCGACAGGGGCGGATCGGTGATGGACCCCTCGAAGGAGAGCACCTACGATTTTCTCGACGGATTTATCGGCGAGATGACGCAACTCTTTCCCGACCCCTACTTCCACATCGGCGGCGACGAAGTGAATCCCAGGGTGTGGAACCAGTCGGAGAGCATCCAGGCCTTTGCCAAGGCGCATGACCTCAAGGATGCGCCCGCCATTCAGGTCTATTTCAACCAGCGCCTGCTGAAGATCGTGCAGAAATACGGCAAGACGATGGTGGGATGGGATGAGATTCTGGTGCCCGGGCTTCCCACCGACGCGGTCATTCAGTCGTGGCGCGGGCAGAAGTCCCTCTCCGAGGCGGCAGTGAAGGGATATCGCGGCATCCTTTCGTGGGGATACTATCTGGATCATCTGAGCCCGGCCTCTTTTCACTATGCCGTGGACCCGCTGGGAGGGCCCGACGCGGCGGCGCTCACGCCGGAACAGGCATCGCGAATTATGGGCGGCGAGGCCTGCATGTGGGCCGAACTGGTGGGGCCGGAGACGGTGGATTCGCGGGTCTGGCCGCGCACGGCGGCGATTGCGGAGCGGTTGTGGTCCGCCGCGGACGTTACGGACGTGGACGGCATGTATGCGCGGCTGGAAACGGTGAACCGCAACCTGGAGTTCACCGGGGCGATGCATCGGGCGTATTTCCAGCCGATGTTGGACCGGATCGCCGGCAACCAGGCAGCGGCGCCGTTGCGCGTGGTGGCGGATGCGGTGGAGGCTCTCGGCTTGGGTACGGGCCGCACGGGACGGCCGACGGGAACCATGCCGCTCGATCGGTTTGTGGATGCCTGTCTGCCGGAGAGCGAGTTGGCGCAGCGGCTGGAACGAATGGCGCGGAGATTTGTGGCGGACCCTGCGGGCCATCGCGACGATGCGGCCGTCCTGCGCCGGCAATTTGAAAGCTGGGCCGCCAACGACGCGCAACTGGAGCCGCTGGTGGAGAATAACAAATTACTGGCGGAGGTGGCGCCGCTATCGAAGGACCTGTCCGCTCTGGGAGAAGCCGGCATCAAGCTGTTGGATTACCTGACGCCGCCTCCGCCTGCCGATGTCAAGCCGAAGAAGCTCAGCCGCAAGGCGCAGAAGGCCGAACTGGAGGCGCAGCAGGCGGCCGAAGCTGCCAAACAGGAGTTTCTCACGCGGGAGAATGCCGAACTGGCGCGTCTGGCGGAACCGCCTCGGCGCGGGAGTAGCGGCGCGGACGTGCGATTGGCTGCCTTCCGCCCGATCAAGGTGCTGGCCGACGCGGCGGCACAGAAATAATTTCAGAACTCCTGATGTCGTGGAAGTTGGAGTGAGCCCGCAGGTGGGGCAGGCGGTGCTCGCCTGCCCCACCTGCGGGAATTTCGGGGGAATTTCGGGGACAGGCTACATAACCTCGAAATACAAATCGGTGTGCGGAACGGAGTTTCGAGGTTATGTAGCCTGTCCCCGAAATAGGCTCCGCTGTTTTTCGCCGATGGCCCGCCAGTCGAAGTTGCGGACGGCATGATCGTACGCGGCCTTGGCGATTTGCGCGCGCCGCTCGGCATCGGCCAGCAAGGTGGCGATTCCGGCGGCGAACGCCTCGGGTGTATCGCCGATCCACACGCTGTGGCCATGCATCAGGCCGAGACCGGCGCAGCCCGACCCGGTGGAGACCACCGCGCGCTGCATCGCCATGGCTTCCAGCACCTTCACGTTGGTACCGGCCGAGACGGTGGTAGGCACCAGCACCAGGTTGGCGTCCACGTAGAGCGGGCGCACGTCGGCGACGAATCCCAACATGCGGATGCGCGGGTCCGGGGCGGGTTCGGGCGAGTCCGTGAAGGCGCGCCAGTAAGTGAGATGGCCCGGACCGCACACCACCGTCAAGGTCATCCGCGGGAACCGGTCGCGCAGCAGCGGCCACACGCTCTCCGTGAAGAAGCGATAGGCCGATACGTTGGGGAAGTGGCGAAACGAGCCGATGAATAAGAGGCTTTGGCCGGGCTGTTCCACTTGCGGCTGAAAGCGTTCCAGGTCCACTCCGTTTTCGATGACGGTGGCAGGGACGCCCGGGCCAAGCAGCGCGGCATCCTTCGGCGACATCACCACCACGCGACGGTAGCGGCTCACCGCGCGGGTTTCGTAACGGCGCCAGCGGAAGAAATCCCACCATGCGGCGAGGGTGCGGGCGCGGCGGGCAATCTGGCCGAAAAGGTCGAACGTGACATCGTGCTCCACCAGGATGTCGCCGCCGAACGCGGCCAGGTGGGTATACTCCACCTGAAGCAACTGGAAGCCGAAGGCGCGGCGCTCCTCGGCGATAGCCTGGCCCATGGCCGGCGAGAAAAACTCGTGCACTTCGGGAGGCGTTACGGTGGACCAGCGCGGCTCGCGGTAGCGGCGTTTGCGCACCAGCACGACGCGCGCGCAAAACTCCAGCAACGGGGCGGTCTCCGGCTCCTCCTCGCCGTCTGTAAAGGTGAACAGCTCCACGTCGAATTCGCGCGCCATCTCGCGCAGCAGGTGATAGATGCGGACGGCGCCGCCGTGCGAAAGCGGGTACGGAGAATACGGCGAGAGCACGGCCACGCGCGGGCGTTCGGGGGCGCAGGCGCGGCCTTCCAACACGCGGTAGCCGTGCGGTGTGACGGAGCGTTCGCGCTTGGGCCAGGGCCACCACCAGGGCCGCAGGTAGATCCGGTCCAGCGGCACGCCCCGCCAGTACAGGAACGAAGCCAAATCGAAACGCAGATGGTGACGCTCCAGGCGCGAGTTATACGCCAGGATCTTGCGCGGCGCCATGCGATACGCGGCGCGCCGCAACGCACTGGGCCGATTGCCGAGCATCACCGGCGCCAGGCCGATGCGGAATTTCCTCAACTGGCCGCGCAGCTCGGCCCAGTTCTCTTCGGTGGCTACGAAATGGCGGCGCTCGGGCACTAGACGGCGGACTTCGTCGGCCATGCGCCGGCAGAGCGCCGCATCGCCGCTGCAGAAGGTGACTACTACGGCCTCCGGATCCTTGCCCAGCAGCCGGAAGATCCACTGTTTGAGACGCTGCTTCACGCGACCGCCCCGGAACTCCACAGCGCCGCGCAGGCGGCCAGCGGCGTTACGGCCGCGATGGCGGTGACGGGGCCGTAACCGTGGCGATCGATAATGGCGCCAAACAACGGCGAGATCACCAGTTGGATGGCGCCATACGAGGCCACCAGCATGGAGACCGCGAACGCCGCGCGCGCGCCGCCAAAAACGTCGAGCGGCAGGGTGTAGGTGCTGACGCTGAAGGCCGACACCGCGAAGATACTGACCGAAATGCCGGTCGTGGCCCACATCGCGTCGGGCGCGCGCGGGATGGCGGCGGTGGCCAGCGAGAGCAGGGCAGCCACGAAGCAGACGCGGAAACGGGCCGCCGGAGCCGCCATCCCGCGATTCATCAACCGCAGAGAGAACCAACCGCCCGCGAATCCGCCGCCCATGGCGACCAGCGGCGGAATCCACGCGTACCAGGCGGCTTGCGCCACGGTGAGACGATGTACGTCCACCAGATACTGAGTGGTCCAGTTGCTCCATAGCGAGTAGCCCACCATGCCGAGGCCATTGGCCGCGACGAACGCCCACAATCGCCGGTCGCGCAGGAGTTCGCCGTGGCCGGCGCCCAAGCTGGGTTTCGCACTGGGCGCAGCGTGGCGAGCCACCCGGTTCCATACGGGGATCCACAGCAGACCGAGGATGCCGGTGAGAACGAAGGCCATGCGCCATCCGTAGCGTACGGCGATCCATGTGGCTACCGGCGGAGCGAGAATGGCGCCCAGCATGACGCCGGCCTGGTTGATGGCATTGCCGAGCGCGCGTTCGGGCGGCCTCAGATACGTATGGATGGCCTTGCCGGCCGATGGAATGCCGCCGGCTTCCGCCACTCCCAACACCGCGCGGCAGCCGATCAGTCCGCCGAGCCCGGTGGTGAAGCCGGTGGCGATTCCGGCGCACGACCACAAGCCCACCGCCAGGCTGATGCCGCGGGTGAGACCGGTGCGGTCGATGAGCATTCCGGCGAACGGCGCACTGGCGGCGTAGGTGAGGGAGAAGGCGCCGAGGATCCAGCCGTACTGTTCGCGCGAGAGGTGGAAATCGGCGCGCAGTAGCGGCGCGAGAGTGGCCAGCGACTGGCGGTCGAGATAATTGATGGCGGAGGAGAGCACGAAGACGGCGAGAATCCACCAGCGGTAACGGGCCGCGCCGATGGCCGCGGTCACTGGAACTCGATGGTCGCCACTTCGCCCGCGGTTGCCAGGCGGGCATCGGCCTTGGGGAAATATTCGATGGTCACGTGGCGCGGCTTCTGAATGCCGCACCCCAGTTGCGCATGGTTGGTTCCCGAGATGACGATCTTGCCGGGGTCGCCGACCAGCAGCTTCACGGTCTTATGGTCGGCGCCTTCCACGATGAGGCGCGCCTGTTTGCCGAGGCAATCCACCTGCTTGAGGTTGCCGACGATCTTGCCCGTAGGCTGCGGGCCATCCCACCAGGGGACGGCGTCGGTGGCGGGCTTGGTATCGCCGTTGTATTTGGCCTCGACGGCGTGCAGATGCTCGCGGGCCTGATCCTTGAGCTGTTCGAGTTCGCGGGCATCCTGTTCGGCCTGGCGTCGTTTCTCCTCGGCTTCGAAATCCAGGCGTTGGCCATCCACGCTCAATCGCGCCTGCCGCATGCGGTCGCGCTGCGCCGGCTCCGTGGCGGCCTGCTCGGCCTCGCGCCAGGCTTTGGCTGCCTCGGCGAAATTGTGGTCGGCCAGGTAGCACTCCGCCAGCGCCTGCCAGTACGAGGCGTTGCGCGGATCGCGTTCGGCGGCAGCCTTCCAGTGCGCCAGGCGTTTCCGCGGGTCGGTGTCGCGCTGGGCCAGCATGGCGAACGGCTCGTCGAGTTTGGGATTGATGCCGACGGCGCGCAGGAGCGCCTTGTCGGCCTTTTCGTCGTCGGATTCCAGGCGGGCGTACTCGATGTAGCAGCCCGCGCTGGTGGAGCCGGCCTCCATGGCGACGGAGAAATAGCCGCGCGCCTCGTCATTGCGATGTTCGCGCAGGGCCAGCATGCCGAGGCCCTCCTCGGACTCCGCGATCTTCAAATGGTCGTTGAGCAGGCTCCGGTATTCGCCGGCCGATTGCTCGCCCGCCAGCAGGTCGGCGCGCGCCAGGCGCACATCGGGATCGGAAATGGCTCTCTCGTGGAAATCCGCGGGAGACATGGGGAGGCTGGAAATGGTGGTGGTCTGAAAGTTCCCCGCGGCGAAGTGACGCTTGGCCAGCGCTTCGACGTCGGCGGCCGATTTGCCGAAGGCATTCCGATAAGCGGAGTCGTCGGCGACGCCTTTGCGCAGGTTGTAGAGCAGGATTCGCAGTTTGCCGAAATACTCCGGCCCCACGACCAGCAGATGGACACGCGCCCAGTCGAGGTCCGGCTGCGCGGGCGGCGCGCCGGCGGTGATGTGGATGCCGCTGACCTGCAAAGTGGAGAAGAATTCCACCAGCCCGTGTTCGAACGCCGCCGGCATGCGATTGGTGTTGGAGTTGAGCAGCAGGCGGGTGAGTTCGCTGAAGACCGCCGGCGAGACGGGGCTCTTGTCGGCGAGGACGATGGCATAGCGGTCGCGGCCCAAGGTGATAGGCGCCGGCGAAGTCCAGCCATGGGAGTTTTTGAAGACGAGAATGCGGACGGGTTGGGGCGTTTCGAGGTCCTGCTCGCCCACGATTTCGCCGAGGGCATGGCGGAATTCCTCGAAGCGGACCATAGTCTCCTGGCCGGCTTTTTCCCCGGCGTCGGTGAGGACTTCGAAGGGGCCGGAGGTATAGCGGACCCAGCGGTCGGCCGCCAACAGGGACGGGGAGAAGCAAAGACAGCAAAGGAGAAGCGCGCGCCGCATGCCATCTTTATTATGGCGCGGTTTGCGGGAGGTCAGTCCGCGGGGAGTTTTGGTAGAATAAAGGCGCCCCGTGACGCTAATCGTCTAACGGTTAGGATAGAGTCCTCTCAAGGCTTAAATACGAGTTCGATTCCCGTTAGCGCTACCAATTCTTAATAGAGTTATGGGCAACGCGTTGTGACGCCCCATGACGCGCGAAGCCCCACCAGAGAACTCCCCAACAAACGCCAGAATCCCGTGGCGGCGGTTCCCACGCCGGAAACGGCCCCGTTTGCGCCCCCGGCGTCCCAGGGTCGCGCGTTACCGCCAGGCGGTAGACGGGGCCGGCGTCGGCGTCGGCGCGGGGGCGGCGTCAGGGCCGTCAGGCTGTGCTTGGCCTTGGCGGTCGTGCGCGAATCGGGTGCGGGCGACGAAGTGATCACGAGTATCGCTGGGCAACGTCTGCAAAGCGGCGCGCCCTGGACGGTATCGCCACGCGCCAGCGCGAGGCGAACGAGAAGCGCAAGCTGGAACCCGACCGGCAAGAGAACCTTGAGTCACTCCCGCAATCGGCGGCGGACCGGTAAATTCGCAAACGACGAAACGACCCGGCAAACCCCTCGGTTTGAAGGTTTGAAGGGGAGTGTAGTTCCAAGCGCGCGACTATTCCGCAGGAGCTTGAGGCGCCGGTTGGGCGGTCTTGCGGCCACGGTGAATCGGCCGCTTTAGGGCGTGCGGTTGCCGTTCTTCTTTGACTGTCTCCCTGTGAACGGCAGCTTGCTTAGGGACGATTCGAAGGAAGGGAAGAGGAGGTAGGTCCAACCCCATGCGAGCAGTGATATTGTGAACGAATTCTCGGGTGTACGGCCAGCAATTGAACACCGCGTTTCCATCCTTGAATGCTGTTACCGATTCGGGACTCGGTTCAAAGGAATTGTCGTGGAATTCATAATCCAGATCGAATGCAGATTCCAGGAGAAAGAGCCGCACAGGCGGTTCCGCGCCGCTCTCACCGTGAACGCTGAACTTAACCTGTATTCGTAACACTCCGTCGACTATGGCATTCGCCGAGGAGACGTGCGATAGCCGAAAAGACATTGCGCTTCGGTCAATTGCTTCCGTGCTCTCGACGGAGGCTTGACAGCTACGCAGTACTACTCGCCTGAGCTCGCAGTTGGCTTGAAGCTCGAAAGCCATTCGGATTTCTTCGGGTTCTTGTGAAATTACCATTGCGTCAATTTTCTAACGGCCGTGACAAACTCCCGTCACCCGCGCTATGGCCGGGGGGCCGTGGCAACGCGACCACAGGCCAGCCCCCAACAAAAGGGGTCCGGTCTCTCCGCTGCACGCATCAGCAGACTCAAATATCCATCCCCGATTGGCCCTCCGAGCGAATTCAAGAATCAGAGCGTTGTTTCGCTCCTCTTGGACCAATCCCAACTCCCAGCGTTTGACGCTGGCTACGCCAACTCCTAACGCCTTAGCGAACCGCTGCTGACTCATGCCTCCGCGGATACGCTTAATCTCCTCACTCGTAAGGAGGTTGTGCGCACGCCGATAAGCATCTGCCAGCCGTCGCATGAACTCTGACGTATCCGATCCTTCCATGGCAATATGCCCACACTTGTCACACACAAGCGCGTTGGTACGGACCTTGAACTTCTCTCCTTTGACCGCTCCCTCAACCTCCGCGAGTCGGTCAATGAGCGCTCCCTCGCCGCAAACAAAACAGTTCATCGTCATCTCTTCTTGTAATCCTGGTGAATCCTGAGAAGGACGAAACGACTATCCTTCAAACAGAATTTCAGGTACATCCGCCTTCTATCAAAGCACTCCGAATTCCAAGCGAACTGAATCATCCGAGCACCGCGACACTTTGGCTCTTTCGACACATGATCAGGGGGGTGTGGACCGCAATAGGCGCAGGCGGCAATTTCATCGAGCACGCTCCCGATAGTGTCTAATTGCTCTTCGTGGGAAAACAGCCCAAGTTCTTGAAAATCCTGGAACGTATGCAACGGACTGCCGACCACGAAACCGTATGCGTTGAAGTCCGCGCGAGCGCGACGCAGTACCACCTCGACTTCCTCGCGAGACAGTTTTCCGCCCGAATCTCTCGCCACGTGCTCATGTCCTCAATGGTATCACGTGATACCGCGCAGTCAATAGGGAAATCATGACCACGAATGAGCGACTATCCAAGGCACTTGTAAAAATGTTAACAAAAGCGCCGCTGAACGTCCATGGAGAACAGAATGTTCGGGATCAAGCAGGGACGTGCACCTGGTTTCCGTGCCCATTCGGGCTGGGCCGCCATGGTGGCGGTAGCCGGTACCATCCGCGCGCCCCTGGTAATGGAGCGGCGGCGGGTAGTCATTGCCGATCCGTCAATGGCCGGCTCGAAGCAGCCGTATCACGCCGCCGCACTTAGGCGGAAAACTGTCGCCCCGCAATTTCGCGTGGCCTGGGAAAATCGCTGAGCCATTCGTTGCACCGCTCCATTGCGAGAGATCCGTAGGTGGGGCAGGCGGTGCTCGCCTGCACTCTATCCTGCTTGGGCAGCGGACTGGTGCGGCGCGGGCGGACTGGCAGGCGAGCACCGCCTGCCCCACCTTCGGGCTCGCCACAAATTCCACGAGATCGGGAGTTCCGATCCTCGCGCGCGCCGGCGCTGGACGCGATATGAAGTCGCTGGATGCGGTGTCCTGACAGGCTCCGGCAAGGCGCTGCCGGAACTCCAAGCGATTCTCGAGGGCGTAATGTTTCGCGATGCGCCGATGTGGGCGGCGGGGAGGTCACCGCGGTGCGCGAGAAGGGGCTCGAATTCGCGTCGTTGCAGCGGCTCGGATCGGAAACACGCGACCCTGGCTGCATTCATGGCGTCGCCCGGCATCTGAACCACTTGTCTGTTGGGGGCGTGCAAAACCCGCTCCGTTACCGTCGGGGCTCGGAACGGTCGCATCGATATCGCGAGTGCCGAGCCGCGCGCGAAAGCAAGGGGGGCGTTCCCGAAAACGTGCAGGCACCCGTCGTCTGGTGCTAACGTTGCGCGACCGGATGGCCGATATGAGTACTGAGGTGAACCGGGTCCGCTTTACCGGCCACTTCCCGTGTGGCTTTTGGAAATGAGACGACCGAAGATTGGCGGGCCGTTCGCCGCGGTGCTCCTCATGTGTGCCACTGGCGGCGTGCTGCGCGCTTCCAACCCGATTCAGTGGCGGTTTTGGGGTGTCCGCGAGGGTTTCGTGGAAACTTACACATACCGCTTGAGCGTGACCCCCAACGGCAACGCCTATGCGGGCCATGGCGCGGTGCGCGCGATGAGTGTCTTCGACGGCTATTCTGTCACACGCATTCCAGATCCCCGGAACAGTGCCCACTGGTACTCGCCGGGGGAGGCTCGTGTCTACGCCTGCGCGGGCTGCGCGCCTTGGGTGGTCTCTGACGGAGAACTGCGCACGTTCCAGGGGGGCCAATGGGTGACCAACCCTTCGCCCCGGGCTATCGGAAAACTGGTGGGGGCTGTGCCCACCGGCGATCGAGTGATCGTGATCGCCCAGACCGGCATTGAGGAGTATGTGCCGGCTAGCAAGACATGGCGCGAAATCGAGGACGTACGATACTCGGGCATCCGGCCGTTCCTCCAGGCGGTGCCGTCCCCATCCGGCGAAATCTGGGTTGCCGGCGAACATGGATTGGGCCGGCTGCTGGTGTCGAAGGATGGCGGGCCCTACGAATGGTCGGAGATCGACACCGATTCGCGCTTCAGGCACTTCCATTTCCTCGAACCCGGAGCGCCAGGCGAGCTGTTCGCTCAAGGAATCTCCCGGTGGTCGGGCCGCAGGTCTATCGTCCGCTGGGCGCGGGATCGGTTGGAGGAAGTCTTCACCTCGGCGGAAGGCTCGCCGCGCGGCTGGCGCGGACCCGACGGCCTGATCTGGATTACGGAAGGCGCTTCGATGTATCGCCTGTCCGGTGGCCGGAAGCTTCCGGTGGAGCGAACCGGCGCGCTTTCCGGCGTCATCTTCGACGTGTTCGCGGAAGGCGATCGGACATTTTGGATTACCACGTCGGAAGGTCTGGCCCGCTACACGCCGGCGCTGTGGCGGTCTCCTCCGGGTTTGGCGGACCTGGACGCAACGGTCCATGCGGCGGCGGAGGATGCCGGCGGGCGCCTCTGGTTTGCCGCCAGCCAGTGGCTGCTGGAATTCGACGGCACGGTCTGGCGGCGCCATCCTTTGCCGGCCGGTCAAGTGACCCATAGCATGCAAACCGGCAGCCTCAATCTGCTTTCGGACGGCCGGATGCTGGTCAAAGCCGTGCGCAACGACCTCTCCGATCTGGCGCTGATCTTCGATCCCCGGACAGGCCGATTCACGGAACTGGTACATCCTGGCGGCCGGCACATCACGCTGATTTATCCTCGACCGGCCGGCGGCCTCTGGGTGGCGACCGAGGCTCCCGGACACCCGGGCTTCCACCTGGAAATTTACGACGGCGCCGCGTTCCGGACGCGCGCCGAGATCGGGCCCGTCTGGCAGGGCGGCAATTTGCGCTGTGTGATGGAGCAGGCCAATGGCGATATCTGGCTGGGCGGTTCGGCCGGCGGCGCAGTCTACCGCCAGGGCCTTCTGGTGGACTTGTTCGCGACAGCCAAAGGCTATAGCGATTCCGGAGTCTTCGCGCTGGGGGTTCTGCCGTCGGGCGAAATCGTCGCCGGCGGGCGGGACCAGGTGCTGCAATACGACGGACGATCCTGGACGCGTCTGCGGAGCGGGCTCGATCGCATCCGCAGTTTCGCGGTGTCTCGCGACGGATCGCTATGGGTGGCGTCCGCGTCCGGCATTCATCGCTTCCGGGACGGCAGTTGGATTACCCACCAGATGGAAGAAGGCTTGCCCTCGGTGATTGCATATCTGGTGTTCGAGGACAAGCAGGGCCGCCTGTGGGCGGGGACAACAGGCGGGCTGGTCCGCTACGACAGCGAGGCCGACACCGACCCGCCGCGTACGCGCCTGGAGCGCTCGGTGAACGCCCACGACGTGCCGCCTTCGGGGGATCTGCGCGTTTCCTTCTCCGGCATGGACAAGTGGAACCAGACGAATTGGGACCGGCTGCTGTACGCCTATCGCATGGATAGCGGCGCCTGGTCGCCATTCCTGCCGTCCGGCTTTGCCATGTTCCACCGCCTTGCGGCCGGAGAGCACCGATTCGAAGTCCGCGCCATGGACCGCAACGGCAACATCGACCCGGCCCCGCAGTCGCTGCCATTCACGGTCTTGCTCCCCTGGTACCGGCAAATCGGATTTTTGTCGTTGCTGGTCTTGAGCCTGACGGTGGTGGTGTCGTTAGCGACGCTGGCCGTCCTGCAATACCGGCGTCGCGGGGAGTTGATTGTCCAGATCCGCGAAGCCAAAACTCAGGCCGAAGCGGCGAGCCTGCAAAAGAGCGAATTCCTGGCCAACATGAGCCATGAGATCCGCACTCCCATGAACGGCGTCATCGGCATGACCAGCCTGCTGCTCGACACCTCGCTTTCCCCCGAGCAGCGAGATTATGCCGAGACGGTGCGCAGTTCGGGCGAAGCGCTTCTCACCATCATCAACGACATTCTGGACTTTTCGAAGATGGAAGCCGGCAGGTTGCAGATCGAATCGGCGGGATTCGACCTGCGCCTGGTGATGGAAGAAGTCAACGCATTGCTGGCGCACCGGTCCGAGGCCAAGGCCCTGGATCTGCTGCTGCAATATTCCCCAGGCCTTCCGCGCCATTTCGTCGGCGATGCCGCGCGGATTCGTCAGGTAGTGACCAACCTTGTAGGCAACGCCGTCAAATTCACGGAGAGCGGCCAGGTGCTCCTCTCGCTCGAGTGCCAGCGCACCGATGGCTGTATGGCCCACATGCGCATCGCCGTGAGCGACACGGGCCCCGGCATCCCCGCGGAGAAACTGGGGTTGCTGTTCGAAAAATTCAATCAGTTGGACGGTTCCTCGACGCGCAGGTACGGCGGCACGGGACTGGGCTTGGCGATCTGCAAGCAGTTGGTGGGCCTGATGGGCGGGTCCGTCGGAGTCGAGAGCCGCTTGGGCGCGGGCTCCACTTTCTGGTTCTCGCTGCCGCTTCAACTGGATGCGAACCCGCACGCGGTTCCGGTCCCGGCAACCGATCTCCAAAACTTGCGGGTATTGATTGTGGACGACAACGAAGTCAACTGCCGGCTGCTCGACGAGCAGATCGCCAGTTGGGGGATGCGCAATGGAAGCTTCGCGGAACCGCGGCGGGCGTGGGAGGAACTGCGCGCCGCTGCAGAGGCCGGCGATCCCTATCAGTTCGTCCTGGTGGATTACCCCATGCCCGAAATGGACGGCACCAGCCTGGCGCGCGCCATCAAGAACGACCCGCGAACCCGCGACGTGCTGGTGGTGTTGTTGACGCCGGTGGGCAATTGGAGCGAAGTGCGGCCTTTGGAAGGCGTGGAGATCGACGCATCCCTGGTCAAGCCGGTGCGCCAATCGCAACTGCTCACCACGCTGGCGGCTGCGTGGTCGAAGAAACTGGCCGTCTCTCCGGCGCCTTCGCCAAAGCCCGAAACCGGCTTACAGGCGATGAGGGACGCGCTGACAGCGAACTCCTCAGGGGCGCCGGCACGAGTGCTGGTGGCGGAAGACAACGCCGTGAATCAGAAAGTAGCGGTGCGGATGCTCGAGAAACTGGGCCTGCGCGCGGACGTGGCGGCCAACGGCAATGAGGTTCTCAAAATGCTGGAGACGGTTCCCTACGATCTGATCTTCATGGACTGCCAGATGCCGGCCATGGACGGCTACGCCGCCACGCGGGAAATCCGCCGCCGCGAGACACCGGGGCAGCGGGTGGCGATTGTCGCCATGACGGCGGAAGCCATGGCGGGCGCTCGGGAAGACTGTCTGGCGGCCGGCATGGACGACCATATCGCCAAGCCGATCAAGCCGGACGATCTTTTCGCCGCCCTGCAAAAGTGGGCGCCGGAGAGGAGGCACGGGAAGACCGTGCCGTCCGTGTCTTTGCCGGGCTAACTCACAATACTGTTCACTTTGTACCAACAGACCTGGGGACCTTGATTCCCGATGTGTGGGGCGGACTTCAGAGGAACTTGTAGAATTCGGTATTGAACCCGCTCCCTCGCGGTCGCGGCTCGGTAAGTGCTTGCCTTTCAACGTGGCTTTTCCGAGCCGCGCGCGCAAGCAAGCGGTTTCTTCGAATTTTGCAAGTCCTCTTCAGTCTGCGGCCGGCTTCAGCCCA
>Ga0182016_10003037_pt1 | contig 19374 bp, 19 predicted proteins | sample 712S2MmetaG_FD_120491 | JGI IMG/M metagenome (GOLD analysis project Ga0182016, IMG submission 120491) | Permafrost microbial communities from Stordalen Mire, Sweden - 712S2M metaG | ecosystem: Environmental > Terrestrial > Soil > Wetlands > Permafrost | place: Sweden: Stordalen | collected...
CGGACGCCGGCCGCTGAAGCTAGGTTGCGAGGAGCGTTCGCGTGAGCAGGAGTTTGCCCTATCGTCCAAGCGCCGGCGTGGCGCTCATCAGTCGCGTCGGCGAGGTCTTCATCGGCCGGCGCGTGCGCAGCCGCGAGGCGACCCTGGTCGCCGGCCACGAATGGCAGATGCCGCAGGGCGGCATCGACGAGGGCGAGGCGCCCTACGCCGCCGCGCTGCGCGAGCTTTACGAGGAAACCAGCGTCCGTTCGGTCTCGCTGATCGCCGAGGCCCCCGACTGGCTGAGTTACGACCTGCCGGAAGACGCCGGCAACCGCTGGCGCAGCCGCTATCGCGGCCAGACGCAGAAATGGTTCCTGCTGCGCTTCGAGGGCGACGACGCCGAGATCGACATCCGCCATCCCGGCGGCGGCGCCCACAAGCCGGAGTTCGACGCCTGGCGCTGGGAAGCCTTCGCGCGGCTGCCCGAACTGGTGGTGCCGTTCAAGCGCGCCGTGTACGAAAAGGTCGTGGCGCAGTTCGGCCCGCTGGCCAAACCGGCCTAGCGCGATCGCGCGCCCGGTCCGAGTCGTCAGCAATAAATCGGGCCGCCCGGCGGGGACGGGCGGCCCGTGTGGTCACGCGGTGGGGGTAAGGGCGTGACAAAACTCAGGCGTGCTGCGGCTCTTCCTTCGGCCCCTCGTCGGATGGGCGTTGGCGGCGTTCGGCCATGAACTGATCGAATTCGGCGCGGTCCTTGGCGAAGCGCAGCCGTTCGAGGAATTCCTTGAACTCGCGCTGCTCGTCCTCGAGCCGCTTCAACGTCTCGGTGCGATAATCGTCGAAGGCGTGGTTGCCGCTCGTCGACGAGCCGAACCAACCGCCACGGCTCCTGAAGCCTTCCATCATGGAGCGCGCGCGCTCCATCTTCTCCTGCGCGCGGGCCATCTTGCGTTCCCAGCGGTCCATGCCGCGGTCCCAGGTCATGCTGCAGTCCCAGTTCATCGGTCCGTTCCCTGCGTAGATGGGGCGCCGCCAAAAGCCGAACTTGTGGCGCGCGATCAGGTAGCCGAGGATCAGAAGGCCCAGCGGCCACCACCAGAGGAATCCCACAATCATCAGAACGAGAGGCATGGCGCGTCCTCGGTTGTGAATGTAAATAACATTTACATCACGGAACGACATTGTCAAGCCGTTTTCGAGGAGCCTCCGGCTCTATCGCCGCCAACCGCCAGACGGCCGCCGCGGGTCGAGATTCCTGGCGGATCGGGAGCGGCAGGCGGGGCCTGGCCGGAACGACCCTAGCGCTGCGGCGTTTTGACCCCGAGCCCTCGCAGGTAGACCAGCACTTGCGCTTCCAAAAGCTCGGCCGGCGACATCGGCAGGGCGCGTCGCGCGCCGTCGCCGCGCCCGAACAGCGACGCCGTCCCGTGCGCCATCGCCCAGATGTGGAGCGCGACCATCAGGGCCGGGGGGCGGCCGGCAGGCGGCATAGCCGCACAGATCTTGTCGGCAGCGCCGCGCAACACCGCGAAGGCCCGCTCGCCCGCGCTGCGCAGGGCCGGATCGGCGCCGACCGGAACGCCGGCCTCGAACATCGCCGAATAGAACGCCGGCTGCGCGCGGGCGAATTCGAGATAGGCCTTGCCGAGCCGGTCGAGCGCGGCGAAAGGGTCGGGACGGCCGTCATCCCACGCCCGGGCCAGCGCCGCCTCGAACTGCTCGAACCCGCGCAGCGCGACAATCGCCATCAATTCGTCGCGGTCACGGAAATGCCGGTAGGGCGCCGCGGGGCTGACGCCGGCGAAACGCGCTGCGTCGGCGAAGGTGAAGCCAGCCGCGCCCTTCTGGGCGATCAGCTCCAGCGCGGCGTGGATCAGCGCCTCGCGCAGGTTTCCGTGATGATAGCCGCGCGGCTCGTCCCTGCCCCAACTCATGTGAAGGGTCTTTACATCATGCCGGCGGATTCGTCGACGCCAGCGAAGGCCGGCAATCGCGTTTCTGCCCGTACGGAAGGTCCAGTGGACGCGACGGCGAGCGGCGCGACGAACGAACGCGCGCGGCCACGCGTCCGTCGCCTCCCATCATCGGCCCCGCCCCAGCGCGCCTTACTTCCCCGCTTCGATCTCGGCGATCGCCTCATTCATCGCCGCTTCCAATTTGCGGCGGATGCGATGGGCGGAGAGGTCGACGCCGGCCTTGACGAATTCGTCGTGCAGCCGCTCGATCCGCGTCTCGTCGGTCTCGCCCTCGATCTGCGGGGTGGCGAAGGCGTCGGCGTAGCGGCGCGCCGCGTCGCCAACGAGTGCGAGCTTCTCCGCCGCCCAGGCGCCGACGGCGCGGTTGCGGCGCGACAAGGCCTTGAAGCGCAGTTCCTCGCTCAGCGCGAAGAATTTCTCGAAGCCTTTCTTGCGCCGGTCGAACTCTTCCATCCGCGCCACCCCGTCGGTTTTCCGATCACAAATTGCGCGCGGCCTTCGCGACCGTCAATCGATCAGGGCGCGCGCGAGCTTCTGGAAGGCGCGGGCGCGATGCGAAAGCGCGAGCGAGTTGTCGCGCGGCAGGCCGTGCTTCTCTTCAGCCGTCATCTCGCCGAAGCTGCGGTCATGGCCGTCGGGAACGAAGATCGGATCGTAGCCGAAGCCGCTCGTCCCCCGCGGCGGAAAGACGAGACAGCCGTCGACGCGGCCCTCGAACGCTTCGAGCCGGTCGTCCGGCCAGGCGAGCGCCAGCGCGCTGACGAAATGCGCGCGCCACGGCAGCGGCGCGCCCAGCGCCTTCAGCTCGCGCTCGATGCGCGCCATGGCGCCGGCGAAATCCTTGCTCCCGCCCGCCCAGCGTGCCGAATAGATGCCCGGCGCGTCGTCGAGCGCGGAAACGCACAGCCCGGAATCGTCGGCGAGCGCCGGCAGTCCGGCTGCGCGGGCGGCGGCGTGGGCCTTGATCGCGGCGTTGGCGGCGAAGGTCGCGCCGGTCTCCTCCGGCTCGGCGAGGCCGAGCGCGCTGGCGCCGACCACCTCGAGCCCGCGCGGGGCGAGCAGGTCGTGGAGTTCGGCGAGCTTGCCCCGGTTGTGGGTGGCCGCGACAATCCGGCCCGTCAGCCTCGCGGCGCGCGCCTCCTTCACGGCGCGATGATCTTATAGCGCTGGCCGGGAACGAGCGGCCCCTCGTGGTCGAGGCCGTTGAGCACCAGGAACTGGCCGACCGCGCGCTCGTCGGGCGACATGCGCCGCGCCATCGTGGTCGTCGTGTCGCCGTCCTGCGCCGCGACGACGCGCAGCCGCAGCGCCTGCGCCTCCGCCGCCTCCTCCGGCCGCAGCTTGTGGAACGAGCGGATCGCCGCGCGGAAGCGCGCGTCGATCGCCGGCGTCAGCGAATGGGCGGCGAAGATCAACCGGAACACGCGATCGCCGACCCGAACGGCGCCGAGCCGGAAGCTCCACTGGTCGCCCTGGGCGACGGCGATCGCCATCGGATAATCCCCGCCCTGCAAGGTCTCGATCGACGCGGTCTTGACGCCGTCGATCCAGCCGGAGGCGAGCTCGTCCTCGAGCGAAGTCGAGGGCGACAGCGCGATCGAATCGAGCCGCAGCGCCTGCGCGCCGCCATCGCCGACGCCGATCAGCGCCGCAGACTGGTTCTCGAGAGTGAAGCCTTCGGGCGCCTCGAAGGCGAAGCCGAGCTTGGGATGGAGGAAACGCGTTCCGCGCACCAGACCCTGCGCCGGATTGTCGCCATAGGCGACGCCGTCGATCACCGAGAGGTAGTCGTCGCGGTTGGCCTCGCCGGTCCCCGGCGCGCCGAATTTGCGCGCCTCGACGACCGCCTGGGCGATGCGCTCCGGCGTCGACGGATGGGTCGCCATCATGTCGGGCTTGTCGGCCGAGCCGGCGCCGATCATCGCGGTGCGCAGGGCGCTCCAGCGGCCGAGCGAGGTGAGGAACCGCGACGCCGCGTAAGGGTCGTAGCCCGCCTTGGCGGTGACGCCGATGCCGATCTGGTCGGCCTCGAATTCCTGCTGGCGCGAGAACCGCGCGATCGACAATTGCATGCGCGCCTGCACCGCCTCGCCCTCCGCCGGCCGGTCGAGCACCTGGTCGGAGACGCGGGTGAACAGCGCCGCGGTCTTCTCCAGTTCGGCGCGCTGGGCGGCATGGCGAGCGGTGATGTGAGCGATCTCGTGCGCCATCACCGCCGCGATTTCCGACGAGTCGTTGGCCAGTTCGAGCAGGCCGCGGGTGACGAAGATTTCGCCGGTCGGCAGCGCGAAGGCGTTGACCACCGGCGAATCGAGGATGGTGACGCGATAGGGCTCGCTCGGCGTGTCGCTCGCCTGGGCGAGGCGAACGAGGATGTCGTTGAGATAGCGCTCGACCGCCGGCGCGCTGTATTCGCCGCCGAAAGCGTCGACCAGGCGCTGGCGCTCGGGGCTCGTCTCGGCGCCGCCGGTGGTCTGTGGCGCGGCGGTCGGGACGAGATTGGCGGCGATCGGGCGCGACGGCGCGTCGATGGCGGAGCAGGCGGCGAGGGTCAGCGCCAGCGCGGCGATGAGGGCAAAGCCGCCCGCGCGCCGCGGAGCGCCCGGCCGGTTGCGCCGCATATCCCAGTCGCCCGCCCAGACTCTCATTCGCCCGGTCCGATTCCCTGCTTCATCTCGGCTCGCCCAAGCCGCTCGAGCATGAGCGGATCGACGATTTCCAATTGCGGGCCGAAACGGCTGTCCAGCGGCCCGCGCACCCGGACTTTCTCCCCCGCGAGAGCGGTCAGCGGGGCGCCGGCCGCCTGGAACGCAGCCTGCGTCTTGCGCGAGGCGACGACCGACAGCGCGCCGCGCCCGCCCAGATCAAGATAGAGGCGCGCGCGGCCGTGGCCAATCCTGCGCACCACCCCCTCGACGACGACGAAGCGCCCATCGCGCCGCGCCAGTGAGGCGGCGTCGTCGGCGGCGAGCACGGCATAATCGGGATCGCGCCAGACGCCAAGCCCTTTTGCGCGCGCCGCAGATTCCTCGGCCAAACGGGCGGCCTCGCAGCCGCGCGTCTCGAATTCCGGGCGAACCCGAGCCAGGCCCGCGGCGATCAGCGCGTCGGCGGCGGAAGCGGGCGCACCGTCGGCGGCGGCCGAGGCGAGGTCCCCGAGCGCGCGGTCCCAGCGGTCGGACGCAGCGGAAACGAGCGTCAAGTCCGCCGGCCGGCCGGCGAATCGCGCGGTCAGCAGATCGCGCGCGGCCCGGGCGAGCGCCGGATCGCCGCGGGCCGGCTGCGGCAGGTCGAGGCCGGCGATCCTCAGCGTCCGGCCGTCGTCGAGTGCGATTTCGCCATGCTCGTCGACCGAAACGACCGCGACCCGTCCCGCCGCCGCGCCGCAGGCGGCCGCGGCAGGGCCGATCGCCGCGCCAAGCGTCAGCGCCAAGAGGGCGGCCGCGCCGGCCGAGGCGGGCCCGCGGCGGAGATGCGCTGAGAGAAATTTCATGCTAGAGGCGCTTCGCCGTTGCGAGACGGCTTTTAGCCCCTTCCCTCCGCGCGGTCACCGCCCGAGGCCCAAGCGGGCCCGAACGAGGCGCGCCGGCCGCCGCAGCCGGCGGGCGGAGACGTCCCGGTAGCTCAGCAGGATAGAGCACAGGTTTCCTAAACCTGGGGTCAGGGGTTCGATTCCCTTCCGGGACGCCAATTCGCAGAGCCAAATACTCATTTCTAATCAACTGGTTCCGCGTACTGGGTTGCTGGCCAAATAAATTGCTCTTGAATTTCGGTCCCATTTCGGTCCCAATCTGGACCGGGGCTGAGATTGGTCCCACTGCGTTTCCGACGGATTCCGGTGCGATAGAGCGGGGCCTGCATGCCACGACAAGAGCAATTGCCTAAAGGCTTCTCGCGGCGCCCGTCTGGGTCCTTGCGCGTACAAATTCGGCTGCGAGGCCGCGAGGCCGTAACGCGCAATTTTCCAATATTTCAGGACACGCCGGACGAGCGACACCGCCAAATGGCGGAGGCAAAGTCATGGGCCGAAGAGGCTCGGCGGCGGATGCTCGCCGGGGTCCACGTCTCAACGAGGGAAGCCGAGGCGACGACACTGGCCGCTGCGCTGAGACGTTACGAAAGTGAAGCGTTGAAGGGACGGAAGGCTGGCAATGTCGCAAATGAGAGTTATCGGATAAAAATGATTTTGGCGGATCCGATTGCTGATCTGTCGATTGCCCAACTTCGGAAAACCGACCTTGCCGCCTTTCGCGACCGCTTGATCAATGCCGGCTGGCTCAAGAGCTTTCGACGAGCTGCCGCGCAGCACAAACCCCTGCCTGCGGCTTCGCCTGCCGAACGCAAGAAGAGGCAGACAGAAATCGGCGAACTGCCTGGGCTATATCGCGAAGCGATCCAGGCGTCGGACTTGGACGCCCGGCGCGCAATCGAGGAAAAGATCAAGGCCGTCTGCGATCGGGAGGGAATCCATGGCCCGGCGAAGACAACTATTTCAAACGTCGTCCAGCTCGTCACGCGGACCTTGAAGTACATCAGTCAGCAGATGGACGGCGTGCCCGATTTAGGCGGCGTTTCAATGCCCAAGGCTACGCCCGGCAGAGAAAGGCGGGTTTCTCCGAGCGAACTTGAAGTGCTCTTGGAGGCGGCTCGGAAGATCGACGAATTATTGCCGTTGATAATTCGATTCGCGATCGCAACGGCGCTTCGCAGGGAGCGTGTCCTATCGTGCCGCGAGTCCGATTTCAAAGACATCGGAGGCGGGAGTAGGGCTATCGTCTTTCCGCGTGAGCAGGCGATCCGAACGAAGCGAACCGGCGTTGTCCCGGTAACCCGCGAGATTTTGGAAATCGTCGCCGAGGCCAATGCAATCAAGGATCGCTCAGGAAAACGCAAGTCCGCGGATGCGCCGATTTTCGACGTTCACGTTGACGCGTTCAAATCACAGTGGCGGCGTCTCATTGAACTTGCAGGTATTGAAGATCTTCATTTTCACGACCTGCGCCATGAAGCGACCAGCCGGCTCTTTGAACGCGGTCTCACGACGGCTGAAGTGATGTCCATCACCGGCCACAGTACGACCGATATGGTCGATCGATATTCGCACTATTCCGCCGGCTTGGTGCTCAAGAAGCTCGAGCGGGGCCAGGATGCCGAGGCACTATTGGCGGAGATAGGATTTCTGTCGGATCAGTATCGTGCGGTCGGCGGCGATCCGGCGAAGTTGGCGGCACTGTTGAGGCATTGACCCGCGACGCTCATGCCCGCGCCTCTTGAATCAGCTTTATGAGTTCAGCATCTTTGATGTCCACTGCGGCGACGCCGGTCTTCATGTTTGACAAGAGGGGAAGTCCAGCAACGCAGGCCATCAAAAAGCCGGCACTTAGACCGCTTATCACGGGCGGAGAGATCTCGTCTGGTGTTCGGTATCGTTGGAGTTCGTTGGCTTTTGCAACCACCACCTCGACCACGCCATAGAAGGCCACAACGTCCATAGCAATTTCGCGGAGAAGACCAATTTTATCAGCGACCATTGGAAAGACCGTTAACTTCGGCATACCGGCAAGGCTTTCAACTTGGCGTGCTGTGATAGGCGTCCCTTGCCGAGCGAGGCCGCCGAGCAGCTTGTGAGCCCCATACGCTCTCGCCAAAAGAATGCGACATTCGACCGCGAGTGAAGAGCGAACCCCTTCGACCTCTGCCTTTGCTTTACGCCGTTCGATTGTGGCCGTCCCGACAACCGCGAAGGCTGCCGCGATCAGCGCGAACACGCCCGCGATCAAGGATTGCCAATGATCCGCAAGGTCGAGCCATGTGGTAAAATGCCAGGGCTGCAAGGCTCACTCTCCGATTGTATGCCCCCGCCGGCGTCTTAAGTGTCGAGCATGTCCCAATCGTCGCCGAGAATCCAACGCAGGGTGGACAGCTTTCCGTTTAGCATCCCCCATTCGAAATCGTCCCACGGCCCGAGGTTTTCGATGCCAACTTCCTCCTCGGTCTTTTTGGCCGCTGCCAGCGCGCCCGCCCAAACGGTATCTAACGTTTGATGCGGCAAATATGGATTGCGGGAGTATTCCGCCTCGGGGACGACCTGATGTTTCCCTTGTTCGATCTCGGTGCGTAAATTCCAGTGCCTGTTGTACCAAACTTGCCGGAAGAAGAGGTGCTCAGCATCCAGAATTTCTGACAAACGACGCGGCTGTTGCAAGGAGCCAAATTCGCTGTCGTGATCGGCCAGGAAATCAGAGTCGACATCCTTGATGACATCAACGATCGAAGCCCAATAGGTCGATCTGGGCGGCGCGAAGAGGCTGGCAATGTCAGGGTGTGGCTTTCGCCGGTCGCCGTTCGGCTCGCCAAAATCCTTGCTGTTGTGAGTCACAAAGGCGAAACGCTTCTTCTTGCCCGAACGACCGGCGACCGCCTCAGCAAAGACTTCGACCAAAATGGCGTCAGCAACGCTGTTCTTCGCTCGATGATACGGCGCAAAACCTGCAAGCGCCCGCTCCGTGACACGGCGCTTTATGGCGTCCGTCGTCGCCAATGGCGGATTCGCCATCAGAAGCTTTTCAATCCTCTCGACAGAGAAGAGCGCGGCCTCGTTGCCCGTAACAATCTTGTAGTCGACCTCGTTCAGCGCCTTTAGGGTACTGGCGCGATACTCATCATCCCCGAAGCGATTCACCGCGTCACGCACGAGCCTGAAATGGGATTGCAGGCTGCGCCGCGCGTCCTCAATGATGCGCGACTTGTTGCGGGTAAATTCGTCGACGACGACCTGCGGAACCACAAGCTTAATTTGCCGCGCTCCAATCAGATCCCCCAGAGCACCGATAATCGGTCGTTCCCGATAGTCTTTTGCAAGATCGAGCCACACGCATGTATCTATCAGGAGGTTTAGCGTCATGTGGCTCATTATAGTGCTGATGAGTCGAAAAGTCGTATAAGCTCCATTCGGTCAAATCAGACCCCCGGCCTACGTTCTGTCGTCGGCCGATGCTGCTTGCTTTGTGGTCGCGCCGATCAGGCATGATGCTGACCGCTCGATCGCCGCGCAGCGCGTGCAAACGAAGCGGCGGCGCTCGGCTATCACGGGAATGGCGCTCGATCTTCAACGGCGGTGGCCGATGAGGCGAGCGGTCACGCCTGACTCGAACTATAACGCTCTCCTCGCCACGTCTGTCTCGCCGGCCGGCTCAATTTGCCCATGATCGACCTATCGTGCGATCCCGCGTAGCCTGTTGGCCATGTGCAACCTCTACAGCGTCACCAAAGGCCAACAGGCTATCCGCGAGGCCGCGGCGGCGATGCGCGACCTCTCGGGCAACTTGCCTTCGTTGCGCAGCGTGTTTCCCGACTACGCCGCGCCGATCGTGCGCAGCGGGACGGATGGCGTGCGCGAACTGACAATGGCGCGCTGGGGCATGCCGGCGCCAGCGTTCGCCCTCAAGGGCCGCAACTCTGATCCCGGCGTGACGAACGTCCGAAACGTCGCCTCGCCCCACTGGCGGCGATGGCTTGGCGTCGAGAGCCGTTGCGTCGTTCCGTTTACAAGCTTCTCAGAGAACGAGGCGTTGCCTGACGGCTCGCACCCGCCAGTGTGGTTCGCGCTCGACGACGGCCGCCCGCTTGCATTCTTTGCAGGCATTTGGACGCGGTGGACCTCGGTGCGCAAAGTGAAGGAAGGCGAGACGACCAACGACCTCTTCGCCTTTTTGACGACGGAACCGAACGCGGTCGTTAAGCCGATTCATTCGAAGGCCATGCCGGTCATTCTAACCGGGCGCGAGCAAATCGAGACGTGGTTGTCTGCGCCGAATCCGGAGGCGCTGAAGCTTCAGCGGCCGTTGCCGGACGATGCGTTGCGCATCGTCGCGCGTGGCAAGCGAGACGACGGGCCGTCGACACTCTAGCGGCACTAGAAGCCCCACTTTGCGGGAAAATTGATGCCCGACCTTGATCATCACGTCCGCGAGAAAGCAGAGGCGCAATTCGCGATCTCGCGCTGGGCACGTTTCGCCGCGGGCGTTGCACTCAGCAACACTTTATGGCTGGAGTCATCGATCGCCAGAGTCTCGTGTCTCGCGGGCGCAGCTTGCGCCGGATACATCGCCTATGCCCAAGTTACGAAGGCTGAAATGGCGTTGCGCCAGCTAGTGAACGACATGCAACGGGACGCCCACGTCGCCGTTCAGCGGGCAGAAGAGGAAACAAGGGCGCGTATCGAGGCCGAGCGCGAGGGCACAGCGACGCTTGAATTGACGTTCTGCGGCGGCCAGCGTTGCCGCAGAGCCTATGGCCCCTCAAATCGCCGCCCAAGCGCCGCGGCGCCAACTGCCGGCGGTTTCTTCATGACGACGAAGCCCGCGCGATCAAGATGCTCGACCAGGCGCCGCGCCACGATTGCCGCCATGATCTCCCCGGAGTCGCGCTTTCGCTTCCGGCCGTCGAAGCGCAGCGCGAACGCGAGGGCGTCGGCGAGGTCATCGGGGGTGGCAGGCGTGAGGCGATCGGTCGCGTCGGTCATGGCGCACGATGATCCAGCGTTTAGGTAATCTGTATCTAGCGGACCGGGAACAAAGCGCCGACGCCAAGCTCGACTTCGTCTGCGCCGACGTTCAATTCCTCGCCCGCGCGGCGCTCGATGTAGTTGCGGTGGGTTTGCAGCGCCTTGTTGATCGCGGCAGTATTTATGCCGAACGAAACTCTGCTCAATTCGCTCAAGCCCTCAATGCTAATCCACACGCGGATTGCGCGCTCGCCGTCTTGCGCGGGCCACAAAACGAAGTCGCCAAGCTTCTCCGCGTCCACGCCCGCCAAACTAAACCGAGCGTCGACGGTGTTAGGCGCGCCGCCAAGGTCCCTACTGTCGATCTCGTTCCGAACGTCGTTCAATTTGAGCATCGCTTAAGCTTCCGACTAATCACCCGGCGGAAAACATGTAGGTGGTTCGTGAGAACAATGAAAGAACACAGTGTTCGATCCATCAGCTAAGCCGCACAAGTGAACGCTGTTCACTTTGGCCTGCCTCTCGGCACTGAGCAACTGAGGACGTGCTGTTCGCGGGGACAGGCCCCCCCAGGCGACATATCCGCGATGGGCGAGTTTGGCGGGTGCCGGAACGGATGAGAGCGGCGCTTGTTCGTCCGGCGCTGACGGCGCGCGCTGGCGGCCGGCTGACGAAAAAAGCCCCGGCGGTGAAGCCGGGGCTCTTAAGGGGGCGGCGCGTGCGGGAGATGGTCATTCGCGCGGGAGATGGCGTCGGCCCGATAGGTGATGCGTCACATCAATTTGACGCGGACGCGACCACGCGTGTCGACCTTCCAATGGGCGAAGGCCTCTCCGTCCTGCTCGAAGACGCCACGGGTGTCTTCGTCGTTGTTGCGCACTACGTGGCGCGCGGCCAAAATCGGCCAGGAAAATCCGGTGCGGCTGCGCTCGCGCTCGGCCTTGCGATTGTAGGAGTCGACAATTGTGTCAGCGCTTTGCATCTCAATCCCTTCCTCGCGTCGGGGGCGCGCTAAGTTCGAGAAAGCCTTCTGCCCTCCGACCGGGGGCTCTCGAAGGGGCGTCGAGCTTCGACGTTTGACGTATTTGGTTAACAGTCCGTTAACGCTAAGCTGGCATGCTGCATGCGACGACGAAATCGGCGCGGCCCGTGCCTACACGGAATTGAGCCCCCCAGCCGCTTGATCTCCGAACCGATCGCGCTTGCCCCTCGATCGGCTCGATTCCGGTCTCGTCGTCCCCAATCCCTCCGCCCAGGATTCGGTTACCGTCGCGGCGTCGGCTGCGCTAGACGACTCGTAGCCGCGTCATTGCGCGCAAGACGTTCCCGGCGATCGGCCGAACGTGACTCGCGTCAATGTCATCGTGGCAGGCGCCGATCGCCAGCCTCAGCGAGACAAGCAGCCGCCACATCGGCTTGCCGGCGCCATGTAGCCGCACGCAACGGTTGAAGAGCTTGCGCACGCCAGCAGACGCGAGGTAGCAGGCGAGATCGAGCGCCTCGCCGATCTCGGCTGTCGTTCGGCGCGGGGTCCCGACGCCGATCGGCGTCCTATATTATTGATCCCAAACGGAACGCGCGGGTCAAAGTCTGTGCCGAGTAACAGCCAGTAAGTATTTTCCGATTCTGGTGACGGGAGCGCGTGGGCGCCAGCGTACGTGGGCGGCTGAAGGTTGCGCTTCAGGCACCGGGGCGCAACTCTACGGCTCATGCGCCCGCATCCTCTCCGGCCCGTAACGCTTGCCGAGCTGCGCCAATCGACCTGTTGGGTCTGGCTCTATTGCGGTTCGTGCGGCCGTAGCGCGCCGGTGGCACTGGCGCCCTGGCTTATCCGCTACGGGCCGACAGCGTCTTCCGATCTGTTGCGCGAAAATGCCCGCTGTGAACTTTGCCGCAACCGTGGCGCATCTCTGCGTCTGCCGAGCTGGGGAGGTCTCGACGTCGGCATTGCGCCGTTCCCCGCCGACGGGCTCGCGAAGCGCTTAAGCGCCCCGCTGGCGGCGGCTGGCGCGCCGCACGTGGAATGAGTGGCCTGCCCCCGAGGGGTGATCCAGTTTCAATGTTAGTTCACGGCGAGTTCTGACGCCATGGTTGGGGTGGGCGAGCGCGCGGCCCCAACAGCAGGCGCGCTCGCCCACGGCGCGATGCCGCCACTGCGTGGGACGATGGTCTCGGGCGCCGGCGGTCGGTAACCGAGGGAGCTGTGCGGCCTGACGGTGTTGTAGTGTAAGCGCTGTTTTCAGGCCACGGCTTTGAACGGCTGCGAGGCGACGTAGGCCCAAGGGAGCAGATCGTCGATGGCGCTGCTGAGGTGGCCGTCGACGATTTTGGCGAGGACGTCGGCGAGGTAGGCGTAGGGATCGACGCTGTTGAGTTTGCAGCATTCGATCAACGAAGCGATCACCGCCCAATTGTCGCCGCCGCCGTCGGAGCCGGCGAACAGAGCATTTTTGCGATTGAGCGCGATCGGGCGGATCGAACGTTCGACTGTGTTGGAATCGATCTCGATCCGGCCGTCGTCGAGAAAGCGGCTGAGGCCTTCCCAACGCGAGAGGGCATAGCGGATCGCCTCGGCGAGCTTGCTCTTCTGGCTGAGAAGCCGGAGCTTGGCGCGCAGCCAGGGTTCGAGTTCGACGACAACCGAACGCGATCGCTCCTGGCGGGCGGCGCGGCGTTGGTCGGGGCTGCGGCCGCGGATTTCCTTCTCGACGGCATAGAGCAGCGTGATGCGTTGCAGCGCCTCGGCGGCGATCGGCGAGGCGTCGGCGACGAAGCGCTCGTAGAAGCGACGGCGCACATGCGACCAGCAGAAGGCGAGGCTGACGTCGCCCTTCTGGGCGAGCGCGCGGTAGCCGGCGTAGCCGTCGACCTGGAGAACGCCCTTGAAGCCGGAAAGATGCGCGATCGGCTGCGACGCCGTCCGGTCGGGCGCATAGACATAGGCGACCGCCGGCGGGTCCGTTCCGCCCCAGGGGCGATCGTCTCTCGCATAGGCCCAGAGTTGCCCGGTCTTGGTGCGCCCGCGGCCGGGATCGAGCACCGGCGCCGTCGTCTCGTCGGCAAACAGTTTCGCCGAAGAGCGCAGGTTGGCGAGGATGCGTTCGCGGATCGGCCGCAGGTGGAAAGCGGCGCGGCCGACCCAGTCGGCGAGCGTCGATCGATCGAGCTGGATTCCCTGACGCTCGTAGATCTGCGCCTGGCGATAGAGCGGCAGGTGGTCGGCGTATTTGGCGACCAGCACAAGGGCGACCGTCGCCTCGGTCGGCAAGCCGCCCTCGATGAGCCGCGCCGGCGCTGGGGCCTGAACCACCACGTCCTCGCAGGCGCGACAGCCGTACTTGGGCCGCCGCACGACGAGAACCCGGAACTGTGCTGGGACGACGTCGAGCTTCTCGCTGACGTCTTCACCGATCCGGTGCAGTTCGCCCCCACAGCACGGGCAGGCCCGGCTCTCGACGTCGACGATCGACTCGATGCGCGGCAGATGGGGCGGCAGCGCGCCGCGATTGGCGCGTCGCTTGCGCGATCCCTCCGTCCGCCGCGCCGCCGACTTCGCCTCGGCCTCGGCCGCCGTCTCCGCTTCGCTCTGCTCGACGTCTTCGAGGGCGAGCAGCAGTTGGTCAGCCGACAGCGTCTCGGCGCGTCGTCCGAAGCGATGGCGCTGCATGTCCTTGAGGATTTGGACGAGGCGTTCCGAGCGGATGCGCTCGGCGATCAGCATCGCCTTCAGCGTTTCGGGATCGTCGGGAAGCGCGTCGGCGCCATGCGTCATACCCGCGACAACACCATATGTTCTGCGGATTTGCGAGGAATTTACCGACCCTGATTCACTTCGCCGCAGGTCAGCTAGGCAACATCGGCGCTGGTACGTCGTGGACTGGCCGCACCCGCCGCCAGTCGAGACCTTCCAGCAGCGCCGAGAGCTGCGCCGCCGACAGACGCATCACGCCGTCCTCGATCTTCGGCCAGTGAAAGTCGCCGTCTTCGAGGCGCTTGGCGAATAGGCAGACGCCGGTGCCGTCCCAGAACACCAGCTTCACCCGGTCCGTGCGTTTGCTGCGAAACACGTAGATCGCTCCATCGAAGGGATCGGCCCGCATCATGTCGCGCACCAGCGCCGCCAGGCCATCTGCGCCCTTGCGAAAGTCGACCGGCCGCGTCGCTACGAACACCCGCGCCGCGCCTGTCGCGCCGATCATTTGACCGCCTTCAGCGCGCCGATGATCGTCGTCACCATCGCCGGGTCGGCGCCGCGCCAGATCCAAACGCTCGATCCTTCGACCTCCAACTCGATCGAGTGCGGGCGCGCTTCGATCGTCGGCGTCTTGTCGCCGGCGTCGAGCAACGAAACGCCGCTCGGCGCGTCGAGGACGACCGGCGCGAATGTCGACGCCTCAATCTCGTGATCGCCTCTTCGACATGCGGCGCGACGCCAGCCGAATAATTGCTGCGGCGTCAGGCCGTGGCGACGCGCGACATCGCTCGTTCGCACGCCGTCCTCATAGGTCTCCGCGACGATCGCCGCCTTCTCCGCTGTCCTCCAAGTGCGCCGTCGCCCGGCGCCGGTGAAGATCTCCAGCCTTCGCGCCGGAGCCTCGCCCTTCGACACGTCATTATGCTCTGTGATCGACACGTATCGGAGCCTCCAAACGCTCCGAATATCTCAGCCACGCCGCTGCTCGAAAAGGTGGGGGCAGAACACCGGTTACGTTGTAGTGACGCCGCCAGGCTTCGATCAGGACCTGGGCTTCGGCCAAGCTGAAGAAGACCTCGCCGTTGAGCAGCTCATCGCGCAGCTTGCTGTTGAAGCTCTCGCAGTAGCCGTTCTCCCACGGGCTGCCGGGTTCGATGTAGGCGGTCTTGGCGCCGACCGCGGCGATCCACTCGCGCAGGGCCAGGGCGACGAACTCCGGGCCGTTGGCAATGCCGCCGAGTCGCAAAAATCTTGATTTTTGCACCGCGCGCAACTTCCACTCAGGTTCGACAGGAGCCGCACGCCTTCGACAATGAATGTCTGCTTGTCCCTCCGCTCGTTCAGAAGCCGCCCGTCCGTTCACGGCCAACTCAGGTCATGTGACCCTCGGCAACGCACGACCGCAGCAGGTCGAATCTGACCTGTCAGTCCAGAAAGAAACCAAGTACTGTGGCTACAGCGCGGAAGCTCACGTCAGTGCGTCATCAACCTCGCCCAACCGCGTGATGATGACGGCGTCGTTAAACTCCCCGATCGCCGGATCACCAGTTCGAGAGAATGCGATGGCGCCGCAGTTGTTCGGGTTGCTCGCCATCGTCGCCGCGATCGTTCGGCCTCGAAGGAATCCCGGCATTCTTGGGGTTAGGACGGGGGCGCAAAACCGCCCCCATCGATGTAATTCAGCTCCATAATCTAACCCGGCGATGACCAATCGTTCTAATGCGTTGCGACGCCGATATCAGTTCGGATCCCGGGCCGATTTACAATTGGTGGATCCGCATCGCTCGCGCGTTCGACGTCAAAACTCCTGCCAGCTTCGTTCCGTGCCGCCGGTCGCGGCGGCTTTGACCGCAGACATCTGAACGGACTTGGCGTTGCGCAGAGCCGCGCCCGATGGCTTGGCAGGAGTCGCCTTTGCCGATGATTGAGCCGAGGCTACCCCATTTGGGGCCTCGCCGAACACATGCGGCGCCGCCTGTTTCAATGCCCGGCGCACCGGGTCGCCGCCTTGCGTGCTTTGGACTCGAAACTGGCCAATCAAGTCGGCAAGTTGCTCGGTCTCCTGCGACAGCGAGTGGCTCGCCGCTGTCGTCTCTTCGACCATCGTCGCGTTCTGTTGCGTCACCTGATCCATCTGACCAATCGCGGTATTTACTTCAGCGAGGGCGATTGACTGTTCCTTTGCGCCAGAAGCGATTTCAGCAATAACCTCGTTGACATCGGCGACCTGGGCGACGATCCGCTCCAAAGACTTTCCGGTTTCTGCCACGAGACTGACGCCGCGGTTGACTTGCGTCGTCGAGGTCGAAATCAGACCTTTGATCTCCTTGGCGGCATCGGCCGACCGTTGGGCGAGCGCCCGCACTTCGGAAGCCACCACAGCGAAGCCGCGGCCAGCTTCGCCCGCCCGCGCGGCCTCGACCCCCGCGTTGAGCGCGAGAAGGTTGGTCTGGAAAGCGATTTCGTCGATTACGCCGATGATCTGGCTGATCTGCTGAGACGACTTCGCGATGGCGTCCATCGCTTCGACCGCTTGGCGCACGACGACGGCGCCCTTCTTGGCGTCTTCGTCCGCCACGGCGACGAATTGACGCGCGAGGGTCGCGCCTTCAGCAGACTTTCCTACTGTCGCCGTGATCTCGTGCAGCGCAGCAGCGGTCTCTTCGAGGCTCGCCGCCTGCTGCTCGGTGCGCTGCGACAGGTCGTCGGCGGCGGCGGCGATCTCTTGCGTGCCGGAGTGAATCGCGGAGGCGGTCCCACTCACATGCTGCATGACGCCTTCAAGCGTCTCTATCGCTTCGTTGAAGTCGGCTTGCAACTCGCGATAGGCGTCCGGCATTTCTGACGACAACCGATAGGTCAGATCCTGGCTCGCGAGCTTCGCCAGCGCGGCGCCGATGGACTCGCCAACGAGCGCGCGCTCCTGCCGAAGCGCTTCGTGACCCGCTTCCTCCGCCTTGCGGCGCGCGTCATCCAAGGTCTCTAAGTAGGCGGAGATGGCGAAATCCATGTCGAGCATCGCGGCCTTCACGAAGGCCGAGATCGCCGCGGCCATACCGTCCGGACGGCTCTTGCTCATACGCAGTAGACGAGGCCACTGATCGTGGACGATGGCGTAGATGACTTGCTCCATCACCAACGCATAGCCACCGATATACCATCTCGGCTCCAGGCCGATCCGCGCGTGCGCTTGGCCGATTTTCTTCACGCCGCTGACGTAGTCGTCGTTGAATTCTGCGGCCGCGACAATGGCCCAGTGCCGTACTTGCGCGCCCTTGGCCATCGCCACGTGGCGATCGTCAGCGAAGAGCCTTCCGGTCGCGGGCGTCGTCGCCACTTTAGCGTAGAAGACCTCCAACGCTTTTCCGATCGAATGTTCGATTAGCGGCTGCATCGCCGTCAACGCTGCTCTCGCCCGCCCGTCCATGCCAATGAAATCGAGACGCTCGGCGAGAGACGTCTCATTGCCTGCGAGTTCAGCCATTTCCCGATTTTCCTAGTTTGGGCGCATTGCACTTCGATATGAGATTCGTCGAAGCCTTCGGCCCCTGCTTTCTTGATCTTCGATGGATAGCGGATGTGCTCATGGACTCCGCTCCCGACACAGCCGAATTAGATCGGGACCGACGCAGAGTGGCGCGGCGCTTTCGCGCTAAGTCGCGCACGACAGTCGAAAGCTGTGCATCTGTCCCACCTCATTGCCCCTACGCAAATTGCACATTTCTTGAATTCTCCGGCGCTGCAAATCATTGCACCGAGTCGAACCCGGTCGGTCAATGCGGGAACGACGCCTCGTGGAACCCGTCGCCCCACTTCGGGGTCAATGACGCCACCGCGCCCGGACTTTCCGTTCGGAGGAGTTGCGTGACTTCGTCCTGAGCAGTTCCTCAATTTCCTGCGCCGGGAGAGGTTTGCTGAAAAGGAAGCCCTGCATTTCATCGCAATTGACGTTGCGCAAGAACGCCGCCTGTTCCTCGGTCTCGACGCCCTCCGCGATGACTCTTAGGTTGAGTGTCTGACCCAGGGAAATCACGGCGCCCGCGACGGCCTTGTCGTTTTCGTCAGCGGGAATACCGTCGATAAACGACTTGTCAATTTTCAACCGCGAGACCGGAAATGTCTTGAGGGCGCTGAGGCTGGAATAGCCGGTGCCGAAATCGTCGATCGAGAGCTGAATACCGAGGCCTCGAAGCTCCTTCATCGTCGCAATTGCAAGTTCGACGTCCTGCATGATCAGACTTTCCGTCAGCTCCAGCTCGAGGTATTTGGCCTCCAGCCCGCTCTCCTTCAGTGCATCGGCGGCCCGGCTGACTAGGTCCCTCTCCCTGAATTGTCGCGCCGACACGTTGACGCTCACAGACATGGGACGCAGGCCGGCGTTCTGCCAAACCTTGTTCTGTCGACAGGCTTCGCGCAGCACCCAGTCACCGAGCGACACGATCAGGCCAGTCTCCTCTGCCAGGGGAATGAACTTGATCGGTGGGACGATGCCAAGTGTGGGATGATTCCACCGAATCAGCGCCTCGGCGGCGAAGACGCGCCCTGTGCGCAAGTCGACTTGCGGCTGATAGTGGAGGACGAACTCGGATCGGGCGAGCGCGTTTCGTAACTCCTCCTGAAGCAGAAATTCCTCTTGGACCTTGGTGTTCAGCTCGGGCGTATAGAATTGGACATTGTCGCGACCGATGTCTTTGGCGCGGTACATTGCGGCATCGGCATTGGCCATCAGTGTGTCAGTGTCGACGCCGTCATCGGGATAGTTCACAATCCCGATGCTGCTCGTCACTCTCAGTTCGTGGCCTTCCAGACGAACCGGCTCCGCAATCGCCGATTGGATCTTCTTCACGACCCTGGAGATGGCGTCAGCGCTCCTTGGCTGATCGGAGAGCACGACGACGAACTCGTCGCCGCCAAGCCGCGCTACGGTATCGGTCGCCGTAACGCATCCGACCATTCGTCCGGCGACGGTTCTCAACAGCTCGTCGCCGGCATTGTGGCCAAGGCTGTCGTTGACCAATTTGAAGTTGTCGAGATCGACGAATAGCACCGTCACCCAATGGTCGTATCGCCGCGCACGCAAAACGGCTTGTGAGAGGCGATCGCCAAGCAAAGTGCGGTTCGGAAGCCCGGTCAGCGCGTCATGGTCGGCCATGAATTGAATGCGGTCTTCGGCGAGTTTGCGCTCGATCGCGATGCCGGCGATACGGGTAGCGACG